>WNFF01000842.1_pt1 | contig 26199 bp, 23 predicted proteins | sample 5400441 | NCBI WGS metagenome assembly WNFF01 (sample SAMN13153345, study PRJNA577476) | soil metagenome | isolation source: 120 cm saprolite under Douglas fir tree site 2 hole 3 replicate 1 | place: USA:California | collected 2015-04-18
CCCGTTCACCTGGAACTCCCGGAGGACATTGCCGCCGAGCGGTGCGAGGGCGTGGCGCTGATCCTTCCTCACCCGGTCGAGCTGCCCTTGGCGGCGGCCGAGGCGCTGGACCGGGCAGCCCAATTGATCATGGCGGCCGTGCGGCCGCTGCTGATGCTGGGTGCCGCCGCGTCGCGGCCGCGCTCGACGTCTGACCTCTCACGGTTCGTGTTGCGCACCGGGATTCCTTATTTCACGACGCAGATGGGCAAGGGCACGGTGGCCGGCGGCACGGAACTCTACATCGGTACCGCGGCGCTGTCGGAACGCGACTATGTGCACGAAGCCATCGATCGCGCGGACCTCATCGTCACCATCGGCCATGACACCATCGAGAAGCCTCCCTTCATCATGGGTCCGCAGGGTCCCCAGGTGGTGCACGTCGGATATCAACCGGCCAATGTGGAGCAGATCTATTTTCCGCAAACAGAAGTGATCGGCGACATGGGTCCCTCGCTTCGGCTCCTCGCGGACCGGGTCGAGGGCCGGATCCCGCGTGCCGGTGCATTGCTGCCTCTGCGCGAAAGTATCCTCAGCCGTATCGGGGCGCGCGCGACCGAAGACCGCTTCACGCCGCAACGGCTGGTGCACGACATCCGGCAGGTCATTCCCCCGGACGGCATCGTGGCGCTCGACAACGGCATGTACAAGATTTGGTTCGCACGCAATTACCGGACCCGCGTCGCCAATACTCTGCTGCTCGATAACGCGCTCGCCACCATGGGCGCCGGACTGCCCTCGGCGATGGCGGCTGCGATGCTGTATCCCGAGCGCCGCGTCATGGCCGTCTGCGGCGACGGTGGGTTCATGATGAACAGCCAAGAAATGGAGACCGCCGTTCGGCTGAAATTGAATCTGGTGATTCTGGTGCTCGAAGACGGCGCCTACGGAATGATCCGATGGAAACAAGCCGTCGATCGATTCCCGGATTTCGGCATGACTTTCAACAATCCGGATTTCGTGAAGTACGCCGAGTCTTATGGCGCCAGGGGGACCCGGGTCGACGCTATCGGCAAATTCATACCCACGCTGGAAAGGGCCTTCACCGAAGGTGGAGTGCACTTGGTGGCGGTCCCTATCGACTATTCTGAGAACACCCGTGTGCTCGTCGAGGAACTCCGTCGGCGGCTGCCTCCAGGCCAGGGTTCAAGCTAGGCCGGGGGCCCTCCTGACCAGCATAGGTGCCCTCCTGGCCAACATAAGAATCGTCTTACGCCGTCGTAGGTGCATCGATGACAGCTTTCCGCCCCGGCATCGAGAACAATGAGGATGTATCAGCGCAATCAACAACTTAAGGAACAAACATGCTGCGCAAGAATGTCATCGTCTCGTTGGTCGGGTTATTTGTTCTCACGCTCGGCGCCAGCATAGCGGCGCGTGCTGAATCCAGACAAGAAATCGATGTTGCAGTAAGTGACACGCTGCAGCGATTCACCGGCACCAACCCGGCTCATGCCGAGCTGCTCCGCAAAGCCGCCGGCGTTCTGGTATTTCCGCGCATCACCAAGGCCGGCGCCGGCATCGGCGGCGAACACGGCAACGGAGCCTTGCTGAAGGGTGGGGCAACCGTTCACTACTATAGTTTGACTTCGGCATCCCTGGGCCTGACCTTGGGTGCGGGACAGCGCAGCGAGGTCCTGTTGTTCATGACCCGCGAGGCGCTCGAGAAATTCGAGGCCAGCCACACGTTCAATGTCGGTGTGGATGCGCAAGTCGCTCTGGTGTCGCAAGGCGCCGGCGGCGCATACGACAGCGAAACCTTGAAGAAGCCGATCCTGGGCTTCGTATTCGACGAAAAAGGGTTGATCGGCGACCTTTCGCTGAAAGGCTCGAAGATCAAACAGATCGAGCCGAAGTAGACCGTTCGAATCGAGCGCCTCAGGCGACCGAACGCCTGAGGCGACTCTATAATCATCCTTCGGATGCACAAGCGCGCGCAGCCTGAAATCGCGCACCGGAAATTCTCTCCATGCCTGCGGCTGCGCAAACCGGCGTACCATTGCCGGATCATTCACCACAGGATTGCAACATGAGTCTCATGTCTTTGCGGTTCGCGACGCTCGCGGCTGCCGTCTTCCTGGCGGGAACCGCGGCATCGGCCGCCGGCACGCCGTCGACCGTGACCGCCGCGGACCGCCAGTCCGCGCACGACACCTACAGCGACGACGAGGTCGCCAAGGCGGCGTCGGATTTCTTCAGCACCGGAGCGAAGGATTTATCCGACGTATTGGCGAAAGTGCTGAAGGAAAAAGGTCACCCGGTGGCGATCATTCGGGGCGAAGAGGCGGGCGGGGCGATCGGCGTCGGCCTGCGCTATGGCCGCGGTGAACTCGTCTTCAAGGGCGTTCCGGCGCACAAGGTGTACTGGCAGGGCCCGTCCATCGGATTCGACGTGGGGGGAAATGCGGTCAAGACGTTCATCCTGGTGTACGACCTGCCGAACGCCGCAGCGCTCTACAAGCGGTTTCCGGGCGTCGAAGGGAGCCTTTACTTCGTCGGCGGGTTTGGCGTCAATTACGTGCAGCGAGACGGCATTGCACTGGCGCCGGTACGCTTCGGCGTGGGCTGGCGTCTGGGCATCGCGCTCAGCTACATGAATTTTTCCCCGGAGAAGCGTTATAACCCGCTGTAGCCATAACTACTTGCTATACCAGTAATTGCGGAATCGAGCATCAGCCCGCCGCGCTTCAATGCGCGGCGGGCTGATGAATCGTCGCTTCCGGCAAAGGCGAACCCTAGCCGGCCGGGCTGCCTTCCACTTGAATTTGCAGCTTCACTTCCTGCTTGAATCCATACTTGTCGCCGAAGTTGACGCCGAAATCGCTGCGATTGAAGGTGGTCGACGCATCGGCGCCGCACACTTCCTTCTTGGACATCGGGTTCGGTTTGCAGAGAAAGGAATTGATGGTCAACGTCACAGGTTTGGTCACACCGTGCATGGTCAGAGTACCCTGGGCTTCCGCGGGCGATGCGCCGTTGAACTTGGTGAACTTGCCGGTGAACGTGGCCGTGGGAAACTTCGACACGTCGAAGATTTCCGCTGATTTGGCGTGTTCGTTCAATTTCGGCATACCGAAGTCCACCGAACTCATGTCCACGGTCACGTCGATGGAACCGGATTTCGCATCCTTGTCGTACACGACTTTGCCCGAACTCTTGTCGAATTTGCCGCGCCATACCGACAATCCACCCATGTGGTCCGCTTCAAAGCTGGGATAGGTGTGCTGGGGATCGAGCACGTAGGTGACCGGCACTGCGCTCGCGCTCGCGCTCGCGAGCGCGGCCATTGACGCCAAAACAATACGGTTCATTGAAGGCTCCTTGAAGACTCTGGGTATAATTTCGTTGCCGCGATCCGGCGATCTCGGGCCCAAATCATAGCCGATATTGCCGTACCTTAAGTCTTGTCTGCAATTTTTCACGTTTAAGGACCCAATGATGGAACTATTTGCCGCCGTTCAAACACGTTCTTCCGCCGCGCGCGTGGGCGAGCCCGGCCCAAGCCGGGAGGACCTCGAGCTTCTGTTGCAGGCGGCCGCACGAGCGCCGGATCACGGCCGCCTCAAGCCCTGGCGCTTCATCGTGCTCGACGGCGCCGCCCGCGAAGCCTTCACGGCCGCGGCGGCGGAGGCCAAACGAGCGCGGTTGCCGGCGATGACCGAGGAGCAGCTTGCCGCGGAGCGCGAGAAATTCAACCGCTCGCCGACGATCCTTGTCGTCGGCTGCGCGGTCAATCGCGAGCAATCCAAGATACCGGAGATCGAACAGGTCGTGGCGGTGGGCGCCGCGGCGCAAAACCTATTTCTTGCAGCTCACGATCTGGGCTATGGGGTCATGTGGAAGACCGGCGCCGCGGCTTACGATCCGGCCGTGAAGGCGACCGTCGGCCTTCGGCCCGATGACCACATTGTCGCCATCATGCACCTCGGCGCGCGCTTGAAGTAGCGGGCGGCGCGGCAAACGAATGGCCGCGCAGCGACACGGCCTTCACCAACGCCCAGGCCGGCAGTCCCGGCTCGAGGGAAAGGTCGCGCGTGGCCGCCTTGGTCACTCGCGCCATGATCGTGGCCCCGCCGATATCGATGGCGACCAAATCTGAATCCGCGTCGTCACTCGTCACCGCCGTGATTACGCCGGTCAGAATGTTGCGCACGCTCAAATGCTGCGGCTCCTGCGTGGCCACGATGAGATCCCGAGCCAGCAACTGCACGCGGAGCTTTGAGCCCGCCGCGAAATTCGCAGCTTCCACCCGAAGCTCGCCGTGACCCAACTTGACGCGCATCAATCCGCTCGCGGCATCCATGCCGAGCACCGTGCCGTCCACGATGGCGCCCACCGCGTCGGCGCCGATGATCGACCGCAGGCCGCTGTTCAAGCTCATTTCGCCCACTCCGCCCTGCGCGATGGTCTTGCCGGATTCCATCAGCACCACGTAGGTCGCAAGCCTCAAGACTTCATCGAAGTCGTGACTGACGTAGACCATGGGGACCGCCAGTTGATCTCTGAGAGTCTCCAAATAGGGCAGTACTTCGTCGCGCCGCGCCGCATCGAGCGACGCCAATGGCTCATCCAAGAGCAGCAGGCGCGGCTGGGCCAACAGGGCTCGACCCATGGCGACGCGCTGCCGTTCGCCGCCCGACAACTGGTGAGTCCGCCGATCCATGAGCGAGCCGAGGTCCAGCAGCCCGGCGACGGTATCGAGGTTCACGAAGCGCTGCGGCGGTGCGCGTCTCTCTCCGTACTTGAGATTCGCGGCCACGCTCAAGTGCGGAAACAATCGCGCATCCTGGAACACGTAGCCGATACGACGGTGTTCGGGCGCCACATAGAGCCGCCGCTCGGTATCCAGCAACACGACGTCATCGAGCGCTACCCGGCCAGAATCGGCATCGAGAAGTCCGGCAATGACGTTGACAAGAGTGCTCTTGCCGCAGCCCGAGCGGCCGAACAGCGCCACCACCCCCGGTGTCGGCAGCTCGAAGTGTGCATCCAGCGAAAAGGATCCACGCCGTTTCTTGATCGTTACGCTGAGCATCAACGTCCCAACATGCGCCGCACCCGGCGTGCGAACCACTCGGACAACATCAGACCCGTGAGACCAAGGGCGAACGAGATGCAGGCCAAACGCGCCGCGGCGGTATCGCCGCCCGGTGTTTGCAGCGCAGAATAGAGTGCGAGGGGCAGGGTGCGCGTCTCTCCGGGAATGTTTGACACGAAGGTGATCACCGCACCGAATTCCCCCAATGCCGCTGAAAACGCGGTGATGGCTCCTGCCAGCACGCCCGGCAGCATCAGGGGCAGCGTGATGGTCGCGAACCGGTCGATGGCGCCGGCGCCCAGGGTGCGCGCCGCCTCTTCCAGTCCGCGGTCGACGTTCTCGAGAGAAATACGCATGGCGCGAACCATCAACGGAAACGACATCACGGCGGTGGCGAGCGCGGCGCCGTTGCGCGTGAAAATGAGTTCTACGCCGAGTGCCCGCTCGAGCCATGAGCCGATCGGACCGCGCGTGCCGAACAGCACGAGCAGCAGGTAGCCCACCACCACTGGCGGCAACACCAGGGGAAGATGCACGAATGCGTCGAGAAGGGTGTGTCCCAGGAACCGCCGCCGGGTCAGCACCCATGCCAGCAGAATCGCCACGGGCAGGCTGAGAGCGACGCTGCGCGCGGCCACGCTCAGACTCAAGTGCAGGGCCTCGCCTTCGCTGGGGCTCAGCCACATCACGACGGGCAATTCACGGTGCAGGGCTTCATGCGGGTGGCAGTATACTGTGCGGGCGATTCAGCTTAAGGATCCGATGAATGGCCTACTATCGCGCCGTGGCGCAAGCGGACGCTGCGGCGGCGCCCGAACGTATTGGCGTGTTGCTCGTCAACTTGGGGACGCCGGATTTTCCATCCTATTTCGCCGTCCAGCGCTACCTGCGCGAATTCTTGGGCGACCGCCGCGTCATCAATACCTCCCGCCTGATTTGGTTGCCCTTGCTGTACGGGCTGATTCTGCCGTTTCGGCCGATTCAAACCGCTCGAAAGTACCGCAAGATCTGGCTGCCGGACGGTTCGCCCTTGGCGGTGTATTCAACGCGCCTGACGGCGAGGGTCGCAGCGGTGATGCAAGCTCGCTTCGGCGATCACATCCGCGTGGAACTCGGTATGACCTATGGCAACCCAAGCATTGCCTACGCCCTCGAGTCCCTGTTCAAGCAAGACGTCAAGAAGCTGCTGGTGCTGCCCTTGTACCCGCAATATTGTTCGTCGACCACGGGCTCGGTGTTCGATCGCACCAGCTGCGCCTTGCAGCGTTGGCGTTGGCTGCCGGAGACTCGTTTCGTCAACGACTACTATCACGACGCGGGGTATATCGATGCCTTGACGTCGCGGATTCTTGCCCACTGGGCGGAGGTCGGCGAGCGCTCGCACCTCATGTTTTCCTATCATGGGATTCCTTCCGCGTATGTCGCCGACGGCGATCCCTATCAAGCCCAAGCGGAGGCGACCACTCGATCGGTGGCATCCCGCTTGGGGCTGGCGGCGGACCAGTGGTCGCACTGCTATCAATCGCGATTCGGAAGGGTGGAATGGCTGCAGCCTTATACTCAGGACACGCTCAAGGTTTTGGCCGCGCGCGGTGTGCGCAAGCTGACCGTGGTGTCTCCCTCATTTGCGGTAGATTGTTTGGAAACATTGGAAGAGGTCGCCATCGAATACCGAGACACGTTCCTGGAATTGGGCGGCGAGCGGTTGACGCTGGTACCCGCTCTCAACGACGACGAGCGGCACGCACAGGTCCTGGCGGCAATTGTCGAACGTCAGCTGCAAGGCTGGGTATGAATAACGAAAGGCTGGGTGAATAACGGGAGGTATCCGATGAAGGTTCGGCCGGCATCGATGTGTGCGTTCGCACTGCTATTGGCGATGCTGATTGGACTGCCGGACGGCGGTATTGCCGCGGCGTCGACGCAATACGGATCGATATACGCAAACCTGGAGGGAGAGGTGCTGTTGGACAACCCGCGAGTCTTCGTACAGAAATTCATCGTCCAGCGCTTCACCGTCAATCCCGGCCAGTGGGAGGGGGTGCATGCGCACCATCCGGACATGCTCTACATTCACATCAAGGGCGGCCAGTGGGCGGCCAGATCGAAGCGGGAGCCGGAACACGCGTACCCCACGCCGTCGCCGGATGGCGAGGTCGGGTGGATGCCCACGATCGACATCAGCGAAGGACACGAGTCGCGAAATATCGGAAAAGATCCGATCGACCTGATCTGGGTGACGCTGAAGAAATAGCCCTCGCCGCTAAGACAGCAGTTGGAACTCGGGGAGTTTGGAAGCCTTTCGATCGAATGTCGCGGTGTATTCGCAGCCCGCGCCCACGTTGTTCACGCCCAACAAACAATCGGCAAAGTCCGCCGAACTCGACCGAAACCGCTGCAAGGCCGCGCCCACCGCTGACGCATCGGCCGCCCGTAACTGCGCTGTGGCAAGGAGACCGTCAATCGCTTCTCCGATCTGCGCCCGCGAATATTCATAAAGATCTTCCAGGACCCACGCGCACTCGACCAGTACGATGTCCGAAACCAAAGCCGGATCGTCGCTGGAACAATGCTCCTTGAGATAGCGGGACGCGGCGTCCGCTTGCTTCTCGTCGTCGACAACCAGCAACCGCACAATAACGTTGGTATCGACGCCGATCATGAACCCGCCCGTTTGGCCGCGCGCCGACGAATTACCGATTGCATATCGTCCACGGTGGCACGACGCTTGGGACGCGGCAGAATGTCTCGGAGTGTCGACACATCACGAGTGGCGGCAGCAAGCCGAACAGAGCCGTCGGGATCGACCACAAAGCGCAGCCGATCACCGGTTTTCAAATGCATCCGCATCCGAATTGCCTTCGGGATCGTCACCTGCCCCTTGCTGGAAATCGTGGATTCGCTCACGCCTTACCTCAAATGTAATTCTTTACTTAAGGTAAAGAATTCTACCATTCGACGCCGAATCCCGCAATAAACCGTTGCTATTCGGTCCACGCGCGATCCAGGATCGCATCGACGTCGAGCGCCGCGCCGCTGGCCCCGAACACCGCGCCCCAGCCGGATTCGGCGTCCAATCGAGTCGCGCAGAATCCCTCGGCCACCGCGCGTGCGCCTGCATCGCTCGCTGCGCCCAGCAGCAAGCTGCCCTGCATCAGGGTCACGAACATTTGCGTGAAGCGGCGCGCATGCGCCTCGGTGGGAGCAGGTGCGTCGACTGCGGCGGCGAAGCGGTCCAGTGCTGCATCGAAATGCCGATGGCGTCCGCGCGCTTGCCTAAGTTCGTTCAGCACGACCTCGCGAGTGGCCGTGGATTTTGCGAATGCACGCAGCACGTCCAGGCACATGATATTGCCCGATCCCTCCCAGATCGAATTGACCGGCATCTCGCGCGCCATGCGCGCGAGGGGCATCTCTTCGGTGTAGCCGTTGCCGCCCAATACTTCCATCGCTTCGGCAGCCAATTCGCAGCCGCGCTTGCAGACCCAAAATTTGGCGGCGGAGGTGAGCGCCCGGCGCAGCGCAATCTCATCGTCGGCGTCGCTGTCGAAGGCGCGCGCCAGGCGCATCGCCAGGACGGTGGCGGCCTCCGATTCGACCGCAAGATCGGCAAGGACGCTTTGCATCAGCGGTTGATGGATCAGCAGCGCGCCGAATGCCTTGCGGTGGCGGGCATGGTGCACGGCCTGCACCACCGCTTGCCGCATCATCCCTGCCGTGCCGGTGACGCAGTCAAGGCGCGTGTAGGTGCCCATTTCCAGGATGGTCGGAATGCCGCGGCCTTCTTCACCCATCAGGTACGCCCACGCATCGATGAATTCGACTTCGGACGAGGCGTTGGAGCGGTTGCCCAGCTTGTCTTTCAAGCGCTGGATATAAATGCCGTTGAGCGTGCCGTCGGGGAGGCGGCGCGGCATGAAAAAACAGGACAGACCGCGGTCCGTCTGCGCGAGCACCAAGTGCGCGTCGCACTGCGGTGCCGAGAAAAACCACTTGTGCCCGGTGATGCGATGGGAACCGTCCGCAGATCGAAGCGCACGCGAACTATTGGCCCGCACATCCGAGCCTCCCTGTTTTTCGGTCATACCCATGCCGATCAGACCGCCGCGCTTGTGGTCGATGGGGATATCGCGCGGGTCGTAGTCGCGCGTGAGAAGCCGCGGCACCCAGTCCCGGTTGAGCCATGCGTCCCGGCGCATCGCCGCCACGGCGCCATAGGTCATGGTGGTCGGGCAGAGCGTGCCGCACTCCACCTGCGCCTGCATGAGGTAGCCGGCGGCTCGCGCCACATGTGCACCGGGAATGGCGCGTCCGTCGACCCTAACCCAGGGCCCGGTGTGATACCCCCGCGCCGCAATGCCCTGCATCAAGGCATGCCAGGAAGGGTGGAATTCGATCGAGTCGATGCGCTCGCCCTGAATGTTGAAGCCATGCAGCACCGGTGGATTGCGGTTGGCGAGCCGGGCGTGTTCGAAGTTCGTCTCCGTGCCGAGTGCCGCCCCGGCGCCCGCGAGCTCTGGGACGGCTGCGCCCGCACCCTCGCGCTGAACCGCCTCCTGCAGGCCTAAGTCCGTGGTGAAGAGGTTGTAGTCCTTCAGCGGGGGTGTCTGGTTGAAAACCGCGTGGGTGGCAAGAGTATGTTCCATGGCGGGCTCGCTGTTGCTTCGTCGATTTTCGGCTATTTCTATCGTGCGTGCTATTGCGCCGAACACGGAACCAATGCTAGATTCGAGGTCAATGTGCGCTTCCGCCAACAAGTTATTCGCCGCCTCCCGCAGCCTGCTGCCCCTGCTGCTGCGCCGCTAGGCGCCACACTCTCCGCGCCATCGGTCGGCGCTTACAAGACCGGAATAATCCCTCAAATGCGCCGCCCGAATGGTAGGCGCTTAAAGTTGCCGCGCATAGCGCGAGTGAGAGAGCAGCATGTTGCGTAATCCGTCGACCAAGTACCGCCCCTTTTCCCCCATCGACCTCCAGGATAGAACCTGGCCGAGCCGCGTCATTTCTGCGCCGCCGACCTGGTGCAGCGTCGACCTGCGGGACGGAAACCAGGCGCTGATCGAACCCATGGATGGCGCGCGCAAGCGCCGCATGTTCGACATGCTGGTGAAAATAGGCTTCAAGGAGATTGAAGTCGGATTTCCCGCGGCCTCGCAAACCGATTTCGATTTCGTGCGCGAAATCATCGAGCAGGACCTGGTGCCGGACGATGTCACCATTCAGGTGCTGACGCAGGCCCGTCCCGAACTCATTGGCCGCACCTATGAATCCCTGAAGGGCGCGCGCCGCGCCATCATGCACGTGTACAACTCCACCTCGGTCGCCCAGCGCCGCGTGGTCTTTCGCTTAAGTAGCGCCGGCATCATCGATATCGCCGTGCGGGGCGCCGAGTCCGTGCGCGAGCATGCGCTGCGCAATCGCGATACGGAGTGGGTGTTTCAATACAGTCCCGAGAGCTTCACGGGAACTGAACTCGACTTTGCCGTTGAGATTTGCGATGCGGTCAACGCCGTGTGGGAGCCGACCCCGCAGCACCGGTCGATTTTGAACCTGCCGGCTACCGTGGAAATGGCCACGCCCAATGTCTATGCCGACCAGATCGAATGGTTCTTGCGGCACATCGGCCGGCGCGATTCCCTCATCTTGAGCGTGCACCCGCACAATGACCGCGGCACCGCGGTGGCCGCCGCGGAACTCGCCGTCATGGCGGGCGCGGAGCGCATCGAGGGTACCTTGTTCGGCAACGGCGAGCGCACGGGCAATGTCGACGTAGTAACGTTAGCGCTTAACTTATATTCGCAAGGCGTTGATCCAAAACTGGATTTTGCGAACATCAACGAAGCCGCACGCTGTGCCGAGGCCTGCAATCAACTGCCCATCCATCCGCGCCACCCCTATGTGGGAGATCTGGTGTTCACCGCGTTTTCAGGCTCCCATCAGGATGCGATCAAAAAGGGTCTTGCCGCGAGAAGCGAGTCGGATATCTGGGACGTTCCCTACCTGCCGATCGACCCCTCAGACCTCGGCCGCTCCTATGATTCGATCATTCGAGTGAACAGCCAATCCGGCAAGGGCGGCGTGGCGTATTTGCTGGAGCGCGACTACCAGCTGGTCATGCCGCGCCGGCTGCAAATCGAGTTCAGCCAGGTCGTACAAACAGCCGCAGATATCACGGGTAAGGAATTGACTTCACGAGAGTTATGGGATCTTTTCGACCGCGAATACCTTACCTCGCGCACCCCCTACATGTACCGCTCCCACCAGCTGGCGGCTTCGACGGACGGCGCTGACAGCGAGCGCATCACGGTGCAGGTTGAGATCGGCGGGCGGCTCGAGACCTGGCACGGCCAGGGCTCCGGGCCCATCGATGCCATGGTCAAAGCCATCGCCCTGCCGTTCGACGTGCTGTCCTATGAAGAGCATTCTCGCGGTCAGGGAAGCGCCGCCAAGGCCGTGTCATACATAGAGATTACGACCCGGTCGCGGCGGACCTTGTTTGGGGCCGGTATGCACCCCAATATCATTACTGCCTCGTTGCTGGCGATCTTCTCGGCGGTGAACCGGGCCATTGCCCAAGAGGCGCTGCCGGCACGCGCCGATGCGGCACGGACCGGCACCTGAGCGGGCGTTGAGGCCGTGGCTGCGCCGGAAAGGCAGTTTTTGATGTGCTAGTTGAATGGCGGGCAGAATCGGCTATAGTGCGCAACTTCACCGGTTGGGCTGATCGATCCTATTGATTTCAAGGGCTTTTCTCGAACAATGAGTGAACGCGAAGACGAACATTTTGATATCGACGATGAGTTTCTCGGGGAAGCCGAAGAATCGCACGACTTCGATCCCCTCCTGGAGCGCACCGAGCGGCGCCCCAAGGCCGTTGCGGTCGGCAAACGCGGCAAGGCGGCCTGGAGCCGAGTGGAAGACGTACTCGCCGAGCGCCAGTTAGAAAAAGAACTGCGCGACATTTTCGAAGACGATTAGCCGAGAACCGGCGCTCATCCTCGTGGCGCTTTCAAGCCGGCAGCACGCGGTTGGGCGACGCGGAATAAATCACATGTGCGATCACCGCCGTGCCGGAAAATAGTCAAGCCTGGGTCGTGCTCAAGTTCGGCGGCACCAGCGTGTCCTCCGTTGCCAATTGGCACAACATCGCGGGTGTAGTCCGGGCCCGCATCGCCGCGGGCTTGAAGCCGGTGATCGTTCATTCGGCACTCTCCGGCGTCACCGATCGTCTCGAGTCCCTGCTGGCGGCCTTCGCGTCCGGGACTTCCCAAAGCGTTCTCGAGCAAATCGACTCCAGGCACCGCGATCTTGCACAGGCTCTCGGCATCGTGCCGAGTCCGGAGTTCGAGCGCTTCATGCAGGAGCTCCGGCAGATGGCGGATTTGGCCGAGCTCGGCCGCGAGCTCAGCGACGGCCTTCGCGCCCGCGTGATGGCGACGGGCGAACTGCTCGCCACCACCTTGGGAGCGACGTTCTTGAACGCGCAGGGGATCGGCACCGCGTGGGCGGATGCGCGCCAGGTCCTGCGCGCCGATACGCGCCCCAGCGCCACGCAGAAGGCGAGCCTGCTGTCGGCAACCTGCGATTTCACGCCGGACGCCGCCTTGCAGTCGCGCTGGCGGGCGCTCGATCAGGTCGTGATTACTCAGGGCTTCATTGCGGCGAACGATGCCGGAGAGACGGTGCTGCTGGGCCGAGGCGGATCGGACACCTCCGGTTCGTACTTCGCAGCCAAACTGCAGGCAGCGCGCCTGGAGATTTGGACCGACGTACCCGGCATGTTCAGCGCCAATCCCCGCGCCGTGCCCACCGCCAGGCTGCTGCGCGCCCTGCACTACGACGAAGCTCAGGAAATTGCCAGCAATGGCGCAAAGGTCTTGCACCCGCGCTGCATCCTGCCCGTCCGGCAATACAAGATTCCGCTGCACGTCTATGCCACGCAGGCCCCGGGACTCGAAGGCACGATCGTGTCCGCGAATGTCGCCGACAGCGCCGCGCAAGTCAAAGCCATCGCGATCAAAAAGGGCATCACCTTGGTCTCGATGGAAAGCCCGGGCATGTGGCATCAGGTGGGCTTTCTGGCGGATGCATTCCAGATCTTCAAACAAGAAGGCTTATCGGTCGACTTGGTGTCCACGTCGGAGACGAATGTCACCGTATCCTTGGACCCCACCGCCAACACCCTGGACTCGGGCGCGCTCGACCGTTTGGCGTCGGCGCTTGGGGTTCTCTGCCGCGTCGAGATTCTGGGGCCGTGCGCTTCCTTGAGCCTGTTGGGACACAACATTCGCGGCATCTTGCACGAGCTGGGATCGGCCTTCGAATTGTTCCAGGACCAGAAGATTTATCTGGTGACCCAGGCCGCGAACGATTTGAATTTCACCTTCGTGATCGACGAATCTCAAGGCGATCGTCTGGTGCAGCAGCTGCACGAGCGTCTGATGCAGGGCATCGGTTCGGACAAGGTCTTGGGACCCACCTGGCAGCAGTTGTTCTCCGAGAAAAAGACCGCCGCGCCGCCCGTGAACTGGTGGGAGGAACCCGAGAAGCGCCGCCGCCTGATCGACATCGCCACGCGCGAGTCGGCGGCATTCGTATACGACACCGCGACCCTCGATAAGGCCGTCGCGGCGGTGCAAAACGTGCGCTCGGTGAAGCGCTGGGCCTACGCGATGAAGGCCAATTGGCATGCGCAGATTCTGCGCCGGATATACGCCGCGGGTTTGACCTTGGAGTGCGTATCGCAGGGCGAGCTCGAGCATGCGTTTGCCTCCGTACCCGGTCTCGTTCCCGAACGGGTGCTGTTCACCCCCAATTTCGCCGCGCGCAGTGAGTACGAAGTTGCCTTGGAATTGGGCGTGCGCGTCACCGTGGACAATCTCTATCCCTTCAAGATGTGGCCGGACGTGTTTCGCGGCAGGGAGATTTTTGTGCGCATCGATCCGGGATTCGGGCGCGGCCATCACAGTCATGTGCGTACGGGCGGAGTTCACTCGAAATTCGGCGTGGCCTTGAGCTCGGCCGATGAATTGGCGGCGTTGACCCAGGACGCGGGCGTGCGTGTCACCGGGCTGCACGCGCACACCGGCAGCGGCATCTTCGATGTGGCCAATTGGACCGAGACGGGCGCACTGCTCGCGGATCTGGCGGCGCGATTCCCGGAGGTCGCGGTGATCGACCTGGGCGGCGGAATCGGAGTGCCCGAGCAGCTGGGTCACGGCGAAATCGACCTGGAGAAGCTGGATCGCGGAGTCGCCGAGCTCGCCAGGCGGTTTCCGCACATCGAGTTTTGGATGGAGCCCGGCCGGTTCTTGGTGGCCAAGGCGGGCGTGCTGGTCGCCGTCGTGACCCAGCTCAAGGGCAAGGGCGACGTTCAGTACGTGGGCATCGCCACCGGCATGAATTCCTTGATCAGGCCGGCGCTCTACGGGGCGCATCACGATATCCGCAATCTGACGCGCCTCGAGGACCCCATGAGCCATCGGGTCAACGTGGTCGGTCCGATCTGCGAGACCGCGGACCAGTTGGGGTCGGATCGCTGGTTGCCGCAAACCCAGGAAGGAGACGTACTGCTCATCGCGACCTGCGGCGCCTACGGCTATGCCATGGCCTCGCACTATAATCTGCGTCCTCCCGCGGCTGAGTTTATGATCGAGACATGAAACAGGTAGGCATCATCGGTTGGCGCGGCATGGTGGGTTCGGTGCTCCTCGACAGAATGCGCGAGGAGAAGGACTTCGAACACGTCGCGCCGGTGTTTTTCAGCACCTCGCAGGCGGGCGTGGCGGCTCCCGACTTAGGCTGCGCGGCGTCGGCGCAGGACGCCAAGTCCGCGCACGCCAAGGTGCACGACGCAAACGACATTGCGGCGCTCGCCAAGCTTCCCATGCTCATCAGCGCCCAGGGCGGCGACTACACCGAGGACATCCATCCTCGCCTGCGCGCCGCGGGCTGGCAGGGCTATTGGATCGACGCCGCGTCCACCCTGCGCATGCGGGAAAACGCCGTCATCGTTCTCGATCCCGTGAACCTGCCCGTGATGCAGTCGGCGCTCGACAACGGCGTGAAGGATTTCATCGGCGGCAATTGCACGGTATCGCTGATGCTGATGGCGGTGGGCGGATTGCTGCGGGCGGGCGCGGTCGATTGGATCACCGCGATGACCTACCAGTCGGCGTCCGGCGCCGGCGCCAAGCACATGCGCGAACTGCTGGAACAGATGGGCGCATTGCATCGCTCGGCCGCGACTCTGTTGCACGATCCCGCTTCCGGAATTCTCGACATCGACCGCGCCGTGAGCGCGGCGTTGGCGGGCCCGGAGTTTCCCCGGACGCAATTCGGCGTGCCGCTTGCGGCCAGCCTGATCCCCTGGATCGACAAGGATTTGGGCAACGGCCAGAGCCGCGAGGAATGGAAGGCGGGCGCCGAGGCGAACAAAATACTGGGAACCGGGGCGCGCCCGATACCGATGGAAGGCATCTGTGTGCGGGTGAGTGCGATGCGCTGCCATTCGCAGGCGCTGACCATCAAGCTGAAGCGGGATTTGCCGCTTCCCGAGATCGAACGGTTGATTGCCGGGGGCAACCCGTGGGTGCGCGTGGTGCCCAATGACCGCGAGTCCTCGATCCGCGAGCTCTCGCCGGCGGCGGTCAGCGGCGGCTTGAACATCCCCATCGGCCGCTTGCGCAAGCTCGCGATGGGCGGGGAATATCTATCCGCCTTTACCGTGGGCGACCAGCTGCTATGGGGCGCGGCGGAGCCGCTGCGCAGGACTATGCGATTCCTGCTTCCGCGTGTGTGAGCAGGTGAATCGGCACGGGCTTGACGCCCCAGATGTCCGCGCAGTATTCGCTGATGGTGCGATCGGATGAGAATGTTCCGCTGCGCGCGGTGTTGAGAATGGACATGCGCGTCCAGCGCTCGGTGTCGTCGTAAGTCTTGGACACCTCGGCCTGGCACTCGAGATAGGATTGAAAATCCGCGAGCACTAGATAGGGATCCTGGTACAGCAAGCCGTCGATCAGGGGGCGAAACAGCTCCGTGTCGCCGCGCGAAAAGAAGCCGCTGCGGATCAGATCGATCACGTCGCGCAATCCCTGATTGGCCTCGTAATAGTCCATCGGCCTGTAGCCCTTCGTCTTCAAGGCATAGACCTCGGGCGCGCTCAATCCGAACAGAAAGAAATTCTCGGCGCCGACTTCCTGGCGGATCTCGATGTTGGCGCCGTCCAGCGTGCCGATGGTGAGTGCGCCGTTCATCGAAAACTTCATATTGCCGGTTCCCGACGCCTCCTTGCCTGCGGTGGAGATCTGCTCCGAGAGATCCGCCGCCGGGTATACCCGCTGTCCGTTGGTGACGTTGAAGTTGGGCAGAAACACCACTTTCAAGCGGCCCCGCACGTCCGGATCTCGATTGACGACGTCGCCGACCGCGGTGATCAGCTTGATCATGAGTTTCGCGAGATGATAGCCGGGGGCCGCCTTGCCGCCGAAAATGAAGGTGCGCGGGTGCACCTCGATTGCCGGATTCGATTTGATGCCGTGGTACAGCGACACGATGTGCAGCACTTTCAAGTGCTGCCGCTTGTATTCGTGGATGCGCTTCACCAAAACGTCGAAAATCGAATCCGGATCGGTGACGATGCCGGTGCGCTCGAGCGCGAGGGCGGCGAATCCCTGCTTGTTGTGGTGCTTGATCTCACGCCATCGGGCGCGAAACTCGGGGTTCTCCGCCAGCGGCTCCAATCTGCGGAGCTGCGCCAGATCCTTGATCCAGTCCGTGCCGATGTGCCCGCAAATGAGATCCGAGAGTTTCGGATTCGACAGCACCATCCAGCGCCGCGGCGTCACGCCATTGGTCTTGTTGCTGAATTTTTGCGGCCACAATTCGTAGAAGTCCTTCAAGACATCGCGTTTGAGCAGTTCCGAATGCAGTTCGGCGACTCCGTTGATGGCATGGCTGCCGACGCAGGCGAGGTGAGCCATGCGTACGTAGCGTTCGCCGGTTTCGTCTATCAGCGACATGCGGGCGATGCGCGCCTCGTCGCCGAGAAAACGCATGCGCACTTCCTCCAGGAATTGCGCGTTGATTTCCTGGATGATCTGCAGATGCCGCGGCAAGATCCGGCCGAACACCTCCAGCGACCAGCGCTCCAACGCCTCCGGAAGCAGGGTGTGGTTGGTATAGGCAAAAGTCCGGGACGTGACTTGCCACGCATCGCCCCAGGGCATCAGAGCCTCGTCGACGAGAAGGCGCATCAATTCCGCGATGGCGATCGCGGGATGCGTGTCGTTGAGCTGCACGGCAAACTTCTCGTGGAACTGGTCGAGCTGAAGCTTCTGCGTACGCAGGATGCGCAGCATGTCCTGCAAGGAACACGACACGAAGAAATACTGCTGTTCCAGCCGCAGTTCCTTGCCGCGCAGCTGCTCATCGTTCGGATAGAGCACCTTGCTCAGGTTCTCGGACGCGACCTTCTGATTGACCGCGCCGTAGTAGTCGCCCGTGTTGAAGATGGCGAAGTCGAAAGACTCCGGAGCTTCCGACCGCCAAAGCCTGAGGGTGTTGGCGGTATTGGTGTGATAGCCCAGGATGGGGGTGTCGTAGGGCACGCCGATGACGGTCATGTTCGGCACCCAGCGCACGCGCGGGCGATTGCGTTCGTCGACGTATTGTTCCGTCCTGCCGCCGAGCTTCACCTCGACGGCCCACTCGGGGCGCACCAGTTCCCAGGGGTTGCCGAAGCGCAGCCACTTGTCGGTCTTCTCAACTTGCCAGCCGTCCACGATCTCCTGTTGGAAAATGCCGAATTCGTAGCGGATGCCGTAGCCCACGGCCGGCACTTCGAGGGTCGCCAAGGAATCGAGGAAGCATGCGGCCAGCCGTCCGAGTCCGCCGTTGCCGAGCCCGGGTTCTTCTTCCTGTTGCAGCAATTCCTCGAAATTGAGTCCCAGTTCAGTCATGCATTGCTTGGCCGGATCGAAGATTCCGAGATTGATGAGGTTGTTGGCCAGGTGGGGCCCCATCAGGAACTCGGCCGACAGATACGCGACGGTTCGTGATGCCTGCTTGGTGTACACAGCCGCCGTGCTGATCCAGCGTTGCAGCATGCGGTCGCGGACCGCAAAGGCGAGCGCCATGTAATAGTCGTGCTTGGTCGCCAGCGCCGGGAACTTGCCCTGCACGTAGAACAAGTCGTCCAGGAAGCCGTTTTTGAGCGCTTCCTTACTGAGCTCAGTGTGGCCTTCCAGCGGCAGTGAACTCACGGCGATTTCTCTACGGTGACCACAGTACGTCGACCGGTGTGCGCGATTGGCGCAGCACGGCGCGTACCGGCATGTCTTCCACCGGGCCCGCTGCGCAGGCGGCGGCATAGGTGTGCCACTTCGACTCGCCGGTGATCAACACCGCGATGCGCCGCGAATCGAGCAATGCGGTCAAATTCAAGCTGAGACGGGGGTGCGGAGCCACGGGGGACCACATGCCCACGCATCCCGCCGCCGCATTCAAGGCGCTGGGCAGATTCGGCGAGCCCGGGAACAAGGAAGCCGTGTGTCCGTCGTCGCCCATCCCGAGGATCACTGCATCGAATGGCCGCGGCACTCGTGCAAATGTTTCCCACGCGGATACGGCGCCGAGATCCGGGGTGGGCGCACCGTTCTTGAGGCCGAGGAAGCGCGCGGAAGCGGCATGGTCCTTCAAGAGGAAGTCGCGTACCAGCCGCTCGTTGCTCGCGGGATCTTCCGGACTCACCCAGCGCTCGTCGGCGAGGGCGATGCAGACGCGGTCCCAATCGAGCGGCTGCGTGCGCAGGATCTCGAACAGTCTCACCGGCGATCGCCCGCCCGACACCACCAGGCTCGCGAGTCCTCGTGCGCTGATTGCCGCGGCGAGACTTCCGGCAATGAGCGTGGCAAGCTCTCGCGAGAGAGTTTCGATATCGGCGTAGCGCTGCGCTGATAGGTCGGAGTTCATGGCAGATCAGGGTTCATGGTAGTCAGAGTTCGTCGTGCCACGCGAATCCGTCGCGCCCGATCATCGCGCTGGAGGCCGCCGGCCCCCAGCTGCCGGCAATATAGATCTTGGGCCGTTCGTCGTATTGTTCCCAACCGGCGCGAATGGGATCTATCCACGCCCAAGCCGCATCGAGCTCGTCTCTGCGCATGAACAAGGTGAGGTTTCCCTTCACCGTGTCCATCAAAAGCCTTTCATAGGCATCCAGGCTCCGGGTCTTGAATGTCTCGCCTAGGTCGAGAGAGAGACTCACGGGCTTCAAACGCATCCCTTCGCCCGGGTTCTTGGCCAGTATGGTCATCGTGATGCTTTCATCCGGCTGCAGCCGAATCACCAGCTCGTTCGCGGTGCGCGAGGTGGGCGGGTTCTCGAAAATCGGATGCGGCACTTCGTCGAAAGTCACCACGAGTTCCGTCAGGCGGTCTTGCAGCCGTTTGCCGGTGCGCAAATAAAACGGCACGCCCGCCCAGCGCCAGGTATCGATCTCAACCTTGAGCGCCGCGAACGTCTCCGTACTGCTGTCCGGCGCGATGTCGGCTTCTTCCAGATAGCCCGGCACGGGCGCGCCTCGGACGGCGCCGGCCTTGTACTGGCCGCGCACCGTCTTCGTGAGAACGTCGCGGTCGCATAACGGGCGCAGTGCCCGCAGCACCTTGAGCTTCTCGTCGCGCACGGCGTCCGGATCGCTGCTGGCCGGCGGTTCCATCGCCATGATGCACAGCAGCTGCAACAAGTGGTTCTGCACCATGTCGCGCAATGCCCCGGTTTTGTCGTAGAACTGGCCGCGGCGTTCCACGCCCAGTTCCTCGGCCACCGTGATCTGCACGTGTTTGATCAATCCGCGCCGCCACAGCGGCTCGAACAATGCATTGCCGAAACGCAGCGCCATGAGATTTTGCACCGCCTCCTTGCCGAGGTAGTGATCGATGCGATAAATCTGTTTCTCGGCGAACACCTCGCCGACCTGGGCGTTGATGAGGTCGGCGGATTGGGTGTCGTGTCCCAGCGGTTTCTCCAGCACCACCCTCGAGAGCGGGGTCACGACCGCGGCCTTGGCCAGGTTCCTGCATATCACGGTGAACAGGTTCGATGCGGTGGAAAAGAAAAACACGCGGATGGTGTCGTCGCGGCCCTCGAGCAATGATTTGAGCGCCGCGTAGTCCGATTCGGCTGCCGCATCCAGTTTGAGATAGCTGAGCAGGCCGCTGAACGCCGCCCAATGCGGTGCGTCGAATTCCTTGCCGAGAAATTCGCGGCACGCGGATTCCGCTTTCGCCAAGTATTCGGCACGCGACAGCGCCGTGCGGGCGACGCCGTAAATGCGCGATTCCGCGGACACCTGTCCGGCCGCGTAGCGCCGATAGAGCGCGGGTAACAATTTGCGCGTCACCAGATCCCCGGTGCCGCCGAAAAGCAACATGTCGAAAGTCGGAAGTACCGCCACCGTCAAAACCTCATTAAGGCGCTTCGCGCCGAATCTACGGGGTCGGGACGACCCCGTCTAGTAGGTTACAATGAAGCGTGCACACGGGATTACCGAAAATTCATATTCGCGTACGCGAAGTCACCGAGCGGATTCGCGAGCGCAGCCGCTCGGGCCGCGCCGACTACCTGGCGCGCATGGACGCGGCGCGGCGGCGCGGCTCCGCGCGCGGGGGGTTGTCGTGCACCAATCTTGCGCACGGCTTTGCCGCCTCGGATGCCACCGATAAGGAGGCGCTCAAGCTCATGCGCTGGCCCAATGTCGCCATCGTGTCGGCGTACAACGATATGCTGTCCGCGCATCAGCCGTTGGAGCGTTATCCGGCGCTGATCAAGCGGGCGGCGCGCGCAGCCGGCGCGGTCGCGCAATTCGCCGGCGGCGTGCCCGCCATGTGCGACGGCGTGACACAGGGTCAGCCCGGAATGGAATTATCTCTGTTCAGCCGCGATGTGATCGCGATGGCCACCGGAGTCGCACTGGCGCACAACATGTTCGACTCGGCGCTGTGCCTCGGGATCTGCGATAAAATCGTTCCCGGCATGCTGATGGGTGCGCTGGCCTTCGGCCATTTGCCCGTGATCTTCGTCCCCGGCGGCCCGATGCCCTCCGGCGTTCCGAACAAGGAAAAGGCGCGGATACGCGAGCTCTACGCCGAGGGAAAAGTCGGCCGCGACGCGCTGCTCGAATCGGAGGCGGGCAGTTATCACACCGCGGGCACCTGCACTTTTTACGGCACGGCCAACAGCAATCAGATGCTGATGGAAGTCATGGGATTGCACATGCCCGGATCCGCGTTCGTGCCGCCCAACACTCCCCTCAGGGATGCATTCACCGAGGCCGCCGCGGGTCGCGCGGCGCGGATAACCGCTCTGGGGGACGAGTATCTGCCGCTCGCGCACATCGTCGATGAAGCGGCCATCGTGAATGCCATCGTCGGCTTGCTGGCGACCGGCGGCTCGACCAACCATACGCTGCACTTGGTGGCGATAGCGCGCTGCGCCGGCATCGCGATCACCTGGGACGATTTCAGCGATCTGTCGGCGGTCGTGCCGCTGCTGACCCGCATCTATCCGAACGGCAGTGCCGACGTCAACCGCTTCCACACGGCGGGAGGCATGGCGTTCCTGATTCGCGAATTGCTCGATGGCGGATTCCTGCACGGCGACACCCTGACCGTCGTGGGAAGGGGCTTGGGCGCCTACGCGATGGAGCCATGGCTCGACGGCGGCCGACTGGCCTGGCGTGCCGCCCCCGCGACGAGCGGCGATCTCCACGTGTTGCGGCCGGTGGCCGATCCCTTCAGCAGTCACGGCGGATTGCGGCTGCTGACCGGCAATCTCGGACGAGCCGTGATCAAGACCTCGGCGATGACGCACGATCACCATGTCGTCGAAGCGCCTGCGTTGGTGTTCAACGATCAAGAGGAAGTCATCGCTGCGTTCAAGGCCGGGAAGCTGGCCCGAGACTTCGTGGCCGTGGTGCGTTTTCAAGGACCGCGCGCCAATGGCATGCCCGAGCTTCACCAGTTGACGCCGTCCCTGGCATCGCTGCAGAGCAAGGGGTTCCACGTGGCCCTGGTCACCGACGGCCGGATGTCGGGCGCATCCGGCAGTGTGCCGGCCGCCATTCACGTCACACCCGAGTGTTTGAACGGCGGTCCGTTGGGCAAGGTGCGGGACGGTGATGTGATCCGATTGGATTGCCACACCGGAGTGCTGGAGGCGAAGGTCCCCGAAAGTATCTGGCAACAACGAGATCTGCCGGGAATCGATCATGCGCACAATGAGTACGGCTGCGGGCGCGAGCTGTTTGCCAGCCTGCGGCGCGCCGCCGGCGATGCGGAAGCCGGCGCGCTGTCCTTGTTTACGTGAACCTCAAAGGATCATTTCGTGAACATCCGTGAAATCGTGGGACTGGCGCCGGTGATACCGGTGCTGACCGTGACCGAGCTCGATCACGCCGTACCGCTGGCGCGCGCCTTGGCCGCGGGCGGTTTGCGCGTGCTGGAAATCACCTTGCGCACGCCGGTGGCGCTCGCCGCCATCGAGGCCATGCGCAAAGCGGTCCCGGACGCCATCGTCGGAGTGGGCACGCTCACGCGCGCGGTGGACTTTGCCGCGGCCGACCGCGCGGGTGCGCAATTCGGCGTGACGCCGGGACTGACGCCGGAGCTTGCCGCCGCTTCGCGCGGCGCTCGATTTCCGCTGCTGCCGGGCGTCATGACCCCGACCGAACTGATCACGGCGCGCGCGGCCGGTTTCAACGTGCTGAAGCTGTTTCCCGCTCAACAGGCAGGCGGTGTGGCCATGTTGCAGGCGCTGGGTGCGCCGTTTCCCGACGTCCTGTTCTGTCCGACCGGAGGCATCACGCGCGCGACGGCGGCGGACTATCTGGCCCTGCCCAATGTGGTGTGCGTGGGGGGCTCGTGGGTGGCGCCCAAGGCAATGCTCAGCGCCGGCGATTGGGCCGGCATCGAAGCCCTCGCCCGCGATGCGGCGGCACTGAAGAAGACCCATTAGCCGCACGGAGGCGCATGACGCTCAAGACCTTTGTCGACTTGTCCGGATGGGCGGCAGCTCTGCTCATCCTCGGCAGTTATAGTCTGTTGTCGTTCGGGAAGATTCAGGCGCGCTCGCCGATTTACCAATGGATGAACATCCTCGGCGCTCTCGGATTCATCATCAATTGCACCTGGAACGGCGCATGGCCGTCGGTGGCTCTCAATGTGGTGTGGGCGGGGATTGGCGCTTACGCGTTGCGGCGCAATGGCCGGCTCAAGGCCGATTAGCCTCCGGCTCATTCGTTGATGCTGACGGCCGTACCGATCGCGACTCGATCGTATACTTGCTGCGCGGATTTTTCGCGCAGATGTAGAAATCTCCGAGGGGAGTCGCATGATCGCCTTCGACCGACTTGTCAGCCGACGAATTGCGCCCGAGCACGAGGGCATAGGTCCGTTCCAATGAGGATCCCGACCATAAGCCGAGCTGCCGTGCCTGTTTGGCGACGACGATCCGATATTCAGGCGGCGCCGGCACGGGGCTGGGTGTGACGTGTTTCGAGTTCAGCGATGACCTCCGACAGCGACAGACCTTTGACTTTGAGCAACAACAGCATGTGGTAGAGGAGATCCGCGGCTTCGCCGATGATTTCCGGGTCGGACTGTGCGACGGCGGCCAGCGCCAGCTCCAAGCCTTCCTCGCCGACTTTTTGCGCGATCCGCCGGGTGCCTTCCGCGACGAGTTTGGCGGTGTAGCTGCCCGGCGGACGCGTGGCGATTCGCTCGGCGATGACTTGTTCGAGCCGGCCCAGGAACGCGATGCGCTGCGCGCCCGATTGGGGCGGACTCTCGCCCCAACAGGTGGGCGTGCCCTTATGGCAGGCGGGACCTGAGGGTTCGGCCATTATCAACAATGTGTCGCCGTCGCAATCGGCAGCGATCTCTTTGACCTCGAGAAAGTGGCCCGAGGTCTCGCCCTTGGTCCAGAGGCGGCCCTTGCTGCGGCTCCAAAAGGTGACGCGGCCGGACGCCTGCGTCGCGGCGAGCGCCTCCCGATTCATATATCCCAGCATGAGCACCGCGCCGCTGCCGGCATCCTGAACGATCGCCGGCAGCAGGCCGCCGCCCTTGTCCCAATCGAGCTCCATTACCGTCTTCAAAGCGGTACCTCCCGCACTCGACGTGGTATCCGCGGTCAAAGCGATACCTTCCGAACTCGACTTCGTGCCTTCCGCGCTCACAGCCGTACCTCGATGCCCGCGTCGTGCAGGCGGCGCTTCAGATTCGGAATCGCAATCTCGCCCGAATGAAATACGCTGGCGGCGAGCGCCGCATCCACGCGGGCCGTTTGAAAAACTTCGGCAAAATGCTCCACTGCGCCGGCGCCGCCCGAGGCGACCAGCGGCACGCGGCACACGTCGCGTATCGCGCGCAGCTGGGCGATGTCGAAGCCCCGGCGCACGCCGTCGCTCGACATGCAATTGAGCACGATCTCGCCCGCGCCGCGCCGCTGTGCCTCGACTACCCAGTCGACGGTGCTGCGCGAGGTGTCGCGGCTGCGCCCGGCGTCGCCGGTGAATTGCTGCACCCGATAGCCTTGGCCTACGGTCTGGCTGTCGACTCCCACCACCACGCATTGGGCGCCGAAGCGCTGGCTCAGGGCGTCGATCAAGTCCGGGTCGGCCAGCGCAGGCGAATTGACGGAGATTTTTTCGGCCCCGGATGCCAGCACTTCCTCCGCCTGCGTCACGGAGCGAATTCCCCCGGCCACGCAAAACGGGATATCGAGCGTCCGCGCCACGCGCGTGACCCAGGAGCGGTCCACCGAACGGCCTTCGGGACTTGCGGAAATATCGTAGAACACGAGCTCATCGGCGCCCTCATCGCGATAACGCGCCGCCAGATCCAGAATGTCGCCGACCACGCGATGGTCGCGAAAACGCACGCCCTTGACCACCTGTCCGTCGCGAACATCCAGGCAGGGGATTATGCGTTTGGCAAGAATGGCTGCAAGTCCTCGATGGGAATGAGTTCGCGGCCTCGCGGTACAGAGCGACATTCGGCCCGGTCAAGGCGCCATCGCGCCCTACATCCGTGCACAGCACATGCTTGAGCTGCGAGCCGGTGAAATTCGCGACGGCGCTCCACAGAGACAGCTCGGACTGGCGCTGCCATCCATGGGTTTGGACCCGCGGAGTGCCGTCATCGTCCAGCCGCACGTCGAATGCCAGCGTCACGCGGTCCGGACCGAAGTGTTCGAGCCAGGTCCGTGCGTTTTCTACCTGAGTCACTGCCGCGCTGCCGATCACGACGCGTGCGGCGCCCAGATCCAGCATCCGGCTCACCGCGGCGGTATTGCGCAATCCGCCGCCCACTTGCAGCTTGACGGTCTTGTGCGCGGCAAGCCGCTCGATGCTCTCGCGATTGCCGAGGCTGCCCTCCTTGGCGCCGTCGAGATCCACGACGTGCAGCCAGTCCGCGCCCATGTCGCGGTATTTTTCGAGCAGCGCCTCGGGGTCCGTGCCGTAGCGCGTCTCCGCGGCGAAATCGCCGTGCAGCAGCCGCACGCAGTGTCCGGCTTTGAGATCGATGGCGGGAATGAGACGGACGTTGTTACGCACGTCGGCGATGCATGTCATGGCGCGGCCGGCGACGCATGGTCAATTGATGGCCAGAAAATTCTCGAGCAGGCGGGCGCCCACGGCGGCGGAGCGCTCGGGGTGGAATTGCGCGCCGTAGAAATTGCGCCACTGCACACAGGCGCTGAAGGGCGCTCCGTAGCCGGTGCTCGCGATGGTGGCGGTGCTCAAGCCGAGCGCATAACTATGCACGAAATACGCATGGTCACCGTCGGCGAGACCCGCCAGCAGCGGGCAGGGGCGCCGTATCTCGAGGGTGTTCCAGCCCATGTGCGGCACCGGTCGATCAGGAGCCTCGGTGAGGCGCGAGGCGCTGCCGGGAATGATTCCGAGACAGCGGGCATCGCCCTCCTGCGACGCCTCGTACAATAGCTGCATCCCCAGACAGATACCGAGCACCGGCTGCTCGAGGGTGGGAATCAGGGTATCCAGGCGGTTTTGCCGCAGCCGCGACATGGCGTCCGCAGCGGCTCCGACCCCGGGGAGT
>WNFF01003368.1_pt1 | contig 26167 bp, 24 predicted proteins | sample 5400441 | NCBI WGS metagenome assembly WNFF01 (sample SAMN13153345, study PRJNA577476) | soil metagenome | isolation source: 120 cm saprolite under Douglas fir tree site 2 hole 3 replicate 1 | place: USA:California | collected 2015-04-18
TGATCGAGAACATCGATCACATGGACCAGGAGTTCATCCGCGAAATCATGGTGGACGGCCCCTTCGGGATCAAAGTCTTGCTTGCCCCGATCAGCCCGGAACTCGCTGACCTGGTCACCGTCGACCACGTGCGGCGGATCTTCGGCGAGCTGCGCAAGATGTTCGACTACATCATCGTCGACAGTAGCGCCCACCTCGGCGAGATCAATCTCGAGGTGCTCGATCACGCCGACAAGGTCGTGGTCGTCACGTCGCTGAGCATCCCGGCGATCAAGAACACCAAGCTCGCGCTCAAGATCTTCGACTCGCTGTCGATCTCGCCCGACCGCGTGGTGCTGCTCCTCAACAAGTCGGACGCACACTCGGAATTCAACAAGGAGAGCGTGGAAGCGAACCTCCGCTTCCCGATCGCGGGCCAGATTCCCAACGACCCCAAACTGGTCATCAACTCGATCAACCGGGGGAATCCCTTTGTGACCACCCATCCCGAGTCCGAGATCAGCCAGCGGATTCGGGAACTGGTGGCCAAGCTCCTCCCGGCGCCGGCGCCGGCGGCCGAACCGGAAGCCGCCGAGAAGAAACCCCGCAAGGGTCTGTTCGCCCGCCGTTAGGAAGGATGAAGTGAATTCACGGGCTACCGCCTGCCCTGTCGTGCTACGGTCCGTGACCGGACCGCATCCATTTGTGGCGAGCGGGCGGAGGGCCTGACCGAATGGGGCTTCTCGACCGCGTCCAGAAACAACAGGGTCCCGACCCGAACGCGGCCCCGGAGGGGGCGTTCGTGCCGCAAGCGGGCACGGGTACGGCTCGCCAGGCCGTCGCCGTGGCTCGCTCGCGCACCCCGTTCGAGCAGCAGGCGGAGCGGATCAAGAACCGCCTCCAGGCCCGGCTGATCGAGACGATCGACGAGGGGGAGGACGAGGACCGCGCCCAGCGGGCGGAACGGATCACGGAGGCCCTGAACGCCGTGGTGGCCGAGATGGGGCTATCCCTGACCAAGCCCGAGAAGGCGCGCCTGCTCGACTCGGTGCTGAACGACTTCCTCGGGCTCGGCCCGATCGAAGCATTGATCAGCGACCCAACGATCACCGAGATCATGGTCAACGGGCCCGACCAGATCTTCGTCGAGCACAAGGGCAAGCTGACGCTCTCCACCGTCCAGTTCGAGAGCGAGGATCAACTGCGGCGGGTCATCGACCGCATCGTCTCGACCATCGGGCGGCGCATCGATGAGGGGTCCCCGATGGTCGATGCCCGGCTCAAGGACGGATCCCGCGTCAACGTCATCATCCCACCGCTCTCGCTCAACGGACCGATCCTCACCATCCGAAAGTTCTCGAAGACCCCCTACCAGGTCAGCGACCTGGTCAAGTTCGGTACCTTTACCGACCCGATGGCCAGCTTCGTCAAGGCCTGCGTGCGATCACGTCTCAACATGCTGGTCTCCGGCGGCACCGGCTCCGGCAAGACAACTACGCTCAACGTGCTCTCCAGCTTCATCCCGGAGGAGGAGCGGGTGGTGACGGTCGAGGACGCCGCCGAGCTCCAACTGAACCAGGAGCACGTTGTAACACTTGAGTCACGGCCGGCGACCGTCGAGGGCCGAGGCCGAATCGCCATCCGCGACCTGGTCGTCAACGCGCTGCGGATGCGCCCAGATCGGATCGTGGTCGGCGAGTGCCGCGGCGGCGAGGCGCTGGACATGCTCCAGGCGATGAATACAGGCCATGACGGATCGTTGACGACTATTCACGCGAACTCGCCACGCGACAGTTTGAACCGTCTGGAAACGTTGGTGTTGATGGCGGGCGCAGAATTGCCGTCCCGGGCGATCCGGGAGCAGATCTCATCCGCCATAAACGTCATCGTGCAGCAGAGCCGTTTGCGGGATGGGTCGCGAAAAATCATCGCCGTCAGCGAAGTGCTCGGACTGCACGGCGACCAGATAAAGGTGCAGGACATTTTCGTGTTCAAGCAGACAGGCGTCAGCGAAGACGGCAAGGTGCAGGGCTGGTTCACGGCCACCGGCATCATTCCGAAGTATTTCGACCATTTGCAGTCGTCGGGCGAAGGTGTGTCAAAGGATCTGTTCACGCCCGTGCCGGATCCTGCCGGAAAAGGAGGCAACTAAGTGTCGATCCAACTCGTCTTCGCGGCCATGGCAGCGATCGGCGCCCTGATCGTCGTGATGGCCCTGATGTCGAACCGGCAGGCGTCGAGCGAGACCGACCTGCACATGGACTCCTACAACCCCGATGCCAGCCCCAAGAAAAAGGGTGGCCTCTTCGAGAACTTCGCCGAGGGTCTCAACAAGAGCATGACCCGAAACAAGGGCGGGCGTTCGTCGCGCCTGACCGAGGAACTGGCCAAGGCCGATATCAAGCTCCGCGTTTCGGAGTACGTCATGCTGATCATCGGCCTGATCGTCCTGCTCTGCGCGGTTCTGTTCGCGCGCTTCCACAGCCCGCTGCTGGCCCTCATCGGGATTCCCGCCGGGTACTTCCTTCCCGGGTTCTTCCTCAAGTTCCGCCAGCGCCGCCGGCTCAAGGCCTTCAACAACCAGCTGGGCGACACCATCGTCCTGCTGTCGAACGCCCTGAAGGCCGGCTACTCGTTCGCGCAGGCGATGGCGACCATTGCCAAGAGCTCATCGCCGCCGATGGCGGATGAGTTCAGCCGGGCGGTCCGTGAAATGAACCTGGGTGTCTCGGTCGACGACGCCCTGCAGCACATGGTCAAACGGATTGAATCCGAAGACTTCGACTTGATGGTGACCGCGGTGCAGATCCACCGGGTGGTCGGTGGCAACCTCGCCGAGATCCTGGACACGATCGCCTTCACCATCCGGGAGCGCATCCGGATCCAGGGGGAGATTCGCACCCTGACCGCGCAGGCGCGCGCCTCCGGCTACATCATCACCGGCCTGCCCTTCGCGCTGGCCCTGATCCTGACCTTCATCTCTCCCAGCTATATCACGCCCCTCTTCCACGAATGGCTTGGCTATGTCCTGATCGGGATGGGCCTGGTCTCGATCGCGATCGGCTACGGCATCATCTCGAAAATCACGAACATCCAGGTGTAGCGAATGAGCATATTTACCATCGTCTTCGCCTTCCTGGCCTTCAGCGGCATCATCATCGCGATGCAGGCCGTCACCGCCAAGCCTCGGCAGGACCTGATTGCGGAACGGCTCTCGCAGTATCGCGACCATAACCTGACGCTCGACGAAATCGAGCTCTCGCTGCCCTTCAGCGAGCGCTTTATCAAGCCGGCGCTGGACCGGCTGGGCAGCTTCCTGACCGCCCGCATGGGGAAGAATCAGCAGGTCGTTCTACAGAACAAGATCAACCTTGCCGGTCGGCCCTACGGGCTGAGCGTCAACGGCTTCGAGGTCGTCAAGGTGATCACCGGCATCATCATCGCGCTGGTCGTCTTAGCGCTCGTCGGCGTGCTGGGCGTTACCGCGCTGCCGCTCAAAGCCGCCGGACTCGGCATCGGCTTCGTGCTCGGGCGCTTCCTTCCCGACGTCTGGCTCAACAACAAGATCAAGGGGCGGCAGAAAGAGTTGCGCCTCGCGCTCCCCAACGCGCTCGACCTGCTGACCATTTCCGTCGAAGCCGGCCTCGGTTTCGATGCCGCCATCGGCCGCCTGACGGAGAAGTTCAAGAACGCCCTCTCTGACGAATTCGCCCAGGTGCTAAACGAGATCCGGCTCGGCCGGCCGCGCCTGGAAGCGCTCGACGAAATGGGCCGCCGCTCCGGCGTCGAGGAACTGCACACCTTCATCCAGGCCTTGATCCAGTCGGAGCAGCTCGGCGTTGGTATCGCGAAAGTGCTCCGCATCCAGTCGGAAGAGATGCGCCGCCGCCGCCGTCAACGCGCGGAGGAGCAAGCCGCGCAGGCGCCGCTGAAAATGCTCTTCCCGATGATCGGCTGCATCTTCCCGACCCTGTTCATCGTGCTGATGGGCCCAGCCGTCATTATTATCATCCACACTTTCCAGCATCATTAGCGGGCGATTGCGTCGACCCGGTGCGCTTCAGCGTGCAGCTCGCCGGCCACAGAAGGGCACGGCTCGCTGTGCACTTTTCCGCGCGGTCGTCGCTCGCCCGACGCTAAAGGCGCGCAGAAGCGCGCTAAGGACGGCTCGCGCTGCGCGTTCGCTGTTCCGCTGGTAGAATCAGGACTTAACACTTGAAAGAAGTATTGCGGCTGACGAAACAGGACGGGTCGACCGTCGCCGAACCGCTCGAGGTGGCGAAGAATTTCTTCGCCCGCGGACTGGGTTTGATGGGGCGGTCGCGACTGCCGGAGAACGGTGGACTCTTGATTCACGGCTGCAATGGGATCCACATGATGTTCATGCGCTTCCCGATCGATGCGGTCTTCGTCGACAAGAAGGGCGTGGTGCTGAAGACCTACGAGCGCCTGCTGCCCTGGATCGGCCTCGTGCCCCTCGTCTGGGGAGCGGACAAGGTGGCCGAGCTGCCAGTCGGCACCATTCGCCGCCACGTGATCAAGGCCGGCGACCAGCTGCGCGCCGCCTGACGTGCCGCTTCTCGACCTGATCTTTCCGCCGCGCTGCGGCGGGTGCGGCCGTCTCGGCCAGGACTTTTGCGAGCAATGCGCCACCGCCCTCGAGCCGGTTCCGCTCACCAGCCTGCACGGGATTCCGCTGGTGGCCGTCGGGCGTCTGACCGGTCCGCTGCAGCGCGCCATCCATACCTATAAGTACCGGCCGCGGCCGCAGTTGGCGGGCCGGTTGGCGGCACCGCTCAGCCGGGCTGTCGTCGCTGCCGGACTCACCTTGCCGGCGCTGACATTCGTGCCGCTCCACCCGGCTCGGCAGCGCGAGCGCGGCTTCAACCAGGGGCTGGGGCAGGCGGAACGGCAGGTCAACGTGGCGGGCGCCTTCCGCTGGACCGCCGTAGAGCCGCCTCCACAGGGTCTGGGCCTGGTGGATGACGTCTGCACCACCGGGGCTACGCTCGACGCCGTAGCCCGGGTGGTGGCCGAAGCGGGGGGCTCGATCGGCGCCTTCCTGGTGCTGGCGGTCGCGCAAACTTTGCCGGGGCCCCCCGTTACACGCCCCGGGACAGTCTCCTGTCCCTGAATCTCTTTTTTGGGGGATTGTGACTAGATGGTCAATGCGTCCGAAGTTTCGCAGGACGAGCTCGGTCGTTATTACGAGGCGTTAGGGCCAATTCGCGACCTGGTCCTGGATGACAGCTTGACCGAAGTCATGGTCAACGGCCATGAAAACATCTACGTCGAACGCAACGGGAAGATCCTCCTCACTGATCGCAAGTTCGATGACGAGAACCACCTGCTGCGCGTGATCGACTTCATCGTCTCCGCGGTTGGTCGCCGCATCGACTTCCGCACCCCCATGGTCGATGCCCGGCTGCTCGACGGCTCCCGCGTCAACGCCGTCATCTCGCCGATCGCGTTGGACGGGCCGATGCTGACCATTCGAAAGTTCTCCCGCGATCCCTACCAGGCGGAAGACCTGGTCAACTTCGGCACCCTCACCAACGAGGCGGTCGGCTTCCTCAAGGCCTGCGTCATGGCGCGCGCGAACATCATGATCTCGGGTGGGACCGGCACCGGCAAGACGACGCTGCTCAACGTGGCGTCCTCGTTCATCCCGCCCACGGAGCGCATCGTCACCATCGAAGACGCCGCCGAGCTTCAGCTCCACCAGGAGCACGTCTGCCGCATGGAGGCGCGGCCACCCGACCTCAACGGTGAGAACCGCGTCGCGATCCACGACCTCGTCATCAACGCCCTTCGGATGCGCCCGGACCGCATCGTCGTCGGCGAGTGCCGCGCCGGAGAGGCGCTCGACATGTTGCAGGCGATGAACACCGGCCACGACGGCTCGCTGACCACGCTCCACGCCAACACCACGCGCGACGCACTCTCGCGTCTCGAGACAATGGTGCTCATGGCCGGTATCGACCTGCCCATGAGGGCCATTCGCCAGCAGGTGGCCTCGGCCATCGACCTGGTCGTGCAGCTCTCCCGGATGCGCGACGGTCAGCGTAAGGTGACCAGCATCACCGAGATCACCGGCATGGAGGGCGATACGATCACCATGCAGGAAATCTTCCTCTATGAGTCGCACGGCGCGGACAAAGACGGCACCATGACCGGCGTGTTCCGTCCGACCGGCATCCGCCCGCACATCATGGACCGGTTGTTCGCGGCCGGGGTGCCTATCCCGCCGGAACTTGCGCGCGTCTTTCCCGATCGCCGGGCCAACGAACGCGGACATTAGAAATTAGCCGCGCGATGGCGGCCTGACGGCTGATACTCGCTATACTTTTGTCCTCTCGAGATCTCGGCAGGAGGCCACGATGGAGATCTTGATCCAGGCCAAAAAGAATGCGGCCGATCCCCGGGTAAAGGCCTATGCGGAGGCCAAGCTGGAGAAGCTCTCGCGCCATTTCGACCGCATCCTGGAGGCGCGCATGGAGCTCAGCACGGAGCGCAACAAGAGCCTCGAGGACGTCAAGGTCGCCGAGCTCACGGTGCACGTCACGGGTCGCACCGGCAATATCCTGAAAGCCGTCCAGTCGGCCGAGCACATGAATGAAGCCATCGACCTCGTCATCGACAAGATGGATCGGCAGATCCGCCAGCACAAGGAGAAGCTCAAGGACCACCGTCCGCCGAGGCCAGCCGGAGCCGTGCCGGTTCCGACCGCGGGTACAGAAACGGTCCGGCGCAACGGGGTCGCAAAGATCAAGCGCTTCAAGCTCAAGCCGATCTCTGAGCAGCAAGCCCGCGACCAGATGGAGGAGCTGGGCCACTCGTTCTTTCTCTTCCTGAACGAAGACACCCAGGAGCTCAACCTGCTCTATCAGCGCAACGACGGGACACTCGGATTGGTCGAAGCCGATCTGAGTTGACGTCGAGCACCTGTTTGGGTCGCCCGACGGCGGGTATGCTTACTGGTTGCAACCCAACGTGTGATCAATGAGCGTTCTTACTAAAGTCTTAGGAGCTCGAGCCGCTGATCGAGAAGCTCGACCCCGCCGAGCTCAAGGGCAAAACCGCCGAGTTCCGTGACCGGCTGGCGAAAGGCGAGATGCTCGACGACGTGCTGGTGGAGGCCTTTGCGGTCGTGCGCGAGGCCAGCCGCCGCAGCATCGGCTTGCGGCCCTTCGACGTTCAGCTGGTGGGCGGGATGGTGCTGCACCAGGGAACCATCGCCGAGATGAAGACCGGTGAGGGCAAGACGCTGGTCGCGGTGCTGCCGCTCTACCTGAACGCGCTGGAGGGCAGGGGCGCCCACCTGATCACGGTCAACGACTACCTGGCCCGCCGCGACGCCGGCTGGAACGCGCCGATCTACCACGCGCTCGGTATGAGCGTGGCGGTGATCGGTCACGAGATGTCGCTGGTCTACGACCCCGACTACCTGGATGAGACGCACCCCGACCCACGCCTGCAGCACCTGCGCCCGGTGACGCGAGCCGAGGCGTACCAGGCCGACATCACCTACGGCACGAACAGCGAGTTCGGCTTCGACTACCTGCGTGACAACATGGCGGTCGACCTCTCGCAGTGCGTGCAGCGCGGGCTCAACTACGCGATCGTCGACGAGGTCGACAGCATCCTCATCGACGAGGCGCGCACCCCGTTGATCATCTCCGGCCAGGCGCAGGAGTCGACCGAGAAGTACTACCAGTACGCCAAGCTGATCCCTCGCCTTTTGACCGAGGACTACACCGTCGACGAGAAGACGAAGTCGGCGGCCCTCACCGAAGAGGGCATCGCCAAGATCGAGCGCTGGACCGGTGTCAAGAACGTCTACGAGCTGGAGCACGTCGACGAGGCGCATCAGATCAATCAGGCCCTCAAGGCGTTCACCCTCTACAAGCGCGACCGTGATTACCTGGTCAAGGACGGCGAGGTGATCATCGTCGACGAGTTCACGGGCCGCCAGCAACCCGGCCGGCGCTGGGCGGACGGCCTCCACCAGGCAGTCGAAGCCAAAGAGGGCGTGAAGGTCCAGCAGGAAACGCAGACGCTGGCCACCATCACCTACCAGAACTATTTCCGCCTGTACACGAAACTGGCCGGGATGACCGGTACCGCCGTGACCGAGGCGGAGGAGTTCGACAAGATCTACAAGCTCCAGGTGGTCGTGATCCCGACCCACAAGGCGATGATCCGCGACGATCGCCCCGACCTCATCTACAAAACCGAGGACGCGAAGTTCAACGCGGTCGCCGAGGAAATCCAGGAAGTCGCCAGCGCCGGCCGCCCGGTCCTGGTCGGCACCGTCTCCGTCGAAAAGTCGGAGCGCCTCGCCCGCCTGCTGGAAAAGCGTGGCGTCCGGCACGAGGTCCTCAACGCCAAGCAGCACGAACGCGAAGCCCTGATCGTCGCCAACGCCGGCCAGCCCGGCGCGGTGACGATCGCGACCAACATGGCCGGTCGTGGCACCGACATCGTGCTCGGCCCCGGCGTGGCGCCGGGCGGCGGGTTGCACATCGTCGGCACCGAGCGCCATGAGAGTCGACGCATCGACAACCAGCTCCGCGGCCGCGCCGGCCGCCAGGGTGACCCCGGTTCCTCGCGCTTTTTCCTAGCGCTTGACGATGACCTGATGCGCATCTTCGGCGGCGACCGCATCAAGGGAATGATGAACATGCTCCGGGTGGCGGACGACGAGCCGATCGAATCGCGCATGGTGTCGCGTCAGATCGAGGGCGCCCAGACCAAGGTCGAGGGGCACAACTTCGACGCCCGACGCTACCTCGTCGAGTACGACGACGTCATGAACAAGCAGCGCGAGATCATCTACGGAGAGCGCCGCAAAGTGCTCGAGGGTGTCGACCTGCGCGAGCTGGTGCTCTCGTGGGTGCGCAAGGTGGTCGAGGACGCGGTCAACGAGCGCTGTGAGTCCCGCCATCCCGATAACTGGGACCTCGAAGGGCTGGTCTCGCAGTTGAGCCTGGTCTTTCCCTTGCCGCCGTTTAGCGAGCTCGCCCCCGACGAGTTCGGCGAGACCAAAGAGGCGGTCGTCGAGCGGCTGATGGACTACGCGCTGCAAACCTACGAGGCCAAGGAAGCCGAAATGACCGCGCCGATGATGCGCAAGGTCGAGCAGTTCGTGGTGCTCAAGACCATCGACTCCAAATGGATCAGCTACCTGACCATGATGGAGCACTTCAAGGAGGGGATCGGCTTGCGGGCCTTCGGGCAGAAAGATCCCCTGGTCGAGTACAAGAACGAAGCCTTCCAGGCCTTCCAGGAGCTGCTCAACGACATCCAGTTCGACATCGCCTCCACCGTCTTTCGCGTGCAGCTCGTCAACGAGCCGCCCAAGCCACCGCCACCGCCCCGCCAGGTGATGGGCCCAACCCGGGCGATCGAGCCGATGGCGGGAGGGGGCAATGGGGGGTCAAATCCGGCGCAATCGCCGGCCGGGAAGATCGGCCGCAACGACCCCTGCTACTGTGGCAGCGGCAAGAAATACAAGAAGTGCCACGGCCGCTAGGCCGCCGCGGACGCCGCCTCAGGGCTTGGAGCGGCGCATTTCACTGATCCCGAGCGGCGTCTTGCGGCCAAGGAACTCACCCAGGCTCCCGTCCTGGCGAACCTCGGATCATGGGGAGGACCAGCAGGGCCAACGGGGCATGGAGCAGCGCGAGCGTGATCAGGAGGATGCCGCCGAGAATCGTTGGGATCAGACCGATCACCCACCGGCGGCGGTTGGTGACCAGGGTGATGGGCCGGTCCTGGATTCCCGGGGGTTCTTTAGGCGCCCATGTCATCCGGACCCAGAGATCGGCTGGCAGCTTCGACCTGTCAAGCACTGGCTCTCCTCCCAGGGCAAGCTTACCCCGGGAACCGGTGAGGTTCAAGAATCCTGGGTTCGGGTAGGATTTCGGGCGATGGCTAAGAAGAAGAGCGCGCCGAGCAAGGGCGTGAAAGCGAAAGCGGTGCAACCTGCCGCCGCGACTCCAGCGGCGCCGGTTCCAGACGCCTCAAACGCTCGTATGGCACCTCCGGCGCCACTCGCGTCGGCCGGCAGGCCGGCATTCCGGCGGCCGCAATCGCTCAACTTTGCCGGCGTCGGGCGCAATGACATCTGTCCCTGCGGCAGCGGCAAGCGTTTCAAGAACTGCCACGGAAACTAGTGATGGAAGAGATCCTCGAGCATGCCAACGACCTGCTGAAGAAGATTCTTCAGCTCCAGGAGCATCTTTGACCTTCCTGCGAAGGCCGCGCGCCTCGACGCGCTTCAAAACGATCTAAACGACCCCAACCTCTGGCAGGATCCTCCGCGCGCGCAACGGCTCGCGCAGGAAGCCAAGGGGCTGCGCGATGAGCTCTCTGTGTGGCGGAAGCTCGAAGCGCGCGCCAACGACGTGATCGGCCTCGCCGAGATGGCGATCGCGGAGCACGACGCGCATCTCGAAGAGAGCCTGCGACATGACCTGGCTGCGCTGGATGCGGATGTCAGCCGGCAAGAGGTCGACTTGCTCTTCGCCAACCCGTACGCCGACAATCCGGCGTTGGTCAGCATCCACGCCGGCGCCGGCGGCACCGACTCGCAGGACTGGGCCGAGATGCTGCTGCGAATGTATCTCCGCTGGGCGGAACGCAACAAGATGCCGGCCGAAATCATCGACGAGTCTCCGGGCGAAGAAGCGGGCTACAAGAGCGTGACGATCCGCATCTCGGGGAAGCGCGCCTTCGGCTGGCTCCGCGCCGAGCGCGGGGTACATCGCCTGGTCCGGCTGTCGCCCTACGACCAGGCCCACCGGCGGCACACGTCGTTCGCGCTGGTCGAGGTCATCCCCGAGATCGAGGATGACACTGACATCGAGATCCGGCCGGAAGACTTGAAGGTCGACGTCTACCGATCGAGCGGCGCCGGCGGCCAGCACGTCAACAAGACCTCGTCGGCCGTGCGGATGACCCACCTGCCGACCGGGATCATCGTCACCTGCCAGAACGAGCGCTCGCAGATCAAGAATCGCGAACTGGCGCTCAAGGTGTTGCGCTCCCGGTTGGTGGCATTACGCGAGCAGCAGCGGTCAGAGCAGCGCCAGGAATTGAAGGGCGCGCACCAGTCGAACGAGTGGGGCAGCCAGATCCGCAGCTACGTCCTCCATCCCTACACCCTGGTCAAGGACCACCGCACCGGCCTCGAGGTGGGCAATGTCCAGGCGGTCCTCGACGGGGACCTGGACAACTTCATGGAAGCGTTCCTTCGCCTCGACGCCGGGCGGGAAGGGCAGGCGGCCTAGGCGCAGGGTCAGGCCGCGGGTGCGAGCGCCCCGGTCCCCGACTCGAGCCCGCGGTCGTTGCGAAGGGCCACCCAGACGCTGCCGACGATGATCACCGTCCCGATGAAATAGGCTTCGGCGAAGAGGCGCGTCAGCCCCATGGGCACCAGCTCGAGAATGCCCGGAAGATGCGGCAGCGGATGATAGATCAGCAGGTAATGCAGCGCCGGCCCAACGGAGAAGCAGAGCCACGCCGCCAGCAGGAAACGGCCGGCAAGCCGCGATATCGCCCCATTGAAGGCCTGCCGGATCAACAGCGTGATTGGCAGGATGAGGACAACCAGGTGGAAGCTCCAGGTCACGCTGCTGATCAGCGGCAGGGTGCTGACCGCGAGCGCGAACTCCAGTCTCGACCGCGTGGCTCGGGACGTCGCGCGGAGGACGATGAACAGCAGGAGCAGCACCAGCGGCCAATCCAGCGCCCGTCCGCACCAGCCGGCGCTACCACCGGCATCGGCCGTCGATGGCTGACAGATGCGCGCGGTGAAGCCGGCGAGTGACACGTTTTCGCGATAGCCGGTTCCGGCCGCGAGGTGCGGCAGCATATCGCGGAAGTAATACAGGTTATGGTCGAAGCTGGTCACCGCCAGGCCGAGTGCGAGGCCGGCAAGGCCGGTGAGGCCAACCGCGCCGAGCAGCTTCCAGTGTCGCCGCCAGGCCAGATAGGGGAGGAGGGCAAGCGGAAAGAGCTTGAAGACGGCGGCGCTGCCAACGAGCACTCCACTGAGGACATCATTTCGCCGCTGCCAGCAGGCCCAGGCGCCGGTGAGGAGCAGCAGCAACAGCGAGTTCATGGTTCCCGTCAGGACGCTGCTCGCCAGCGGAAAGAAGGTCGTCATCACCGCCGCCAGGCAGAGGAGCTCCGAACGCCTGGGCCGGCCGATTACGGCGTAGACGATCAGCAGGCTGGCTGCGACCGCGGCCTGGATCAGCACCAGCCAGATGCGCACCGCCACGTCGTTCGACACCCAGGTCAGTGGGATCAGGAACACCGCGAACGCCGGCGGATAGAGATAGCCGCTGCTCAGCGACCAGTCCCAGGGCACATGGTTGCGGATGAAGTTGGCATAGGGATCGCCGCCGCTGGCGAGCTGGCCGCAAATAGATAGTCCTGGAAGTCGTCGGCCCGGGGCGCGTGGGCGCCGAATACCGGGACGACGAACAGCCAGGCGTAGAGGGCCGCCACGAGCGCGATCAAGGCGCTGACGACCACCTGCCGGGGGTCGGGCCAGCCCAGGATTCGACGCACGGCCATATAACCGAGGAAACAGGCCAGTCACGCCCGGCGTTACACGGCCGTTACGCGTCCCACCTCGAGACCCTTGTGGTTTCGCAGCGTTGGATGGGCAAAGCGGTCGAGCGCCCGCTGCTCGGCCGGCGTCAGCCAGCCCAGGCCGGCCAGCGCCGCCATGACGGCCGCCGAGACCCACGTGCCATCAACATCTTCAAGCTTGAGGGCGAGGCCAACGCCCGACCGGCGGTCGGCGGTGCAGTGGGCGCCGGCCGCGCCGCCCTTGGCCAGCAACCGGCCATCGGTGACCTCCATCAAGGCCGTGTCGAAGCGCTTCGTGCCGCCAATCAGGAACGGATGCCTGGCCATCGCCTCCACCGCGCTCCTGGCGGCGGCGTCGTCCGAGGTCACGAGCTGGGCGAAGCTGCGCGCCATGGCTGAGAGCGGCACGGCTGCGTTAGGCGCGCTGCAGCCATCAATGCCGTAGACGGCCTCGGCGCTTGTACAGCCGGTAAATTCCTCGACCACCTCGCGGATGCGTTGCTGCACCGGGTGGGAGGGCTCGAGGTAACTCGCGAGCGGCGCCTGCAGCATGCGGGCGGCCGCCAGCATCCCGCTGTGTTTGCCGGAGCAGTTATTGAAGACGGCCCCACCGCGACATGGCGGGGCTCGCCACTATGGGACGCGCACATGATGGCGACGTGTTCGTCGGTGAGGTCAAATTGTTCGACGATGCCGGTACGTAAGGCGGCGATCGCCTGGAACGGTTTGGCGCACGACCGGAAGTACGTCAGCCGGCTGGGGTCGCCCTGGGAGCGGACGATCGTTCCGCTGGCGTCGACCGCCGCCAGGTGGCCGCGCTGGATCCCCTCCTCGACCTCGCCCCGCTCGATGCGCAGCAAGGGTACGGCCGAGTTGGGCATTGGCCTGAGTATAAGGACGAAGTCCACCCGGCTTTGGACGCTGAGTGAAGCGAGGCAGCAATGCGCGACGATTTGACCTATACTTCCGGAGTTATTCGGCCCTATTGGGCCCGGCCCGTCGCGGAAGCGGCTTTCGGAATGGATTTGTTTTCGTGCCAGCAACAGTCACAACCCAGCCGACACCGACGACGTTGCCAGAGCGGATGCGCATGGCCACGGTAATACCCGCTGTCCCGCAGATCAGCCTGCAGGGCGTGCACAAGCAATATCCCAATGGCACGGTGGCGCTGCGCGACGTCACCCTCGCGATTCCCAAACAGGATTTCGTCTTCCTGGTCGGACCGAGCGGCGCCGGCAAGTCGACACTGGTCCGCTTGCTGATCCGCGAAGAGAAGGTCACGGCCGGCCAGATCCACGTCGAGGGTCAGGACCTGAGCCGGTTGAAGCGCCGCCATCTGCCGTACCTGCGTCGCAAGATCGGGATGGTCTTTCAGGATTTCAAGCTGCTCCCCAACCTGACCGTGTTTCAGAACGTTGCCTTCGCCTTGCGCGTGACCGAAGGCGCCCTGCGTCACCTCAAGCCGAAAGTGGAGGAGGTGCTCAGCATCGTCGGCCTCGAAGGCAAAGAGAACAAGTTCCCCGATCAGCTGTCGGGCGGCGAGCAGCAGCGAGTCGCGATCGCCCGCGCGCTCGTCCACGATCCGCGGATCTTCTTAGCCGATGAGCCGACGGGAAACCTCGACCCGGCAACCTCCTGGGAAATCATCCAGCTGCTCTTGCAGATCAACGCGCGAGGCACGACCGTCTTGATGGCGACTCACAACCGCGAGATCGTCGACGTCATGCGGCGCCGCGTCGTTGCCATCGAGGGCGGACAGATTGTCAGAGACGAAGATGCAGGAGGGTACCATGCACCGGCTCTGGAATCGCGCTGATTTCGCCTTCAGCAGCGCGTGGCAGAACTTCTGGCGCAATGCCGCCGTCAGCATCGCGAGTGTCCTCATCGTCTGGGTCGTGCTGCTGGCGCTTGGCAGCTTGCTCCTCGTGCTGCATTCGCTCGACCAGATCGTGGCGCTCGAAAAAACCAAGGCGAGCGCCATCTCGGTTTACCTCTCGGATACGACGCCGCTCAGCAGCGCCATGGATTTCAAGCTGCACCTGGAGAGTGATCCCCGGGTGACGAACGTCACCTTCGTGTCCAAGGACCAGGCCATGGCAAGGTTCCGCGAGCTCCCGGCATTAGACCCGAGCGTGATCGACACGCTGGGCACGAACCCGCTGCCGGCCAGCCTCGACGTCACCGTCAGGGATATCCGTGACCTGGGCGCGATCGACCAGGCGGTGCGTAACTCGCCGCTCGTCGACCGGTCCCCGGCCACGAACTACGAGCCTAACGTCATCGACAAGATCATTCTGCTGGCGCGAGTTGCGGGCGTCGCCGGTCTGGTACTGATCGTCGGACTCACCGGGCTGTCGGTCTTCATCATCATGCTCACCATCCGCACCGCCATCTATCTCCGGCGCAAGGAGATCGAGGTCATGAAGCTGGTGGGGGCCACCGACTGGTTCGTGCGCTGGCCGTTCATCGTCGAGGGCCTCTTCGTCGGCATGATCGGCGCGGTCGTCGCGGTGCTGATCGTCGGCTTCGGCTACCGGCCCGCGGTCGTCAACCTGCAAAGCATCCTGATCTTCGTGCCCCTCTCCTTCGACCAGTACTACCTGCGGCTCGTGCTGGCCGCGATGCTCTGTTTCGGGCTCCTCCTCGGAACCGTCGGGAGCTATCTGGGCGTCAGGCGGTTCCTCAAGCAGTGAGACGGTGGCGCCTCAACACGGCGCTGGCCATCGTGGTGCTGACCGCGGCTCTGCTGACCACGGTGTCCGACACGATCTACCAACAGCAACAACAGCTGCAAGGGCTCAACGGCAAGATCATCGCGACCAAGACCCAGATCGCGCAACTGCTCGCCCAGGAACGTCAGCTGCAGGGCGAGATCGCCGCCTTCGATGTGCAGCTGCGAGCCGTGCAAGTGCAGATCGACGACGAGACCGCGAAGCTGGTCTTGCTCGCCCAGCAGGTCGACCAGGCCAAGGCGCAGCTGGCGCAGAAGCAGGCTGAACTGGCTCAACACATCGCCGACTTCGGCCACCGGGTCCGGATCATGTACAAGAGCGGCCAGGTCAGTGGCCTCGAGCTCGTCTTCTCGGCCGCGAACTTCACCGACCTGATGAATCGCGTGGTGTTTTTCAATGTCATCGTTCGGGAAGACCGCCGCCAGGTTGGCGAGCTCCAGAAAGAACGCGCCGCGATCGAGGCCATGAAAGCCGACCTCGAGGCCAAGAAGGCCGAGCAGGCGCGCGTGGTCAAACAGGTTCAGGATCAGAAGGCGCAGCTGCAGGCGGTGCGCGACCAGCGTGCTGCGCGCCAGCAGCAGATCGCCGCCATCGAGGCGCAATTCCAGCGCTTGCTGGCGGACATGGAGGCGCAGCGGGCGACCCTGCAGGCGCAGATCGCCTCGCTCATCCACGAAAGCTATCGGGCCCGATCCTCGGGGAAATGGAACTGGCCGATCGGTGGCGTCATCACCCAGGGCTTCGGCTGCACCAGCTATCCGTTTGAGCCGTACGATCCGACCTGTGCGAGTCGTCACTTCCACAGCGGGATCGACATTGCCACCGATTACGGGACCCCGGTGCACGCGTCGGATGGCGGCATCGTGCACAACTTCACCATGGGCTGCGGGTGGGGAGGCGGGCTGTGCGGCTACGGGCGCTATGTCGTGATGGTGCACGCCGGCGGCTTCACTACGCTCTACGGACATCTCTCCAGCTGGGCGGTCGGCGAGGGGGTGCAGGTCGACAAGGACACGGTCATCGGCTACGAGGGCTCTACCGGCAACTCCACCGGACCCCACCTGCATTTCGAGATCGACCTGGCCGGCACCCCCGTCGACCCGCTCGCCTACCTCCCCGCCTCATGATCGACAACCCAACCCCCGAGCCTGGCCCTTCCCGGCAAGCGGGGAGGGAATCAACACCCGCTCGGAACGATAATCCACATGTGTCCCGATTCAGGCGCATCGCCATCTTGCTCGTGGTGGCGATTGCAGCCTTCTACGCCGGCAGTCTCGCGGAGTTTCAGTTGGGCGGCCTCGCCCCTGACTGGGCGAAGTCGCTGTTGTTCTATACCGCGCCCAAGTCCAACATCGATTTCGGCGCGCTCAACGAAGTCTTCACCACCATCCAGCAGCACTACGTGAAGCCCAACGCCGACGGTCTCAAGCTGACCGAAGGCGCGGCCTCCGGCATGGTCAGCGCTCTGGGCGACCAGTTCTCCCGTTACCTGACTCCCGAGGAATACCGCGCCAACCAGACGTTCCTCAACGGCCAGTTCGCCGGAATCGGCGCGTCGGTGCAGCAGAAGGGCGACCAAATCGTGATCGCCAGCATCCTGCCGGGTACCCCGGCGGAGAAGAACGGACTCAAGGTGGGAGACGTGATCACGGCCGTCGACGGCCAGAGCAGCAAGGGGTGGACCGCCGACACGGCGGTCAACAAGATCCGCGGCATCGCGAACACGCAGGTCCAGATCCAGGTGAGCCGCAACGGCCAGACGTTGACTTTCAATCTGACGCGCCAGGAAATCAACGTCCCCAGCGTCGCCACCCATGTCTTCGACAACCGGGTGCTCTATATCCGCATCTTCGAATTCGGCACCCGAACGGGGACCGAGTTCGACCAGGCGCTGACGAACAACCTGAAGGGGTCGGTCAACATGGTCCTGCTCGACCTACGCGACAACCCGGGTGGATACGTCGACCAGGCCAACGAAGTCATCAGCGAGTTCGTCAGCAGCGGGACGACCACCATCCTGGTCGAACGTGGCGGCAAGGAAGACGTGCGCAAGGTGACCGGCAACGGCCACGCGTACACGAATTCGCTGGTCGTCCTCGTCAACGAGAACTCGGCGAGCGCCTCGGAGATCACGGCCGGCGCGATCAAGGACCATAACCGCGGCAAGCTGGTCGGGGTCAAGACCTTCGGCAAGGGCTCGGTACAGCAGGACTTTCTCCTTCGCGATGGCGACCTGCACCTGACGATTGCCGAGTGGTTGACGCCCAATCGCCACTCGATCGAAAAGAGCGGGATCACGCCGGACAAGACGGTGACGTTGCCCAACACCCAGGACGAATACGCCGTAGACCAGGCGCCTAACGACTTCGCCAAGGACCTCCAACTGACGGCGGCGCTGGCGATGCTGGAGGCCTAGCCACCCGCCAAATGGTGGGTACAATCGTGACGTATGCCGGATGAAGCGTTCGATGTCGCCGTCATCGGCGGTGGCTCCGCCGGGTATGTCGGCGCTATTCGTGGAGCCCAGCTCGGGCTCAAAGTTGCGGTCATCGAGAAGGAGAAGGTCGGAGGCACCTGCCTGCACCGGGGTTGCATCCCGACCAAGTCGTTCCTTCATTCCTCGGAGCTGGCGCACCAGATCCACACCGCCGCCGCCCTCGGCCTGAAAACTGACGGCCTCCAGATCGATTGGCCGGCGGTCCTGAAGCGCAAGCAGGCGGTGGTCGACCAGCTCTGGCGCGGTGTCGAGTTCCTGCTGAAGAAGAACAAGGTAACCGTGTTCAAGGGCGAGGGCATCATCGAGTCCGAGCACGCGGTGACGGTCAAGGACAGCGGCCAGGTGGTGAACGCCAAGAACCTGGTGGTGGCGACCGGATCGCGACCCAAGTCCTTGCCCGGACTTACGATGGACGGCGATCGCGTGATCAACAGCGACCACGCGGTCAACCTCGACAAGATGCCGCAATCGATCGTGATCGTCGGTGCCGGCGCGGTCGGGACCGAGTTTGCCTGCGTCTACAACGGCTACGGGGTGGACGTGACCCTCGTCGAGTTCCTGCCGACCCTGCTCCCGCTCGAGGATGTCGAGGTGGGTACGCAACTGGCGAAAATCCTAGGCAAACGTGGCATCAAGATTCTGACCGGGGCGCAGGTCCAGCCGGACAGCCTGAAGCAGTCCAATGGGAAGATGACGGTCGCGGTCAAGACCGGCGCGGAGATGCAGACCATCGCGGCGGAGCGGATGCTGGTCGCGGTCGGTCGCGAAGGCATCACCGATGGCTTCGGCCTGGAGAAGCTGGACATCCAGCTCGAGAAGGGCTACATCAAAACCGACGAACACTACCGCACCGGGCACCCCAATGTGTACGCCGCGGGCGACGTCATCGGCAACTTCCTGCTGGCGCACGTCGCGTATTACGAAGGCGAGCACATCATGGAGCACATCGCGGGCAAGAACCCCAAACCGCTCGACTACAACCGAGTCCCGCGAGCGACCTACAGCTACCCGCAGGTGGCGAGTCTCGGATTGTCGGAAAAGCAGGCGCGCGACCAGGGACTGAACGTCAAGATCGGGAAATTCCCGCTGGCGGGCAATGCCAAGAGCGTGATCCTCGGTGAGACCGAGGGCTTCGTGAAGATCATCAGCGACGCGGACTCGGACGAATTGGTCGGCGTCTTCATCCTCGGCCCGAATGCCACCGAGCTCATTGCCGAGACCGCGCTGGCCAAGCTCCTCGAGTCGACACCCTTCGAGATCGGGGCGAGCATCGCTCCCCATCCGACCGTCTCGGAATCCGTCAAGGAGGCCGCCCTGGCCGTCGACGGCGTCGCGATCCACATTTAGAAGGATGGCTCTCAAGGCGGCACAGATCGAGGCGAAAGGCGGACCGAGCCGCCACCAGTCGCTCGGATTGAGCGACGAGCAGGCGCTCAAGATGTACGAGGTCATGCGCCTCGCGCGCGCCGTCGACGAGCGCATGTGGTTGATCAACCGCCAGGGCCGAGCGCCGTTCGTCATCTCCTGCCAGGGACAGGAAGGGGCCCAGGTCGGAACCGCTGCCGCATTGCGGCCGGGCTACGACTGGGTCGCACCCTACTACCGCGACGCCGGCGTCGTCCTCTGGTTTGGCATGACGGCCCGCGACCAGATGCTGTCCTTCTTTGCCCGGCGCGAAGACCCCAATAGCGGCGGCCGGCAGATGCCGGGTCACTTTGGCAGCCGTCGCCTGCACATCGTGACCGGTGGCAGCCCGGTAGCGACCCAGTTACTGCACGCCGCCGGCGTGGCGCTGGCGTCCAAGCAGCGCAAAGAGGATGCGGTGACGAACGTCTATTTCGGTGAGGGCAGCGCCAGCCAGGGCGACACCCACGAAGCGATGAATTTCGCGGGCGTCCACAAGCTGGCCGTGGTCTTCATCTGCGAAAACAACGGCTACGCCATCTCCGTGCCGCAGTCGCGCCAGATGGCGATCGCCAACCTCGCCGACCGCGCCGCGGGCTACGGCTTTCCGGGTGTGGTGGTCGACGGCAACGATGTCCTGGCGTGCTACGAGGTGGCGCGGCAAGCGGTCGAACGGGCGCGCCGGGGCGAGGGGCCGACCCTGATCGAGGTCAAGACTTATCGGTTCACCGCGCATTCCAGCGACGATGACGACAAGCGCTATCGAAAAGCGGAAGAGGTGGCGATCTGGCGCCAGAAGGATCCGATCCACCGATACGCCGGCTACCTGCGCGACGCCGGGACGCTGACGGATCAGCGCGAGGATGAGATAACCGATCGCGTCACCGTTCAGGTCGACGACGCGACCGAGTACGCGGAACAAGCGCCGGACCCGACGCCTGACGACCTGACGACATTCGTCTACAAACAGGAGATCCCAGGCTGATGGCTGTCAAGACCGTGATCGAAGCCATTCGCGAGGGCATGGACGAGGAGATGGCCCGCGACGAGAGCGTCTTCGTGATCGGGGAGGACGTGGGCAATCGCGGCGGCGTCTTCCTGGCAACCGACGGCCTGTACAAAAAATACGGCGAGCTCCGCGTCATCGATTCGCCGCTCGCCGAGTCGTGCATCATCGGCGTGGCCATCGGCGCCGCCGTCAACGGCATGAAGCCAATCGCCGAAATCCAGTTCGCCGACTTCATCGCGCCCGCCATGAACCAGATCATCGAAGAAGCGGCTCGCTTCTGCTACCGCACGGCCGGCGACTTCAATCTGCCGATGGTGATCCGCGCGCCCTGGGGTGGCGGTGTGCATGGCGCGCTCTACCACTCGCAGAGCATCGAGGCGACGTTTGGGCACATCCCGGGTCTGAAGGTGGTCGCTCCCGGCACTCCCGCGGATGCCAAGGGGCTGCTGAAGGCGGCCGTTCGAGACCCGGATCCGGTCCTCTACCTCGAGCACAAGCGAACCTACCGATTGGTCAAAGGTGAGGTGCCGGCGGGCGACCACGTCGTGCCGATTGGCAAAGCGGACATCAAGCGCGAGGGAAAGGACCTGAGCCTGATCGCCTACGGGCTGATGCTGACTTACTGCCTCGAGGCCGCGGAAAAGCTGGCCGCTGAGGGCGTGTCGGCGGAGGTGCTCGACCTGCGCACCATCAAACCGATCGACCAGTCTGCGATCGTCGCGACCGCGAGAAAGACCGGGAAGGTCCTGGTCGTCCATGAGGACAACCGTTTCGCCGGGATCGCCGCCGAGGTGATGGCGATCATCATGGAAAGCGCCTTCGACGCCCTCGATGCTCCGGTGATGCGTCTCACCGGCCCGGACGTGCCGGCCATGCCCTTCAACCAGGTCCTCGAGGACGCCTTCATGCCGAGCGTCGACAAGATCGTCGCCAAGGCAAAGGAGCTGGCCGCCTACTAGGCCGGCCGACCCAGATGGCCTCGGTCAAGATGCCGCAGCTCGGTGAGTCGATCACCGAGGGGACCATCTCCAAGTGGCTCAAGCAACCGGGCGACCAGGTGAAGAAGTACGAAGGCCTGGTCGAGGTGATCACCGACAAGGTCAATGCCGAGGTTCCGGCGCCGCTTGCGGGGATCCTCAAGGAAATCAAGGTCAAGGAAGGCACGACCGTCACCGTCGGCACCGAGATCGCCGTCATCGAGGAATCCGTGACGGCCACGACCGCCGCCACCAAGCAATCCCCGACACCACCTGCGCCAGCCGGCGCCGTTACCCAGGATTCTCCCTCCCCCACGTTGGGGGAGGGCCGGGGTGGGGGAAGTGATACCCGAACCCGACTGTCACCGGCCGTGCGGGCCCTGATCGAAGAGCACCGCATCTCGGACGCGGAGCTCTCTCGGATCGAAGGCTCCGGGATCGGCGGGCGGATCAGCAAAAAGGACGTCGAGGACTTCGTCGCCAAGCGGGTGCAGCCCGCGACCGCGAATGGCGAGCAGCGGCAAACGTCCGCTCTTCCTGCGGCGCCGCCCGGCCCAACACCCGAGACAACGATTCCGCTGACTCCGATGCGACGCGCCATCGCCAGCAACATGACGAAGAGCAAGCAGACGATTCCGCACGCCTGGACGGTGGCCGAGGTCGACATGACGAATGTCGTCCGCATGCGCCAAAAGGCCAAGGACAGCTTCAAGCTGCAAGAGGGGATCGACCTGACCTTCGTGCCCATCATCGTGAAGGCCGTGGTCGAGGGCCTGAAGGCCGTCCCAGTGCTGAACGCGAGCTGGAGTGAGCAGGGCGTCGTCCTGCACAAGGACATCAACATCGGCGTGGCGGTCTCCGTTGACGACGGGCTGATCGTGCCGGTCGTCCATCAGGCTGACCGGATGTCAATCTCCGGGCTGGCGAAGGCGATCGACGACCTGGCGAAGCGTGCCCGAGCCGGAAAACTCGGGATCCCGGACGTCCAGGGCGGCACCTTCACCGTTAACAACCCGGGGACGTTCGGAACCATCCTGTCCTACTCGATCATCGCGCCGCCGCAGGCCGGCATCCTGGCTATGGACGCCATCGTCAAGCGGGCGATCGTCGTCGAGGGGGATGCGATCGCCGTCCGGTCGATGATGAACCTCTGCCTGAGTTTCGACCACCGCGTTCTGGACGGCGTCTCCGCCGCCCGCTTCCTGCAGGGCGTCCGCCGCTGGCTGGAGGGCTTCTCGGAGCAGGTCCCGCTGTATTGACGCCGAATTCGACGGACCTCTGGGATACTTAGGAGATGGCTGACGTCGCACCAATCAAGTTCTACGGTCGCTCCAAGCGCAACGCCGTCGTCCCGATCGATACCAAGCGACCCGAGTGGCTGCGGGTCCGCCTACCCGGTGGCTCCAATTATTCCGAGCTGAAAGAGATCATGCGCGGCCTCGACCTGCACACCGTGTGTGAGGAGGCGCGCTGCCCCAACATCGGCGAGTGCTGGCAGGCGCGCACGGCGACCTTCATGATCCTCGGCGACACCTGCACCCGGGCCTGCGGCTTCTGCGCCGTCAAGACCGGGCGGCCGGGGGTGCTCGACCTTGGCGAGCCGATTCGCGTCGCCGAGGCGGTCGAGCGGATGGACCTGCATCATGCCGTCATCACCTCCGTCAACCGCGACGAGCTCGAGGACGGTGGGGCCGCCATCTTCGCCGGGACCATCCGGCAGATCCGCAAGCGCATCCCAAAGTGCAACATCGAGGTGCTGATCCCCGATTTCATGGGCGACGAGGCGGCGCTCGCCACCGTGATGCGCGCCCGTCCCGACATCCTCAACCACAACATCGAAACGGTGCCAGGTCTCTATCCGCAAGTCCGGCCGAAGGGCCGCTACCCGCGCTCGCTCGAGCTCCTGCAGCGCGCCAAGCGGATGGACGCGACCGTCTATACGAAGTCCGGGATCATGCTCGGCCTGGGTGAGGAGATCGACGAGGTGATCCAGGTCTTTCGCGACCTGCGGGCGCACGACGTTGAGATCCTGACCGTTGGGCAGTACCTGCGGCCGACTCCCAACCATCTGCCGATCGCGCGCTACGTCACGCCGGACGAATTTGCGATGTTGAAGGTTGAGGCATTGAAGCTGGGCTTCCGTCATGTCGAGTCTGGTCCGCTGGTCCGCAGCTCCTACCACGCGGCCAGCCAGGTCCCGGACCGGGCCGCCGCGGGCTGACGTGGACGTTCGCCGACTCGGTCGGGTTCGGTACGACGATGCGTGGGCTTTGCAGAACAAGGTCGCGGACGAGCGGCGCGCCGGCCTTGTGCCCGACACGCTGATCCTGCTCGAGCACCCGCACACGTACACCATCGGGCGGAGTGGCACGCGCGATCACGTCTTCTTGAACCAGGCGCAGATGGCGGCGCGTGGCATCACCTGCCTCGACGTCGATCGCGGCGGTGACGTGACCTACCATGGCCCGGGGCAACTGGTCGGCTATCCGATCCTCGATCTCGGCCCGAAGCCCGATGTCGGCCGGTACCTACGCAACCTTGAGGGTTGCCTGATCGACGTCCTCGCCGACTTTGGGATCGCGTCGGGCCGCTTGTCCGGGTATACCGGCGTCTGGATCGAGGACCGCAAGATCGCGGCGATCGGCATCAAGGTGGCGCAGGGCGTGACCACCCATGGCTTTGCCCTCAACGTGTCGACCGACCTGAGTCTCTTTGCGCACATCCTGGCTTGCGGGATCCCGGACAAGGGCGTGACTTCCATGGCCCTCGAGCTTGGTGCCGCGCCCTCCATGGCGGCCGTGGAAGGGGCGGTTATCGCGCGATTCTCCGAGCGCTTCGTGCTGCCGGGGACGCCAGCCGCACACGTTGCATAATTAGTCGCCGCGGGCGGTTAGCTCAGCTGGTAGAGCGTCTGCTTTACACGCAGAATGTCGGGAGTTCGAGCCTCTCACCGCCCAGTTTTGCAACTGAGAAAGGCCTGCGCAACCTTGCGCCGGATGGGCAAGGGACCAGGCGATCGGGCGCCGGTCCTTATGTGAGCGGGCTCAGCCGATGGCGGTCGTCACAGCCCGACGGCCCCCGCCCGCTATCGTTCCGTGCGCGGCTGCGCTAGGATGAAGCCGACTCGATCTCGCAGCAGGGGAAGGTGGAAGCAACGGACTACCCCTCGCGGTTGGCGCGTTCCGGTCATACCCCTCATGCGCCGTGACTCGCCTTCACGGCAGAACCTGTTCGGTCTATCCACCAACGAACGATAAGGAGTAGTGACGAAATGGCACAGGAAATGCGAGCGGGAGCGGCCTCAGCAGTCGCAGACCCGGCTCCCCTTGGCTTGGCGGGATTCGCGTTGACAACCCTTCTGCTCAGTGCCCATAACGCCGGTTGGGCCCCCGACTTCATCTGGGTGGGCGCTGCCCTCTTTTACGGCGGACTCGCGCAATTCTTGGCAGGCATGTGGTCGTTCCGGCGGGGCAATGTCTTCACGGCCACGGCCTTTTCGACATACGGCGCGTTCTGGTTCAGCCTGGCAACCTATGTCATCCTCGTGGTCTTCTTTAAGGCTCCAGTAAAGGGCGCTGATGTGACGAATTCGCTCGGCTGGTTCTTGCTGGCGTTCGCGATCTTCAACACGTACATGTTGGTGTGGAGCGCGCGCATCAACACCGCGGTGTTTGCCGTGTTCCTGACGCTCGAGGTGACCGAGATCCTGCTCTTCATCGGGTTCTTCAACGGGAGCGGCGCCGGCGAAGGGCTGGTCTTTATTGGTGGTCTGGTTGGCATCCTGACCGCGCTGGTTGCCTTCTACACCTCCGCCGCTGACGTCGCCAACGGGATGGCGGGGCGATACATCTTGCCCGTCGGCACGGCGATGTGGAAAGAGGGCGGGCGCCGTCGTAGCTAAAACTGGTTTGACTCTCGTTTGAAGGAGGCTGTATGAACCAATGAAAACCGCGGAAGACGTGGAGCTCTCCGAGGCGCAAATCGCAGTCCATTGGCGGGAGGAAGAGTACTTCTATCCTCCCGCGAAATTTATCGGCCAGGCCAATGCCAGCGATCCGAGCATCTTCGACCGATTCAGGGAGGAGAACTTTCCCGAATGCTTCAAGGAGTATGCCGACCTCCTCACCTGGGACAAATACTGGCATACGACGCTCGACACCAGCAACGCACCCTTCTGGAAGTGGTTCGTCGGTGGTCGATTAAACGCCTCCTATAACTGCGTCGACCGCCACCTGGTCAGGTACCGGGACAAGGCGGCCTTCCTCTGGGTCCCGGAGCCGGAGGACCAGGTTACACAGGCCATCACTTACCAGGAGCTGTACAAGCGCGTCAATGAGTTCGCCGCACTGCTCCGCGACTTCTGTGGGCTCAAGCAGGGTGATCGCGTGACGTTCCATCTCCCGATGGTCCCCGACCTGCCGGTCTCCATGCTCGCGTGCGCGCGCCTTGGCGTCATCCACTCCGAGGTGTTCGGTGGCTTCAGCGGTGCCGCCTGCGGTGGTCGAATCGCCGACTCAGGGAGCCGGATCCTCATCACCATGGATGGCTACTACCGGAACGGGGAGCTCCTCGACCACAAGGTCAAGGCCGAAGAGGCCATCGCCGCCGCGAAGAAGGAGGGGGCCGAGGTCGACAAAGTCCTGGTCTGGCGGCGACACCCGGGAAAGTACTCGTCGAAGACACCAATGGTGGAGGGCCGGGATTACTTCGTCGATGAGCTCCTCGCCGACTACCGTGGCAAAATCGTCGAACCCGTATCGATGCCGGCCGAGGCGCCGCTCTTCCTGATGTATACGAGCGGCACCACAGCCAAGCCAAAAGGCTGCGTGCACAGCACGGGCGGCTACCTCTCCTATGTCGCCGGGACCTCCAAGTACTACCAGGACATCCATCCGGAGGACACGTACTGGTGCTTCGCCGACATCGGCTGGATCACCGGTCACTCCTACATCGTCTACGGTCC
>WNFF01001654.1_pt1 | contig 26154 bp, 27 predicted proteins | sample 5400441 | NCBI WGS metagenome assembly WNFF01 (sample SAMN13153345, study PRJNA577476) | soil metagenome | isolation source: 120 cm saprolite under Douglas fir tree site 2 hole 3 replicate 1 | place: USA:California | collected 2015-04-18
TTGTTCGTGTATTGACTCACCGGCTTCCTTTTGTGGCATCATGTTGTGTTGTTCCTCCTGTTCAGGCTCTCTTTAGCACACCGATTTCTTAATTGAGATACGTGTGAGAGCGTGCAGAGTTGTATTAGGCCTCATGACGCTTTCATGACGCTTCCTCCTTATAGTAGGACCAGAGAGGGTGAGGTACATCAGTTGGGGAGTGGCCCCAAACCCTGCCAACTGGGCCTTGGAGTGAGGAACTGCTCTCTCGGATAGCAAAAACAACTTTGACAGAGAGAAGGAGCGTGTCATGGCGACCTCTGATTTGGAACGGATGCGCGATGAATGGGCGATGGCCTGGTCATCCATTGACAACAAGGATCCTGAAAGGGTGCTTGCCCTTTTTGCCGACGACTGTGTTTACGAGGACGTTACCCTCGGCGTGGTCGCTCGGGGCAAAGAGGAACTGCGCAGCTTCGTGAACCGCGCCTTTGCGGCAATCCCTGACTTCAAATATGGATTGACAAGCCGGTTTGCCGCTAGCCAATGGGCTGTTATCGAATGGGTCATGTCAGGCACACACAGGCGACTTCCCAGGGATGCCGGCCACTGGCAAGCGCTTTTCGTCGGTGCGGGGCGCGAGCATCCTCGAACTGGAGGCCGGTAAGATCCGCCGCGAGTCTGATTATTGGGATACAGCTACGTTCATGAAACAGGTCGGCCTGCTGCCGTCGCAATAAGAGATCATCTGCCCGGTGTAGATGCCTTCTTTCGAGCCCAATAGCTCCACCTCCCTTCCCCTACGGGAAAGGTATTTCCCCGCGATGATGGAGAGCCACCCCAAAGGATTACGGCTCTGTTCTGATGTGAAGGACACGCACCCCCTGCATATCGAGCCAGTAGCGGCCCTTCGTGCTGACGATGCGCATGAGCACGTTGTCACAAGTAGGACAGCGCATGACTGTCCCCATGGCGCTCTTGTAGACGGTGAGTTCACCAACCACCCTGGTGCTGCCGCAATGCGCACAGGTTCCTTCGGCGAGCGTCATTTCAAACGGGAAAATTTCTCGCAAGATACCGCCTGCGGCATTCCCATCAAGTGTCGTGTTGTCCATTAGGACCCTCCTGTCGGACCGAAACGCTCCGTTTTGATGCGTGTCGGCTCATATCCCAGCGGCAGTAGCGCTGCTGTTGCTGTTTCGACGAACGGTGTCGGGCCACAGATGTAGGCGAGCGGATGTTGCTCCACCGGCCAGGCGACCTCTCGCAAGAGCGCGGCGTCGATGCGACGGCTGTAGCCCATCCATCCTGGCGGCTGCGTCCTGGTGAGCGTGTGGATCACCTCCAGGGCCATGTCGATCCCTCCATGCTTTATTATAATGGAGTCTTCCCAATGGCACAAACAGCTATCATCATGGTCTTGCTGATCCGCATGCGTCCACAACCAAAGGGGACGGCAAAACTAGTGCTCGAGGAATGTTGGTGGTGATGGTGTTGAAAGCCTAGCATCTATCTTCGCTCTTAACTCTAATAATTTCATCGTAGAATATAAATCTACGTACCCCTTTTTCAGGGCTCGTCACTAGTATAACATGGTAACCTGCATCTATAACTATACCCTCCTCAATTAGCCCACATCCTCGCATCTGATATTGGACTTCCTGTCCCCTGACTAGAGGACGTTCATATAAAGGGGTGTTATCATATTCTGCTGACATTTCTTATCTCTCCCTTTTTCTGTAAAATTTTACTATCAAGAAATAATAGTAAATTTTAACACCATTTTCTTCAGACTGCAAGAGCTAATACCAGAAAAGTATAATAGCGCCAAACCTGATATGATAAGGAAACTTCTAATATGGCTATGCGTCTAAAAGTTAGGGAGATTGCTCAAGCAAAGGGAATAAGCCTGACAAGACTGTCAAGGTTAGCCGATGTGAATTATAAAACTGTACATACCATCTGGCATGACCCTACGCATGGCGTCAATACAAAGACATTAGAGCGCATAGCCAAAGCCCTAAACGTCACTGTTGCTGAACTTTTTGAAGAGACACCAGACTAACTAGCAGTCCAATTAGATGCGGTAATTCAAAAGATAAGGTTAATGCATCGAGTGTTCCCGGTAAAATGAACCAGCAAAAACCGGCCATGGTAGCGTCTATGGCGGTGTACAGATTCGTCCATCCAGATATTTGGTTCATTTTAGTGAAAACTCAAGCCAATTCAATGGGACGGACAAGATTGGACGTCTCGTCTGACGGTTGCAACCACATTAATAAGAGGAAGACGCGCCCGAAGAAGCGTTCGATGGCGGCGTGCCATCCTCAGTGGTGCCAATCTCTACCGTGCTATAAGAGCATGGACAGTCTTTAAGGCATTGACCATGAGTTCAGAAGCATCAACGGGCTCACAAAAAATGGCAGACGCACATGATCTGACGACTGATGAATATAGGAGTTTAAGAGACGAAATCGTCAAGCGCATAGAGATACAGCATCAACTTCTCTCACTCGCCTTGATTGCGCCTGGTACGGTTCTTGCTATCGGATTTCAAACCAGTAACGCGTCTCTCATGCTCTTATATCCCATGTTAGGGATGTTCTTATCAGCCGTTTGGCTTGCCAATTCATTTGCCATTCATGACATCTCGGCTTATATTCAAAGCCAAATACTACCACGGGTGGGAGAAGACTCTTCTGTCTGGGAACGTTTTCGAGCGTTCAGTGATACCAGACACCTATCTATACTTCACTTCTGGGGAACCAGAGGTCTCTTTATTGGTACCGAGCTACTTGCACTCCTTGCGGGGATAACGCTAGCGAAGTTCGATACCGCGCAAACAATCTTTCTGATAATTGGTATCGTCAGCAGCGTTCTCACCATCATCATACTATCACTACCGCAAATGAAAAGGCACGATCAGCAAAAACACTAATTCTACAACGGAAGTTCTCATTGCCTGCTAAACGCGAAACACCCAATCGGGTGTGGATGAACTAGTTGTAGGCAAACGCGCGTAAGGAAGGGTGGTGTAGTGGCCGATAATGAGTTTTACCAACCAAGATCGGGAATGTGTTGTCACCCTGAGCGGAGCGAAGGGTCTGTCTCGATGGGCAAAGAGATCCTTCGCTTCGCTCAGGATGACAGTACCGGCTTTGGTCGTTAATCTGCATTATCGGCTGTGGGCACGAAGTATTGATACGCGCTCCGCTTCGCTTCGCTGAGGTCCCTACGTTGCTCGCCCCCGTTTGGTTGATTGCTACAAACAATTCATATGCCACCCAATCGGGCGAGGTTGGCAGGCTTTATAGATCGATGGTACAATTTCACCCAGAACTCTACAGGCGCAGTGGTTCAGGAAAAAGGGGCATTCATGGACCTGCAACGGTTTTTAAATACCCATCAATCCCGGCGTAGTTTCTTGCGGGAGCTTGGCACGTTGGCAGGGGTGGGTTTAGCACTCGATGCAGGTACATTTAATGTATGCACTATCGATACTGAAACATTGGTACCGGCCAGCAGGACGAATCCCATTAAACATATTCTGGTAGCCTGCCAGGAGAATCGCTCTTTCGATGAATACTTTGGTCACTACTCCAGGGCTGGCTCTTTCGGCATTCCACAGGGCTATTATCAGCCTGATGGTCGTGGAGGAAAAGTCTATCCCTATCATTTTCCTGTTACCAGCTCAAACGATACTTCTCATTCCTGGCAAGACACTCATCGTGAATGGGACAATGGAGCAATGGACGGCTTCTATACGACCAATGGCCTTCTGGCAATGGGATATTATGATAGATCTGACATCCCCTTTTATTATGCGCTGGCCGATTCTTTCACGTTATGTGGCAACTACTTTTGCTCAGTGCTTGGTCCAACCCTCCCTAATCGCCTTGCTCTCTGGACGGGTACCTGTGGGGGCATCACGACTAACGAGATCAATGGCGGAAGCCTGGATTGGTTTGCTATCGTAGATCTGCTCGATCAATACTACGTGACCTGGAAGTGCTACGGCCTGGGTCTGGGAACGGGTAGCGAGCCCAATGATTTCGAGGGGTACAACCCGCTTACGTACTTCAAGAAATGGCAGAACGAACCCCGGATGTATTACCAGATCGCGGATTACTACAACGACCTGGAGTCGGGGAAGCTGCCGCAGGTGTCGTTTTTGATCACTGAAGCCCTGGTTGATGAGCATCCGCCACTTGATATTCGCACCGGTGAGTTTGCAATGGAGGCGGTGATCAAAGCTCTTATGAATTCTCCTGCATGGAAGAGTTCAGTCCTCTTCTTTACCTATGACGAGGGAGGCGGGTACTTCGACCATGTTGCCCCACCGCAGGTGGATGCTTACGGGCTGGGATTCCGCGTGCCCACGCTGATAATCTCACCTTATGCGAAGCGCGGGTACGTGTCGGGTCAGTTATATGAGCACAGTTCGATCTTGAAGTTCATTGAACGCCACTTTGGTTTACCTACACTGGCCAGCATGAACCACCAGTTTGATACCTCGACGCCGGGAATGAATAACGATGCTGCTCATGGGAACGCTGCAGGTCCACCCGCTCCCCCACGTGATGGCCTCTCAAACATAGGTGATTTCTCTGAGGTGTTCGACTTTGCGCAGGACCAGAACTATCATCCATCGTTGCCATCATTGAATAATTACTGGATTGCCGAGTTTGTCATAGCGTTGGTGGCAAAAAAAGTAGGGAAGGCAGCGAGAAAAGCTGTTGATGGGTTGTGATATACTATAGCATGTGCCAGCAGGAGCCTTTCCTGCCTACTAATAAAGAAGGAGATAAGAATGACAGTTGCAGAGCTCTTCGAGCAGATGCCAAAATATTTCAATGCTGCAGCGGCTGCAGGTATGACTAAGACCTTTCAGTGGGACATTACTGGAGACGAAGCGGGGAAATGGGCTTTAAGAATCGCCAATGGAGCTTGTGAGCTTATTCCGGGCGGCGTAGAAAAGCCGGATGTCACCTTTACTGTTAGTGGTTCGGACTGGATTGCGATTACACAAGGAAAGCTCGATCCGCAGAGCGCTTTCTTCAGCGGCAAATTCAAAGTAGCTGGCGATATCGGGCTTGCGCTGAAACTCCAGCAAGTCTTCCCCACACCGAGAAGTTAACCAAGCACAGCCTGGCACCAACAAGAACGATGCCAGGCTCCCTTGCTCAGCTTTTGCTAGCCTTGCCATTCACTATGTTCTATGGTATACTCACTCACGATGACCAAGTATGTCTTTGCCTGGCGCTTATAGAGTATAGCAACCCTTAGAAAGGCGTACGAGATGGCTCTTAGGAGTGATGAACTACATTATAGCGTGCAACACCTCAATGGTATGTTGACCACTCACGAAGCAGCAAAACAGCTTGACCTGAGCTACTGGCATTTTATGCACCTCGTAGAAAAAGGACTGATTCCAGGTGTGCGCGTGGTTGATCGCTGGCTCTTCTCTCCTAACGATCTCAATGAATACCGGCGTAGAAAGTACGGCGAACTGGAAGACCTGGCAAAGACGGCCCTGAATCATCCGGCAGTTGACCTGACGGAAAAGCAAGAGACGATCTGCCGCTATTTAGCAAGTAGTGAACGCCCATCTGAAATAGCTCGCAAACTCCAGCAATCCCGCCAGGCCGTCCACTCACAAATTACCCTCATCCGCGAAAAAGTCTCCCGTACCCAACCTAAAAAAGCTTCCCCGCAGTCTACATCCGAAACTACTGTCCCGTCCCGTACACCTCGCGCAAGAAAAAGCCCCATTCCCTTACGGCCATCCAAAAAATAGACTCCCTGTATTGCGACTCAGCAGCGATGGTTCAATCAAAGGCGCCATAGCTGGCTCATGATCGGCAAGTGCACGCAGCAGGCCAAAACAACCCGCGAGCATCATATCTCCATGTGGGGTCGCCTCATAAGGGTGCAGCGTTGAGCCGCGCAGCATCTCGCGCCGGGGGCCAGTCACAGCCAGGAACGGGAAAGTCTTGCCATTGACACTTTCAGCATCGTGGAGAATCAAGGCTCCATGGCCGCTCGTATTAAACACTTCCTCATTGGTCAGTGTTCCATCGGCCAGGTGTATAAGCATCTGCTCAAGCTTGGAGCGATCGATCTCCCCGGTATGATGTTCAAAGATGCCTACGATACGATCCTGCACGAGATGAAAAGCCAGCGTATGGAAATTGCCAATATTGCAGAGCAGGCTAGCGCGCTGACTCCTGACGAGCGGGTCCTCCAGCGCACCTAGAACGGCTGCCGAGCCGGTATCCATCAACAGGAGTGGCGCTCGCCGGTCCGAATTACTCAATTGCAGGTAACGTGCAGCGCTACTGGCAATAGAACGCAAGCGTGTCAGGTCGGCAGGTGTATCCTGCGCCAGGTAGGCAAACGCGCTGGGTATTGGATTACTGTGTACCGTATTTTCAATGAAGTTGAAGCGAAAACGGCGGTCGCTCACTCCTGGAGGTGCAGCCCCGTGATCGAAAGCCGCAATAGCCAGCGCATCTACGAAGGGATCAACGTCAAATGCACGTAAGGCGCCGGTGATGGCGCGAGCATCAAAATCTTGCAGTTCGATATGAGCCAGGCCTGGATTCTCTGCTCGATACCCAGCTTCAGGCTCATCAATAATCTCAAAGCCCATCTGCTCGACCATCGCCAGGTCATCATCGAACGTACGGCCTGCCTCCGGCGTGACAGCAACAGCGTAGCCGGCCAGCGCATGATCGCGTGCAGCCCAGTGGGAGGGGCCACCGCCCATAGTTACGCCCGTTAAGAGGATCGGCTGACCACGTTCGGTTGCTCGCTTAATGCGTTCAGCGACGATAACCGTGGGAGATGGCATGACCATCTTGAAGCAGTTCTCTATTGTTTTGCCGCTCTCGAAGAGCAGGATATCTTGAGTGCCGGTGCCGACATCGACGGCCAGGATACGTAATGGTGTGGACATGATGATGCTCCTAACATCACTAGACAAAATACGCTATACTCTATTTTAACCGTATATATCATCGGGGACAATCTAGCGTCTCCTGCCTATTGTCCTATCGACTTCATTAGCGCGTTGTAAAACGTTTCTAGAATAAATGCCGGCATCTTTTAAGAAGGAAAAAATTGTATGGAACAGGCATTTGCTCATCTATCAGGGATGTATCAACCAATTGAGGACTACGCGGTCATTGGTGACCTGCACACTGTTGCCCTGGTGGGCAAGAATGGCTCCATCGACTGGTGCTGTCTACCGCGTTTCGATTCTCCCAGCGTCTTCGGCGCTCTACTCGATGTGAACAAAGGCGGTTTCTTTCGTATCGCACCTCCTGATGCTCCCGGTATGGGACACAAACAACTCTACCTCCCTGAAACAAATATGCTGATTACACGCTTTCTCACCGTCGATGGCGTAGGCGAAATCACGGACTTCATGCCGGTTAAGCACAAAGGCAGTTCTCGTCACCAGCATCATATTATACGTTCCGTTAAAGTGGTGCGTGGCTCAATGGCCTTTGAACTGGTGTGTAGACCGGCTTTTAACTATGCGCGAGATCCTCACGAGATCCGCCTGTCAAAAGAAGGGGCTATCTTTCTAAGCGAAAGCTGTTGTATCGGGCTGGCATCTCCCGTACCACTCGAAGAAGACGGCCAAAGGGGAGTACGCGCCCGGTTTACTCTGCACGAGGGCCACGCCGCACACTTTCTCATAGAAAGTGCCGAGGACAGCGATCTTGCACCGCAGCGCCTCTCACATGGCCAATATCACGAGGCATTTCTCAGCACCATACAGTACTGGCGGCGCTGGCTATCTCAATGTAAGTATCACGGGCGCTGGCGAGAGACCGTACAGCGTTCGGCCCTTGTACTGAAACTGCTGACCTATGAACCAACCGGGGCGATTGTTGCCGCACCAACTACCAGCCTGCCAGAGACAATCGGCGGTGCCCGCAATTGGGACTATCGATATACCTGGCTGCGTGATGCATCATTCTCACTCTATAGTCTACTCACGCTCGGCTTTACAGAAGAAGCCCAGGCCTTCATGGGTTGGCTTGATGCACGCTGCCACGAACTGCGTGAAGACGGCACATTGCAACCAATGTACGGTATCGAAGGTGAGCATGATTTGACGGAACTGACACTCGATCACCTCGAAGGCTATCGTGGAAGCAAACCTGTGCGCATTGGAAACGGTGCTTACAAGCAGAACCAGCTTGACATCTATGGCGAGGTGATGGATGCTATCTATATCTACAATCGCTATGATACTATTTCTTATGATCTCTGGCAGAACTTACACCGCCTGCTTGAGTGGTTGGCAGAACACTGGCAAGAACCTGATGAAGGTATCTGGGAGGTACGCGGTGGTCCTAAGCGCTTTGTGCATTCGCGACTGATGAGTTGGGTAGCATTTGACCGTGCACTGAGAGTGACACGCCGTCGAGGGTTGCCCGCTCCAATGGGAGATTGGATGCAGAAAAGCGCGGAGATATACGAGCAAATCATGTATGCCGGATGGAACGAGAAAAAGCAGAGTTTCGTTCAGTATTATGGAAGCGATGCTGTCGATGCAAGTGCCCTGTTAATGGTGATTACCAATTTCGCAGGCCCGACTGATCCGCGCATACTCAATACTATTGACCGTATTCAAAAAGAGTTGACAAGTGATTCACTTGTGCATCGCTATGACCCTAAAAAGGCTGCCGATGATGGCCTGGGCAGTACCGAGGGTACCTTTAACGCCGCTAGTTTCTGGCTGGCTGAGAGCCTTGCTCGTGCGGGCCGCCTGGATGATGCTCGCTTGATGCTTGAGAAAATGCTGACCTACAGTAATCACGTAGGTCTCTATGCCGAGGAGATTGGTACGGTCGGTGAAGCTCTGGGCAACTATCCACAAGCATTTACTCACCTCTCGTTGATCACTGCTTGCTATAACGTAGACCAGATGCTGAATAAGGCTCATGGTCATTTTGTTTTGGATACCTTTGAGACCTGACATGGCCGAATCCAAGCTTGACGTTCTACCCTAGAAGGGATACAATGTAAGCTGAAAGTATCGGTAAAAAGTCAACAAATGCACCGGGCGACTATAGCCGTCCGGTTTTCTTATGCTTCTGGGGAGTTATTGATTAAATTCATGGTTATGAATGCTATGATCCAGGAAAAACGTTTAATAAAACGAGATGATATTCGCAATGTCGCCATTATCGCTCACGTCGACCATGGTAAAACGACGCTGGTAGATGGCCTGCTCAAGCAGAGCCATATCTTCCGCGAAAACCAGCAGGTGGGCGAACTCATCATGGATACGAACGACCAGGAGCGTGAGCGCGGTATCACCATCCTGGCTAAAAATACGGCCATTATCTATCACGGTATTAAAATCAATATTATTGATACTCCCGGACACGCTGATTTTGGCGGCGAGGTCGAGCGCGTACTCAACATGGCTGATGGCTGCATCCTGCTCATTGATGCCGTGGAAGGGCCGATGCCACAAACGCGCTTTGTGCTGCAAAAGGCGCTGGAACTTAACCTGCAACCCATAGTAGTGATCAATAAAATTGATCGTCGCGACGCACGCATCGACCAGGTATTCGAATGGACCCAGGACCTTTTCCTGGAACTGGCAACGACCGATGCTCACCTCGATTTTCCGATCCTGTATGCTGTTGGACGTGACGGCGTGGCAATGTATCATCCAAATGATGAGCGCCGGGACCTTGAGCCACTGTTCGAGACGATCATCAACACTGTTCCTGCTCCCGTAGTAGACACCGAAGCTCCCTTGCAACTGCTCGTTGCCGCCCTCGACTACGACGATTACAAAGGCAAGTACGCCATAGGACGTATTGTACGCGGGCGAGTCACCCCTAACACCTTTGTAGCGCACATTAATCGCGATGGTGTCGTGACACGCCAGAAGATCAACCTCGTGCTTACCTACAGGGGACTGCAGCGCGTTGAAGTTGTTGAGGCGTTGGCGGGTGACATTGTTGCACTGACGGGTATCCCCAGCGCCAATATCGGTGACACCATAGCTGATGTAGATGCGCCTGAAGCATTGCCCACGATTGCGATCACGGAACCAACCTTAAAAATGACCTTCAGTGTGAATACCAGTCCATTTGCCGGACGCGAGGGGAAATATCCCACTTCACGGCAACTGCGCGCGCGTCTCTACCGCGAGCTGGAAACCAATGTCAGCCTGCGAGTGGAAGACGGCAGCACACCTGACGAGTTTATCGTCTCGGGACGTGGCGAGCTGCATCTCTCCGTCTTAATTGAGGCTATGCGCCGCGAGGGCTACGAGTTCCAGGTATCGCGCCCGGAGGTCATCACGCGCCAGGAAGAGCATGGCCAATTGCGCGAGCCGATTGAAGACCTGGTAGTCGATACAAAGGACACCTACATCGGTATATTGACTGAGACGTTGGCCGCACGCAAGGCGCAGCTTACCAACATGACCAACGATGGATTGGGCAATGTGCGTCTCGAATATCATATTCCCACGCGCGGCTTGATCGGTTTTCGTAACGCATTTCTCACCCTGACGCAGGGCAACGGGGCCATGAGCAGCATGTTAATCGGCTACGAACCCTGGCTGGGTAAAATCGGCACGACGCGCATGGGTGCATTGATTGCTTCCGAGATGGGCGTGGCAGTAACTTATGGGTTGAACAATGCCCAACAGCGCGGAGATACTTTCATTGAGCCAGGCACTCCCGTTTACGAGGGAATGATTGTGGGCTTGAATGTCCGGCCTATGGATATGGTTGTCAACGTGTGTAAAGAGAAGCAGAAGACCAATATACGCTCCTCTACTTCCGAAATTGCCGTACGCCTGACACCGCCAATTATGATGAGCCTGGAACAGTCGCTCGACTTTATTAACAATGATGAACTGGTTGAAGTGACACCGCAGAATATCAGACTGCGCAAGCGTTATCTGACCCAACGCGAACGAGCACGAGCCAGGGAGATTGAATAGAAGCCAGCGCAGGGATCACAAATCCACCATCTCATCGCGTTCTTCCAACTCGGAAAGTAATGCCAACATTGCATACTGTTCTTTGCAGGAAGCACAATTCCCAAGGTGGAGCGCAACTTCAGCCAGCTCGAGATTGGACATTTCGACTAACCGGTAATCAGGGCGCGTCGCTTCATAATAGGAGGGAAACCTTGCACGGCACTGTTCGCAGGTGAGTGTATCGTTTGTAATGAGTACTTGCGAGAGAAGTTCGATGCCATGATTGCAGGATTGACAAGAGCGAATATGCGCAACTATAAGATCACCAACAATATCGCTCTCAGCCTCATAGATTTTGAGTAGGTGACTCAGCTCGTCACAGCGCATGGCAATTCTTCCTCTCGTCCCGCTCAGCTACCAAAGCCATGGCCGTAGGGCCTGCATCACCTCCGGTTTACTGCGTAACGCCTTTAACGCCCGGTGCCGCCACAGGTACACGTCCTGTACCTGTACTTGCAAAGTGCCTGCCAGTTCACTTTCGTCCATACCCGCCAGGTACGTACAGATGAGCACTTGCCGGTAGCGCGGATTCTTTAACGATAGAATAGCATTTTTGAGCACTTGTTGCAATTCCTGCCGCAAAGCCTGCTCCTGAGGGTCCTGATTGCGCCCATCGACGAGTTGTTCAACGAAGCATGCTGGCTGAGCATCAAGTGAAACGCAGGCTTCGCTTTGTGCTTTCTTTAAAAAAGAGTAGGCATCCCGGATGAGGATAGTTTGCGTCCATTTCAGGAATGCGGCTGGATCACCAGGGCCAGCAGGAGGATCACGATTAAGAGCAAGACAGAGGTTCGATAATGTCTGGTGCAGTACATCTTCAACGAGATTGGCATGTAGCTCTAACGCTTTAGCATAAAACGTCTGATGTAGTGAGTTTTCCAGGTAACGCCTGAGGTTATCGAAAGCAAGATTACGACGTCCCTGTTCAGGTGAACACCAGGCTGCATACAATTCACGACTACAAATACGCTGTGCCATACGCGTCAGCAAGGCATGCATTGGTCTGTCCTCCTCCATATGCCGCACTTCCCACTCCTGCATCACTCGCTCTGCAAGCACTTCAACGGTCAGTATCCCCTGCGCATAGAGCTGAATCGCACGATATGCTACCTTGCGGACGCTCTGCTCCATGTCACAGTTCCGCTCAATCATTGGCTCCCTTTTCGCCTTTCTGGTTCGCGTTCTATGACTGGCAACTACTACTTTATATCAAATCCAGCTAATCACTGATAATACGACAAGAGTCTGAACTTTTCCGGGATAGGATTTCTGACAAGTTCACGGTGAAGTTCATGACGAACTACTCAACAGGATTTCATATTACTTGACGAATTTGTAAAGTGTACCACAAATTTTTGCAAGTTTTTACGACTCCTTCGACACCTGACATTGTAGAAGGTCATATTTGATCTTTTGACAAGAGGTGTATATCGCCGGACAAAAGGCAGAAAGAGAAGGAGTATTTCATGTTACTGTCGATGCGGAAGACATTTTTGATTGTCATGATGGCGCTAGCGCTGCTTGCCGGCTTATCCGGCTTGTCTGCACACATGGTCTCGATGCCGGCCATGTATGATCACACCGGAATTTACAGCTCTCACATGCCGGCAGGCGGCGGGAACTGGTACTGTCCACCCCCACCAAGAGGTTGCTGATGATGAAGGCAAGGCCCGCCAGGTTGGATTCTCAGATTGAGAATCCAACCTGGCGGGCCTAAGGGGGAGATTCGGTAGAATCACATTCCTTCACTCTAGCGAACCCTGTAGATGGTACGTACGTCTTGCCGCATTGGCGACTTTCATCTTCCAATTGAGTGCGGATTACCCGAAAGTTTGACGGTCAGGAGGAACCCGTGGTATGCAAGCCATTCCTGACTGCTCTTCCCCCCGTGGTGATCAACTGTTGCGCAATGTGCTGGGTATAGGCATCAGCAACAGGCAGAAACGGCCACAGGCGATGCGCCAAGGCATTCACCGCCAACAACACTCCAAAACGCTGGATCACATAGGCGACCGTCGACGCAGTGGGTGTCGGCGTGGGTGTGCCATTCAAGCCTGATCCTAGTGGGATTGTGATCAGGCAACCCGAGGCAGACGTTGCCCCCGGCACCAGCTGCAGGTCGGTATTGGGCGGCGTTGAGGCGAATACCAGGGTATACATATCTCCAACAGCGGCTTGACACACCGGGTCATCACTCCCGAAAGAACCGCTCTGACTGTCGGGTGTCACGCCCCACCCCATGCCGTTCCAGGTAATATTCAAGGGGACGGCGATAGCATTTTGCTGTCCGAGAATAAAGCTATCTGCCTGATTCTCCTCTACTACCCGTCCATCTCTGGTGGTGAACTGCCAGAGCAATTGCACCAGAACGGACGCTTGCCACACTGCTGGAGCCAGCGTGATATTGGATCCAGCGAAGGCGGGAACATCACAGAATAACCGGCAGTCCTGGTTGCCTGAGTCACATGCCCCATTCGTACACGCCGCTTCGGGTGATGAACCGGTATCCAGTTGCAGGCGCAACGTCGCCTTGAGTGGCTGGTGAGCAGCCGCGAAACAGATTGCTGCACGCTGTAAGACGACGGTACAGGACCGCGTGTTCGTCCCGGAGACAGCCGGGGTCTGCGCGTACACCTCTCCTGCCTGTACCGTCTCACTAGACTGCTGATGGTCGAGCACTGCTTGCGCTGCCTGGATCAACGCGGTACGCTGCACTGCGGAAAGCATGGTCAAGTTGGCCGGAAAACCAATGTAGGCGCTGATAGTGCCTCCCAGGTGAGGCGTGGCATTGGGGAACTGGCAGGTATCACGACCAGACCCCAGTGGCACAGAGATACTGCACTGCTGCGGCGCAAATGGAGCAGCATGCCAGGTCAACGTATGCTGACCAGGTGGTAAACTGAAGAGCGTATAGGCTCCTCTGGAAAATAAGGCAACACGTTTTCCGTCGACAGACAGCGATCCCCAGGGGGGGTTAGCATCCAGTCCAAAATAAGAGGTTGATGGCTCGACGGTTGGTGGCGACCCGCGTGGGAAGAGTCGGCTAACGGGGGTAAGAGCGAACAAGACGATCAGCAGCGCCAGCCCCATGCAAATGGCAGTCGCAATGGTCTTCTGCTTGCGGTACTTGGGGGAAAGCAACCAGGTTTCCGTGAAGAAGCGTAGAGTGTTTGATGAACCCTCTTCGTCATCTTGAGGCAGATTGGTGATCTCTACGACAAAATCATCATGTGGTTCTTCCAACTCGTTCTGATCCATATCGTCTTCAGCGCTCGTTTCATGACGTATTCGCTTAACATGTTACATCATAAAGTGTACAACACCCTGCTGAAATGAATCTGAAACGGACTGGAAAGGAAAAAGAAAGCGGTCATCATTCACAGGTTCTTCTTTCCTGGTACTTCTCAGCGCACGAAAGTTGGAGGAAGAGCTAAACGTACGTACCATCTTCAAGACCTGGGCAGTTACGATTACGAGATAAATAGCAAGAGCAGCACCGATATGCCCAGGTAGACCAGCGGGGCACCGATGGCAAGGGCAAACCTGGCGCTGCGCGGAATCTGCGATTTCCCGAAAAGGTAGTACGCCAGCGGACCCAGCACCGGTACCAGGTAGACAACTGCCATCCAGATGATACGAGTCCCCCCTTTGATGTCGCTGCGACGTACAAGGTCCCAGGTCGCAACACTGAGCCATACACCATAGAGGGCCAGCGGCAAATAGTAGAGGTAGAACCCGAGTATCACCTCGAAAAATGGGGTCGTGAGTCCAAGGCCGCCTAAAGCGATACTGGGAGTGATGGTTGCGGGGTCTGGTGTCATATTGATTGGTGTCCCTTCTGCGATAGTACGGATTCCCTGCGGGTCGATGGTGGAGTCCGGCATACCTGGCTGCATAATATCGGCAGGAGCAGTTGCCGTTTTCCAATCGCGAGCTTTAAAGCGCCCTGTGTTGGCCTGTATGAAATGATTTAACAGGATCGCCACGACACTGGGATCGCCGCCGCCTGCCCTGGCAAAGATGGAGCCACAGGCATGCGTGAACTGCAGAAAAGGCGGCACAGTACGTGCGACAGTATTGCCAGAAAAGCAGTTGTTGCCGGCCGAGAGCGCCGAAAGCGCCAGGTCAGCCACGCCAGAATTACTGATTACATTATCCTTGATGCTGTTCCCACCTGGCTCCCAGAAATTCTTATCGATATTCGGCACAACCAGAACGCCATAGTAAATGTGCCCGCTGATCCTGTTGCCCTCGACGAGATTATTAATGCCACCGGCAAGGACGATGCCATTGCCAATTGACGGGTACTCGAGTACATCGGCAGGAGCATCGAAGTTATTATTGTTCTCCACCAGGTTGTTGATGATTGTGTCGCCGTCCTGCGGTGGGTTGGGTTCAGAGTCGAGCGTATTGGGGGCAATGCCAGACATATTGTTGCGCCAGATCGAATCGCTGATAACCAGGTTACCCCCAGCATTTGTGCCTGAAAAGCCTAGCGCATTATTCTCGGAGATTACATCGGTAATGAGGGCATTACATGGATGACACGCCCCGATGTAGAAACCCGAGTCTGGTTGTCCTGCCGCCAGGTCGTGGTCAAACTGCCCGTTTGTTGAATTATAGGCGTAGATACCATAGTCTCCATTGGTATAGGCCGTCAAATAACTTCCCCGGTAACCGCTGACGCCTTTCCAATAAAAACCATTGTCACTATAGTGGCGAGCCGTCATATCTTCGAGGACAACATTGTTTGCGAGTACCTCAAAGCCATCGTCGAGCTTGAATTGACCGTCCAGAATCACGCGATTGCGATCCCGGCCACGAATGGTAATATTCGCGGTTTTTACCGTGACGGCTTCATGGTAAGCGCCGTCTGGACTCGTACCAGGTCCTATCGAGACCAGATCCCCCGGTTTGGCAGCATCTACGGCGGCCTGTATCGTGGAATACACCTCTGGGACACGTAAAATCGCATCATTATGAAGTACTTGAGGACTAAAGGCGTTGTCGATGACCGAAACAGAATAGCCAGGTGGAGGACTAGAGTCGCCACACGCAGCGAGCATCACCAGCAAGAAGGAAATCAAGGGCACCAGTCCGAACCGGGCGAGCTGCGTTTTGTTTTTTTTCTGTGCCCGGGAGATAGGCTCTGTACAGAGAAGCCAGGGTGGTCGCCATGCGAGCAGCATAACCATCTCCTTTGACGCAATGTGAGCAGGACAATATATTATATCTCACTTTCTTAAGCTCTTGCAGACCGCGCGGTGAGTATCTGATTGCTCGTCTCTCAACTCTTTGCCCTCTCGCTCCTGCTCTACTTCATCCTTGGCGGTGGCTTGTTTCTCGTGATCCTTGTTGCTCAGCTCCGCTACCAGTATACGCAATGGCGAGACACCATCGGACAACTTAAAGTGCTCTTTCCGAAGGACGCATGAGAGCAGCGGCCGTCAGATTACAATCTCCCGCTTTCCACGGAACTATGGTATGATTGTCATATCAGATGAATCTTGTGGAGCGACATCTACGTGACGAAGGCAAAAGAACCGGCGCCGGTACAGGTGACATTCTATACTAAGGCGGGATGCCATTTATGTGAGGAGGCGCGTGATATGCTCGACGATATCGCCGCCTTAAGCGCATACGAACTGACGGAGATCGATATTCGCGGCAATCCAGACATATTTGAGAAATATCGCTATCGTATTCCAGTAATTGTTGTTAATGGTGATACACTACTTGAGGGGCGTATCGAATTTCGAGACCTGGCGAAGGCTTTTCACTTATTGCAGTATCCTCAAAGCGGATCGAGCAAAGGGAGATGAGCCTGCCAGTTCCACACAACTCCACACGCCCTTTCACAGGAGACACTATACACTGGATTACCCACTAGGTCAATTGATTTTGATTAGGCTAAAGTACTTGTATTGAGGAAGACAGCTATGGCTATACAACAAGCGAATGATCCCGCGAATCAGATTGACTATCCGCACAGGCAAGCCCTCATGCAGTTTATGAACGGCGCGGGTAACTTTCTGTTGGAACACTGGGCAACGCTTATTACCTGGGTCCTGGGCGTAATCGTGTTCGCGGCGCTGAGCGTGCCTTTCCTCTCCTACTTCGGGCTAGATGGAATCTCAAAACAGATATTTTATGCGCTGCATACGCTTTGTGCGCAAATCCCATCACACTCCTTTTATATTTTCGGACATCAACTGGGCATGTGCGCTCGCAACTTCTCCATTTACAGTTCGATGTTTGCCGGCAGCCTGATCTTTGTACTGAGTAAAAAGCGTTTGCCTGGCATCCCATGGTGGTTCTGGATACTGATGATTCTGCCGATGGCTATAGACGGTACGACACAGATGTTTGGCTGGCGCGAAAGCACCTGGGAATTGCGCGTAATAACGGGTACCCTTTTCGGGCTGGGCAATGTCTGGTTTGCACTGCCTTTCATCCAGAAGCTACTGCTCGAGACACCTCCTGCTCGGCCACAAACGATCTAAAGGGTCCTACGTTAAGGAGCGAGCCTGATTGCCGCAAACGAGATAACTGAGGCACAGGTACGTTATTGAAGATGCTGTTGCATTAGCGATGATTATAGAACTCGGTCTTCCACCGCCACTCGCTGCCATCGGCAGCATTCCACCATTCCAGCAGTGTACCGACTTCGCCTCCCGGTAAGATCACGAGGTTGCCCTGATCCGCTGCCTCTGGCCAGCGGTCCTCGCGCCGTATGTTTACTCCGTCTACAAACAGGCGTGTCATCGGAAAGCGCTGGCCCGAGCGTGTCAAGCTCTCGCCTCGCGCGATGACCTGACCATTGCCAGCACGGACCGTCACCTCCAGCGTTGGGGGGGCAGCATGTACCCAGAGCACCTCGGTTGGGTTGAGCCGTCCACGGGCAAACGGCACTCCGGTCGCGCCTGCTTCGGGATACCAGAGGTCCCACAGCACTGTCTCACTCTCTGGCAGAAAGTCGTGGATATGGACGTTCATCGATTCTCCCCATAAAACAAGAGATGACCGTGTCGGCCTGGCGTTAAGAGAGTAGCCTTGCAGGCGCAACGTGGATAAGTGCGGAGCAGTTTTACAAGTTTTCGTTGCAATGGGTACGTAAAGACTCTCCACTGCTGCGTTTAACGCAGGCTCATGTACAGAAAAGAAGACGACCTGCCCAGCGCAGTGTCGCTCAACTAGCATGTGTATTCTATGGCAGGGGTGCAAACACTACCATTAAAATCAAACTGGAGCGATACGGCAGGAAATCTGTACCCGAACTCCGTAACGCCTCCCAAAACCTTACCCTGCACGTTGTAGAGATACTTACAGAGATAAAGAGTACTCGGCGAAAAAGCCGCCTGTAAATCGAGTAGTACAAACTACTCGTCCATGTCGTCAGGAGGACGATAGGCACCCACAAAAGGCCAGTTCGGCAGCGGTTCTCTTGCTTGTCTCCATGTTATCGGAATGCCCTCCACTCCACTGTAGAGCGCGACAATGCCGCCGACCATGGCACAGGTCGTATCTACATCCCCGAAGCCACTGGCAGTAAGCCAGAGCGCTTGCTCGTAATCGTCGAGATGCTCACCGGCGCACCAGAGGACAAAGGGAACGGTATCCTGTGCTGACAGGCCAGTGCCGTTTCCCAGCAGATCAACGACTGCCTCAATAGATGCCGTAGTAGACAGATCACGCGCCCAACGGATCTTCCTGCGAACTTCACTGGTTGGCACAAGAGGCACGATGAGGTCGAGGAACTCGGCTCGGCTTGGCGGAACACTGGAGTGGCGAAGTCTCCAAGCGATTGCAGCTGCCACGGCGACAGCAATGCTACCTGCAATGGCTTCCGGGTGGGTATGGGTCACCTGGGCGGATTTGACTGCTTCCTCGACCACTTCGTCCAGCGCTTCCGCAAAAAACGCCCCAATGGGTGTGATCCGCATCGCAGCTCCATTGCCAAACGATCCTTGACCAGCGAATTGGCCGCTTGCCGCCTCTTTCCACGAGTTGCCCGCACGAATAGATCTGAGCAAGCGGTGCATAGAAGGGCCATAGCCTCGTGAGGGATCGTATCGCTCAGCGAAGCTCTCTGCAAGACGGTCCTGTTCGATGGTCCCATACTGCCGTAGCATGGAAACGATCGAGAGCGCCATCTGGGTATCATCCGTGTAGGACCAGGGAGGCGAGGGTAGCGTGCGTGACGCGATGCGATTTGCCGTCAGATCTGGCTGGTGAAAAAATTGCTCACCGAAGGCATCACCGATAGATAATCCCTCTAAGGAACATATGGCACGAGCTATCTGCTCATTCTGATCGCAAAGTAGTCCCTGCTGTTCCATATTTGGTCTGCCTCCTTTTGCTCAATCCTTCCTGGGAGATGCCTTTTGGGCCTCTACATTGTAACATAGATACGCTCCGGGTAATAGAGGGAGAAGGCACGCTACTACGTCATGCAGTCTCCTCCGGTGCAGCAATTCTCATCTTGAGTTCTTCGATGGTTCGCTCCAGGTGTATGACATCACGAAAATCAGCGAAGCCATCTACGGGCGATGCGCCCGATCACACTTTCATGAAGATAAGCATAGACGAAGCTATCGCCAAGAAGCAAGTAATACGCTATAATCAAATGCGTGAAGATACCAGGGCACATGCACTACAATTGGGGACATACCAAGAAGACCTGAGAAATATATGCAAGACCATTCATCGCCAGCGACAACTTTTGCAGTCGCCACACTCGGCTGCAAGGTGAATCAGGCCGATAGCGAAGCCATCAGCGAACAAATGAGCACGGCTGGCTTTGTGCAGCGCGATTTCGGTGAAATCGCAGATGTCTACATCGTCAACACCTGCACCGTGACGCACCTGGGCGACCGCAGTTCGCGCCAGATGATCAGCCAGGCTCGCCGCCGCCATCCAGAGGCTCTCCTGGTAGTCACGGGCTGTTACGCGGAGATAAACCCCCAGGCTGTTGCGGCGCTGCCCGGTGTTGATCTCGTCGTGGGCAACAGCGGCAAAGGGTCACTGGTCGAGGTCATCCAGGAGCGCTGTAACCACCCTGCCATCACTGGAGCGCAACCCCCAGAGACGGGCATCCTCTCTTCTGAACATACAGAACAGAGCCGCTTCTTGCCAATGTTGCAACTAGATGCGCAGCATATCGGCAGCGATGGACCTCTTCCCTTGTACGGGATGGACGAAGAGCCACAGCCGGATAACCCCTCTCATTTCGCGCTGGTCAGCGATGGAACGCCCGTAAGCGGAACAATCGGTCCCAGGCTGCTCTCACGTACTCGTGTCCAGATGAAAGTACAGGATGGCTGTGATAACCGCTGTACCTACTGCATCGTTCCTTACGTACGTGGACAGTCACGCAGCCGCAGCATCACATCGGTTGTGGAGCATGTGCAGCGCAAAGTACGCGCAGGCTTCCAGGAAATTGTACTGACAGGCATTCACCTGGGGGACTATCACCCTGATGACGATGAAAAGCGCGACCTCGGTGACCTGATTGCCGCACTATTGCGCGAAACGGGTATTGCTCGTATTCGGGTCTCCTCACTGGAACCCGAAGATTTCCGCCTGGAGTGGCTGGAACTGTGGGACGATCCGCGCATGTGCCGCCATCTCCACTTACCCATGCAAAGTGGGTCGGATTACATACTGCGGCGTATGGCACGTCGCTATAACAGCGCCCGTTACCAAAGCATCGTCACGACGGCTAAGCGACTTGTCCCGGGTATCGCCATCAGCACGGATATTATCACCGGTTTCCCAGGCGAGAGCGATAACGATTTTGAGCAGACCTACCAGCTTGCCGCAGAATTGCAGTTTGCCAAAGCGCACGTCTTCCGCTTCTCGCCAAGACAGGGCACAGCCGCAGCGCGTATGAAAGGACACATCAAAGAAGAGGTCAAGAAAGCCCGCAGCGAACGCCTGCTTCAGCTGAATGAGCAGGATGGACGGCGCTTCCGCCAGCAGTTCCTGGGTGAAACCGTACAGGTACTCATCGAAAGCTACAAACATGGCCGTTGGGAAGGCCTGACCGATAATTACCTGCGTGTCGAGCTAGATGGTCTGCCTGACCATCCACAACGCGATTGGCAAAACACGCTGGTCAAAGCACACCTGGAGCAATTGGTGGATGAAGGTGTACTGGGGGTTGCCGTAGAGTAAAAGGGCGGCGTAACCCATGTTGTATGAATTTGTAAAAGGCCAATCTTATGCTCGTATAATAATAGAGAGAAGATGGTTCATGATCATCAGCACAATATTGCAGGATCGATACTTATGAAACGCTTAACGTATCTCGTTTTTTTCCTACTCCTTACGTTACTGCTTGCAGCCTGTGGTGATTCATTCACGTCTTCACCTACTACTGGCCCTATTGATACCGCAACTGCGCATTCACAGCCGGCCATCACACCATCGATGATGGCTATAGGAAATTTTAAAGAGTATCCCCTACCACAAAACAACAGCGGGCTGATGCGGCCAGCTATTGATCATGCAGGACGTATCTGGTTCGGCGAGATGAGTCGCAATTACCTGGCTGTCTTCGATCCACACACCCAGAAATTTCAGCAGATTACGCCGCCGCATGGACTCTTCGGTGTTATGGGCGTAGAAGTTGCACCCGATGATACGGTCTGGTTTGCCGAGCAGTACGCCAACTATATTGGCCATTACTTCCCCGCTACCGGGCAATTCCAGACCTACCCGTTACCTACGCTCGCAGTAGCCGATCCAGGCAATCCTGGCAAGACTCTCACGCTGCCGAGCGCCCCAAATGACCTCGCGCTTGATAAACATGGTAATGTCTGGTTCACTGAATTGAATGCCGGCGCTGTTGGAAGACTCGATCCACGCAGCGGCCACATCCAGCAATACCCGCTCTCGGCCAAGAAGAGTGCGCAGGCCCTCAATCCATATGGAGTGGCTGTCGATCCGCAGGGCATGGTTTGGTTTACGGAGTCCAGCACAAACCACGTTGGGCGACTTGACCCGGCCACAGGCCAGATCAGCTATTTTACGACACAGGGATTAGCCACACCACTTATGGAGATCGCCAGCGACCCCCGGGGTACTATCTGGATTACCTCATTCTCCTCTGGCCTGCTGCTGAGCCTCAATCCAAACACCGGTAAATTCACTCCGTATTATGCTCCATCTAGCAGCGGACTCTATGGGCTTGCCATTACCTCCACAGGCCAGGTATGGGTGACCATTGCAGCGGAAAATGTGATTGCTCGCCTCGATGTCGCGGCAAACCGCTTCATTTACTACGCCATTCCGACAAGCAGCAGCTTGCCCCTGGGTGTGGTGATCGGAGCTCATAATACTTTGTGGTTCACCGAGGCTGCCAGTAATAAGGTCGGGATGTTACAGCCATAGCAATCGTAGTTTAGATTACGCTAGGTACTTTTCGAACCAGCCCAGGATATGGCGCAGACGCTCCAGGCGCAGCTTTGGATGACCACCACGAGACAGCCCGTGACTCTGACCTTCAAAACGCACAAACAGCACTTCGCGCCCCAGGTACTTCAAGGAAGCAAAGAGTTGCTCGGCCTGCTCGATACTACAGCGCAGGTCTTGCTCGCTGTGAAGAATGAGCAGGGGGGTGTGGATGTCCTTCACGAACGTGATGGGCGACATGCGCATGTAACGGTCGAGGTCTTCCCACGGCGTCGTATCCAGTTCATCATCGGCAAAGGTCCAACCAAAATCGCAAGAGCCAAAGTCAGAGGCGAGGTTGGTAACACTGCGGTCTGTTACAGCCGCCTTGAAGCGGTTGGTATGACCAACCAGCCAGTTCGTCATGAAGCCGCCATAGCTGCCACCCGTGACACCTATACGCTGCTCGTCAATGTAGCCTTTCTGCACCAATGCGTCAACGCCGGCCAGGATATCCAGTGAATCCTTCTCGCCCCATGCACCTCGTACGGCCAGCGAAAAATCCCGGCCATAGCCGAGACTACCGCGCGGATTCGTATAGAGCACAACATAACCTGCCGCCGTCAACAGCTGCATCTCATGGAAAAAACCATAGCCGTATTGTGTTGCAGGGCCTCCATGAACCTCTACGATCAGCGGGTATTTCCTGGATGGATCAAAAGCGTGCGGTTTCATGACCCAACCATCCATTGGCCAGTTGTCAGCGCCAGTATAAGGCATATACTCCGGAGTCGATAACAGTATCTCACCGAGTAAAGCATCGTTGAAAGCCGTCAGGCGGCGCAATTCACCCGCCTGCGCAGTCGAGCACACAAAGGCTTCCTGCACTTGTGTCGGGCTTCCAATCAGCAAAGCCATCTTGCCGGCGGATCGATCGATGCTCAAGTCGCGCACATGTACATCGCCGGGTGTGAGCGTCGGCGGTTGCGCAGCAGCACCACTGCTTGATACAACGAAGACGCGGGATGCGCCCCGGTGGCTGGCGAGCGCGTAGAGCGTTTTGCCATCGCCTGACCAGGCAGGAGCAGGTGCGAGATGCTCGTCACCGATATCACTATTGGTCCAATCCTGGAAGCTGCCCTCAAATCCCTGGGTCAGACATGTAGCCGAACCTTGCTCAGCAGAGGTGGGGATTGTGTAGAGGTCAACATGACCACCTGAACGTAGCTTGAGCGACCCCAAAAAGGCGATGGTTTTACCATCGGGCGACCAGGATGGCACGCCGCATGCCAGCGAGCCATCAGTCAGACAGCGCAGTTCACCAGCTTTCCCATTGCTAATGGCCAGGGTATAGACATCGGGACAAGGTAAACGCCAGCGGTCCTCGGCGCGACTGGAGGCAAAGACAACGCGTGTTCCGTCAGGAGACCAGGCAGGGTCTGTATCATCCCAGTCTCCACCGGTGAGCTGTTGCGGCTCACCACCGGCAATATCGACCAGGAAGAGGTGATGGCGTTTATCATGAATGAAACCGACACCATCGAGCCGATACCAAAGTCTATCGATGACACGCACTTTGGGCAATGGTTTGCCATCTTCGGTTTCTTCGTCTGCCGGGCCGACCTCCGCATCAAACACCAGGCGTTTACTATCGGGTGACCAGACAGGATTAGAAGCACCATGCTGCGTAAAGGTGAGTTGACGCGCCTCACCTCCATCGGTTGGGATAAGCCAGATCTGGGGTTTGCCTTTTCCCCGCTTCTTCTGCTCCTTTTCATCCTTCCCCAGGGATTCACCTTCACGATCAGATACGAAGGCAAGCCAGCGTCCATCTGGGGACCAGCTGGGACTGTGGGCATTAGCGGGGCCAGCGGTGAAGCGCTTTGCTTCATCTCCCTCGGTGGACACCACCCAGATCGAAGAGCGATATTCGTATGTACGTTTATCGACGGTTGTGACGACAAAAGCTACACGCTGCCCATCGGGCGAAATGCGCGGCTTGCTTACAGGCTTGAATTGAAAGAGATCTTCGATAGTAATATCGCGCATGACTTTTTCCTTATCTTTTCGGTAGCGGCATCAATAATTACCTTCCTTCTCGGTCAAAGAAATTGGGAGGTCGCTGCTTTATATAACTGGGGAAGCATCAGCGGCGCCGGCGACTGCGCCTCTCGCGATCGATAGCAAAATCAAGTGTTTCATGCAGGCGCTCAAAATCGTCTACGTCAAGTTGGAGTTCTACGGCGGGCAGGTCGTCAGTCCTGGAACGGCCCTCTTCATAGAGTCGCAGGAACAGAGCCAGCTCGATCGGCTGCAAACTATCTTCCGCCTGAAGATCTGAATCGGCTGCTACCTCCAGGTCGTCCTCGTCGTCATCTGGTTCGGCCTGCGTAAAGTAAATTTCAGAACGGGCACAACGGAAGCGGCCCATTAGTTTTAGCGCATCCGTTGAGAGCTCTTCGGCCAGTTCGCGCACGACCTCCATCATCTGGACGAAAGCATCCTGCAATTGCTCTAAGGCATCCTCTTCATCTCCTAAATCGATCTCGTTCCCAGCCCCTAGCTCCTCGCCGCCTGGTTCTGAGCTACTTCCAGCTTCGGGCAAGCGCTGCCGCGCCAGGTCATTCAATCGTTCGAGCGCCTGTGCAAAAGCCGGCGAGAGCGTGCTGCTTTCCCGTTCCACCTGTCGCGTCTCCTCTTTCTCGCCTGCATCATCTACCTGGTTATCTTCCTCTTCGTCGTCATCTTCATCAGCACCTAGACCCGCCGCTTCCTCCACTGCCAATACCTGCTGATGCAATTGATCGATCACTTCCCGGCTCAAGTATGCAGATACACGCGCCTGTCGAGAGGCAGCCAACAGCAGAAACGGAGGCCAGTCCCGGTAGCGATCTCTACCACGCAAGTAGCGCACCTCCACCATTCCCAACGTGTCAAGTCGTAGTGAAAGCTCCATATTTCCCTCCTGCCTGGATAATGAGTTGTCATCATCATACCACAAGAGAGAGCCATCACAACAACACATGCGAAATAAGTTCGAAGAGACATAAATCACCCCGGGATTTGAGGTCGTCAGTGCTATCCTCAAATCCCGGGGTGGTTGATCAGTACCGCGTGCAAAGCAGTTGATTACAACGTGCCCACCGGTATCTTACCCAGGTTTCCGGAAGGTGAGGCAAACTCCTCGGTAAACCAGGTATTATTATTGCTATCGACTGCAAGCCCGTCGTAGGGATGTGCGTTGGGATTGGAGAGAGTTAGCGTCTTCAGCGCAGCTGACGTAGGATTATAGACGCCAACAATTGCATTCAACGAGTCGTCATACCAGATGCGGCCCGTACTGTCTACTCCAATACCGGAGATATGCGTCTTTGTTGGGCATGGGGTGGGAGTTACTCCCGGTGTGGGCGAGGGACACGCGCCTATCGACACATTAATGTTGTTATGCGCCTTAGTCGTGGGATTATAACTGCCAATGTCACCCGAAAATCCCTCGGAATACCAGATAGTGCCGGCGCTGTCCGCAACAATCAAGTGCGGTATTGGACCGCCTGCAATGTTAATAACATATTCCTTGATCGTAATTGTGCCAGTTGTAGTGGGTGTGAAACTCCCAATTTTCTGCGTTGCGCTCTCTGCAAACCAGATCGTTCCAGTTGCATCCTTCGTGATACCATATGGCAAGCTTCCAGCTGTTGCAATAGTAGTCTCGACAAAGGTTTTGGTTGTGGTATTGAAGAAGCCAATTTTGT
>WNFF01000682.1_pt1 | contig 26126 bp, 28 predicted proteins | sample 5400441 | NCBI WGS metagenome assembly WNFF01 (sample SAMN13153345, study PRJNA577476) | soil metagenome | isolation source: 120 cm saprolite under Douglas fir tree site 2 hole 3 replicate 1 | place: USA:California | collected 2015-04-18
GCGTAATACGCGCCTGGATCTCGGCCTTCTTGCCCGCGCCACCGACGATCGTGGTGTTCTCCTTGTCGATCATCACTTTTTTGGCGCGCCCGAGCATATTGATTGTTACGTTCTCGAGCTTGATGCCGAGGTCGGCGGAGACCATGGTGCCGCCCGTGAGGATCGCTATGTCCTCGAGCATCGCCTTGCGGCGATCGCCAAAGCCGGGGGCCTTGACCCCTGCGACCTTGAGGCCGCCGCGCAGCTTGTTGACCACGAGGGTGGCTAACGCCTCACCTTCTATGTCCTCGGCAATGATCAGCAACGGCTTGCTCGCCTGCACCACCGCTTCCAGCAACGGTAGCAGCTCTTGCAGTCCGGACAGCTTCTTTTCGTAGATCAGGATATACGGGTCTTCCATTTCCACCCGCATCTTGTCGGCATTGGTGACGAAGTAGGGCGAGATGTAGCCGCGGTCGAACTGCATGCCCTCGACCACCTCGAGCTCGGTCTCCATCGATTTCGCTTCTTCGACCGTGATCACGCCTTCGTTGCCGACCTTCTTCATCGCATCGGCGATGAAACGACCAATCTCCGCATCGCCGTTGGCCGAGATGGTGCCGACTTGGGCGATCTCCTCGTTCGAGGTGACGTTCTTGGAGTTCTTCTGGAGGTCGGCGACAATGGTCTCGACCGCAAGATCGACGCCGCGCTTGAGATCCATCGGGTTCATGCCGGCGGCGACAGCCTTGGCACCTTCCCTGACGATCGCGTGAGCGAGCACGGTCGCCGTAGTCGTGCCGTCACCGGCCTGGTCGGAGGTCTTCGAGGCGACCTCGCGCACCATCTGCGCGCCCATGTTCTCGAACTTGTCCTCGAGCTCGATCTCCTTGGCGACGGTCACGCCGTCCTTGGTGATGCGTGGCGCGCCGAAGCTTTTGTCGAGCAGGACGTTGCGGCCCTTGGGGCCAAGCGTCACGCGTACTGCGTGGGTGAGTGTATCGATGCCGTGCAACATTCTGTCGCGCGCGTCGACCGAGAATTTCACTTCCTTGGCAGACATCTCAGCATTCCCTCTTTGTTTGACCTCATCTCGAGGAACGACCGTTGGGGCGAGCCCAACGATGAGGATCATCGATCCGATGTTTTCTCGGCCTTCGAGGCGGACCGCTTCACGGTCTCCTCAGGACGAGAATTTGGAGAGCGCAGTCAGGCGGCCTTCCTCTTGGCCTCGGCCTCGACCAGCACCCCCATGATGTCGCTCTCTTTCATTATGAGGTACTCGACGCCATCGATCTTGACCTCGGTGCCCGACCATTTGCCGAACAGGATGCGGTCGCCGACCTTGACGTCGATCGGGATCAGCTTGCCGCTCTCGTCACGGCCGCCGGGTCCAACGGCGATGACCTTGCCCTGCTGCGGCTTCTCCTGGGCGGTGTCGGGAATGATTATGCCACCAGCGGTCTTCGCCTCGGCATCGATTCGCTCGATGACAACGCGGTCGTGAAGCGGTCGGAATTTCATTGGTGTCCTCCTATGGTTTTGTCAAAAAGTCTGGCGGAACCACTCGCCTGCAGAATTGAAGGAACTTACATGGCTTACGCCTTCCCATGGGGGGTCGCGCGCCACGCAGCGCGCGGACGTGGGGAGGGGGCGGGGGGCGGGTGCTAACGGCACACGCATCCGAGTGTTATTGTGCCTGCCGACGGCACCAGGGCTGCCACTGTGGGGAACGGAGACTTCGGTACGTCGCCGATTTTTGGGCAGCTCTCGGACAAGCCGCTGCTTGCCAGTATTTGGTTATGTGGGGTGTCCGACGTAAACAACAATGGCGTGTCGACAAATTACGTGCTGGTCCGATTCGATGACGACGTGGTCCGGCAGTGTGGCCAGTTTGACGGAGACCACCACAGCGGCTTCCCAAGTTTCCAGCACGTCAACGATATCGCTCATTTCCCAGGAGGAGTTTTTCCATCAAATGTCTCGGCGGCGTTGCCGGGCGCGACGTGCTCAAAAATCACTTTCGAGTGGTCAATTTGATACAGACTCCTGTTGGTAAAGGGCGCACGCTCCTTGCGATCGAGCCGCTGTCGCAAGGCGACCGGGCTTTCAATTCAACTTACCCACCGGAACCCGTCCGGGTGTCCGCTGCCTCGCTCCGAAGCATGTCGGGCGAAAGGAAATACCATGCAAGTACCTTCAATTCTGCAAGGCGAATCGCTGACGCGTCTGCTGCAAGGCGCGGCCGCCGGCGCCGTCGCAACGATGTTCGTCGGCTTTTACTGGGGTGGCTGGTCGATCGCCAGCACCGCTGACAAGATGGCGAGAGAGCGCTCAGAGCTGGCGGTCGTAGCGGCGCTGGCACCCGCGTGCGCCGACAAATTCCGTGCCATGCCTGACGCCGATGCGAAGATGGTCGCGCTTTCGAAGGTCGACTCGTGGAGGCGCGGGGACGAGTTCCCCAAGGAATTCGTGACCCTCCCGGGCCAATCGTACCCGAGTTCCGCCCTCGTGGACGCGTGCTACACGCTGTTGCTTGCCCCGAAGTCAGCCGCGCTCAACTGAGACATGCACCGTCGCGTCAGCGAGTGCGCCTGTATTGGCGTCGTGTCATCCATCTTGGGATGACCGATGAAACGGCAAGGCGCGATGATGAAGGTCACGCTGAGGCCATTGCCCGATGGGACAACGAGGGCGGAGCTCCGGGCCGTGCACCGCAGGCCCGGTCGTCTGCGCTCCACGCCCGCAAAAGCGATATGAAGCCTGTCCCTACCAAAGGCCGCCGGGCCCTGCTGGCGCCGCAAAGTCGATGACAGATTTTTCCGATCAAAGCCACCGTGCAAATTGGGGCCAAGTCTAGGAGCATCGTCCGATGTGGTCTAATGTCCAGATGTGGTTTCCTGTATTGACCATCGTTTTGACGGCCGCGATCTGCATCAGCGTAGTGTCATTCATCGTGGGGCAGTCAAAGCCTCAGTCGTAATTATGGATCGCGCCTTATCTTGCAGATCGCAAAATAAGGCGTGTCGAAAGCCGGCGACCATCGTCGTCGAAATGTCGTTACGCAGAGACCGCCGTCGGGATCTTGAAACAAGGGCAACTACGTTTCCGCCGAGAGGGATCGCGTGGCTACGAAAGAGCGGCTGGCGGCCATGGCGGCCTCCCTTTGTGCCGTGTGCTCGGGGGCGATGATAATCAAGCTTGTGGAGGCGGACCCAAGCAACGGCGCGTCGGAGCTTCGCACCTACGCGTGCGCCGAGTGCGGCCATAGCCGAACATACAGCGTAGACGGCGCAGACGGCTGATGGGTGATTGCTCGGACGCGACTGAATGGTCGCGCAACAAAATCCGATGCAATGTTCGCGACGCCAGGGCGGAAATGACGTGTGCGCGAGGAGATGCTCGCGAGAGAAGTGGGCGCTATGCAACTCACGGGATTGGCCGTCGACAACAGCCCTCACAACAGCGACGGATTGCTGCTTCACGGGTGGGACGGAGACCATCAAGTGACGGCATTCATCAGTCGGCGCGTCATGGACGATTGGGTCGATCCCCGCCAGCCCTATGCAAGACGGAAGAGTCTTTTTCGCGAGCAATACAACGCGCTCGGCAAGCGCAACCTCGCGGCAATCGAACGAATCGTCACATCAAAATATAACCGAGGTCCGGCGTTCAATCGCCAGCACCCGTTTGTGGACGTTCTCCTATCTGACATTACAGAAAGTGGCGAGGTGCTCGACGTAGCGGAACTGGTGCGTGAAACATAAACCGGACCGACGGTTCCGATGCTCGGCGAGCATCAAGGCGCGCGGCGAGCGGTCGGTTACTGACTGCCGTGCCGGGCGGGATCGTGCTGCCGGGATCCTGCATAGCCGCGCAGGTCGTTGTAGCGCTCGACCTGAACGGGCGTGAGCACCGCCAGCGTCAGCAGGTGATATTTCAAATGCGTTGCCCGTTCGCGGAGCGGAGTCGATGCCCGGCAAGCACGAAAGGCGGTCGGCCGGGCATTGCTCTCGATCGTTCCACCGAAGAGTTGTCGTAGTCTTTGGACAAGAAAGAGCCACCAGCATCATCGAGTTTGCGATAAGCTCGGCTCCGCGGACAGTCAAACACGCCGACCGAACAGCACAATGGCCGCTATCGGAACGATCAGCCCGATCACGGTAGTAGCGATCAAGAGCGAACCAAGCTCGGCATAATCGCCGCGGTCGACGACGAATATCTGATTGAGATATTTGGTTTGCAGCTGACCTGCGACCAGCGCCGTGTTCATCAGCGACGCCATGAGGGCGAACCAAGTCGCGCGGTGGCCGGGCGTCGCATAGAACGCGATCAGCGTCAGGAGCTGCGAAGATAATGACGCTGGTGAACAGGATGGCGCGCCGCGTCTTGGCGTCGGGCTCGCGCGTAACGATGACCAGCATGGTGCATATTACGGCCATCGAGAGAGTGAAGATCGATTCCTGGCCGAATGGGACGGACCCCAACGCGAGCGCCAGGATCGCAGCGCCGAACGCCATTCCACCCCCGAGAATGCGCCAGTCCAGCGGCCGTCGTTCGTGCGTCTCCGATCCGATCAGCACCACGCCGATCACCGAAATCGCCGGAACCACGAGTCCCAGGAGGAACACGGTCGCGCGATCGAAAATGCTCGCCAGCCAGCCGGAAAGTCCCGCCACCGCCAGGACGCCGGCCGACAGCGCCAGGCGGCTGATCACCTGGACCATGCCGAGCTCGGCGCGCACATCATCCTCGGGCCGCGCGTTCCCGGCCGGGTCACGGCGGGGGACGACCTCGGTCGACATCGCTTCGGCGACCACGTTCTGGACCACCGTGCCGATCACGAGCAGCATTGCGCCCAGGACATAGAGATGATCGGCGCGGGCGAAGGTCAGCCATCCGCCGGCTGCACCGGCAAGCACCAGCATTCCGCACGCGGTGACGGCGGCGCCGATCAGGATATAGGACCTTCGCTGGGAGCCGAGGATCGGCACGCTGTCCACCAGCTCGCCGAACACCATCTTCACGGTCCAGGGCAGGCTCAGCCACACGCCGATTCCCGCAAGCTCGGCCGGGGGTAAACGTCAATTGCTCCTTTATCCAGAGGTCGCGGCTGACGTCGATGATTCCCAGCGCGCCATAGGCGAAATAGACCATCACCAGGGGCAGATAAGCCAGCCGAAAACCGTGGATCGGCCGGACTAGATCGGCGACGAGTCGCGAGCCGACCTCCTCGGCGATCACCTTGAGCGATCGAACGGCGCTTGTGGGGTTCGGGCGATCATTCATGCGGCGGGCCTTCACGGAACCCGGCGCCCCCCCGGATCCAGAGCAATTCAGAAACTTCTTTTCAGCGCCAGAGCTTCCAGCCTTCGCCGGAAGCTCTACCGCTCGTGCGTCCGGAAGCCATCAGGCGTGGGCGGCAACCGTGGTGAGCCGCGCAATCCCGCTCTCGGCATTCCATACCTGCTTGCAGGCGTGCACCGCCAGTGCGAGTGACGCGATGCCCCAGAAGGCGAACGCCGCCGAAATTTCACATCCAGTGCGCACCCTTGGTTGCAATCGTACCGTAGGTCGCGAGCGCCATCGTGCCGGCAGACATCCGGCCGACGTTACCTCCACGAGCAGGGGCTGGCGCCGCGCCGCGTCGCGCTCGAGGAATTGTTCACGCCGAGCACGATGCGCGACGTTCCGCTGAGCGAGGGGCAGCTGGTGTGACGGGCCCGACGCCGGATCGGCCTACTGCCGCCGCTCCGTAATTTGGATCAGGTCGGCGAGCTGCGCCTTGGAGAGCGGCGCGGCCATGAATTTGAACGTCACCGCACTGCGTTCCCGGGGCGGGATGAGCCAAAATGCATCTCCGAAAATAATCATGCGAATGTGCATTATTCAAACCATAAGGGTGATATAATTCCAAAGCGTCGAAAACGGTCGTGCGGCGCGGAAATACTTTCCGATGTGCGAGCGCAAGCGGCCGGGAGCATGCGTGCTCCGGTGAGAGGAGCTTTTCATGGTCAGGGATCGCGAGCATTTCGAGTTCAATCGGTCCGAGGGTGCCTATTTCTGGATGAGAGACGGCGCCAAGCACGTCCTCTGCAAGGTCAGCCATGAGGCGTTGCGGGATCGGAGTGCTTGCGATGGCGAGAATGCCAGCTTGTCCGACACCTTCGTCCGCCACCGCCAGCGCATCGAGATGATCGCCGGCCAAAAATACCACGAAGCTCACCGCGCCAACGACCTGATCCTCGTCCTCAGCAGGGATCTGATGCCGCTTCCGATGTGAGCACGCCGTCCAGGTTCCGGACCTTGCGATGGGCGCGCCGACACGCCGCAGGCAGGACACGCGGATTTCAAAAGCAACCGGCCGTCACCTGCGCATTTGGAACGGTCCCGGACCGCGGTGCGCTCATGCGCAGACGCGCTTGCAGCCGCATTTGGCCGATTTTGCGGACCCACTCAACGAGCGGATCACCGCCGGCGCGATCCGGTCGCTGAAGGCGAGCCGACAATTGCCCGCCGCGTTGAAACGCGTCAGCCCAGGGCGCCGTGCGGCAGGACGGTCTTTTCGGCGCGCGCCGAGGTGAATGCCGCCGCCGGCTGCGCACGCAGGCAACAGGCGAAATGACCAGGCTCGATGACCACGGCATCGGGCACCGCTTTTCGACACGCCTCGAGCGCCTGGCTGCAGCGCGGCGCGAAGGCGCAGCCCGGCGGCAGGTTGGCGAGATCCGGCGGTGAGCCGGGGATCGCGACCAGGCGTCCCCCTTTGGCCGCGCCATGCCCGGCGCGCGACACCAGCAGGCCCTGCGAAGAATGCCGCCGGTCGCAGCTTCGCGACCGATGGTTTTGCGTGAGCGGCAACAGCCCTGGCGCTACCGCATGCTGACCAAGGTCAGGTCGGCGAACCACGACTGCGCGGAGACGAATCCCTGCACGTTCTTGCTCATCGCGCGCGGATTGAGGTCGTGGACGATGAAGAGCCATGGCGGATTGTCGACCAGGCGCTCGCGCGCGGTCCGCAGCGAGGCATCGATCGTCGCGGCGTCCGTCGCCTCCGACAGCGTGGCCAAGGCGGCATCGAATTGGTCGTCCTTCCATTGCTCGAAGTTGAAACCGTTCGGCGCGAAGTTGGCCGACGAAAAATAGCGCGCCATAATGCCGACGTCGGAGGATGGCGAGCTGACATTGAGCGCCATCGCGCCGTGCAAGGCCGGGCTGTCGGGTACCTGCCGGACCGCGTTCAGCAAGACCTGCCATTCCACGGCATCGAACTCGACCTTGACGCCGCAGGTCTGTTGCAGGCTTTCCTGCAAATACTCGTTCATCGGCAGCGGCAACATCTGCCCCGACCCGGAGGTGGAGATCATCACCTTGAACGAAAGCGGTTTCTGCGGCGTGTGGCCGGCTTCGGCCAGCAGCGCCTTGCCCTTGACCGGATCGAGGCCGTAGCGGTTGGCCGGGTTGCCGAAATGCGGATCATTCGGCTTGAGCCAGCCGACCGAGGGCTCGGCGGTGCCGTTGAGCAGCGCGACGAGGCCGGCACGGTCGAAGCAATAGTTCAGCCCCTGGCGCACTCTCACGTCCTTGAACGGACTGCCGGTCGCGCCGATGTTGTACATCCATGGCCAGACATGCGGTAGGAATTGGTGACGAGCGTGAAGCCCGCCGCCTTCAGCGACGGAATTCCGTCAGGCGGAGGAACTTCGATCCAGTCCACCTGGCCCGATCTCAACGCGGCCACGCGGCTCGTCGCTTCCGGAATCGGGAGCAGCCGGATGGTATCGAGCTTGGCCTTGCGCGCGGCGTCCCAGTAGCCGTCCCAGCGGGCGAGCTCCGCAACCTCGCGCGGCACGACCTTGGCGAGCCGAAACGGCCCGGTGCCGGCGGCCGGAAGGACGGCGACACGCGCCCAATCGCGGCCCGCCTTCTCGAAGGAAGCCGGCGAGGTGAACAGGATATAGACCGCCATATAGGGGAAGTAGGAGGCCGGCTGCTTGGTGCTGAGCGCGACGGTGAAGTCGTCGATCTTCCGGTAGCCCCCATATTCCCGCGCGGAGCAAAAGCGGTGCCAGGTCGGCTCGGTCGTGGTTGGAATTTGCCGTGGCGCGATCTCGGGGCGACCCGGCGCGAGATTGCGACACCGTCGCGGGAAAGCTCTCGCCAAACGGGTAACAGCAACCTTCCTAACGGTCGACACTCTGCACGTGATGGCCGGGTTTGTGCTGGCTTGACCCGGCAATCCATCCAATCTTCGTAAGAACTTTCTCGCGAAGAAGCTGGATGCCGCGGGTCAAGCCCGCGCATGACCGGAGAGCCTCCAAAGCTAGCGCCGATGGGGTCAAGCCCGGGCATGAGGTCGAGGTCCCTCCGGACCGGCCTTGGCCCCGGGCGAGCCCCTTCGCCCGGGGACCTCGCGCCGGACGGCGTCTCCCCAAAAGCGTCCAGAATTTCCAGGAACGCATCCGCCCGGCCGTTGTTGATAAGTCGGGAGGGCGACATAGGGCGGAACCTGATCGTGCCCACGCCGAAGGAATATCGCCAGCAGGCGCAAGCGTGCCTACGGCTCGCACGGGAGGCGACGCAAGCATACGTGCGAACCGCGTTGGTCGAGCTGGCGCGAGAATTGAGTCGAAAGGCGATGCCGGGTTCCCGCCGGCGCCCGCTCGCCCGTCGACCGCGGGAGCGATGAGAGTTCTGCCGCTACGGGTTCGCCCGTGTTGCCCGGGATGCCGGGGTGAAGCCCGAAAGCTGCTCGGCAAATTCATAGCTGTGCGCCAGGTACAACCAGCGCTTCTCCATCGCGAGGAAATCGTCCCTTGTGGAGGGGTCGGCGCTGGCGTCGGCGCGACGCCGGCATTCCTCGGCGTGCCGATAGCATTCGCGGATTTCGCTGCTGAGCTTCTGGAGCATGACGCGTCACCGGCGCCGTCTTTAATTTTAATTCAATCGCCGATCCGCAGGACCGCGTGCGCCCACGCGTCGGTGCGAATATAGGCGGAGCGTCTGCATTGCACGCGCGCGGGTCGGACGCATGTCGCAAAGACCCATTCGCCTGCGTAGGCACGGCCCGCATGGCGACCCTTGTCTTGATGCTTGGTTGTGAAATACCGTATCGATACGGTGATGGTTAATCGGTTCGCTTCGCGACTCAGGATCGCCTTTTCACCCTCTATTTTCGCGCCCATTGCCGCCATCGCGAAGGAACAAAAAGGCGGCGAGCCGCCTCCCTAAAGACAAGGTGATCAGGTCATGGCGCTCTATTTCTTCCATCTCAGCTCCGGCGATCGCGTCTGCCGGGACCAGGAAGGCGCCGAATTGCCGAGCCGGTCGGCGGCGCGGGCGGAAGCCTTGGGCATCATCCGCGACCTTTCCCATTCCCAGGCCGAGGAAAGCCGCTGGGGTGGCTGGCTGCTGCGGGTCGAGGACGAAGCGGGCCAATTCTTCTGCTCGCCGATTGGCCATCCCGGCCTGGCGCTCGTCGCGGACGATCGGCCCGCCGAACCCGAACGGCAGGCCAATCGGCCGATGGCGGAGGTAGCGGCGGAACTCGCGCGCCGGACCTCGGAACTCAACGCCCTGCTCGAACGGAATCAGCAGCTGCGCGAGGAGCTCGCATCGGAGTTCCTCTTCAGCAAGCAGGTCAAGCTTCGCGCCCGCGAGCTTCTCGGCCGCGCCTCCCCTCTCTGAGACCCGATCGCGGCGCGAATTGGTGCGTCGCACGCATCGCTGCGTTTGGAACCGATTTTATCGAATCTTGGAACTTTGGCGGCGCGAGACGTTTGGGGGTATGATCGCAAGCCGACACTTGGTTCCGATCGCTGAACCCGCTGATAGCGAAGCGCATGGCCCAGCGGTCTCCTCGCGGAGAGAGGTCGATGCCATCCGGCACGCCTTCGATTGTCCCTCGTCTCGACGCCGTCAGGCCGAATCGGTTCCTGGGGGCGCTGGCGCCCGACGATGCCGCGCTGCTGGCGCCGCACCTGCGAACCCTGTGGCTCGATCGCGGCACCGTCCTGCACGAGCCGGGCGGCCCGATCGAGCAGGTCTATTTTCCGCATGGCGCCATGGTTTCGATGGTTGCGCTCATGCAGAACGGCACCTCGGTCGAGACCGTGACGCTCGGTCGGGCGGGCGTCGTCGGCGGCAGCGCGGCGCTCGGCGCGCGCCGCGCGGTCGGGCGCGCGATCGTCCAGCTGTCGGGCGCGGCAAGCCGGCTCCCGGCCTCCCAATTCCACGCCGTAGCGCGCGAAAGCAAGCCCATCCGGGAGCTCGCGATCCGGTACAACGACCTGCTGCTCGCTCAAATCCAGCAGTCGGTCGCGTGCAATGCGCTGCATGCGCTCGAGGCGCGGCTTTGTCGCTGGCTGCTGCAGACGCGCGACAGCATCGACGGCGATGCGATCCCGCTGACGCAGGAATTTCTCGGGCAGATGCTCGGCGTCCGCCGGACCTCGGTGACCGTTGCGGCCCGCCTGCTGCAGAGCGCGGGAATGATCCGCTACCGCCGCGGCCAGATTCACATCGTCGACCGCGCGGCGCTCGAGGATCTCTCCTGCGAATGCTACGGCGTCATCAGGCAGCAGATCGACCAGGTGTTCCTGGGCACTGCCCGAGGTTCGAGCGCATAGGATGGGTTGAGCCATCAGCGCGTTCACGCGCGTCCATCGCCCGCGAAGACGGGCGTAAAACCCCCTTAAGGACGCGCGATGCCGAAACCCATCGCGACCCAAGTCCGCGGAGGGATGATGGGTTTCCGCCCGCTTACGCGGGCGTCAACCCCATCCTACGAAGCGGGGGCGCGGCCGGCCATCTTGTCGAGCGCGTCCAGCAACGCTTCCGGCTTGAAGGGCTTGGTGACGTATCCGCATGCCCGGTAATCGACGGGCATGTCCTTGCGCGCGAGCCCGGACACGAAGACGAAGGGAACGCCGCGCGCGAGCAAGGCGTCCGCCACCGAAAAGGAGCGGTTGTCGCCGGCGCAAACATCGAGCACGACCGCGTCGATGCTTTCCTGCTCGATCGCTTCGAGCGCGCGCCCGGCGCTCGCGACCGGCCCGACGACCGAGCATCCGGCCTCGCTGAGGATCGTCTCAATCAAGGCCGCGATCATCGCCTCGTCCTCGACGACCAGCACCCGCCGTCCGACAAGTCTCGCGCCGGCGCCCACGGCCTACCCCGCCAGTTGCGCAGGTTGGGTCGACCCCCGGTCGACCAACCTACGGCTACTTCGCTGCGAGCGGAATCCGCAGATTGGCTCGCAATCCCGCGGCCTCGAACTCGAGCCGCGCCTTGCCGCCGAGCCCGTGACCCACCTCGCGCTCGATCAAGGTCAATCCGAAGCCGCGCCGTCCTGATGTCTCCACCTGCGGCCCGTCGCGCTCGGTCCAATCGATCACGAGGTTGGTGTGTTCGTCGCCGCGAGTTTCCATCGACCAGGCGACCGCGAGCGATCCATCCGCCGCGGACAGAGAACCGTACTTCGCCGAATTGGTTCCAAGCTCGTGGAAGATCATACCGAGCGAGATCGCGACCTTCGGCTTGAGCGGCACCGCCGGGCCGTCGATGTCGATCCGGTCCTGCCGGCTGAGCAGATAGGGCTCGAGGGCCTGCCGCACCACGTCGAGGAGGGCGACCTCGCTCCAGTGGTCGCGCGAGACGAGCTCGTAGGCGCGCGCCATGGCATGCAGTCGATCGAGAAAACCCTCGCCGAACGCTTCCACGCTGTCGGATCGCTTGAGCGTCTGGGTGGCGATGCTGACGATCACGGTGAGCATATTCTTGACGCGGTGATTGAGCTCGGCCACCAGCACGCGCTGCTGCTCCTCGGCCTGCGCCAGGCTGGTCACGTCGATGAAGGTCAGGACGGCGCCTTCGATCTTGTCGTTGCCGGTCCAGTAGGGCAGCGCCCGCACGAGGTAGTGCGCGGCGGCGTCGCGGCGGCCGACCCGCCGCTCGAGCGCCTGGCGCGCCCCGAACACCTGTTGCACGTCCTGGGCCAACTCCGGGTATTCGAGGTGATGGGCGATGTCGGTCAACGGCCGCCCGTGATCGCTTGGGATGAGATTGAAGATCCGGGTCACCGCCGGCGTGAAGCTGCGGACGATCAGGTTGCGATCGAGAAAGATGGTGGCGATTTCCGTGCTTTCGTACAAATTTCGAAGATCGGCATTGGCGCGATCGAGCTCGTCGATCTTGCCGCTCAGCTCATGGTTGACGGTCTGCAGCTCCTCGTTGACCGACTGCAGCTCCTCCTTCGACGTCTCCAGCTCCTCGTTGGTCGATTGCAACTCCTCGTTGACCGAGACCATCTCCTCGTTGCCCGATTTGAGCTCCTCGATGGCGGTCTCGTATTCCTCGGCGGTTGATTGCAGCCGCTCGCGGGTATCCCGCAGCTCGCGCTCGAGTTGCTCCAAATTCGGATCGCGCGCCTGGCCCTTGCGGCGCTTGGCCGGCGGCGGCTCCTCCTGCGTAACGGGCGCGCGCAATTCGTTGAACACGACGAGGTAGAGCGTTTCGTGATCCTCGCCCTCGATGGGCTCGATCGTGATCTTGACGAATTCGCCGCGGCCGTCCGAGTCGAGCTCGACGTTGTCGCGCACCGCCGGCCGCCCGGACTCGATCGCTTCTTGCAAGGCCGATCGCAACGGCAGCCGGAGCCCCCGGCGCGCCATCGCCATGACCGACCGGCTCGGGCGCCCCGGCGGCGCCTCGAGGTATTTCCCGGTTCCGCCGGAATAATTGACGACGTCGCCGTCGCGGGTGACCACGACATGGGGGGGAGCGTGGCGCTCGAGCACCCGCGCCTGGAGCGACTGGCGCAGCGACCGTTCCGTCGCGACCTTCGCATCGGGCGCGGCGCCGGACCGCGCGCCGTAACGACGCAACGACAACGACAACGACAACGGCGGTATCGCTCCCCCATCCGATCGGCGCTGGAACACGCGACTTTTCTTGTCGATCGCAGCGAACAGATCGCCGTGCTGGGAAATGTTCTCGGACGTCCCGAGGAACAGAAAGCCATCGGGCTTGAGGGCGTAGTGAAACAGCGGGATGACGCGGCCCTGCAACTCGCTGTTGAGGTAGATGAGCAGGTTGCGACAGGAAATCAGGTCGATGCGGGAGAACGGCGGATCGCGAACGGCGCTGTGGGCGGAGAACACGCACATGTCGCGGATCAGCTTGTTGATCACGTAGCTCGTGCCCTCGATGCTGAAGAACCGCTCCAGGCGCTCCTTCGAGACGCCGTGCAGCAACGTGTCCGGATAGCGGCCGCTGCGGGCGATCGACAGCGCTGCCTGGTCGATATCGGTGGCGAAGATCTGAATTTTCGCGCGCGAGCGGCTCCGTTCGACCTGCTCGCGCAGCATGATCGCGAGCGAATAGACTTCCTCGCCGGTGGAGCAGCCCGGCACCCAGACCCGGATCGTGTCGGAGGGTCCTTTGTCCTTGAACAGGCGCGGCATCACCAAGCCTTCCAGGGCCTCGAACGCCGTCGCGTCGCGAAAGAAATTGGTGACGCCGATCAGGAGGTCGCGGAACAGCTGGTCGGCCTCGGCGGGATGCTGGCGAAGGTGCTCGACATAGCCTGCGAGCGAGCCGATCTGCAGGACCTGCATGCGGCGCTCGACCCGTCGATAGAAGGTCCGCGTCTTGTAGCCGCCGAAATCGTGGCCGGTGCGGTCATGGAGGACGGCGCAGATCGTGCGGCGGGCCGCCTCCGGCTCCTCGCCCTTCTCGACCGCTTTGTCGAGGACCTGGAAGCTGCGCACATAGGAGGTCAGCTGCGCGGGCATGGTCTCGACCGGGAGCACGAGGTCGATGACACCGGAGGCAATGGCGCTGTCGGGCATGCCGGTGTGGCGCGGACCCGAGTGGTCGGGGCCCTGCGCCAGCGTGAGGCCGCCGTGCTCCTTGATCGCCTTGATGCCGAGCGTGCCGTCGCTGCCGGCGCCCGACAGCACGATGCCGATCGCGAACTCGCCCTGGTCCTCCGCCAGCGCGGCGAAGAACGAATCGATCGGCGTTCGTTCTCGGTCCGCGGTCTCTCGAAGCCGCAGGCACCCTTTTTGGATGTGCAGAACCGCATCGGCGGGCGCCACATAGACGTGGTTGCGGCGAACGGACTGGTCGTGCTCGGCGGTCAGGACCGGCATGCGGGTGTCGCGTGCCAGGATCTCCGGCAGCATGCTCTCCCGCTTGGGGGCGAGATGGGTGACCACCACGAACGCGATGCCGGAGTCGGCCGGCATCGCCCGGAACAGGCCTTCGAGCGCTTCCACGCCTCCGGCCGAGGCGCCGATGCCGACGATGGGAAATCGCTCGTCCATGGGTGGGTGTCACGAACCCGACAGCTGCCGCGGACAATCGCGGCCGCCGCCGTGCCAAGCCTACGCCCGATGAACACGCCTTCAAAGAGCAAACGAGACGCGATCAACGCGGTTCCGTCGCTCCGGCCCGCTATTTCGCGACGACGCGCTTGGCGCTGCGCACGCCGCGGGCGAGCTCGGCGACGAGGTTGACCACCACGGTCACGGTCCTCGCGGTCGCTTTGTCGTCGGCGTCGAGGCTTGCCTTGAGCGCGCCGACGAGCGCCGAGCCGACCACCACGCCGTCGGCGCCGGCGGCGATGGCGGCGGCCTGCTCGGCGGTGCGCACGCCGAAGCCGACCGCGACCGGCAGGGCGGTGTGGCGCTTGATGCGGGAAACCGCGGCCGCGACCTTGTCGGCATCGGGCGCGGCGGCGCCGGTGATGCCGGTGATCGAGACGTAGTAGACGAAGCCCGAGGTGTTGGCGAGCACGGCGGGAAGCCGCCGGTCGTCGGTCGTCGGCGTCGCGAGGCGGATGAAGTTGAGCCCGGCCGCAAGCGCGGGCAGGCACAGCTCCTCGTCCTCCTCCGGCGGCAGATCGACGACGACGAGCCCGTCGACGCCGGCCGACCCGGCGTCGGCGAGGAAGCGATCGACGCCGTAGATGTAGATCGGATTGTAGTAGCCCATCAGCACGATCGGCGTCGCGCCGTCGCTGGCGCGGAAGGCGCGCACCATCGCGAGCGTCTTCGCCAGCGTCTGGCCGGCCTTGAGCGCGCGCTGCGACGACAGCTGGATCGCCGGCCCGTCCGCCATCGGATCGGTGAACGGCATGCCGAGCTCGATCACGTCGGCGCCGGCGGCGGGCAGCGCGCGCAGGATCGCGAGCGACGTTTCCGGATCGGGATCGCCGGCGGTGAGAAACGTCACCAGAGCGGCGCGGCCCTCCTTTTTCAACTCCGCGAAGCGGCGATCGATGCGTGTCGCACTCATGTCGGGTCGCAGTTTCCCAACTCGAACTCTGGTTCGCAGAAGCTCGCTACTTTAGAAGCACATTCCCGTCAATCGCGCACGCGCTTGCATGAAGAGCCCCCCCTCACCCCTTCTTCTTCGTTGAAATACCGAGCTGCCCTCTCCCACAAGGGCAGAGGGCAAATGCGGCGCCACCGTGCTTGTGGGCACGGTGTGGCCGCGAACTCGGTGGCGAAGTATTTGCCCTCCCCCCTTGTGGGGGAGGGCCAAATGGTGGTGAAACGAATCGGATGGGTGAGGGGGTTTCTTCGCAAAAATTTCTTTGACCTCTGCTCTCCGCTCAATTCGGCAGGCCTTTGCGGCGGCGCCCGCGCATCGCGGCCATGCGGACATTGATGGTGCCGAGCACCAGGATCAGGATCGAGCCGATGAATTCCACCCAATCCTTCCTGCCGATGGCGGGGCCGACGTCGAGGAGCCGCACCCGCAGGAAATAGAGGATGAAGGCCGCCGAGACGGCGACCAGAATCCAGCCGACGAGCTTCTGGCGGTCGATCACCGGCGGTCCCCGCCGCGCCGCGCGAGATAGTCGGCGACGCTGGCGAGGTCCTTGTCGCCGCGCCCCGAGAGATTCACCACCATCAGGTGGTCCCGCGGCCGCTGCGGCGCGAGCTCGATCACGCGGGCGAGCGCGTGCGCCGGCTCGAGCGCGGGGATGATACCTTCGAGCCGCGAGCAGAGCTCGAAGGCAGCGAGCGCCTCCTCGTCGGTCGCCGACAGGTATTTGATCCGCTCGAGGTCGTTGAGCCAGGCGTGCTCCGGGCCGATGCCGGGATAGTCGAGGCCGGCGGAGATCGAATGCGCCTCGTTGATCTGCCCGTCCGCGTCCATCAGCAGATAGGTCCGGTTGCCGTGCAGCACTCCAGGCCGGCCGCCCGCGATCGAGGCCGCGTGCAGCCCGCTCGAGAGCCCGTAGCCGGCCGCCTCGACCCCGTAGATCTCGATCTGCGGCTCGTCGAGGAACGGATGGAACAGGCCCATGGCGTTCGAGCCGCCGCCGATGCAGGCGACGAGCGAATCCGGCAAGCGGCCTTCGGCCGCGAGCATCTGCGCGCGGGTCTCGTCGCCGATGATGCACTGGAAGTCGCGCACCATCATCGGATAGGGATGCGGCCCCGCCACCGTGCCAATGCAGTAGAAGGTGTCGGCGACGTTGGTGACCCAGTCGCGCAGCGCCTCGTTCATGGCGTCCTTGAGCGTCCGCGATCCCGATTCGACGGGGCGCACCTCGGCGCCGAGCGCCCGCATGCGCAGCACGTTCGGCTTCTGCCGCTCGACGTCGACCGAGCCCATGTAGACCACGCATGCGAGGCCGAACTTCGCGCACATCGTCGCGGTCGCGACCCCGTGCATCCCGGCGCCGGTCTCGGCGATGACGCGCGGCTTGCCCATGCGGCGCGCGAGCAGGATCTGGCCGAGCACGTTGTTCACCTTGTGGGCGCCGGTGTGGTTGAGGTCCTCGCGCTTGAGATAGATCTTCGCGCCGCCGGAGCCGCCGCCCGCGGCGGCGAGGCCGCGCAGATGCTCGGTCATGCGCTCGGCGAGATAGAGCGGGGTCGGCCGGCCGACGTAGTCCTTGAGGTAGCCGTCCATCTCGCGGTGGAAGGCGGGGTCGTTCTTCGCCGCCGCGTAGGCCCGCTCGAGGTCGAGGATGAGCGGCATTAGCGTCTCGGCGACGAAGCGGCCGCCATAGAGGCCGAAATGCCCGCGCTCGTCGGGGCCGGTGCGGAAGGAATTGCGCTGCTGGATGGTCATGCGCTGCTCATGGTTCGGTTTGCGGGCCGCGCCGCCGCCGCGCGGGCGGCAATGATGAAGGCGCGGATCTTGTCGGCGTCCTTCTCGCCCGGCCGGCGCTCGACGCCGGAAGAGACGTCGACGCCGGGCGCGCCGGTGACGCGCAGCGCCTCGGCGACGTTGTCGGCGTCGAGGCCGCCCGAGAGCATGAACGGCACGCAGGCGCCGACATGCTCGAGCAGCCGCCAGTCGAAGCGCCGGCCGAGCCCGCCCGGCCGCGTCGCCTCGAGCGGGGCGCGAGCATCGAAGATCAGGCGGTCCGTCACCTGCTCGTAGAGCCGGATCGGCGAGAGGTCGGCGCGCTCCGCGATCGGCAACGCCTTGATCACGGGGAGGCCGAAGCGGGTGCGCACCACGACCACGCGGTCCGGAGTCTCCCGGCCATGCAGCTGCAGGAGGTCGGGCTTGAGCGCCTCGATCATGGCGGCGATCTCGCCGTCGCCGGCGTCGACCGAGAGCGCGACCTTCTGCGCCTTGCCGCGCACCCGCGCACCGAGCGCGCGGGCGGCCTCGTAGCCGAGGTGGCGCGGGGAGGACGGAAAGAACACGAAGCCGACCATGTCGGCGCCGGCCGCGAGCGCGACGTCGAGCGCCTCGGGGGTCTTCAATCCGCAGATTTTGACGAGGAGGGTCATTATTCGATCTTTTCAATCAGGCGTTCGATGGACCCGATCAGGGACATGGTGTCGTTTTGCGCAATTCGCAGAATGATCCCGGTATCAATCAGCCAGAAGCCGTGAATCAGCCGATTTCGCAGTCCGCCGATTGCCGTCCAAGGTATTTGCGGTGCCAGCGCTTGTATGTCCTTCGGTACCTTGTTCAAAGCTTCGCCCACCACAGCAAGACAATAGCGAACCGCAAGCTGATCTCGCCGGTTGATGTCGAACGCCTCCGGAGAAAAATCCCTTGCCATCTCCTGTGCTTCAATTGCAAAGCCTCGTGCGTCGCGCAACCATTCGAGCGCCGACCGATCGTTCATAATGGCGTCAGACCGCGGAGAATACGCTTCTCGTCCTCGCCGTGCAGTTCGCTGCGCAGGATGATCCCTACCGGTCGACCAAGCCGATCCGACAATTCGATCTCGGCTCCGGCAACGCCAAGCAATGACAACTTATCCTGTTTCTCGGCGAGGAAGCTGATGGCATCATCGCCCGACACGTGAGGCGCGCTGCCCTGCTCCAAGAGGCCGACGAACCGTAGCGGAAACCTCTCTTCAACGGCACGAAGGTGCGTAAGAAGGATACGTCGATCGATCTCGTGAACGTTCATGGCAAATCTACCCCATCAATATGACCGCAAGGAGCAAAAGGCCATCCAAAGATATAACATGCTGGAGCAGAACCGCCACCCACCGCAACCGAACGTTATTCGGTGCCGTTCCCTACGCCGCGGGCGGCGCGATGGTGAGCCGCGGCGCGGCAGGCGCCTCGCGCTCGGGCGGGTGCCGCCGGAGGCGGTCGAGCTCCGCGCGCAGGTCGCGCGCCTCGCCCTGCGCGAGCCGCGCCGCGCGCCGCCACTTGCCCTGCCGCAGCCAGGCCGCGGCGCCGCCGACGACCACACCACCGAGCAGGAGGGCGAGGAGGACCGCGAACAGCGGCAGCTCGAGCGCAAAGGCGGGATGCGCCAGGTCGAACGGATCGAACGAGATCAGCACCGGCCGGCGATTCGCCACCGCGAACGCGATCAGGGCGACCGCGAGCGGCACCAGGATCAGCGCCATGACGATCTTGCGCAGCACGACTCGCGGCCGGCTACTGGGGACGCGGGGCCTGCTGCCGGCAGGCCTGGCTCTGGCCCTGCGACCACCACCAGTCGCCGCACCGATCACAGCCCGCGAGCAGCGCGCCAAGCACGATCATCGCGGCGAGGCGACACAGTTTCGCGCCAAGGCTCGTCGCGCGCGCATCGGCCGATGGAATGATTCGCATGGGGGCGTCCTCGTGCCGCTCACCTTATAGCAGATATCATAGAGCGCATTCAGTTTCGACGGAAACTGAATACGCTCCGGTCCTCATTGCGTGGTCGCATTTTCGGACGGAAAACCGGTTCCCACTTTTCCTGAAAATGCTCTAACGGATTTGCGGCGGCGGTGAGGCGAGCGCCGCCGGCGGGCGGAATACCGGCTTCCAGAAGCCCGCGCTCCACCCCGCCACCGCCCAATAGGCGAGGCCGCCGGCGAGCCCGGCGGCGATCACCGCCAGCGGCCGGTTGAGCGGAACGCGGCTGTCGTCGATGAAGCCGAACAGGTTCCAGCCGATCCAGGCGGAGAGCGCGCCGTTGCCGGCGTGGAACATCCAGGAGCGGATGGCAAGGCCTTCCGAAAGGAGAATTCCGATCGCGCCCGGCAGCCACATGACGCTGAGCAGGATGACGACCAGCACCGGCGCGGCGAACACGAAGCCGAAGACCGCCACCGCCGGCGCATCGGGATCGGAGGTGACCGCGATCTGCCCGAGGTGCCAGGAGCCGATCAGGATCACCAGCGCCCCCACCACCACCGCGGCGAAATAGCCGAGCGGCACCAGCAGGAAACGCAGGATGAGCCGGCCGAGGCTGTCCATCCGCCGATCAATCCGTCATCGCCATGGCGCGCAGCGCCAGCCGCTCGCGGGCGGAGAGCTTCTCGGTCGCGCTCTTGAGCTGGCCGCAGGCGGCGAGGATGTCGCGTCCGCGCGGCGTGCGCACGGGCGAGGCATAGCCGGCGTCGAAGATGATCTCGGAGAATTTTTCGATTCGCTCCCAATCCGAGCACTCGTACGAGGTGCCGGGCCACGGATTGAACGGGATGAGGTTGATCTTGGCCGGGATGCCCTGGAGCAGCCGCACCAGCGCCTTGGCGTCGGCGAGCGAATCGTTGACGCCCTTGAGCATCACGTATTCGAAGGTTATGCGGCGCGCGTTGGACAGGCCGGGATAGCCGCGGCAGGCCGCGAGCAGCTCGGCGATCGGATATTTGCGATTAAGCGGAACCAATTGGTCGCGCAGATCGTCGCGCACCGCGTGCAGCGACACCGCCAGCATGCAGCCGATCTCGGCGCCGGCACGCGCGATATTGGGCACGACGCCCGAGGTCGACAGCGTGATGCGGCGCTTGGAGATGGCGATGCCGTCGCCGTCCGCCGCGAGCAGGAGCGCGTCGCGGACGGCGTCGAAGTTGTAGAGCGGCTCGCCCATCCCCATCATCACGATGTTGGAGACGAGCCGGCTGCCGGCTCCGCTCGCGGCGGCGGGCGCCCCCGACTTGCGCGGCCAGTCGCCGAGCCGGTCGCGCGCCAGCACGATCTGGCCGACAATCTCGCCGGCGGTGAGATTGCGTACCAGCCGCTGCGTGCCGGTATGGCAGAACGGGCAGGCGAGCGTGCAGCCGACCTGGCTCGAGAGGCAGAGCGTGCCACGGTCGGCCTCGGGGATATAGACGCATTCGACCTCGTGCGGGCGCCCGTGCTCGCCGGGCAGGCGGACGAGCCATTTGCGCGTGCCGTCGACCGAGGTCTGCTCGGCGACCACCTCCGGCCGCGCCAAGGTGAAATGCCGCTCGAGCAGGCCGCGCAGCTCCTTCGACATGCTGGTCATGTCGTCGAAGCTGATCGCGCCGCGCACGTAGAGCCAGTGCCAGAGCTGCTGCACGCGCATCTTGCGCTGCGCCGCGGGCACCCCGAGAGTGCCCAGCGCCTCTGCCAGCGCCGCGCGCGAAAGTCCGACCAGCGAGGGCCGCTCCGGCGCCAGGTAACGCTCGAGGGGCGCCTTCTCGACGAAGCCGGCGGGAGCCGCGCCCGGCGCAGCGGCGGCAGGGGAATGGGGAGCGGTCATCTCGGTCATGCAGATCGGCCCGTCGTTCCTACCATAGATGGGGTGCTCGAGCAGGCTACGGAAGGCGCGAAACCGCGCTCACCTCAGCCGCTCGATCAGCGCCATCGCGGCGGCCGGGGCGCGCACCTTGGCGCCGGCGATCATGTAGATGAAGACGTCGCGCCTCGCCTTCGGATATGCCTCGCCGGAAATCGCCACGAGATCGGCGGGGGCACCGCCGTCCGCCCATATCCGCGCCCGGTTCGCCCAAGCGTCGAGCGCCGGCGGCGGATAGCCGGTCGGCACCGTTTCCGACGTGCGCTGCAGGCGGGCATAGACGAAGTCGCTCGTGACGTCGGCGATGAGCGGATGCTTGGCGGAGTCGACCACCGCGACCGCGACCGAGAAGGCGCGCAGCAGCGCGATGAACGACGGATCGCGGAAGCTCTCGTGCCGCACCTCGACGACGTGGCGGATCGGGCGATCCGCCAGCCGTCGCGGCAGCAGCGCGAGAAATTTTTCGAAGTCGTCGCGGTCGAACCGCTTGGTCGGCGCCATCTGCCAAAGCACCGGGCCGAGCTTCGACTTGAGCTCGAGCACGCCGCTCCCGAAGAAGCGCTTGACCGATTCCCCGGCCTCGGCGAGCACGCGGCGGTTGGTCGCGAATTGCGGCCCCTTGACCGAGAACACGAAGTCGTCCGGCGTCTCGCCCGCCCATTTGCGGAAGCTCTCCGGCTTCTGCGTGCGGTAGAAGGTGGCGTTGATCTCGATCGAGGTGACCTTGCGGCTGGCGTATTCGAGCTCGCGCGCCTGCGGCAGCCCCTTGGGATAGAACGTGCCGCGCCACGGGGGGAACACCCAGCCGCCGATGCCGACCCGGATCATGGGTGATCGCTCTCCGTCGTCTTGCCGACGCCGCGCAGTCTAGCCGGAATCCGCGCCATCGCGCCAACGTCCGGACGGCTTTCATTCCTTGCGGAAGCATGCCGCGAAGCGCCGCACAGCGGGGAGAAGGAGGAACTCGCGGCGCGGTCGCTGCGCCACCCCCCGCCGGACTACGCCGCCTGCGCCGTGGTGCCGGCTGCGAGGCCGGCGAGGACGAGCGCGGCCGTCTCGATGAGCGAGGACGCCTCGACGGCGGCGCCCTTGCCGGCGGCCGACCAGAGCGCGGAGAGCGTGGTTTCCGCCTGCGCCGCCAGGACGCCGCGCTCGATCAGCTCGCGCACCTGCGCCGGTGTCGCCAGCACCGCGCCGGCGGCAAGCTCGCCCAGCGCCGCGAGCTTCGACGCCGCGCCGACATTGATCGCCTTGGCGATGAGCGGCAGCGCCTCGTCGGCGAAACCGCCGGCGGCGAGCACGCGCGCCATGCGCAGCGACTTCTCGGCGTCGGCGAGAAACGCGGCCGCGCGCGCTTGCGGATCGACGCTCCGGTCGGCGGCGGCCGCGAAATCCGGCGACTGGTGCAGCACGCGCGCTTGCGCTTCCGCGATCACGATCATGCCGCTCGCGGCTAGGCGCCGCATGGCGAGCCAGCTCGCGCGGTCGAGCACGTCGACCGCGGGGCCGCCGCCCGGACGCGCCTCGTGGCGCCTGCCTTCGGCCGCCAGCGCCTCGCCGTCGAGATCGAGCACCGCCAGGACGCGGACGCGGCCGTCGGCGCCGGTCCTCGCCTCGATCATGAGCGCGCGCTCGCCGTGGCGGGAGCGCAGCTCCTCGGCAATCGCCTCCTCCGCCGACAGGATGCGCGGCGGCTGCGGCGGCTGCATCATCGCCTGCATGCGCTCGATCATGGCCGCGCGGCCCGAGGGCATCTTCAGCGCCGCGAGGTCGCCGTGGCCGTCGAGCACGCCGTCGGCCAGCGCCTGCTTCTGGCCGAGGAGATGCAGGATCTGGTGCTCGATCGAATCTTCGCAGACGAGGTTGACCACGTTGACCGAGCGGGTCTGGTTCTTGCGCCAGGCGCGGGCGATGCGCTGCTCGAGCTTTGCCGGATTCCACGGCAGGTCGACGTTCACCACGGCGCTCGCGACCTGCAGGTTGAGCCCGACGCTGCCGCTGTCGGTCGACAGGAACAGCCGGCAGGCCGGGTCCTGCTTGAAGCGCATGATCTCGGCGCGCCGGCGCTGCTGCGGCACCGAGCCGGTGTGCCAGGCGACGTCCACGCCCATCTCGGCGGCGAGCTCGCGCACCAGTTCGAGCATGCGCTCCCACTCCGAGAACACGATGATCTTGCGATCGGGCTCCTCGAGGAGATCGCCGAGGATGCCTTCCAGCTCCTCGAGCTTGGGGCTCACCCGGCAGGTCGGATCGAGGATTGCCGGCGTGTCGCAGACCATGCGCATGCAGGCGAGCAGCATCATCAGCCGGTCGAACTCCGCCGGCAGCAGCGGCCGCTGCTGCGCCTGGGCAAGGAGCTTGGCGGCGGGCTTGCGGTAATCCTCGTAGTGCAGCCGCTGCTCCTCGACCATCGGCACGAAGAAATTCTTCACCGTGCGGCCGGGGAGCTCCGACTCGACCTCGGACTTGCGGCGGCGGAGCATCACCGAGGCGAGGCGCCGGCGCAGCTCGGCGAGGTTCTGGTAGTCGACCGGCCGCCCGCGCTCGTCGAGCGCATAGAACTCGCGGTTGAAGCGGAACAGCGGGCCGACCAGCTCGGGGTCGAGGTACTGCACGATGGAATAGAGCTCGTCGATGCGGTTCTCGACTGGCGTGCCGGTGAGCACGAAGGCATAGGGCGAGCGCAGCGACTTCACCCGCCGCGCGGTCTTGGTCTGCCAGTTCTTGATGCGCTGCGCCTCGTCGAGCACGACAACGTCGGGACGGAGGATCTCGTTCATGTCCGGTGCGTCGCCCAGCACCTGCTCGTAGTTCACGATGGTGAAGAACGCGGGCTCGCGATAGGCGGCGAGCCGCGCCGGACGGGCCCCGAACACCGAGCGCGCCGGGCGCTCGGCAAAGCGCGCGATCTGCTCCTCCCACTCCGCCTTCAGCGAGGCCGGGCAGACCACCAGCACGCGGGCGACGTCGTTGCGGCGGGCGAGCAGCTCGCAGGCGGCGATCGCCTGCACGGTCTTGCCGAGCCCCATCTCGTCGGCGAGGAGCGCGCGCTCCCCGAAGGCGAGATGCAGCATGCCCTCGCGCTGGTAGGGCAGGAGCGGGTGGCGCAGCAGGTCGAGGCTCGCGGCACCGTCCTTCACCTCCGCCAGGAACGCCGCCTTCGCCTCCTCGCGCGAGCGCTCCCGCCGCAGCCGGTCGAGCCAGGGCGCAAAGTGCCGCGACACCCGGACGCGGCGCCGGATTGCGGCCGGGGCGAAGTGCCAGGCGGAGATCAGCGCCTCGACCTTGCGGGGATCGGCGGCGAGCGCGCCGTCCGGCCCGAGGAACGAGGCAAGCCACGCGCGCGCGGCCTGCAGGTGGCGGCCGTCGGGCGCGGGAAATGCCACCCGCGGCGCCGCGCTGTCGCGGCGATCGAGGAACACCTCGATGCGCGGGCTGCCGAGCTTTGCAGCTTCGCGAAACGGCTTGCCGCCCTGCCGCTGCAGCGCCGCCAGCACGCCCTCGATGTGCTTGCAGGTGCCGAGCCCGTTGACGCGGTGATCGATGCAGCCGCAGGAATTGACGTGGCTGTCGAGGCTGCGGATCTCCACCTCGTAGAAGCTGCCGCTGCCGGACTGGGCGCGGAACGTGCCGAACACCGGCTCGTCCGGCTCCAGCGCCTCGATGGCCACGATTTCCGTGCTGCCCCGCCAGCGCCGCAGCGCGATCTCGTCGGCGTCGGTGGTCTTCCAGCCCTGCAGCGGCGGCGGCCGGTCGAGCACGGCGCGCGACTTCGGCGCCGGCCGGCGCTTTTGGGCGACGTTCATCGGCACGGGCGCGGATGCCCGCGCCGGGTTGCGCGGCTGCGAATCAGGACGCTGGACCATGGCCCGGACAGTAGGAGGCGAAGGCGCAGCGTCAATCGAGATGCGGTCGTCGGCGGCAGATGTCCCCAGCCGGAACACCCGGCGGGCACCGGCCTCGGCTTGAGCCGCGTTTCCGAAGCGCAGCGCGCAGCGACGCAATCGGGCCGGGGACAACAAGAGATTGCAGCTTCGATTTGTGGAGTCGCGGACCGGAGGACGGAGCGACCATGTCGCCCGGTAGTGTCGGATCAATGCATGCTCCAGCCGGTCCAGAGCTGCTGCCGAGGCCGGTCATCGGGGTGTTGTGGACCCGATGCGAACTTGCTTCACTGGTGCGGCACGGGAGCGTGCTCGGATCGAACCACAGCCGAGCCAGAGCTAATGACGGGAGGAATGAAATGACCACACGATTGTCCATGCTTGCCTCGGCCGCCCTGATGTCGTTCGGCCTGGGCGGGGCCGCGCTGGCGCAGCAACCGCCGCCGCAAGCGCCCAACATGACCTTCTTCATCACCAGCAGCGGCCCAGGCAAGGGCGCGGACCTCGGCGGCCTCGAGGGGGCGGACCGTCAGTGCCAGACCTTGGCGCAGGGAGCGGGAGCCGGCAGCAAGACCTGGCGGGCCTATCTCAGCACCCAGGAAGCCGGCGGCAAGCCGGCGGTCAATGCGCGCGAGCGCATCGGAAAGGGCCCGTGGCAGAACTTCAAGGGCGAGGTCGTGGCGCAGAACGTCGATGACCTGCACGGCGACAACAACAAGCTCGGCATGCAGATCTCGCTGACCGAGCGGGGCACGATGGTCGCCGGCGTCGGCTATACCCCGAACTATCACGACGTGCTGACCGGCACGCAGATGGACGGGAAGGCATTTCCGGCCGGCGAGGACCGGACCTGCCGCAACTGGACGAGCAGCACCCAGGGCGCGGCGATGGTCGGCCACAGCGACCGCAAGGGTTTGCGCGACGATGCGGCGTCGAAGTCGTGGAATTCCTCGCATCCCTCGCGCGGGCCGGACGGAGGCTGCAGCCAGGCCGACCTGCGCAGCACCGGCGGCGGCGGGCTGTTCTACTGCTTCGCCGCGAATTGAGCGGCCAGCGAGCGACTTGATTGTGGCGGCGGGCCCCGGGCGATCACCCCCGGGGCCACGGCGATCGTTTGGATTCCGTCGCACCAAGATACCGGCGCCGAGACCCCGTCGCCGTGATCGTCTGGACAACGAACGCGCCGGGGAGCAGCATGAACCATTGCGATGAGAGGGGTGAGCGACACCCGTCCATCAGGGAGGATCTCATGAGCCAATCGAGACGCCGGGGGCACCCGCCCTC
>WNFF01001423.1_pt1 | contig 26116 bp, 26 predicted proteins | sample 5400441 | NCBI WGS metagenome assembly WNFF01 (sample SAMN13153345, study PRJNA577476) | soil metagenome | isolation source: 120 cm saprolite under Douglas fir tree site 2 hole 3 replicate 1 | place: USA:California | collected 2015-04-18
ACCGCACCGGGTCCCACACCCCGGCCGGGCGCAGCACCTGCAGGGCCGTGCTGGTCGGAATGGTGACCACGTCCCAGGTGAAGAGGCTCGCCTGGCGCTCCTGGAGGATGCGGGGGGCGAAGTCCTGCGAGTGCAGGCCGGTATGCTCGACCTTGATTTCGGGAAATGCCTGCGTGAAGGCCTTGAGGGCCCGCTTGTAGCCGTCGCCGGGGAAGGTGTTTACGGCGACTTTGCCTTCTTTCTTGGCCGCGGTCAGGATTTGCGGCCAGTCCGGGGGCGGGGCTGCCCAGGTCACCGACGCGGTCCGGGCGAGCGCGGCGACGGTGGCGCCGAGGGTCACGGACCGGATCAGATGGCGCCGGCTGATTCGGTCGTCGGCCATCCCGTCCTCCGTTTCTCCGCGGTGAATGATCGAGGTCAACCGGCCGTGGGAGGTAGTGCCGCGCCGGCCGGCCGCGTCCGCATCTGCTCCTGGAGGTAGCGCACGGAGACCCGGCTCAGGGGCACCGAGTCCGGCGCGAGGCCGTCGGGATTCTTGTACTCGAACGGAGCATCGCGACCGCCGAAGTGCCGGGTCACCACCAGTCGCCGCCACTGGATGACCTCGGCGTCGGTCGACGAGAGCTTCTCCGGAGCGTCGTAGCGCTGGTTGATCATCACGCGCTCGTCCTGGCGCGAGAAATTGTACTCGATGATCCACCGGTGCAGGGTTGCGTAGGTGACGCGCTCCCAGAGCCGCCCGAGCGCGCTCTGGGAGCGCGTGCAGTGGTAGTACCAGACGCGGGTCCGGTGCTCCTCGACGGGCACGCACATGCGGGTGTAGAGATCCCAGCCGAACTCGGCGCGGAACATGCCGGGCAGGTGGTGGCCGCCGCACCACCGGGCGGAGCGCGGCGGAGGGATGTGGCGGCGCGCCCGCTCCGCCAGGGGCCGGGTCAGCCAGGTCCAGAGCCGGCGGTAGGTCGTCTTGGGCCACTTGCGGCCGTCGGGATACAGATCCTGGAGCGGGTTCTGGCGCACGTAGTTGCTCTCGGCGACGTCGCCGCCGAAGCCGTTGCCCACGAAGATGGGGTGCTCGCCCTGCGCGCCGCGCGCGATGAACCCGTTGCGCGCGACCACGAGGGCATTGCGGTGCACGTAATTGACGTGGGAGTCCATCGAGTTCTCGAGGGCAACCTCCCAGTTGCACCGCCATTCGACCTGGCCCACGAGGACGAGGGTCTCCTCGTCGAAGAACTCCTCGGGCACGTCCTCCTCGATGGGAGCGGGAGCGCCCTCTCCGATCCACACGAAGACGAGTCCCTTGAGCGTCCGTGTCGGGTAACTCTTGGCCTCCGTGCCGGCCTTGCCGCACACACCCGAGCCTGGCCCTTCCGACAGGACCATGACGTTCTTCCCGGACTCGTCGTACACCCAGCCGTGGTACGGGCAGGCGACGGTGCCGCGATAGTGACACTCACCTTCGCTGAGGCGCGCGCCTCGGTGCGGGCAGACATCCTGGATGGCCACCACGTCGCCCTGGGCGCCCCGGAAGAGGCAGATCTCCTCGCCGAGCATCGAGACCTTCACCGGCTTGCGCCAGCCGACCTTGCGGTCCGCGAGGGCGGGGTACCAGTAGTTGCGGAGCCCGAGTGTGGGGATCAGGGGCCGGATGTCACCGCTGAGCTTCGGAACCGCGCCGTTGGTCGTGTGCCCATCCGCGACGTGCAGGCGGGGCGTCGATTGTGGAGTTGGTGTCGGCACGCCGGCCTCCTCTTGCCTCTCAGGGCTGGAGCAGAGCGAAGCAGTTGTCGGAGTTGCTGTATGCAAGCGTTTGGGCCACCCTAGTGCGCGCGGCCACGGCTTGTCAAGCGGATCACGGCCGGCTTGCCCTCTGCTATACTCGCCGCCGTTCCTCATGACCGAGGCGATCGACGTCCACACGCACATCTTTGCCCCGGGCTGGCCGGACTTCGCGGCCCGCTTCGGCGGCGACCGGTGGCCGCGACTCGAAGGCGATCCGGCCACGGGCTGCAAGCTCTACCTCGGCGCGACGTTCAACCGGAGTCTCACGCCGCATGCCTTCGATCCCGCGCGCCGCATCGAGGACATGGACCGGACGGGCGTGGCCGTGCAGCTCCTCTCGCCGGCTCCGCCGACCTTCTGCTACTGGGCGCCTCCCGACGCCGCCGCGGAGTGGCACCGCATGCAGAACGACGTGATCGCCGAGATCGTCGCGCGGCATCCGAGGCGCTTTCTCGGCGCGGGCGGGCTTCCGCTCCAGGCGCCGGACCTTGCTGTGAAGGAGCTCGAGCGCGTGGTGACGACGCTCCGCTTTCCCGCGGTGGAGGTCGCGGCAACGTCGATGGGCGTGATCTCGACGACGGGAGCCTGCACCCGGTGTGGAGGGCCGCGGCGGCTCTGGGCGTGGCCGTGCTCGTCCACCCCCAGGCGCCGATCCTCGGGGACGCGCGCTTCCGCAGGGACAACCTGACCCAGGTCGCCGGCTTTCCCCTCGAGACCGCGCTGGCCATGACGCGCGTGATCTTCGGCGGCGTGCTCGAGCGCTGGCCCGCCATCCGCTGGTGCTTCGCCCACGGCGGCGGCGCCTTTCCCTACATCCTGCCGCGCCTCGACAAGGGACGGCAGGTGGCCGACGCCGCGCGCGCCGCGATCCCCGAGCCCCCGAGCCACTACGTCCGTCGCGTGTGGATCGACTCCCTGACGCACTCGCCCCGCGTGCTCCGGTTCGCCCTCGAGACGTTCGGGAGCGAGCGGATCGTCCTGGGCAGCGACTATCCCTTCAAGCTGGGCGTGGACGACCCGGTGGCGGAGCTCGGGCCGCTCGATCTCGACGCCCCGACGCGCCGGCGGCTGACCACAGACAACGCGCGAGCGTTTCTCGGGCTCCCCCGCGTCTAGGGTCTCGTGATGCTCCGCTCCGCGGCCCCCATCGCCGAGGCGACGCTGCGCGTGGATTGCGCGGCGAGGCTGGGCCCCCTACGCCGGATCTGGACGAGCTTCGGCTACGACGAGATCAACTGGACCTCCACGCCCGCGGGCAAGCGCGCGCTGCGGGTCATCGGAGAGTTCGCCGAGGAGCCCTACTACGTCCGTTCCCACTACATCTTCAACAGCGGCATCGGCTGGTCCCTGCCGCACTGGGGCGCGGGCAACGTCTACCACGAGGACGCCGCCGGCCGGCCCTTCTACGATTTCACCATCGCCGATCGCGTGTACGACGCCGTGGTCGAGGCGGGCCTGCGGCCCCTCGTGGAGCTCGCCTTCACCCCGCGCGCCCTCGTGCCCGACGATGCGGAGGCGCGCTTCCGCTACGAGCCGAGCCCGACGCAGTGGAGCCCGTACGAGGCGGGGCTCTGGTCGTTCCCTCCCAAGGACTACGCGAAGTGGGCGGGGCTCGTCCGTGCCCTCGTCGAGCACTGCGTCGCCCGGTACGGCGCCGCGCACGTCCGCGGCTGGCTGTGGGAGCTGTGGAACGAGCCGGATATTCTCTACTGGCGCGGGACGCCCGAGGGGTTCCACGCGCTCTACGACGTGACGGCGGCCGCCGTGAAGGCGGCGCTGCCCGAGGCCGCGGTGGGCGGCCCCACCACCACGGGCGATCTCGGCCCCGGAAGACGGGGCAACGAATTCCTCCGCGGGTTCCTCGCCCACTGCGCGAAGACCTCCGTGCCCCTCGACTTCGTCTCCTTTCACACCAAAGGGGCGCGCTTCGACCCGTGGCGGGTCTACGGGCCGCTGGGCGGCCCCGCCCCGCGGAAGCAATCTCCCTCGAGCCTCAAGATGCTGCGCGAGGTCCGGGCAGCCCTGGACGCCGTCGCAGCCCATCCCAGGTTCCGCGATCTCCCGTGCATCGTGGACGAGTGCGACGCCTCGGTGCCCGCGCACTGGGGCATCTACGACAACGCGAACTTCGCCTACCGGAACAACGAGTATTTCCCGGTCTTCCAGTGCAAGCTGATGAAGAAGCTCCTGGATTTGAGTGATCGGAGCGGCGCCCACGTCGACCAGGCGACGACGTGGAGCTTCTACTTCGAGGGCGAGCGCTTCTTCGAGGGTACCCGGAGCCTCTTCACGGCTCAGGGGGTGGAGAAGCCCGTCCTGAACGCCTATAGGATGCTCGCCCGGCTTGGCGATGCCCGCCTGGGCGTCCAGTCCAGTCATGACTGGCCCCTCGACAGGCTCGACGAGGGCGAGGAGGGAATGCCGGAGGAGATCGACGCCCTGGCCACGTTCAATGGTCGGGATTGCGTCACCGTGCTCGCGTGGCGGCACGCCGACGACCAGTACGCGACCGACTCGGGAGAGACCGACGTCACCCTTCGCGTCGAGCGCCTGCCGTTCGAGGGCGGCCGCGTCCGACTCCGTCACTGGCGCATCGACGGGCGGCACAGCAACAGTCACGCCGCCTGGACGGAGCAGGGGGCGCCCCAGGATCCTTCCGAGCCACAGCTGCGCTCCATCAAGGAGCGTCAGGGGCTCGAGCTGTTCGAGCCGGAGCGGGAGGCGGCGGTCCGGGACGGCGCCCTCGTGGTGCGGATTCCTTTTCCTCTCCCCAGCGTGTCCCTGATCGAGATTCAATCGCTCCCATGACGCGGGGCGTGCTTCCCGGACAGTCTAGACCGTGCGCTCCAGGAAGCTCGTCACGAGCGGCCACGCGAGATCGGCGTAGTGGGGCTGGTAACCGTCGTTGTCGGGATGACGGAAGCCGTGATTGGCGTCGGAGAAGGAGTGCCACTCCACGAGCTGGCCGTTGGCGATGAAGCTCTGCCAGAGCGGGCCCTGGATGGCGGGCGTGGCGATGTAGTCCTTGCCCGCGCAGACCACCAGGGATGCGCACCTGAGCGTCCGGGCGAGGGCGAAGGCGTGCCGGGGCCGGTGCGACGTCTCGGGCTCGTCGCGCACGGACGGGTAGTAGAGGACGATGGCGCGCACCTGAGGATGGTCCGCCGCGAAGGGGATGAGGAGCCGGCCCCCCATGCAATGCCCGAGGCACGCCGTGCGCGCGGGGTCTGACTTCAGGCGCTCGACGAGGTAGTGCCAGGCCTCGTCCATCTTCACGAGGAACTCGCTGTCGGAGTGCTTCGCCTGCAGGTCGGCGCCCTGACCGATGTGGCTCGTTCCCGGCACCCCGAACATGTTGAACAGGCTGGGCACGAGGACGTTGAAGCCGAGGGTGGCCAGCCGGTACGCGTCGATCTTGTAGTCCGCGGTCACCCCATGCGCGTGGTGCACCATCATCACCCCGGGGCGCGGGCCGCCCCCTTCCGGATGCGCCACGTAGCCGGGGATGCCGTCCTCTTCCAGGGTCAGCCTGCGCGCGACCACTCTCATGTCCGCTCTCCTTATCAACTCGTGAAGAACTCGAGCATCAGCCGGTTGACCTCGCCGGCGTTCTCGTAGGCCGACCAGTGGCCGGCTCCGGGAATGCGATGGAGATCGAGATCGCCGACCACGCGGCCGATCTCTCCGATGAGGACATCGGCGGGACGAAAAGGGGAATCGTCCCCCACGCCCCACAGGAGGCGCACGCGGCCCTCGAGGCGCGCGAGATCGTCCAGGAGAGTCCCGCCTCCGCTGACCTTCCGGCTGTTGAAGCGCGTGTGGCGCACGCCGTACGCCTGGATGTCCACGGCCTCCTCGGTCACGCTGGCGGGATCGCTCAGCATGTTGACGAGAAGGTTGTGGCGGCAGATCTCCCGGAAGAGCCGCTCATCGTCGCCCGCCTCGCGGTAGCTGCGCGTGGGCCGCTCGCCGAAGGTGCGCGGCGGGAAGCCCGCCGGAGAGACGAGGCACAGGTGGGTGACGCGGGCCCCGAGGCGCCGCGCCAGGTTCGCGGCGATGGCCCCGCCGAACGAGAACCCGGCAAAGCGCAGCGGCCCATTCCCCGGGAGCATCTCCAGGAAGAGACGATGCACGAGATCCAGGTACTCCTTCCCGGTCGCCTCGCGCGGCACCGAGGCCGACGCGCCGTAGGAGGGGTGGTCCAGGGCGTGCACCGTGAAGCGCTCGGCGAGCGGCTCGATGTTCCGTGTCCAGTGCCGCCAGCACCCCATCCCGCCGTGAAAGAGCACGACGTCGGGTCCGCTCCCCCTCGTGCGCGCCGCCATCGGCCGCGCCTCGCCCCGGGCCGTACGTTCGCTCACGTGGAGGTCGGAATCCGCTGCCCCGCCTAGCCGACGGCGGGCAAGATCTTCCCGCCCGCCTCGACGGACTTGGCGTCGATGAGGATGACGGCGAGCAGGCAAGGGTCGGTGCCGCGATTGACCCAGTTGTGGATCGTGCCCCGCTGCACCATGACATCACCGGCCTGCAGGTGCACGAGGGAATCGTCGAGCTCCATGTCGATCTCGCCCGAGATGACGACGATGTAGTCGATCGAATCCGTCCGGTGATTGCGCGCGGCGAGACCGGGGGCGAACTCGATGATGCGGAAGATCGTGCCGCTTGTCAGCGTGGTGCCGGCTTTGCGCAGGCCTTCATCGGCCTGGCCGTCGTTGTTGACGGGAAAACCCTCGGTGGTCCAGACGTTGCAGGCCGTCGCGCCCGGCCGTCCCGTGAAGACATTGCTCGACACGTCGTCGATCTTCACGATGGCCCGGCCGCTCGCATCGTGGCCCGTCACGACCCGCCGCACTCGAAGCGCCATGGCTCATCCTCCTCGCGGCTGATGGTCAGCCTTCGAGCGCGATGTACAGGTCGCCGTGCTCCTCCTTGAGCCGATACTCCTTGAGCCCCTCCTGCGCGTCGCCCAGGGGCGCTCCCGTCTTGAGATCGAACTGCCACATGTGCTCCATGCAGGTCAGGGTGGAGCCGTCGTGGATGCCCTGCTCGAGAGGGACGGCCTCGTGCGGACACATGGCCTGGCAGGCCACGAAGGCATCGCCGGCGTTGACCATGAGGACGTCGACACCATCCACCGAGAACTGCTTCATGCCATTGGCGGGGACGTCGGCGCGCGCGCACACGCGCGTCCACGCAGCGGGGCCTCTTCCCGCGTCGGACCGAGCGGCCCGACTTTCCGCGGCCCGCTTGATGTCCTCATCGCTCATCTTGTTCGCCCCCGGCACGCCGGGAGTGTAGCGAAGCCGCTCCACGGGCCGGCCCCCCAGGATGTGCGAGGTCAGGATCTCCTCGAGGTCGGACTCCTGGACCCCGCCATACCAGACGTCGTCGGGATAGATGACGATCATGGGGCCGTGACCGCACTGGGAGAAGCAGCCGGCCTTGTTGACGCGTACGGCGCTTTGCCTGCCCGCCTGACGAGCTCCGTCCCGGAGGATCTTCACGAAACGCTCGGTGTCGCCCTGGGTCGGGCAGGTTTCACCGCTCGTGCAGACGAACACGTGACACTCGTACTGGCCCATCGCCGCTCCTTTGGTTGAATGTGGTGTGGTGCCGTCGCGCGCCGTCAGCTGAACTTATCGTACCGGATGTCCGAGGGCGCCAGCCGCGCTTCACGCAGGAGCAGGCGCAGGCTCGCGTCGACCATCGGGGGTGGCCCCGCCACGTACGCCCGAACGTCCGTGAATCGGCCCTGCATCTTCTCGCCGGCCACCGCGTGCACGAAGCCTCGCTCGAAGACGAACCGCGGATAGGCGGCGGCCAGCGCGGCGGAAACCTCCTCGTCGGAGAGGGCCACCGTCACAGCGAGCCGATCCGGATAGCGCGCGCGAAAGGCCTCCAGCTCGTCGAGGAAGAAGCCGTCCCGCGCGGTGCGCACGCCGAAGTACACGTGCCCGTTCCAGTCGCCGAAGTGGCCGCCCGCGCAGGCGTGGGAGAGGATCGACATCATGCCGGCGATGCCGCTTCCTCCCGCGATGCAGAGCACGTGCTTGCGCAGGGCGGGGTGGAAGGTGGCGTGGCCGAGGGGGGCGAAGAGACCGAGGCGTGTGCCCTCGACGCCCTCGCCGAAGAGCCACTCGCTGACGGCGCCGCCCGGCTTCTTCTTGACCACGAAGGACAGGCGTTCGGCGAGGCGGTCGAAGTTGACCATGGAATAGGCGCGGGCCCCCACGATTCCCGGCACGTTGAGGAGAGCGAACTGGCCCGCCTCGAAGTCGAGGGCGCCCTCGAGGTCGATGTCGAAAGCCGCCACGTCGTGGGTGAGCCGGCGCAGAGCGCGCACCGTTCCCGCGAGCGCGCGCGGGGCAGGGGCGCCCTCCTCGCGCTCCTTCAACGGCACCGCGATCTCGAGCGCGCAGTCCCCATGGGCCACGCACTGGCACATGAGGAGCTCGGCCTCGCTCTTCAGATAGCGGCCGCCGGGGGCGTCCGGCCATTCGCTCACAGATCGGCCGCTGACGAGCCGCGCCTTGCACGAGCCGCAGGTGCCGGTGGCGCACTCGTAGGGCAGCTCGAGACCGCTCCGCAGGCCGGCGTGGAGGATCTTCTCCCCGGGGTGGCACTCGAACTCGCGCGCCCCGTTTCTGGCGTTGACGACGATCGTCATGGCGCTCCACCGCCGGGCACGTGTGTGGAATCATGCTGCTCGAGCGGTGCCCACACTTTCGGGGGAGGGCGGAGAAAAGTCAAGGGCACTGGGTCAATTTGCCCGAGTGCCGTGCCCGGGACAACGGGGGCTGCGGGGGGCAGAGTCTGCTATGATGATTTCCCCATTTACGGGAGAACTCGTCCTGTCTGACACAACCTGCTCCCGTATGAGAGGCTCGAGTGATCAAGCGCTGTCTGCGTTGGATGTGCTTGGTCGGCGGGGTCGCCGCCGCCGTCCTTGGGTGCGCCTCCCGCGGTAACACACCTCCCGCCTCTGAATCGACGCCGTCCGCGGCGCTGGCCCGACAGCGCCAGGAAGCGGACACCTTCAAGGCTCAGGCGCGCCAGGGCCTCATCGATTTTCTGCGCGAGAAGCCGCAGCCTCCCAAGTGCGAGGTCGGGTATCTGAGCGGCCAGCAGCTCACGGTTCTCGCCACCTCGGAATGGGTGGAGCGGGCGGGCCTTCGACGCGGCGACCGCATCATCAGCGCGGAAGAGATTCCCGTCGCGAGTCTGGACGGTCGGCCGCTTCCCCCCTCCGCCGCCGGCCCCGTCGTGCCGCACAAGGTGGTGGTGGCGCGGGGCAGTCGACAGATCACTTTGACGCTGCCCTGCGTGGTCAATCCCGAGGTGTGGCTCTCCGCTCGACGGATCCAGGAATCGGCCGCGGTGGGGGACTGGGACAGGTGCCAGGCCGCCGCCCTCGAGTACATCCACTCCGTGGGCTTCTTCGAGGCCCTCGCTCTCGAGTTCCGTGGTCGGTGCGGATTCTACCGGACGATGCTGCGAGGCGAGCGCTTCAACCTCGACATGGCGAGAGATCTCTACGAATGGCAGGTCTTTCGACTTCGAGAGAAGAGCTATGAGCCGGGCGGCCTCGACGAGATCAAGGAATCGGTGGTCGCGGGCATCGCCGTGCTCCGGCGCGAGGGCTATCGGGAGCATGCGGAGAATCTCGAGGACCAGCTCCGGGGCGCGCCCGGCCGCGTGGCCGCGGAGCTCGCCAACCCCCAGCCCGGACCGGTGGCCGCTCAGCCGACACCTTTCGGTCAGTCGACACCCTTTGCTTCGCCGACGCCCGCCGCTCCGCCGGCTCCCGTGGCTCAACCGACTCCGGTGATCCCGCCGACGGCCGCGGCTCCGCCGCCCCCGACCGCTCCCCGGCCGGTTCCGCCCTCGCCGCCGCCGACACCGGTGGCGACCCAGCCGCCGCCTCCCCCACGTCCGGCGCCTGCCCCTCAGCTGGTGCCCACGGCGGCTTCCAGCCTGGGCACCGCATTCTTCGTTCGGCCCGACGGCGTGCTCCTCACCGCCTTGCACCTCGTCGAAGGCGCGCGCTCGATCGTCGTGAGGTGCCCCGGCCGCGAGCCCGCGGCGGCCACGATCAGCAACAGTGCCCGCGGCCAGGACCTTGCCGTCCTCAAGACCTCTCTCGCCGCCCCCGCGTACCTCAGCGTGCGAGAAGCGCGTGCGGTCGAGCTCGGCGACCCGATCTTCACCGTCGGCTTCCCCGCCGCCGGCGCCGCCGCTGCCGCCTCCAGGCTCTCCGACGGAGCCGTGAGCGCCGTGTCGGGACCTGATGCGGAGACGGCCTTCCTTCAGATGACGGTGCCGGTCCAGCCGGGCAATTCAGGTGGACCGGTGGTCACGGGCGACGGGTCGGTCGTGGGCGTCGTCAGCTCGATCACCGCCATCATTCCGCTGCTCAGAGCGCCGAGCATCTTGCCGCAGAACGTCAGCTGGGCCGTCAAGGCGGACTTCGGCAGGCCGCTTTTCGCCCAGCCCCCCGCTATGCCCTCTCCCAAGAGCAGGCAAGAAGCGATCGACCGCGTGACTCAAGCAGCCTGTCAGGTGATGGCTACCAGGTAGCTGTCTCGATTCAGCCTTTGGTGTACTGCCGCACGAATTCCTGGACGCGCTGCCACGCGTCCGCCGACGCCTCCGCGAACTCCGTGTACTTGCGGTCGAAGAAGCTGTGGGGCGCGCCGGGATAGATCTTGAGATCGTGCTTGACCCCCGCCTTGCGGCAGGCCGCGTCGAACGCATCGACATCGTTCTGGGGAATGCCTTCGTCGGCCCCGCCGAAGAGCGACTGGACGGGGCAGGTATAGCGGCTGACCGCGTCGATCGGCTTCGGGCGGTCGGGCCACCGCTTCAATCCGTTGGGCCAGCCGTAGAATCCGATCACTCCTGCACACCCGAGCCCGCTCGCCGCCTGGAGGTAGGAGAGCGCCCCGCCGAAGCAGAAGCCCACGGAGAAGAGCGACCGGACGCCGCCGCCTTCCGTGCCGCGCAAGTACGCGGCCGCGGCCGCGATGTCCGCCTGCAGGGTCTCGGGCTTCGTGAGCGGCACCTGGGACATGAAGTCGAAGCTCTCGCTGCGATCGTCGGAGGGCGCGGTGCGGGCGAAGAAATCGAGGGCCACTGCGTCCACGCCCACCTCGGCGAAGCGGTCGGCGAGCTCCTTGTAGTAGAGGTGGAGACCGCGCACGTCAGGAATCACGACCATGCCGGCACCCGTGGGCGCGCTCGCCCGGGCCGCGTGGGCCATGAAGCGCGTACCGTCAGCGGAGACGAGGCGAAAATCGCGGGAGCCGGCCGAGCCGCCGGCGATGGGGCGAATCGGGGGATGGGAATCATCATCGACGCACATGTGGGCCTCCCGGTGACAGGGTGATGATCGGCTCCGGTCTCCGTCGCATGGCGGGCCGGAGCAGGTGCCGGCCAGGGTACGGAGACGGCAGCCCTCCGTCAAGATGGTAAACGTCGGAGGCGGCTCAAAAAGGTCCAGATGCGAGGCGGCGCCCGAAGGCCGCAGGTGAGGCGTACTTTCTGTACGTTGAACCTGCGGCCGAGGGCGCCGTCTTCTGGTTGGTGGGCGTGGATGACCCTCGCTGAGCGGTATAGTCTCTTCGCGCAAGCGCTCATCGCCGCAGAAGGGCCTTTTTCAGCCGCCGAACTTGGCCTAGACTTAGCCGGGATCGAGCCCAGGGAGCCTCTTCGCGGCGCAACCGATAGCCAGAGAGAAAGGAGCAGGCCATGATCCACGAGCTGCGCACCTACACGCTGATGCCGGGCAAGCAGGGCGAGTACCTGAAGCTGAACGAGCAGGTCGGCCGGAAGGTCCGGGGCGACAAGTACGGGAAGCTCGAGGGCTCGTGGACGACCGAGTTCGGCCTCCTCAACCAGTTCGTCCATCTCTGGAACTATCCCAGCCTCGACGAGCGGGACCGGCTGCGGGGCGAGCTGTCGAAGAACGACGAGTGGACCAAGGGCTACGTCCCCCAAATCCGGCCCATGCTCCAGGCGCAGGAGAACAAGATCCTGTCCATCCAGCTTCCCTTCAAGCCGCCCGTCGAGCCCGGACATCTCTACGAGCTCCGCTGGTATCGCACGCAGGTGGGCAAGGCGGGGGAGTGGCTGGGCCACTTCAAGGCGATCATGCCGGTCCGCGAGAAGTACTCCACCAACGTCGGGGTCTGGCAGACGGAAGCGGGGCAGCTCAACGAGGTCGTGCACATGTGGGCGTATCGCGACCTGAACCACCGGGCCTCCGTGCGCGGGCAGGTGATGCAGGACCCCGAGTGGCAGGCATTCCTCGGCAAGGCCACGCCACTCCTGATCGAGATGCGCTCCGTGATCCTGAGCCCGGCTCCCGCCTCACCCATGAAGTGAGCCCCCGCGCGGCGTGATGTCATGTCGTTTGGAGGGCGGCCGGTGAAGGCTCGGATCGTCGTGTCGGAATCCTGGTGTCGGTGAGCGGCTCAGGGTAGGATGATGGCGGCTTTCGCTCCGGCTGCTTCCGGGGGCGGGGCTGGGTTGCCATGATGCGGTCGGGTAACGGAGGGACATGACATGTCCAAGGAAAATACGCCAGGAGCGCAGGCTCAGGCGCCGCGCGGAATCAATCACCTCGTGCTGAACGTGCGGAACCTGGAAGCGTCGCATCGGTTCTGGACCGAGATCATCGGCTTTCACTGCGTGGCCGAGCTCAAGCCGATACCGGGGCGCAAGCGGCCGAAGATGCGCTTCTACAGCGGCCTCGACGCCGAGGGCCACGTGACCCATCACGACCTCGCCCTGGCCGAAGTCCAGGAGCCCGAGAGCAACGGCGGGGACCGCGAGAAGTGGGACCTGATGCCCAGCCGGACCGGGATCAACCACGTGGCCATTGCCTGGCCGGACCGCGAGTCGTGGCTCAAGCAGCTGGAATTTCTACAGAGCAAGGGCGTGCCGTTTCATCGGCGCACCAACCACGGCATGACCCATAGCGTGTACATCTCCGATCCGGATGGGCACGGCATCGAGGTCCTGTACGAGCTGCCGCGCGAGGTGTGGGAGCACGACATCGACGGCGCCCAGAACTACTCGGAGCAGCTTCCCACCGAGGGCGAGGCGTCGCTGGTGGACCGGACGGACAACCCTGTTTTCAGGGAACAGGCGCCGTCCGTGGCCGGCCGGCGCTGAAGCGCGCAAAGCGGTCGTCGCGCGAGCGACTCGACCGCGAGTCACTCGAGGAGGAGCGATGGCCATGCCCGTAGGTCGGCGCGCATTTCTTCGCGGAGTCACGGCCTCGGCCGTCGGCGCGACCGCCTTCCCCTCTCGCCTCCGGGCCCAGCCGCGCACGATCAAGGTCGGCATGGTCAGCCCGGTCTCGGGCCCCATGGCGGAGGTCGGCCAGGACTCCAGGCTCGGGGCGCAGATGGCCGCGGAGGCCATCAACGCCGCGGGCGGCATCAAGTCGATGGGGGGCGCCCGCCTCGAGCTGCTGCACGCGGACAGCGAGACCAAGCCCGAGGTCGCCCGCTCGGAAGCGGAGCGACTCATCAACTCCGGCGCCCAGCTCCTGACGGGCGGCTATCACTCGGCGCACGTTGCCTCCATCGCCGCCCTCGCCCAGCAGCGTCGCGTGCCCTACATCATCGACATCACGGCTGCCGACGCCCCCACCGCCAACATCGCCAAGTCCGTCCGCGAGGGGCAGCAGAAGCTGCAGTACGTGTACCGGATCTTTCCGGGCAGCGTCACCTTCGGGCGCAATGCCGTTCGCTACATGACGGAGATCTTCCGCGAGGCGGGGGTCAGCCCCAAGCGGGTGGTGGTCCTGTACTCCAACGATCTCTTCGGCAAGACGCAGACGGAGAGCTTCCAGGTCGCCCACAAGGCGGCCAACCCCGGCTTCGAGATCGTGGACGTGATCCCGTATCCGGAGAACGCCGTCGACCTCGCCACGGAGGTGTCGCGGGCCCGCTCCGCCAAGCCCGACATCATCGCGCCGGTGACGCGCCCCGCCACGGCCATCCTGCTCCTCGACGAGCTCGTCAAGCAGCGCGTGGACGTGATGGGCATCATCAGCCCGGGCGCTCCCGGGCTCTACGAGACGCGGCAGATCCAGCAACTCAAGGAGCGGATCGAGTACGTCATGGACTGCACGGTGTACGCGAACTACCGGCTCCCCGCCACCCAGCGGATCGCTCCCGAGTACCTGAAGCGGTCCGGGGGGCGGAACTTCGACGCCAGCGCCGCCTATTCGTACGAGGGCGTGCTCGTGATCGCTGATGTCCTGGAGCGCGCGGCCACGACTGACCCCGACGCCGTGGTCGCCGCCGTCAAGAAGACGAGCTTCGCGGGCGGGGTGACCGTCTCCACGGGGCCGGTGGTCTTCAACGAGACGGGCGACAATCCCAACGCGAGCACGGCGATGCTCCAGATCCTCGGCCAGAAGCCCAAGGTGGTCTGGCCCAAGGAGGCAGCGGAGCAGCGCTTCGTCTTCCCTCGGCCTAAGTCTTAGCCCGCAGGCGGCTGAAAAGGGCCCATCTGCGGCGATGAGCGCTTGCGCGAAGAGGCCTACCGCTCAGCCAAGGTCATTCACCGCCTAACCCATCATAAGACGGCGCCCTCGACCGCGGGCTCAACGTAGAGAGACTACGCCTCGCCCGCGGATCGACTCAGCCCTCGTCTCGCGTCGGCCAGGGGCCGCCGCTCAACTCGAACGACGGAGCGCCGCCTCGCATCTGGACCCTTTTGAGCCGCCTGCTAGACGGCGAGATATTCCTTTCGAAGCGATTCGTTGGCTGAGAATTCTGCGACGCTTCCGTAGAAGCGGACCGATCCCTTGTCGAGGATGCAGATGTGGTCGGCGAGGGCGAGGGCCAGGGCCAGGTTCTGCTCCGCCATCAGGATGGTCATGCCCTCGTCCTTGAGGACGGCGATCTGGTCGGCGAGCGCCTCCACGATCAGGGGAGCCAGACCCTCGGAGGGCTCGTCCAGGATGAGGAGGCGGGGATTGCCCATGAGGGCGCGACCGACCGCGAGCATCTGCTGCTCGCCTCCCGAGAGATAGCCCGCCCGGCGTCGGTCGAGCTGGGCGAGAATGGGGAAGGCCGTGTAGATCCGCTCCACCGTCCAGGCTGGCGTGGGCGTGGCCAGGGCCCGGCGCGCGACCTCCAGGTTCTCTCGCACGGAGAGGTCCGCGAAGATGCGGCGGTCCTGGGGCACGAAGCCGATACCCCGGCGCGACACGCGGTAGGGCGGCCATCCCGTGATGTCCGTGCCGTTGAAGAGGACCTGGCCCCGGTAGGGCGGGGTGAGGCCGACGATGCTCCGGAGCGTCGTCGTCTTGCCCACGCCATTGCGCCCGAGGATGCACACGACCTCGCCCTCGCGGACCTCGAGCCCAACCCCGAAGAGAATCTGGCTCAGGTCGTAGCTCGCGTGGAGGTCCCGCACCTCGAGCATCATGGCGCCCGGCGCGTCCTGATGGCGCCCTCGCCGAAGTACACGCGCTTGACCTCGGCGAGGCCCCGGATCTCCTCGGGCGCGCCTTCCGCGATCAGGCGCCCCTGGTGGAGCACGCGGATCCGTTGCGCCACCGAGAAGACGACGTCCATGTCGTGCTCGGTGAAGAGCACGGTGAGCTTCCGCTCGCGCGCGATGCGCGCCACCAGGGCCACGCTCGTCCGCGTCTCCTGCGGCGACATGCCGGCCGTCGGCTCGTCGAGAAGGAGGAGGGTGGGTTCCAGGGCGAGCGCGATGCCGAGCTCGAGCTGCTTCTGATCCCCGTACGAGAGGCTGCCGCTCGGGTCGGCCGCGCGCAGGGCCAGCCCCACGTCCTCGAGAATCTCCATGGTGCGGTCCCGTCCGAGACCCTGGGCCCCCGTCCAGAGGCCATAGGCGCGCCGCTCGTGCGAGAGAATGGCGATCTGCACGTTCTCGAAGACGGAGAGACGCGGAAAGATATTGGTGCGCTGGAACGAGCGCGCCAGCCCGAGGCGGCAGATCGCGTGGGGCGGCTGGCCGGTGATGTCTCGGCCGGCAAAGCCTACCCGTCCCGAGTCCGGCGCCAGGTGCCCGGTGATGACATTGAACAGGGTCGTCTTGCCCGCGCCGTTGGGCCCGATCACCGCCGAGATCTCGCCCGCTTCGACCTGGAAGCTCACGCCGCCCAGGGCCTGAAACCCGCCGAAGGAGCGCTTGAGGCCCGCGACCTCGAGGAGGGGCCCGGCCATCAGCGGGGCTCGCCCGGCGCCCGCGCGGGCGCCGTCGGTCCGACGAGAAAGAACCGCGTCACCCCGCCGGGAAAGACGTAGATCAGCATGAGGAGAACGGCGCCGAGGACGACCGGCCAGTACTCGGTGAAGGAGGTCACGATGGAGTTCAAGGCGATGAGGATGGCCGCGCCGAGGGCGGGCCCGAGGAACACGTACGGCCCGCCCAGGAGCGTCATGAGCAGGACCTCGGCGGACTTGGTCCAGTACGCGTAGTCCGGGAAAGCGCCGCGGCTGAACAGGGAGAACAGCGCCCCCGCCAGTCCCGACACCCCGCCCGAGATGACGAAGGCGGCAAGCTGGACACGCCGGACGTGAATGCCCACGAACTCCGCGCGCTCGGCGTTCTCCCGGACGGCCAGGAGGGTCCGGCCGAACGGCGCGTTGACGAGGCGCCAGAGGAGCCCACCCACGAGCACCACGATGGCCACGGTGAAGAGATAGAGGGCGCGCGGGTCCGCGAGGGCGCTCGGGACCGGGATGCCGATGAGCCCGTTGTCGCCGCCCGTGAGGCTGTACCACTTGAACGCGATGGCCCACACGATCTGCGAGAAGGCCAGGGTGAGCATGGAGAAGTAGATGCGCGTGAGACGGATGCAGAGCAGTCCGAAGACCAGGGCGACGGCGGCCGCCACCACGGGGGCGGCGAGGAAAGACACCGCGAAGGGGACATCCGCCTTCTTGAGGAGGAGGCCGCAGGTGTACGCGCCCACGCCGTAGAAGGCCGCGTGTCCGAAGGAGACCATGCCGCCATAGCCGAGGAGCAGGTTGAAGGCCATGGCGAAGAGACCCATGATCAGGATCTCGGTCGCGAGCAGGAGGTAGAACTTGGGCAGCCCGAGCGGCACGGCGAGGAGGGCCGTCGCCGCCGTCGCCACCGCCGTTCTTCGAGCGAGTACCATCCGTGCCGCTCAGCGCGTGTGGGGCTTGCCCAGCAGCCCCCAGGGACGCACCACGAGCACGACCACCATCAACACGTAGACGAAGAGGAGCGCGAAGCGGGGGAAGAACAGGATGCCGAAGGCGTTGAGCTGGCCGATGATGAGGGACCCGAGGAGCGTGCCGGTCAGGCTGCCCATGCCGCCCACCACGACCACGATGAACGATTCGGCGATGACTTCGACGTCCATCCCGGGGTAGATGGCGCCCACGGGCGCGGCCAGCCCGCCTCCCAGTCCACCCAGCCACGCTCCGAGCACGAAGACGCCCGTGAAGAGCCGGGAGACGTCCGCCCCGACCACGCCCACCATCTCGCGGTCACTGGCGGCCGCGCGGATGAGCCGACCGAACTGCGTGCGCGTGAGGAGGAGCCACAGGGCGGCGGCCACCAGGGGGCCCAGCGCGATGACGACGAGGTTGTAGGTCGGGAAGTCTCGGCCTCCGATGAGCACCGAGCCCGCGAGGATGGCCGGGCGCGAGATGGACCGGTTGTCGGGGCCCCACGCGAACTTCACGACGTCACCGATGATGAGCACGAGGGCGTAGGTCACGAGGAGCTGGTCCAGTTCTTCGCGGCGGTATACCGGACGAAGAAAGACGGCCTCGATGAGGCCGCCCGCCAGCGCGACCCCCAGAGAGCCCAGGACGAGGGCCACCCAGAACGCGGAGGGCCGGCCCACGAAGAGGGAAGCGATGGTGTAGCTCAGATAAGCGCCCAGCATGTAGAGGGAGCCGTGCGCGAAATTCAGGACGCCCAGCACGCCGAAGATGAGGGTGAGGCCCGAGGCGATGAGGAAGAGAAACATCGCCTGCGTGAGCCCGTTCAGGCACTGCACGGCGACGAAAGCGGGATCGCCGAGGATGCCAAGGTCAATCATGGCGCCCGCTCGTGCCGGGGACGGCGGCCGTGGAGCTACTTCTGGCCCCGCAGGGCCTTGACCTCATCCAAGGTGCGCATGGTCTTCTCGCCGCCGATGTACTGGAGGTCGCCGATGATCAGGAAGGGGTATTCCGGCGCCTTCTTGAGCCGGCCGAAATACTGTCCCTTGTTGGATTGATGGTCGTACGCCCGGATGGTCAAGGGTCCGTGGACCGTTTCCACCGTGAGCCCCTCCAGCGCGTCCACGACCTTCTCCGTGTCCGTGCTCTTGGCCTTGCGGATCGCCTCGGCGAGGAAGTAGGTCGAGGTATACGCGAAGGCGGCCCCCGAGGGCGGCAGGTCGCCCGTGCGGGCCTTGTACTTGGCCACGAAGTCGCGGTTGGCCGGCGAGTCCGGATGATAGAAGGTGTAGTTGGAGGAGACCCACATGCCCTCCGGCGCCTCCGCCCCCAGAGGGACGACCACGTCGAGGTCGCCCTGGCCGATGGCCAGGTACTGGGTCTTGCCGAAGAAGCCGTACGGCTTGGCCTGCTTGACGAAGGCGATGTGATCGCCGCCCCAGATGGACGAGAAGACCATGTCCGGCTTCGCCTGGAGCAGGGCATTGATGTGAGGGGTGAAGTCGCGCTCACCGAGCTTCGGCCACACTTCGGTCACGATCTGCACGTCGGGGCGGAGCTTCTTCAGCTGGGTGACGAAGTCCTCGCCCATCCGGTGCCCGTACTCGTAGTCGGGGCCGGCGATGGCGTACCGCTTGAACGGCTGCTGGGCCATCAGGATGGCGGCCGCGCGTCCCTCGATGAGGGTGTTGGACGTCGAGCGGAAGGCGTACCGGTGTCCCTTGTCCTCCGTCAAGGCCGCCGTCTTGGCGATGGAGACGAGGAGGATGGTCTTGTACTCCTTGGCCACTTCCGAGACGGCCAGGGCCACGCCGCTATGAATGATGCCGGTGAGGAAATTGACCTTTTCCTTGAGGATGAGGTCGCGGGCCTCGCGCACTCCCACGTCGGGCTTCGACTGGTCGTCGCGGACGACGAGCTGGAGCTTTCGCCCGAGCACCCCTCCCTTGCCGTTGATCTCCTCGACGGCCATCTCGTGGCCGGTGACGGCGGGCTTGGTGTAGGGGGCGGCGGCGCCGCCGAGCCCGTAGATGACGCCGATCTTGATGGGCTCCTGGGCGGCCGCGGGCGCCGGCGCGCTCCCGAGGACGGTCGCCACCATCAGCATGAAACCGACGAGGACCATGAGTCGCTTCATCGCGCCTCCCTCGGCTCTGTCGCCGCACGGGCCAGATCACGCCTCTCACGTCCGGAGGACGCGCGAACTACACCAAGCGGATCTGCATCCTCAGGACGCTCAGGGAATGCGCGGGGAAGTCGTAGTCGAGCGTGGCCCCGCCGACCTCGCGCCGACGCTCCCGAACGCCGACCACGTCCGGGCGCTCGAAGGAGTTGATGGCGCCCACGTTGGGGCCGGTGACGTCGGAGACGAGGAGCCCGCCCGTCACCGTCGCGCCGCCGAGATCGATGGTCGCGGCGTGGCTGCGCTCGCCATCGCGATTCACCACGGCGAGGGTGAGCTGGCCGGTGGCGGGATCCCAGGTCGCGGAGGCGTCCAGCAGCGGGAATGGGCCGAGGTCGGCCACGTGGTGCACTCGCCCGATTACTTCTTGCTCCCGATCGGCGGGTAGATCGTAGGTCGGACCGTCGACCTGGACGTCGAGGGCTGTCCCGAGCGTGTGCTCCGCGTAGAGACGCAGCGGGTGATAGATCGTCTGCCGGAACAGTCCCGTCGCGCTCGTGAAGATCGGGGCGATGGCATTGACGAGCTGGGCGAAGTTGGCGAGCCGGACGGTCCGGCAGCTCCGGATGAAGCCGTTCAGGTACGTGGCCACGGCGAGGGCGTCGGAGAGGCTGTAGCGCTCCTCGACGCCGCCCACGCGATCCTCGTGGCTGCGGGTGCGATACCAGACGTTCCACTCGTCGAAGGCGATGTGGATCGGATGGGCGATCCGCTGGGTCAGCCGGACCTGCTCGATGAGGGCCGAGCAGATGCGGACCGCCCGCTCCGCCTGGTGCGACTGGAAGACGTTCGCGTAGTGATCGGGTTGGCCCGTGTAGAGATGAATGCTGTGGTAGTCCACGATCGGGGCCAGGCCCTCGAGAACGATCGCGTCCCAGTCGCTCCAGCCGTTGTGCCCGCAGCCGATGAGCTCGATGGTGGGATCCGTCCGCTTCATGACCAGGGCGAAGGTGCGGGCCTTCTTTACGTAGTCCTCGGCGCTGAGGCTGCCGATCTGCCAGCCGCCGTACATCTCGTTGCCGAGCCCCCAGTAGCGGACCCGGTGGGGCTCCGGATGCCCGTGCTGACGCCGCAGGTTCGCCCAGGAGGTATTGCCGGTGCCGTTGCAGTACTCGACCCAGGCCTGGGCCTCGTCCATGGTGCCGGTGCCCATGTTGACGCAGATGTAGGGCTCGGCCTCGATGCGCCGGCAGTACTCGATGAACTCGTTGGTGCCGAAGCGGTTGGACTCCTCGGCGTACCAGGCGAGCTCGGACCGGCGCGGGCGACCGTCGACGGGGCCGACGCCGTCGAGCCAGTGATAGCCGCTGACGAAGTTGCCGCCGGGCCAGCGGAGCACGGGCACGCGGAGGGGGCGGACGGCCTCCAGGACATCGAGCCGGTAGCCGTGGGGGTCGCTCAGCGACGAGCCCTCGTCGAAGATCCCGCCGTAGATGCAGCGGCCGAGATGCTCGATGAAGTTCCCGAAGATGCGCCGGTCCACGCTGCCGATGCGGCGATGCAGGTCGATGCCGATCCGGGCCATGGCGCTCCTCTCGGGGTTCGAAGTCCGCCGCCGCCGCAGTCTAGCTCAGAGTGGCCGTGTGTCTCGACCAAGTTGACTGCCATCGAGGCGCTGGCTATAGTCGCACCGGCCTCGATCGGAGGTCGCGCCGTCGTGTTCCGCGGTGCGCGATCATCCCAGGCGCGCATCGCTCCTCAGAGAGGAGGAGCCATGGACCGGGCCCTGACCAAGGTCGACCGTCGCGCATTCCTTCGGGCCGCCGCGGGCGCCACCGCCTCGCTTCCCGTGCTCACGCGCCGCGCCTCCGCCCAGCCCAAGCCGACCATCAGCTACTGGAACGGGCTCACCGGCGCGGACGGCAAGATCATGGACGAGCTGATCGATCAGTTCACCAAGGACACGGGCATTCGCATCGAGCAGCAGCGCATCCCGTGGGCGGACCTCTACGCCAAGCTCCAGGTCTCGGTCCCGGCCGGCCAGGGTCCCGACCTCGCCTTGATCCACACCATCGAGGTGCCGCATTTCGCCAACGACGGCGTGCTGGAGGCAATCGACGAGGGCCGGGCGACGGCCAAGGGATTTCGGGCCGACGACTATCTTCCCTCCACGTGGCAGGGGGGCGTGTACCAGGGGAAGCGGTATGCGCTGCCTCTGGACGTCCCGCAGCATCTCCTCTATCTCAACGTCAAGGTGATGCGCGAGGCCGGTCTCGTCGGATCCGACGGCAAGCCGAAGATTCCCGCGAGCCGGGACGAGCTCCTCGCCATGGCCAAGCAGATCACCAAGGGTGACACCTTCGGGTTCTCCATCGGCACCGTGAACCCGGGGAAGTACACGTGGGGCTTCCAGAACCTCCTCTGGCAGAACGGCGCGAACGTCTACGCGGCCGACCTCAAGCGTGCTGCGCTTGCGGAGCCCGCGGCCATCGAGGTCGCGGAGTTCTGGGGCGCCATCCACGCCCAGCACAAGGTCGCGCTCCCCGCCAATGCCAACTGCCGGGACGCCTTCATCGCGGGCAAGCTCGGCATCTGGATCGCCGGCTCGTGGAATTTCACGGGGCTTCGCGAGGCGAAGGTGGACTTTGCCGTCAGCCCCGTCCCCCGGCTGTTCAAGCAACCCGTCGTGTGGTCGATGCCGCACCAGTTCACCTTCCCCAAGCCCAAGGCCGCCGACAACGCCAAGCGCGACGCGGCGTGGGCGTACATGCGCTGGATCAGCGACCACGTGGCGGAGTGGACGCTGAAGGCCGGGCAGGTCTCGGCTCTCCGCAAGCCACACTCGGATCCGCGCATCACGGGGGATCCGGTCCTTCGCACCCTGCTCGCCCAGGCGCCGAACTGGCAGGGCGGGCAGCCGACTCCGAAGTGGGTGGCCGCGGAGAACCTGACGCGTCCCGTGATCGAGAGCGTCTACATCGGCCAGAAGCCGGCAGCAGCCGCGATGCAGGACCTCGCCCGCCAGATCAACGCGCTACCCGACTAGCCAGGGCGATCTTCACGAGAACCTTCCGCGCGTGCTGGCCGCCCCCTCACCCTGCCCTTTCCCCCGAGGCAGGGGAGAGGGATGAGAGCGATCTCCCCATCGCAACCCTCCTTCCGTGGATGAAGGGACCGAAATGAATCCCTCTCCCTCGGAGAGGGAGAGGGCAGGGTGAGGGTGGCAATCTCTTCGGCCGGACGCGAGGTGAGGAAAGACCCGTGAGTCGGCAACGGCGCCTGTGGGTGCGCAGGGCCGCACTGACGCCGTACGTGTTCTTGGCGCCGGGGCTCGCGCTGTTCGTGGCCTTTCGCGTGTACCCGCTTCTGGACGGGCTGCGCCTATCCTTCACGAACGCGCGGCTGGGACGCGCCCAGTACGCCTTCGTCGGGCTCGCGAACTACGAACGGCTCCTCGAGGACACGCGCTTCCACGCGAGCCTCGTCAATACGGCCTTCTATGCCGTCGCGAGCACGTTGCCCATCCTGGCCATTCCGCTGCTGCTGGCCGTCGCTCTCAATCGGGGCATCGCCCTGCGCACGTTCCTCAGGAGCGCGTTCTTCTTCCCCTTCACGCTCTCCGTGGTCACGGTCGGCCTGACCTGGCTCTGGCTCCTCGATCCGGTGGTCGGGCCCTTCAACTATTACCTGAAGGCCCTCGGGATTCCCGTCCGCTCCTGGCTCGCCGATCCCACCACCGCCATGTGGGCGATCATCGTCACCTCGGTGTGGTGGGTGACGGGCTACTATCTCGTGATCTACCTGGCCGGCCTTCAAGACATACCGCGCGAGCTCTACGAAGCGGCCGCCCTCGACGGAGCGGGCGGCGCCCGGGCCTTCTGGGCGATCACGCTGCCCCTGCTGCGCCCGGTCTTCCTCTTCGTCTTCGTCACTCACGTGATTGGCTCGTTTCAGATCTTCGGGCAGGTGTTCATCCTGACCCAGGGGGGGCCGGGCGATGCCACGCGCACGGTGGTCCAGCACCTCTACGAGACGGCCTTTCAGAACTTCTTCCACTTCGGCTCCGCCTCCGCGATGGCCTGGGTGCTCTTCGCGCTGATTCTCGTGTTCTCCCTGCTTCAGTTCCGGCTGCTGCGCGGGCACACGCAGTTCTGATCCGATGCGGGCTCGGGTCTGGCTGTCTCGTCGGGCGGGGTTGAGCGTGCTGATGGTTGGCTTCGCCATCCTGTGGCTCCTGCCCGCCGTCTGGGTCCTCGTGACCTCGCTCAAGCTGACCGAGAACATCATCCGGGTGCCGCCGGAATGGATCCCGTGGCCGGCCACGCTCGTGCACTACGGCGAGGTTCTCTTCAGCAGCTCACGAACGGCGCGGATCGGCCGCGCCTTCGTCAACAGCGCGATCGTCTCGGTGGGGACGGTGGCGCTGGTCGTCCTGACGAGCGCCATGGCCGCGTACCCCCTGGCGCGCATGCGCTTCCGGGGCCGGAATGTGATCTTCGCGCTGCTCGTGGGAAGCCTGATGATTCCCAACGCGGTCGTGCTCGTGCCTCAGTACATCCTGACCCACCGCCTCGGCTGGCTGAGCCTACCAGGGGCTCATCGTGCCGGAAGCCGCCATGACCTTCGCCTTCGGGGTTTTCCTGCTCCGGCAGTTCTTCCTGACCATGCCCGCCGAGCTCGAAGACGCGGCGCGGATCGACGGCGCCGGCCCCTGGCGCATCTTCACGCGCATCCTCCTGCCCCTGTCTCAGCCCGCCCTCGGCGCGCTCGCCATCTTCGCGTTTCGATCGGCGTGGAACGATTTCCTCTGGCCGCTCATCGCGGTGAACAAGCCGGAGATGTTCCCGCTGCCCGTGGCCCTCGCGCTCCTGCGGGGCGCCTACAGCTCCGAGTCGTATGGTCCCATCATGGCGGGGGCCACCCTCAGCGCGCTGCCCCTGCTCGTCGTCTTCCTCCTCGCCAACCGCCGGATCATCGAGGGCGCCCGCGTGAGCGGCCTCAAGGGCTAGGGCGCGTCTCTTCAGCGCTTCCCCGGGGGCGGCGGCGGGGCGGGAGGCGCGGCGGTCGGCGGGGTCGGCCTCGGCGACGAGCTGCCGGGCGGAGGGCACCGATAGACCTGGGCGAGAATGGTCGACATGTCGTCGATGCTGAACGTCAGCACACCCGTGTCGCCCCCCGCGTGCACGATCTTCTTTCTCAGGTCCTTGACGGAGTCGTCGCTGACCTGACCTATGCGTGTGCAGCCCCTGGCCACGGAAGGCTCCGTGGTGAGACGCACCCGCGCCATGGCGAGGTGTTCGGCCTCGTTCGCGGTGGCGGAGGAGGTGGAAGCGAGGAGCACGGTGCCGACCCAGATCATCGTCTTTCTCATCGTTGTCCTCTGTGGCGACCCTGACGCGTGGCGTATCATCATCTCACTCCGGCTTTGGCGTAGAGGCAGGCGGCGAGCAGCTCCCACTCCCGGCGGGGGTCGACCTCGCCCACGTTGCGATACGCTTGGTTCGCCGCGTTGAGGATGCTGAAGCAGGTCCGGTAGGCCTGGGCCCCGACGTCTTCGCGGGATCGATAGCTCCATCCCAGCGTGCCAAGCACTCCTATGAGGATGCCGATCACCAGCGTGACGAGATGTCGCTTCATCGATCCCTCCCGCCCTCTTGGGCAGACGCCTTTTTGGCCGGCCCGGAGTCTATCAGTGGAGGAGGGTGAGAGCCAGGGGCTTGACGAAGCGCGGGAGCGAGCCGCCTCCGGTTCTATCGTGCGCGCTCGTAGATGACGCGTCCCCGCCGGATCGTGTACCGCACGTCGGCGAGGGCTCGGATATCTGCGGCCGGATCGCGCTCGAGCACGACGAGATCGGCGGGACTTCCGACGGCGACCCGTCCCGCGCCGGCTTCGGCGGCGAGGCGTCGAGCCGGGGCCGTGGTCAGCGCGGACAGGACACCGGGAAATGAAAGGCCGGCTCGCTCCAGCAAGAGGTATTCGTCGGTGGGATCGTAGTCGGTCATGTAGCCCACGTCGGTGCCGAAGAGAAGCTGGCCGCCTGCCTCCGTGAACGCGCGGACCTGGGCCTGGGCGTTAGCCTGGACCCACTCGAGGGCGGCGGCGGGAACACCGAGCCGCCCCAGCTCCCACGGCCAGAGCTTGAGGGTGGGGATCAGCGCCATGTTGGCCTCGCGCATCCGGCGGGGCAGCTCACGGTCCCATTCTCCGGAGGGGAAGGTGTGGGCGAGCACGTCGACGCCGCCCTCGAGCGCCGCGAGGGCGCCCGCGTTGTTGGACGGGTGCGAGAAGACGAGCTTGCCTCGCCGATGCGCTGCCCCCACGGCAGCGCGGACGATCTCGACAGGCATGACCACGATCGATTGTCGAGATGCGAAGGAGCCGGTGAAGAGCTTGACCGCGTCTATGCCGTCAAGGTCGAGGAGCAGGTTCACCGCTCGCTCGGCCTGCTCAGGGCTCGTGAGCTCGGGCAGGCGCGAGGGCAGCACATAGAAGGGGCTGCCGTTCACGGGGACGAAGCTGCCGCTGGCGAGGATGATCTGTGGACCCGCGACCTCCCCGCTCTCGATCCTTCGCCGCAGGGCCAGCGTGTTGACGGGCGATGAGCCGGTGTCGACCACGCGGACGACTCCCCAGCGGGTCAGCATCGCGCGCAGAGCGGCCGTCAGCTGTGAAGCGGGTACGGATTCGGCCGGCCGCCACTTCGCCTCCGTGAAGTGCACGTGTGTGTTCCAGAAGCCGGCGGTGACGGAGAGGCCGGCGCCATCCAGCACGGTCGCCCCCGCGGGAACGTGAACGCCATCGCGAGGCCCCATCGAGGTGATCACGCCATCGGTGGCGATGACGGCCCCGTTGGCGATGGGCGGCTCGGCGGGGGAGGGATAGATCCGAGCTCCGAGGATGGCGAGCACGTCGCGCCCCTCGGGGGCGCGCGAGCCGCTCGTGGCTGGCCCGCCACAGCCGACGGCGGCCAGGCAGAAGGCGATGATGCGCTGGAGCGCGGCTCGCCGCGTAT
>WNFF01005101.1_pt1 | contig 26067 bp, 27 predicted proteins | sample 5400441 | NCBI WGS metagenome assembly WNFF01 (sample SAMN13153345, study PRJNA577476) | soil metagenome | isolation source: 120 cm saprolite under Douglas fir tree site 2 hole 3 replicate 1 | place: USA:California | collected 2015-04-18
GCACTTCACGGGCCCGGGCGACATGCGCGCGTTCTTCGGCTGCAGCGGGGACGACATCACGGGCTGTCTCGGCCGGTGGCTGGCCGGGCGCGCCGCCGCCGACGCCGACCTCAAGCGGATCGCCGACAACCCGGACACGCGCCGCGCCTTCCTGCGCTACTATGCCATGCGCGCTTCCGCCGCGCACTCTGCCGGCGCCCACGACGAGTGGAACATCTTCGTGAGGATCAACCGCAAGCGCACGCTCGGGGACCAGATCTCCATGTTCTTCGACGGCCGCGCCGCCTCGCCCGCGGAGATGGAGACAGAAATCTCCCCGGGCTACGAGGTCCGCTGAGGCCACGCCACGAGTCAGGACCCCGGCGTCTCAACGGCCCGGGGGCGAGGCCGGCGCTGCCGGCACCCAGACCCACGAATACGGGAGGTTCACGCCATCACCCTGCAGGTGGTAGCAACCGGTCGAGTAGCAGACGTCGCGTTGAACGGACGGCGACACGGCCACCTGCGTCTGCGGCTGGTAGGCAGGCTCGGCGTACACGGGATAGTCGTAAGGATAGGCGTAGGCCGGGTAGCCGTAGTAGGGATACGCGAGCGCCGCGCCGACGAACACACCGCCCACGAACGCTGGACCCCAGCAGCATCCACGGTGAAAGCCGCCGTGATGGAATCCGCCGTGATGGGATCCGCCATGGAATCCGCCTCCGCCCCTGCCCGCCCAGGCCGGCGCGGTGAGCACGAGGGAAAGCACGGCGACGACGAGCACGAGACTGAGCGTCTTCCGGGACATGTCGCACCTCCTCTGACGAATCTCTTCTTCAGTCTAGCCCTCGTGTCCAGGCACAGAGGGTTCCCGGTGGCCGCTGCGCGCGCCTCGCCGGCTCCCTCGACACCGGGAATCAATGACCGAGTCGGCGCCGCTTCGCCTGGCAAGTCTTTCCGTATCGAGCCCATGGAGGGAGATGGCGTGTGCGTGTGTGCGTCGATTGCAGAGGAATCGATGAAGGCACGTCGATTGCAGCCTCTGATAACGGGCGACTATATCGACGAGTCAACGCGGCACATGCAAGGAGAAAGCTATGAGCAAATTGATAGGCATCGCGAGTCTTGCCGGCGCGACGTGCCTGATCTTGGGATCGGCCCTGGCCCAGAGTCAGAGCGCTCCTGCGCAGAATCCGGTCGAGAAGGAGAGCAGGGAGCCAGACCGCCTCAGCCCAGCCATGACTTCACCCATCCCCCGGGGCCCGGGCCCCCGGGTAGTCAAGCCCCCGCATCGTGACGTGGACGCCCCGCGTGGCAATCAGGATGTGCAAGCACCCCGCGAGAATCAAGAAGCCCAGGCGCCGCGCGGGCGTGGCATGGTCGCGGCACGCGACGTTCGGGCCGCTCAGGAGGCTCTCAAGGCCAAGGGATTCGATCCGGGCGCCATCGACGGTCGCATGGGGCCACACACGCAGGCCGCGGTGAGCGACTTCCAGCGAAGCGCGGGTATTCGTGAAACCGGCCGCTTCGACAGCGCGACCCTCGGCCAGCTCGGTGTCGGAAATAGCGGAGTCGAGAGCCGCCGGAGCCCCGCGCGGGATCGACGGAGCGGGGATCAGCCCGCCGGCTCGCCCGGCACCCAGACCCAGTCGACCAGCCCGTACAACCAGCCGGGCGGCTCGCCGAGCGATCCCAACAGCCCGAGTCAGCCAGGCAACCGGCCGACGGGGCGCTAGGAGCACCGCTTCCCCGAGTGCGCCACCACCCTGCGAGGGGGCCGACCGTCCGGCCCCCTCGCATCGTGTCGCTGAGCTGACCTTCGCGTCACAAGACCCGTTGACACGCCAGATCGAGGCGCCCATACTCACCGCGCTTTCTCGCAGCGCACCGACCGACAGTTGAGGGACGCCATGGGGCTCCTTCACGCAGTCCTGAACGACAATGTCTCTCTCCGGTCTGCCTCCGACCCGTCCTGAGGAGGAACACACATGAGTCACGTCGAGCCGCGTCCCGGGTCTCTGGTCTCGATCGATCGTCGCACGTTCCTGCGAGGGGCCGCCGCCGGGGCAGCTGCCACGGCCGGCCTCGAAGGCATCCTCGCCGCCCGGAAGGCGCCGGCCTTCGCCCAGGCGACCAAGATCCACCTGCTCCAGTGGGTGGACTTCATCCCCGAGGGTGACACGGAGGTGCGACGGCAGGTCGCGGAGTACAGCAAGCAGATGAAGGTGGAGGTGGTGTTCGAGACCATCAACGCCAATGACCTGCAGGCGCGCATCACCGCGGCCATCCAGTCCGGGGCGGGGCCCGACATCATCATGATGCTTCACAACTGGCCCCATCTCTACGCGGGCGGGCTGGCCGACATCGGGGACCTGTGCGAATGGAAGGCCGGCGAGCAGGGCGGGTACTACCCGCACTCGGACGCCGCCGCGCGACTGGGCAAGCGGTGGCTGGCCCTGCCGTACTTCACGGGCGCGCCCCTGATCGCGTACCGCAAGTCGTGGTTTGCCGAGGTGGGCGCGAACCAGCCCCCGAAGACGCTCGAGGAATACAAGAAGATCGGGATCGCGTTGAAGAAGAAGGGCAAGCCGATCGGCCAGACACTCGGCCACACCTTCGGCGATGCGCCGGCGTGGACGTATCCGTTCACGTGGACCTTCGGCGGTGCCGAGACCGACCCCAGCGGGAAGAAGGTCGTGCTCAACTCCAAGGGCACGGGGGAGGCGGTGGCGTGGATGGTCGACTTCTGGAAGCAAGCATGCGACGAGAGCGCGCTGGCCTGGGACGACACCAACAACAACCGCGCCTTCCACGCGGGTGAGATCAGCGCGACCCTCAACGGCGCCTCCATCTTCATCTTCGCCAAGCGTAACCCGGAGAAGGTCAAGAACGACAAGGGCGAGCCCATGTGGCCCGACATCGGTCACTTCGCCATCCCGGACGGTCCCGGCGGCCGCACGCCGCCGTATGCCGTCGCCTTCTCGCACGGGCTGATGAAGTACTCCAGGAACCAGAAGGCGGCCAAGGAGTTCCTGAGGTGGTTCCACGGCAAGGACGTGTTCGGGAAGTGGTTCGAGATCGAGAACGGATACGCGGTCGGCGCCACCACGTCCTGGGAGAACAACCCGATGTGGGAGCGGCTCGATGACTCGCTCAAGCCATTCCGTACCTCCCCGCGCGGCACCCGGATGCTCGGCCACGCCGGGCCCCCCACCGCCAAGGCCACCGAGGTCTACACGAAGTACATCATCACCGACATGTATGCCAAGGCGGCCCAGGGGACGCCCCCCGCGGACGCGGTGAAGTGGGCGGAGGGGGAGCTGAAGAAGATCTACGAAGCGTAGCGAGCAAGAGGGAGCGTCATTCGTTCACGAGCGCCGGGCCACTTCCGGCGCTCGTGGCGCTTCAACGGTCAGCCGTCATGCCTTGAATCCCCACCCTCCCCCACGACGTCTCTACCGTGAAGGGCAGAAGATGGGAGCCGTCACCGGGTCCGCAAACTCGATGGAGAGGAGCAATCGCCATGAAGAGGCTGGAAGGAAAGGTCGCCGTCGTAACCGGAGGTAACAGCGGGATCGGCCTCGCCACGGCCCGACGCTTTGCCGAGGAGGGCGCCCACGTGTTCATCACGGGCCGCCGGCAAGCCGAGCTCGACGCGGCCGTGAAGCAGATAGGAAAGCAGGCCACGGGCGTTCAAGGCGATGTTGGGAGCCTCAGGGATCTCGATCGCCTTTACGCCGAGGTGAAGCGGCAGCACGGCCGCATCGACATTCTCTTCGCCAACGCCGGCACCGCGGAGCTCGCGCCCCTCGGGGCGATCACCGAGGAGCACTTCGACAGGATCTTCGGCGTCAACGTCAAAGGCCTCCTCTTCACCGTGCAAAAAGCCCTCCCCCTGTTCCGGGACAGCGGCTCCATCATCCTGAACGCCTCCATCGTGGCGTCCAAAGGCATGGAAGCCTTCAGCGTCTACAGCGCGACCAAGGCGGCCGTGCGGTCATTCGCCCGGACCTGGACGGTCGATCTGAAGGGCCGCGGGATCCGTGTCAATGCCATCAGCCCTGGACCGATCGACACGCCGGGCATCAACAACATGGGGCTGACCGGCGAGCAAACCGAGGAGTTCAAGAAGAACATCGTCGCCACGGTGCCGATGGGTCGCATGGGCGATCCCGACGAGATCGCGAAAGCCGCGCTCTTCCTCGCCTCGGATGACAGCAGCTATGTCACCGGCGTCGAGCTGTTCGTCGATGGCGGCATGGCGCAGATCTGAGCGCTCTGCGCACCTCGACAACAGCGGTTAGCCTGCGGAAGCCTCGGAGCCTTGAAGTACGGCCCTATCTCGCCGAGGCCTTGCGCCTGGTCAGCGGAGCTGCCGGACGGCCCTCTTCGCCCGGGTCCGTGTACGTGATCGCGGGTGTCTCCGCGGTGCCGTAGTAGAACCCGTCCGAGGTGAACGAATGCGTGAGGCCGGCGCCTACGAGGCAGTTCAGGTCGGCGACGTGGAGGAGGTGCCATCCCGAGTCGGCCAGCTCGATGGTGTCGGTGCTGCCGTCGATGCGCTGCACGCGAATCTTCATGGCGGCCCCCCAGTGTGCGACTGGATGGAGGACCAAGCCACCCACCGGGGTCTCGGCGCTCAAGAGCGTCAACCTTGAAAGGCCGGAGTGAGGGCGAGCGCGAGTATAGCGCGGACCCGGAGCGAAGTGTCATCTTTCCTGGCAGGTGACGATCCGCTGCTACGGGGAGCTGCGAAGCCTGATCGCAGCGGCTTCCACCGCCTTGACGATCCCCTGGTAGCCGGTGCAGCGGCAGAGCACGGCGGAGAGACCCTGACGGATCTCCGCCTCGGTGGGGCGGGAATTGGTCTGGAGCAAGTCGAGCGCCGTGAGCAGCATGCCGGGCGTGCAGAAGCCACACTGAAGGCCGTGGTGCTCGTGAAAGGCCTCCTGGAGCGGGTGCAGCGTGCCGTCCGTGCTCAGGCCCTCGATCGTGAGTAGCTCTACCCCGTCCGCTTGAACGGCCAGCATCAGGCACGAGCGGGCCGCCTCGCCGTTCACGAGCACGGTGCAGGCGCCGCAGAGCCCGTGCTCGCAGCCGACGTGAGTGCCCGTCAGCCCCAGGTCTTCCCGGAGAAAGTCGACCAGGAGCTTTCGCGTCTCACAGCGGCCCTCCCGCGTCTGGCCGTTCACCGTCACCCGGACCGCAACGAGATCGGCCACTCAGCGGCCTCCCAATCGCGCGATCGCCCGGCGCAAGGCGCGGCCGGTCAGGACGCGGGTCAGGTTGCGGCGATAGGCGGCCGAGGCGTGGATGTCCGTGTCGGGCTCCACCAGCTCGGCGGCCCGGCGCGCGGCCGCCTCAATGGCGGCCGCCGAATACCCGTCGCGCTCGAGAATCTCCTCGGCCTCGCGGAGGCGAGTCGGCACCGGTCCGGCCCCCGCGGTTACCAGGCGGGCCGCCGTGCAGCGCTCCCCCTGGACGACGAGCATGGCCGCGATGCCCACGATGGCGAAGTCGCCGTGGCGGCGACTGAACTCCTCGAACGCGAACCCGGCGCCTTCCGGCATGACGGGGACGCGCACCTCGACGAGCATCTCGTCAGGGTCGAGGCTCGTGGTCAGGTAGGTCTCGAAGAGCTCGGAAGCCCCGAGTGTCCGCTCGCCGCGCGGCCCCCGCGCCACGACGGTGCCCTCGAGCGCCGTCAGGATCGCCGGGTACTCGGCAGAGGGATCGGCGTGGGCGAGGCTGCCGCCGATGGTCCCGCGTGTGCGGATCGGGAGGTGGCCCACGAGCGCGGTTGCCTCGGCCAGCAGGGGCAGCCGCCGTCGGACGACGGGCGAGAACTCGATCGTCCGCTGGCGCGTCATGGCCCCGAGCCGCAGGTGGCCGTCGTCCTCGCGGATGTAGGCGAGGCTCGCGATGGCGTTCAGGTCGATGAGCGCGGCGGGCCGGGCCACGCGGAAGTTCATGAGGGGCATCAGGCTCTGGCCGCCGGCCAGGAGCTTGGCCTCGCCTCCGTAGCGCGCGAGGAGGGCGATGGCCTCCTCCACGGTCGCGGGCCGGTGATAGTCGAACCGTGCCGGCTTCACGAGCGCGGAACGCCTCTGGTCTGCTTGGCGCGCTCGATGAGCTCCCAGAGCCGTGTCGGCGACATGGGGAGCTCGGTGATCCGTACTCCGAGCGGCCCCAGCGCATCGCTCACGGCATTCGCGATCACCGCGGGGACGGTCATGGAGCTGGACTCGCCGAGCCCCTTGGAGCCGAGGGGGGTCAGCGGCGAGGGGGAGACGACGTGCGCAATGTCCATGACGGGCGCCTCGCAGGCCGTGGGCACCAGGTAGTCCATGAAGGAGCCCGTCAGACACTGCCCGTCGTCATCGTACTGCAGCTCCTCGAACACGGCGCCGCCCAGGCCGTGAAGCGCGCCGCCGTAGATCTGGCCCTCCGCGATCATCGGGTTGATGATCGTCCCCGCGTCGTGCACCGAGGCGTAGCGCAGGATCTTGATGGCCGCCGTCTCGGGGTCTACCTCGACGGCCATCACCTCGGCGATGAAGCCGTAGGTATTCGACGAGTTGACGCAGTCGTTCTCGTCGACGGAGTCGGACCCCGTGAAGCCGAAGACGGCGGTGGCCTGAAGACCCGGTTCCATCCCCTCGGGCAGCGATTGCGTGTTCCAGTGGGCGCGCCCCGCCAGGTCCTTGACCGAGTAGGAGGGCCCCGTGCCGACCCTGGCCCGCACGGCGCCGTCGTGGAACATCAGCTCGGCCGCCGGCCAGGAGCTTGGCCTCGCCTCCGTAGCGCGCGAGGAGGGCGATGGCCTCCCGTCCTCGGGGGTGAGCCCGAGCTCGTCGGCCACGATCTGCGAGACGACGGTCTGATGTCCCTGCCCCTGGGGCGTGGTGGCGAGGACGGCGGTGACGCGCCCGAGCGGATCCACCCTTATCGTCGCGGCATCCACGGCGCCCGACTTCGGCAGGTACTCGGGCTTGGCGCGGAGCTGAGGATCGAGGGCCGTTGCCACGTAGCCCATGTTGGACACGGACGGGTCGACGGCCAGCGCCACCCCGATGCCGAAGCAGCGACCCGCGGCGCGCGCCCTCGCCTGCTCGTCCCGGAGCGCCTGATAGCCCGCCAGCTCGAGCGCCTTGTCCAGGGCGGCGGGGTAATCGCCGCTGTCGTAGAGGCCGCCAGTCGGCGAGCGGTACGGGAACTGTCCGGGCTGGATCAGGTTGCGCCGCCTTACCTCGACGGGATCCAGCTCGAGCCGCTCGGCCAGGAGGTCCATCATCCGCTCGGTCTCGAAGTAGAGGTGGCCGCACGCGTAGCCCCGGTTGGGCCCCGTCAGGCTCTTGTTGGTCATGACGACGGAGGCGTCGACCTCGAGATCCTGAAAGCGGTAGGGGCCGACGAAGTTGCCGCTGGGGCGGAAACTGCATCCCGGCTCCGGGCTACGGATGTACCCGCCGACGTTGTCGAGCCAGCGGTAGCGCATGCCCAGGATGGTTCCATCCTTCCTGGCCGCGAGCTCACGATGGGCGACGCGATCGGTGCCGCTCGACGAGGCGAGCAGGTGCTCGCGCCGGTCCTCGATCCACTTGACGGGAACCTGGGTGAGCCGGGCCGCGAGCGCCATCAGCGCCATGTACGGGTACATGCTCGACTTGATCCCGAAGCTCCCGCCGATGTCCCCCGGCACGATGAAGCGGAGCTTGTTCTCGGGCACCCCGAGCACGCGGGCGGTGAGGGGATGCATGATGAACGGCCCCATGAAGTTCGCCCAGATCGTGTAGGCGCCCTCGAGCGGGCTGAAGATCGCCACCACTCCGTAGGTCTCGATGGGGGTCGAGCTGTACTTGGGATAGCGAAAGCGCTCGCGGATCACGATCTCCGCCTCCGCGAACGCGCGGTCGGGGTCGCCGTAGACGAGCCGGCGGTTCCCCGCCAGGTTGGACCCGACGGCCTCGTGGAGCACGGGCGCGTCGGCCTCGAGGGCGCGCTCGACGTCCACCACCGCGGGGAGCGGCTCGTAGCGGACGACCACCGCCTCCGCCGCATCCTCGGCGAGATACCGGTTGCGCGCCACCACCACCGCCACCGGCTCCCCGACGAAGCGCGCCTTGTCGGTGGCCAGGCAGTAGTAGGACACGGGCGCGGTGACACCCACGGAGAAAGGCCTGGTCAACCTCCCCACGTCTTCGCCCGTGATCACTCCGACCACGCCCTCCATGGCGAGGGCCGCCGACACCTCGTAGCCCAGGATGCGCGCATGGGCGTGCGGCGAGCGGACGATGGCCGCGTGGTGCACGTTGGGGCACGGGGTGAGATCGTCGATGAAGTTTCCGCGGCCGCTCAGCAGCCGCGCGTCCTCGACGCGCTTCACGGGTTGCCCGATCCAGCTCTGCGTGGTCACGGACCGCTCAGCGCCCCGTGTACTTCGGCGGCCGCTTCTCGAGGAACGCCGTGACGCCTTCCGCGTAGTCATGGGTCGAGCGCAGCCACGCGTAGGCCTTGCGCTCGAGCTCGAGCGCCGTCTCCAGCGGCGCCTCCGCCCCGCGGTTGATCACCATCTTCAGCGTGCGGAGGGCAAGGGGGGCGCGCTCGGCCAGCTCTCCGGCCAGCGCGTCCACCGCCTTGTCCAGGCCGTCGTTGGCCACGGCCAGGGTGATGAGCCCCCACGCCTCGGCGCGCTCGGCGGGGATGCGCTGACCTGTCATCATGAAGAGCTTGGCGCGCGTCATCCCCATCAGTCGCAGCGCCCGCTGGGTCCCCCCGCTGCCCGGGATCATGCCGAGCCTCACCTCGGGAAAGGCGAACTCCGAGCGGAGCGTGGCCACGCGGAAGTCGCAGGCCACGGCCAGCTCGAGGCCCGCTCCCATGGTGAAGCCGTCGATGGCGGCCATGACGGGCTTCCGGCAGCGCTCGGCCGAGGTCAGCGTGTCGCCCCACCGCTCGAGGTCGGCGGGGGCCAGGGTGAGAAACTCCGCGACGTCGCCGCCGGCGCTGAAGGCCTTGCCCCCCGCCCCGCGCACCACGATGACCCGGATGCCGTCGTCGGCCTCGAGCGAACCGAAGATGCCGGGGAACTCGTCGCGCATGGCGACCGTCATGGTGTTCATCTTCGCCTGCCGGTCGATCCACACCGTGGCGATGGCGCCCGCGCGCTCGACTCTCAAGAACTCGCTCATTTGGAGACCTCCACGTAGTGTCCATCGCGCAGCAGCCGGCGGAGGATCTTGCCGGACGCCGTCCTGGGGATCGCCGCCACGAAGACGATCCGCCGCGGCCGCTTGAAGTTGGCAAGGGCGGGGCTGTCGAGACAATGACGATCGAGAGCGTCGGCGGTCAGCCCCGCGTCCGCGGGCACCACGAAGGCGACCACGCTCTCGCCCCACTTGTCGTCGGGCTCGCCGATGACCGCCACGTCTCGCACGCGCGGATGCCGCGCCACGACCTCTTCCACCTCCGCCGGGTGAATGTTCTCGCCCCCGCTGATGATCATGTCGTCGACGCGCCCGGCCACGAAGAGATCGCCCGCCTCGTCGAGGTACCCCATGTCGCCGGTGAAGTACCATCCGTCGCGGAGCGCCCTGGCGTCCGCGTCCGGGCGCTTCCAGTAGCCGGCGAACGCTTCGTCGGAGTCGAGGCTGGCGATGATCTCACCTTTCTCGCCCGGGGGCACGGTCTCGTCGGGGCCCACGCGACGCTCCGCGCTCGCCTCGACCACGCGCAGCTTCGAATGGACGCCCGGGCGCCCCGCGCAGCCCGGCTTGGTGTGGGCCGCGGGGCAGACCGAGAACGTGTACACCTCGGTCGAGCCGTAGTGGTTCACGAACACCTCCGGGCGGAAGGCTTTCGCGCAGGATTCGGCGAGCGCGGCCAGCATGGGCGCTCCCGCGTACGCGAGCTTCCTCACCGAGGAGACCTTGCCCGTCGGGAATTCCGCGGCATGGACGAGGTCGTGGTAGAGGGTCGGGATGAGGTAGAGCGCGGTCACCCGCTCCGACTCGATGAGGGCCAGCGCCCCGCTCGCGCTCCAGTCCGCCTGGCAGACGAAACACCCGTTGACGGCGGCCATGCTCGTCAGCGAATGGATGCCCATGGTGTGATAGAGCGGCATGACGCCGAGCGTGCGCTCACCCCACTGGTAGCCGCACTGGATCACGTGGGCGAGGGCGCCCGCGTGGTGGTTGCGGTGCGTTCTCGGCACGCCCTTGGGTCGCCCCGTGGTCCCGGAGGTGTAGAGGAGGAGCGAGAGATCGCTCTCGCTCACGTGACGATCGAGGGGCGCGCGGTTCGACCCCAGGAGCGCCGCGAAGGGGATCGCCTCCGCGGGCGCGTCGCCGCCGACGAACACCAGGCGCCCCTGCCATCCTCTTGTCGCCTCGAGCGTCCCGGCCGCGGTGCCAGATTCGACCAGCGCCACGCGGGCGCCGCAGTCCTCGACCACATAGCGCAGCTCCTGGGCCGCGAGCCTGAAGTTCACGGGGGTGGGGACGCCCCCGATGCCCTGAAGGGCCCAGTACACGAGCGCGTGCTCGAGGCGATTCTTGAGGGCGATCAGCACACGGTCGCCCTTGGCGACGCCGAGCTCGGCGAGACCGCGGCCGACCGCCGCGGCCTGGCGGGCGAGGTCGGCGTACGTGAGTCGGCGCGCCCCGTCCACCAGCGCGGGAGCCGCCGGGTCTCGCAGGGCCGCGCGATCGAGGAGCTGGGCGACGGTCACGGCAGCAGCGTTTCCAGCAGCGCGCGCATCTCGGCGCTGTTCCATTCCCGGGCGCCCGCCGCCATGCCGGCAACCTCGCCTCCGGGCTTGACGATGAACGTCGCGGGCAGACTCGTGACCCGCCACGTCCCGGCCGTCTTGAGCTCGGGGTCGAGCAGGATGGGAAACGTGAGCCGCTGATGCGCGAGGTACGGCTCGAGGAGCGCGCGGGGCGCGCCCCGGTCCACGGAGACTCCGAGGACGATCAGACCTCGCGCCCGGTACGCCTGCCACAGCGTCTCGAGCGTCGGCATCTCGAGCGTGCACGGCACGCACCACGTCGCCCAGAAGTTCAGGATCAGCAGGTTGCCCTTGAACTCCTCCAGCGAGGCGTGGCCCTCGCGGGGAAACGTGCGGAGCCGGAAGGCGGGCCCCCGCTGGCCGGCCTTGAACTCGACGACGCCCGCCTTCTCGAAGGGATCGAGGGCGACGGCGTGATCGCGGTGATGGCCCCCGTCCACCCCGGGCCGCCGGGTGGGAAGAGTCCACAGCACTCCGGCGAGAAGCGCGACGGCCAGCCCCACACGCAGCCAGGAGCCGCGGCGGCTTCCCCCGGGTGACGAGCTAGACGCCCAGCTTCTCACGGGTCGTCGGGCTGTCCCGGAGCTCCGCGGAAAGTCCCTCGAACACGATGGACCCCTTCTCCATGATGTAGCCGCGGTCACACACGCTGAGGGCCACGCGCGCGTTCTGCTCGACGAGGAGCACGGTGATGCGGAGCCGCTTCAGCTCGCGGATCATGTCCCGGATGTGGCGGATGAGGGCGGGGGCGAGTCCCTGGGTGGGCTCGTCCATCAGGATGAGCCGCGCGCCCGCCATCATGACGCGCGCGATGGCGAGCATCTGTTGCTCGCCGCCGGACAGCGTCTTGGCATGCTGGTCGATGCGTTCGCTCAGCCGGGGAAAGTGGCCGAACACCTGGTCGAAGCGCTCCCGACGCAGGGCCGCCGAGAGATGGGGTACCGCCGAGAGACCCAGCTCCAGGTTCTCGCGCACGGTGAGGCCGGGAAAGATCCGCCGGTTCTCCGGCACGAAGCCCACGCCGCGCCGGGCGATCTCGTGCGGCGTCATCCGTGTCAGGTCGCTGCCCTCGAACTCGATGGCGCCACGGGTGGGCTTGATGAAGCCCATGGCCGTCTTCATGAGCGTGCTCTTGCCCATCCCGTTCTTGCCGAGGAGGGCCACCGCCTCCCCCTCCTGGACCTCGAGGGATACCCCGAAGAGAATCGGCGTCGCCCCATACCCCGCGTGCGAGGCGAGGGCTGAGTAGGTGAGGGGGTCAGGTGTTCGCACATAGTCCAAGCTAGTCGTCCGCGCCGCCCAGATAGGCGTCGAGGACCTTCGGGTCGCTGCGGATGGCCTCGGGCGGCCCCTCGGCGATCTTCTCCCCGAAGTGGAGCACGGCGATCCGGTCGGAGATCCCCATCACCACGCTCATGTCGTGCTCGATGAGCAAGACGGTGAGGCGACGGTCGAGGGCGATCCGGCGGATCAGCGCCGTCGCTTCCTTCGTCTCGCCCGGCGTCATCCCCGCCGTCGGCTCGTCGAGAAGCAGGAGGGCGGGGTCGGTGGCGAGGGCGAGGCAGATCTCCAGATAGCGCTGCTCCCCGTGCGAGAGGTTCTGCGCGAGCTCGTCCCGCCGCGCGGCCAGGCCGAAGGCGCCCAGGAGCTCCATGACGGGCCCTTCGACGTCGGAAAGCTGCCAGAGCGACGGCAGACGGCCCGAGACGGGCATGCGGGATTGCGCGGCCACGCGCACGTTGTCGTACACGGAGATGCCGGGAAAGATGTTCGTGATCTGGAACGTCTTCGCGAGGCCCCGCCGGTTGATGACCTCGGGCGCGAGGCCCGTGACCTCCGTGCCCCGGAAGACGATACGGCCGGCCGTGGGAGTGTGCAGGCCGCTGATGACGTTGAAGAGCGTCGACTTGCCTGCCCCGTTGGGGCCGATGACGGAGAACACCTCGCCCACCCTGACCATGAGGCTGACGCCGGACAGGGCGGCGAGGGCGCCGAAGCTCTTCGACACGCCCTCGACCTCGAGCATGGCCCCGTCTTGCATCACGTAACCTCACCACGCGGTCGGCCGCGCAGGGCCTGGCGCAGCCCCAGGAGTCCGCGCGGCACGAAAAGCACGATCAGGACCAGCACCACGCCGACCACGATGTTGTACCACTGCACGTACGACGAGACCTTCCCCTGGAGCAGGATGAAGAACGCCCCGCCGATGATAGGGCCGACGAGCGTCCCGAGGCCGCCGATCATGACCATGATGAGGAATTCGCCCGAGATGCTCCAGTGCAGGAGATCGGGCGTGGCGTAGGCCGCGCGACCCGGGTAGAGCGCGCCCGCGAGTCCGGTCAGGGCGGCCGAGATCAGGCACACGCCCATCTTGTAGCGCTGAACGTTGTAGCCGAGAAAGCGCGCCCGGTCCTCGTTCTCGCGGATGGCCACGAGCACCTGGCCGAAGTGCGAACGGACGACCACGCGGCACGCGAGGTACGCGAGCAGGAGGTAGGCGACCACGAGGTAGTAGAGTCGCACGGGCGCGTCGATGGCGACTCCCGGGAGCACCTGGAAGGCGGGCAGGCCCTGGATGCCGTCGGAGCCGCCGAAGGTCTGCGTGTAACGGAAGAACGTGTAGACCACCTCGGCGAAGATGAGGGTGAGGAGCGCGAAGTAGATGCCGCGCCGGCCGGTGGCGAAGTAGCTCACGGTGAGCGCGTAGAGCCCGACCACGACGGCCGCGAGCCCCAGGCAGAGCCAGAGAGAGAAGACGCCGCGCTCGAGCAGCACGGCCGTCGCATAGGCGCCGAGCCCGAAGAAGGCCGCGTGGCCGAAGGAGACCAGGCCCGTGTAGCCCATCAGGAGATCGAGGCTCATGGCCACCGCCCCGAACAGGAGCGCGTCGAAGGCCAGCAGCATGTAGTACTTCGACATCCACGGGGTCAGGGGCAGCGCGGCCAGGGCCGCGAAGACGAGCCACCCCCGCCAGGAGAGGAGGTTACTCAAGGACACCTTCGCGGCCGAAGAAGCCGCGCGGGCGGACGATCAGGACCACGATCATGATCCCGAAGATGGCGATGGCCACGCGCTGCGGGTTCATCCAGAGGGTGAGCAGGCTCTGGGCGATGCCGATCACGAAGGCGGCGACCACCGAGCCGCCCAGCGAGCCCATGCCCCCCAGGATCACGACGATGAAGGCGAGCAGGATCATCTCGACACCCATCTGGGGATACACGGTGAATATGGGCGCCAGCAACAGGCCCGCGAGAGCGGCGAGGGCGGCCGAGCCGGCGAAGGTCAGCGTGAAGACACGCGGCACGTTGACGCCGAGGCCGTCGAGCATCTCGGCGTCCTGGACGGCGGCGCGCACGATGATGCCGGCCCGCGTCCGGGTGAAGAAGAGCCAGATGGCGAGGAGGAGCACCGAGGAGGCGGCGAGCAGGAAGAGCCGGTACTTCGGATAGGTCATGCCCAGGAGCGGAATCGAGCCCTCGATGGGGGGGAGGATCCGGCGCATGTCCCCGCCGAAGAGCTGGCGCGCGCCCTCGCGGAAGATCAACGCGAGGCCGAAGGTGATGATGAGCCCGTAGAGCGGCTCGCGCCGGTAGAGGGGGCGGAGGGTGGCGATCTCGGTGACGGCGCCGAGGGCGGCCACGAGCAGGGGGGCGGCCACGAGGGCGATCCAGAACGAGTTCGTCAGCCCGATCACGACGATCCCGGCGTACGCGCCGAACATGTAGAGCTCCCCGTGCGCGAAGTTCATCACGCCGAGGAGCCCGAAGATCACCGTCAGGCCCAGCGCCAGCAGCCCCAGCGCGGCGCCGAAGACCACGCCGTGCAGGAGCTGCGGCAGCAGGACCGCACCGACGTACTCCAAATTTCAATTCTCCTCAAGGCGGCTCAAAAAGGTCCAGATGCGAGGCGTCGCCCCGCCGTTCGAGTTGAGCGGCGGGGCGTCTGCCGTCGCGAGACGAGGGCTGAGTCGATCTGCACGCGAGGCGTACTTTCTGTACGTTGAGCGTGCAGTCGAGGGCGACAACGAAGCAGATGGGCCTTTTTCAGCCGCCTGCTGGCTACTTTTTCTTGATCTCCCAGGTGAAGCCTTCCACGGGATCCTTGCCCACCATCGGCTCGCCGATGGTGTCCTTGCCCTGGAGGGTGGCGATGGGCAGGTTCTTGCCGCCCTTGACCTGATAGAGGTGCATGTCCATGACGACCTGATGGTCTTCCTTCCTGATGCACTGGCGGCCGATGTGGGTGTTGTCGAGGCACATGCCTTCCTGCGCCTCCGCCACCTTGTCGGAGTCGAAGCTCTTCGCCTTTTCCACCGCCGCCGCCCAGAACAGCACGGCGTCGTAGGCCCCGGCCATGATGTTGGCGTCCACGCCGAACTTCTTCTTGAACTTGGCGTTGAACGCCTGCATGTTCGGATCCGGATTGTAGGCGGAGTAGTGCGCGAGTTGGACGAAGCCCTCCATGGGCTCGGCGATGGCGGGCAGGTCCTGCTGCAGGAGGAAGCAGTCGATGCCGGCCAGCTTGTACTTCTTGGTCATGCCGAAGGAGTGGAGCTGGGTCATGAGACGAAGCGAGTCCGTGCCCGCGAAGGCCACGAAGAGCACGTCAGGGTTGGTCTGGTTGATCGCGCCGAACCACGGGCTGAAGTCCTTGGTGTCCAGGGGCGCTCCCGCCACGCCTACCACCTCGCCACCGAGCTTCTCGAGCGCCGTCTTGAACTGCCGGCCGTCGGACTGCCCCATGGCGTAGTCGGTGTAGAAGATGTAGACGCGCTTGCCCATCTTGTCGACGATGTACTTGGCGAGCCCGTTGGCCTGCATGCGCGAATCGGGCTGGTTCGAGAAGTAGTACTTGTGGAACTTGGTGGTCCGCATGAACTCGGCGCAGCCGAGCACGCCGCCCTTGGCATTCACCTCTTCGACGGCGAGCTGGATGGCCATGGTCTGGTATTTGCCGTAGCCCTCGAAGACGCCGACCTTCGAGCCGAGGTCGCCGATCTTGACGACCTTCTGGGCGGCCGCCGGCGCGGCCAGCCCTGCGAGGAGGGCGAACGACCCGAGCACTGCGAGAACCGTCCTGTTCCTCATGAGTCTCTCCTTTGTTGTAAGGCTCGCCTCGCGGCGCGGGGGGCACGATCCACGGCCCGCCTCGGCTCGCACTACCGCCAGGCTGTGATGGACGCTTCAATCAGCCCCGAGAGGGTCCGCGCCATCCGCTGGACCGGCTCGCGCATCTTCTCGGGGTCGGGTGCCGTCACGGCGCGCGCCGTCACCCCTCTCGCCTCCGGACCCGCACTGCCGCCCCCGGCGGCCTTCCCGCCCTGAGCGTAGCCTTCCGCCTCCTCGAACGCCAGACGCACCGTCACCGCGGCCTTCGGATCATACTGGCCGACGGCAAAGTCCACCAGGTTGTAGTAGCGCCAGATCGCCTCGAGAAACTTCTGTCCGGCCGCCACGCGCGCCGCGGGCGCTTCCTTCGTGCCGGCAAGCCGGCGGTCGGCGTCGAGGGCGAGGTCCCGGACGAGCGCGGCGAAGAAGACCATGAGACAGCGCTCGCTCCGAGGCCCATCCCCCGCGACGAGGGCGGCGCGCGTCGCCTCCTCCAGGCCGCCGGGCAGGCGCGAGGCCTGCACCCGCATCTCGCCGCGGACCGCCCCCGTCTCGAAGAGGCGCAAGGCCACGTCGAATTTCCGGGCCTGGATCGAGAACTTGATCTGCTTGAAGTTCGCCGAGATCTCGTTGTCGCGAGGAACGTACGCGCCGACGTGATGGGCCGCCGCCGGCTCCCCGCCGAGGGCGACGAATGCCGCGGCCAGGAGGACAAGCCGCATGCGCGAAGAACGGACGCGGGAGAGCCGCATCAGGCCCGCCGCACCAGGCGCGCGCCGAGCAGCGCCGCGAGCCACCAGGCGGCCACGATCGCCGCCCCTCCGAAGGGTATCCACACGAGCCACTCGGCGACCGTCTTGCCCGTCTGGATGCCATAGAAGGGAATCAAGGCGCTCCAGAGCAGGTACCCGAAGGGGTACCCGGCCCCGCCCACGGTGAAGAGGGCGATGATCGCCCGGCGGCCCATGTCGGAGTGCACCAGCGTGGCCGCGGTCATGGTGGTGGCGATGATGACCAGCCCCATGCCCTCGGCGTGCAGGTGGAAGAGCCGCAAGCCCGCATCGAACTTCACCAGTGCCTCGTCGATGACCTGCTCATCGACGTCGCGCACCCCGACCAGCCCGTGCACCGCCGGCCGCGCCAGCATGACAGAGCGCGCCCAGCGAGTCAGATCGAGCTTGAACCTGACCATGGACGCGCCGCCCACCTCGGCGCACGCGATCAGGAGAATGGCCGCGAGGAGCGAGGCGAGAGGCGGCAAGCGCCAGACCTCGGAGCCGGGTCCCCTCACGCCGGATCCTCTCGACGGCGACCCGCCAGCATGAGCACGGCCAGCGCCACGAGCCCGACGATGGCGGCGCTGCCCAGGGGGGTGAGAACGTAGCGCTCCACGAGCTCGATGCCGGCGTCGCGCCCCCGCTCGAGAACGGCCACGGAGTACGCCAGATACCCCAGCGGGAAGAACGCGCCCAGGCCAAAGAGGGCATAGAGGGCGCCGCGGGCCGACCGCCACCGGACCACGCTGGCCGTGACCGTGCTCGCGAAGATCACGAGGGGACCCAGGCCCTGCGCGTGGGTGTGAAAGAACGACAGGCCCGCCTCGGCGGAATAGACCGCCCGGGCCGTGACCTCGAGGTCGTACTCCGCGGAGCCGGCGAGGCCGTGAGGCTTCGGGTTCGCCGCTACGCGCGCCTGCGCGTAGCGCACGATCTGCGGGCGAAGCTGTGAGATGACCGCCCCCGCGGTCTCCCCGAGCGCGATGACGAGCAGCCCCACGAACACCACCACCAGCGGGGGGCGCCTCATGCGGGTCCTGCTCGCCTCGGCCGGAAAGAGAGTTGGACCAACTCGCGCCGAGGGTAGTCGACCCGCCTCCTCGGTGTCAATGCGGCGGACTGGGCGCAGGACGAGCGAGCCGAGGGACTTCGGTGGGCTCGGCCCCGCGCATAGTCGCAATGCGGTGGGGGGGGTCTGGGCGCAGGACGAGCCGAGGGACTTCGGTGGGCTGGGCCCCGCCAGTCACGAGGCGAGTGAACTCGAAGGAGCGGCGCCGCTCCCCCCCAGAACCAAACAACATCAATTCAGACCATGGCGTAGCCGCCGTTGACGGACACCACCTGGCCGGTGGTCCAGCTGGACAGCGGCGAGGCCAGCAACAGGACCATCGCGGTGACGTCCTCCGGGCGGCCGAGGCGCCGCAACGGGTACAGGGCGAGGAGCTTCTTCATGCGCTCCTCGTCGGTGCCGCCCGCGTGGGTCTCCAGGTTGTCGGTCTGCACGAGGGCGATCGACACGCAGTTCGCCCGGATGCCGTAGCGGGCGAGCTCCCTCGCGAGCGATTTCGTGAGACCGACGGTCGAGGCTCGCGTGGTCGCGGTGACGAGCAGGCCGGACTCCCCTACCCGCCCGGAGTCGCCCATGAGATTCACGATGGCGCCCGAGCGCCGCTTGGCCATGCGGCCGGCCACGGCGTGGGTGATGCGGAGCGTTCCCGTCACCGTGACGTCCACCTGCGGCGCCCAGTCCTGAGGGGTGGATTCGAGGAACGGCTTGCGCTGGGTCGCGGCCGCGTTGTTGACGAGCACGTCGATGGCGCCCAGCTCGCCCTCGACTCGCTCGACGGCGTCAGCCACCGCGTCGTCCATGCGGAGGTCGCCGCCGATCGCTGTCGCCTTCACGCCCAGCGCGCGGGCTTCGGCGGCTCCCGCTTCGGCGCCTTCGGCCGACGAGTGATAGTGAAAGGCCACGCGGGCCCCTTCCCTGGCGAAGGCGAGGCCGATGGCCCGCCCGAGACCCTGTCCGGCGCCGGTGACCAGCACCACCTTGTCGCTCAGCTTGAGGTCCATGCTCTCTCCACGTGGCGCCGATCTTACATCGTCGGCGACGAGATCCGCCATCATGCCGGGGACGACAGGCGACGGCGCGGTAAGATGAGCGGGCGACCCGATCCACGCTCCTGTGTCACCGATGCGAGGAGACCCCATGTCCAATGACTCGTGGAGCCAGGCCATCGACCGGATGCTCGCGCGAGTGCAGGACACGATGGCGCGCGTGAAGGAGGGTTTCCCGCACTGGGCCGATCCGGAGACCGGTCAGTGGACCACCACGCCTGATGGCGACTGGACCGGCGGCTACTGGATCGGGATCCTCTGGCTCGCGGCGGCGGCAACGGGGGACGGGCGCTACCGCGCGGGGGCGGAGCCACTGGCCGAGCGGCTGCGCGCGAGGATCGGCGCGGAGACGGTGTTCAAGTCCTTTCCCGCGTACTACGGCGCCGCGCTGGGGGCGATCCTCCACGACGCAGCGGGGCCGAGGGAGATCGCCATCGAGACGGCGCGGAGCCTGGCGGGGCGCCTCTACTCGCCCACCCTCAAGCTCGTTCCCCTCGGCGCGCAAGCCGAGGAGGGCACGCACATCGGGAACACCGAGACGAGCATCGACAGCCTGCAGGCGGCGACGCTGCTCTTCTGGGCGGCCCGCGCCACGAGCGACGCCAAGCTGCGCGAGGTCGCGGCGAATCACGCGGAGACGATCATCCGTCTCCACCTCCGACCCGATGGATCGTTCATCCAGTCCAGCTCGCTCGACGAGACCACAGGGCGCCTCGTCCGTCACTACACGCACAAGGGCGTGAGTGACACGAGCACGTGGGGCCGGGCCCAGGCGTGGGGCATGCTGTTCTCGACGCAGAGCTGGCTGGCCGACCGGCCGCGCGAGGCGTGGAGGACCGCGGCCGTGCGAGGCGCCGAGTGGTGGCTGGCCCGCGCTCCGGCCGACCGCGTGGCCTTCTGGGACTTCGACGACCCCGCCATCCCGAATACCGAGCGCGACACCGCCGCGACCTCGATCGCGCTCGCGGCCCTCCTCAAGCTTGCCCGCGTAGCGTCTCTGGAGGCGGAGCGCGCGCGGTATCGCCAGGCGGCGGAGGCGACGGCACAGGCGCTCGTGGAGCGCTACCTCACGCCCACGCACCCTGGTGACCGGCGCCTCCCGGGCATGCTCACCGAGGCCTGCTTCAACAAGCGCGCCGATGCGCGGCCGCACGACCGCGCGAACCGCTGCGAGTTCATCGTGGGAAGCTACTACCTCTTCGAGAGCCTGCTCGTCCTGGCGGGCCGCCTCGACCCTCTTCGCGTCTAGCCTGGACTATTCGCGCGACAAGGCCACCCTCACCCAGCCCTCTCCCTCTCCGAGGGAGAGGGTTTCGTTTTGATCCCTCGCCCCCGGAGGGGGAGAGGGCAGGGTGAGGGGGAGGCCAGGACGCGGGACGCGCGCTCGTGGCTAATTCGACTAGCGTCCCGGCCCGTCAATACTCGGAGAGGAGGCGGTCGACCAGGGCCTTGGCGGAGGCCCAGTCGTAGGAGCGGAACATGCGGCGATTGACCACGGGCTGGGCCGCCGAGTAGAACATCTCGTACTGGAGCTGGCGGCCCCCGTATTCGGTGCCGATGAAATCCCAGATCAGCTTGAGGAGCTTCACCCGGTCGCGGGCGCCCGCCGCGGTGGACTGGTAGTAGCGCTCGGTGTGCGCGCGGGTCTCCGGCGACAGGAAGCTCGCCTCCGACGAAGGCAGATGCTGGAAGGCGCCGCCCGCGAGCTCGCGCACCGTCCGGTACAGGTCCACGATGAGCCGGCGCTGCAGGCTCATCCCCGCGTAGATGTACTGCGGGTGCGGCCGCGCGTAGCCTTCGCTGACGAGCGGGAAGCGCTCGGCGGCCTTCACGAGCGCGTCGAACATGGCGCAGAAGGTGGCGATCTCGCCGCCGAGAGTCGCCTGGGTGTTGGCGTCGCCCTCCCCGCGCCCGACCTCGACGAGCTTCATGGCGAGGCCGGCCAGCAGCTCGAGCTTGACGCCGAAGCGCACGAGCGACTGGAAGTTCGCCGTCACGTGCGCGGGCGATTCGTGGAACTGGGCGCTCACCAGCTCCACGTTGCGGTAGACGAAGACGTGCTCCCAGGGCACGAGCACGTCGTCGAAGACGACAGTGGTGTCCACCTCGTCGAAGCGCGCGGAGAGCGGATAGTCGTAGACGCTCGTGGCCAGGGTTGCGTAGGGCCGACGCGGGAGGAGACGGAGCCCTTCCGCGTTCACGGGCACCACGAGCGAGATCGCGTAGTCGACATCGCCGGGAGCGAGCGGCGTGATGTAGCTGACGTAGAGCCAGTCGGCCATGGTCACGGAGGTGGCGATCGAGTGCGCCCCGCGGATCACGATGCCCGCGTCCGTCTCCTTCACGACCCCCGGGTGGAGGAACGGCTCGGGATGCTTGTGGGCTGGTGTAGACCGGTCGATCTGGGGCGGCACGATGGCATAGGCCAGGTACAGGTCCTCGTCGCGCGCCTTCTCGTAGAAGCGGACGACGTTGTCGCCGAACTGCCGGCCGCCGCGGTCGAAGAGCTGACGCCACCCCGCGAATGCGGTGAGCACCGAGGCGACGTGATCAGGCGTCCGCCCCATGAGCCCGTACGAGCCCTCGGCCCAGAACCGGTGGACGGCCCGCCGGCGCCCGAGGTCTTCCACCGATCGCGGGATGAGCCACATCGCCCCGATCCGCCCCCCGCGGGCGGGATCGACGCAGGTGGTGACGTCGAGGGCCTCGCCGGCCGCGTCGTAACGCTCGGCGATGCGCCGGACGGACTCGGCAAAGGCCGGGTGCTTCGTCACGTCATCGACGCGCTCGCCGTCGAGGAACACGGCCCGCCCGTCGCGCAGGCCTGCGAGGTAGTCGGCCCCTCGGCGCATGGGGCAACCGGCGTGCTACTTCATCCGGCCCTGGATCTTGGCGATGGCAGTCCGGGCGCACTCCTCGTCGATCAGCCCGCCCGGAGCGCCACTCACTCCGATCCCGCCGATCGCCTTTCCGTCAACCATGATGGTCACCCCGCCGACCGCATACGTCACGTTTGGCAGGGGTGTCTGCGGCACCGTGGTCGCGGGATTCTTGCCCATCCGCTCGGCGACGGCTTTGGTGCTGTCTTCCTTGCGCGCGAGGGTGAGGGAGGCGGCCGAGTAAGCCTTGAAGAAGGCGTTGTCGAGCGTGTGGATGGGCGCCCCGTTGCCGCGCAGCAGGGCCTGCCGGACGCCGTCGAGATCGACGACGACGGCCGTCACCGCGTAACCCTTCTGCGCGCAGGCCGCCACCGTGTCGCCCACCAGCTCGTTCGCGAGCGGGGCAGACAATTTCTGCATCGTGACCAGCCCCTGGGCCGAGACTCCGCCCGCCATGCCAAGGACCGCGAACGCCAGCGCTGCCGTCGCCAAGAGACGTGACATGGCCTTCCTCCTTGTCGGGATTTCCGGGCATGATAGCAGACCGCCTCTGTCCGGGCGATCTGTTCCTCGCATGCTCGGACGAGCATCATGTCTTCGATGGCTCCCGGTCTGTTGCATGACCCACCCTTGGGCTACGATAGGCGCCTATGGCAGAGATCCCGATCTCCCTCACCTGTGCCGACTATGCCCGCGTCATGCCCCTCGCGACCGGCGAAGTGAAGCCGGAGGGGATCGCCCTCACGATGATCCTGGGCAGCCGGGGCTCGTGGCCCGCGCGTGCCGAGATGCTCCGTCGCGCCGTGCAGGACCCGGGGGTACAGGGCGGTGAGTGGTCCATGGCGCAGTACCTGTACCGCATCGACAACGGCGATCGTCGCTATGTCGGTCTGCCCGTGTTTCCGCTGCGTAACTTCACGGCGCGCGATCTGTACGTCCGTCGAGGTGGGCCGATCCGGCAGCCCGCGGACCTGGCCGGCCGGCGCATCGGCATGTACAGCTACACGGCGAGCGGCTCCATCTGGTACCGCCACTTCCTGCGCTTCGTCGGCCTGGACCCGTCCACCATCCAGTGGTGGATCGGGGACATCGACACGCCCTGGTCCGCGCCAATGGACCAGACGCTGCCCCCCGGCGTGAACGCTCCCGTCAAGGGCAGGTCGCTGTCGGACATGCTGGTCGCCGGGGAACTGGAGGCCATCTACAGCCCGCCGCGCCCGCGGGCCTATCATCCCGAGACCGGAGCCATCGCCCGCCTGTTCCCGGACTTCCGTCCCGTCGAGCAGGAGTACTTTCGCAAGACGGGCGCGTTTCCTCCGCAGCATCTGATCGTCATCAGACGCGAGGCCTGGGAGGCGAACCCGGGGATCGCCAAGAGCCTCACCGAGGCGTTCCGCGCCGCCAACGACTGCTTCACCTCGGCCCAGAAGGGCTTCCCGTACGCTACGCCATGGCTGGAGGCCGAGCTCGAGGACACCGCGGCCGTGATGGGCGAGGACTTCCACCCGTACGGATTCGAGCGCAACCGAGCGCAGATCGAGACGTTCGCGGGTGAGGCCTTCCGGTTAGGCCTGACGAGCCGCCAGGTCTCGCCGGAAGAGTATTTCGCGGACTATCTCCAAGGAGGCTGACGTGGCGAAGCCGGTCATTCTGGGCACGGGCGCCTATCGGTACGAGGTCGTCGACGACTGGGCGAAGCTGCCGCCGGGGCGGGAGTTCAACGCCGACGTGGCCGCGGTCGGGATCGACGCGCAGGACCGGGTGTACGCCTTCAATCGGGGCGAGCACCCGATGGTCGTGTTCGACCGCGAGGGCAACTTCCTGCGCTCCTGGGGCGAAGGGGTGTTTCGCCGCGCGCACGGCGTCCACGTGGCGCCCGACGACACCCTCTGGCTGACCGACGACGGCGACCACACCGTCCGGCACTGCACGCTCGACGGCAAGGTGCTGCTGACGATCGGCATCCCCGGGGCGCCCCAGCCCTACATGAGCGGCGAGCCGTTTCACCGCTGCACCCACACGGCGCTGTCGCCGGAGGGCGATCTCTACGTCTCCGACGGCTACGGCAACGCGCGTGTCCACAAGTTCGCGCCCGACGGCACCCGGCTCCTCTCGTGGGGCGAGCCCGGCACGGATCCAGGCCAGTTCAACATCCCCCACAACATCTGCTGCGACGCCGACGGCTGGGTCTACGTGGCCGACCGCGAGAACCACCGGGTGCAGGTGTTCGACGGCAACGGCAAGTACGAGGCGCAGTGGAACAACATGCACCGCCCCTCGGGCCTGTTCATGGAGCGCGGCCCGCAGCCGCGCTTCTACGTCGGCGAGATCGGCGCCGGCATGGCGGTGAACCAGGACATGCCGAACATCGGGCCACGGATCAGCATCCACAGCGCGAAGGGCGAGATGCTGGCGCGATTGGGCACTCGTCCCGCGGGGCTCGAGCTGGGGCAATTCATCTCGCCGCACGGCCTCGCCGTCGATTCGCGCGGCGACATCTACGTGGGCGAGGTGTCGTTCACGAACTGGGGCCGGCGCGGGCCCATCCCGCCCGGCCTGCGCAGCTTACAGAAGCTCGTCAAGGTACGATGAGCACAGGAGGCGTCATGAGCCAGCCAGTGACGATGCAGATCTTCTCCGACTACGTCTGACCCTGGTGCTATCTCAGTACCGTGCGTATTGAGAAGCTCAAGACCGAGCACAACGTGAAGGTCGAATGGGTGCATTTCCCGCTGCACCCGGACACCCCGGCGGCGGGCCGCGCCCTGGCCGATCTGTTCTCGGGGCGCAACATGGACCGGAAGGCCATGCACGCGCAGATGAAGGCGCGCATGGACGGCGAAGGGCTGCCGTACGGCGAGCGCACGATGACCTACAACAGCCGGCTGGCCCAGGAGCTGGGCAAGTGGGCGGACACGCAGCCGGGGGGCGAGGCCATCCACGACGCGCTGTTCCGCGCCTACTTCGTGGAGGCGCGCGACATTTCTCAGCCCGCGGTGCTCCTGGACATCGTGGCGCGCGTGGGTCTGTCGGTCGAGGGCGCGCGCGACGTGCTGGAGAAGCGGACCTTCGAGGCCGCTGTCGACGCGGACTGGGAGCTCTCCCGCCGGTACGGCGTCACGGGCGTGCCGACGTTCGTCGCCGGTCGCTACGGCGTCGTCGGCGCACAGCCGTACGAGGCGCTGGAGGAGCTCGTGCAGAAGGCCACGGCGCAAGAGCGCGCGGAAGGATAGGCCATATGCTTCCCCCTCCGGGCTTTCACCATCTCCACCTGAACTCCGTCGATCCCGACGCAGCGATCGAGTTCTACCGCCGGCAGTTTCCAACCTCCGCGAAGGCGCGCTGGGGCGGCCTGCCGGCGTTCACGGCGCCGAACAATGTCCTGGTCCTCTTCACCCGCGTCGCCACGGCGCCCGTGACATCGCCGCAGTCCGCGATCTGGCACTTCGGCTGGCATGTCACCGACACGCGCGCGAGCCTCGAAGCGTACAAGGGCCGGCCGGACGTCACGCTCTTGCCCCTGCACACGACGGATGAAGGCGGTTCCGTCTTCGTGAGCAGCGACACCTGGCCGAGCACCGGCCGCACCCCCGGATTGACGAAGGCCCAGATCGCAGAGGCCAAGGCCAACGGCGTGCAGCCGACCCGTTCGGGCGGCTTCGGCTACATGCAGGGTCCTGACAATGCGCTCGTGGAATACGCGGGCAACCATCCGGCCGAGCGCTTCAACCACGTGCACATGTACCAGGACGATCCCTTCTGCGCGCAGCTCTGGTATCAGCAGCACCTCAGCGCGCAGGTGTTCGCGGGACGCACCAGCCAGACGCCGCTGACCGAAGCCACCTGCAAGGTGCCGCGCGGACCCGATCGAAGCTGGCCCGCGCTCGACCGGGAGGGGATGTTCCGCGCGCCGGCGGCTGCGGTCGTGTTCGGCGACGTGGCATTGCCCTGGTACGCGCGTCAGGGTGATCGGCCGCTCGTGAGCACACGCGGGCAGCTGTACGATCACATCGCGCTCAGCGTCGCCGATCTGGACGCCTGGGTCGCCAAGCTGCGTGGCGAGGGCGTCAGGATCCTCGAAGAGCCCTACGAGCTCGGCGACACGCGCGCGGCGATGATCGAGGGGCCGAGCCGCGAAGCGCTGGAGCTGGTCGAGGTCGAGTAAGACGCCAGCGGCTGGGGAAGGTAGGGACGGGCTATGCTGAGAAGCGTGCCTGCCGCGTCGGCCAGGACGTGACGGGTGAAGCCGCGGCGGCGCGGCCAGCACCGCAAGGCGGGGGATTGGGTCCTCGCGCCGTCGCCGCGGATAGCCGCCGGAGTAACGCCCGGCCGGCAAGGCACCCTTTCACCCCCTCCTGCTAGTTTCCCGCCCGACAGCGCCCATCAGAGGTGTACCAGCCCCCGACGGCGTCACACGACTG
>WNFF01000688.1_pt1 | contig 26060 bp, 19 predicted proteins | sample 5400441 | NCBI WGS metagenome assembly WNFF01 (sample SAMN13153345, study PRJNA577476) | soil metagenome | isolation source: 120 cm saprolite under Douglas fir tree site 2 hole 3 replicate 1 | place: USA:California | collected 2015-04-18
TTTCCGAGGGGAGGAACATGCTTCAGCTCGCCCATCCCAACATCGCTCGTGTCTATGAGCTTGGAGAGACAACCACCGGGAAGTTCATTGCTCTGGAATACGTTCGCGGCAAGGATCTCCGGGAAGTGCTGACCCGGGCCAATGAGCTGGGCCAACTCCTGCCGATCCCGCTGACCTGCTACGTCATCTCTCAACTGTGCCATGCGCTGGACCACGCCCACCGTTTCAAAGACGAGAGTGGCCGCCAGCACCATCTGGTTCACCGCGACGTTTCGCCCTCGAACGTGGTGGTGGGCTTCGGAGGAGAGGTCAAGCTGATCGACTTTGGCATCGCCCAGTCCGGGAACGGCTCGCCCGATCGCGGACCGCCCCACGGAAAACTCTCATACATCAGCCCGGAGCAGGCGCGAGGAAGTCCACTCGACGGGCGATCGGACGTTTTCAGTGTCGGAGTCTGCCTTTATGAAATGCTGACCGGTGAGAGACCGTTCCCGGTCGATTCGCATCCGGCAATGACCTTTGGGCCCGACTTCCCGACTCCATCGCCCCGCGCAGTCAATAAGGACACCCCGCCGGTGCTTGAATCGGCGGTGGTCAAGGCGCTCGCCGCAGATATCCAGACTCGCTATCAATCTGCTGCAGAGCTGGCCGCAGATCTGGAAGCCTTCCTGCGGGAAACAGGCAATTTCGAAGTAAGAAATCTGGTGGCGTACATGCACGAGATATTCCCCGAGGAGAGCAGTGAAGAGCAGCAGATACCAGACCCGACCGGCGGCCAGGGGTTGGTGGCGAGGTCCCTGTTGCCGAAGGTCTCGGCAGTGGGTCCGTTGCTGGGAAACTCGGTGTCCGATGGTGCGCAGGAAGGCGAGGCCAAGCTGAGAATCGTTGGCGATCGGGAGGCGGAGCAGGAGAAATCGGACCCAACCGAGCAGAGCAAGCCCAGCGCCGGCGAACCTGGCCCGGCGCGAATCTGGTCGCCCCAGGCTCGAGTCAGCGAGGCGGTTCGCTCTTCGGTTCGCGCCTTCAGCGTCCTCGCGGGCGAACCCCCCGAAGCGAATGGTTCGAGCGAAGCCGGGGCCGCTGATTCAGCGCCGGAGGTCCCGGTGGGCGCGGCGCAGCCCGCGCTGGGCAAGGGCAGGGCGATCGTCTGGGGCATGCTCGGCGCGGCGGCGGTCGTCGCCGCGGCGATCGCTGTTTTCTATGTCGTCCGGGAGGCCGATATGGGCTTCCTCTCCGTCGACCTGTCGGCCGATCTGAGAGGAAAGAATGCCCTGGTGGCGTTTCGAGGCGAGCCTTTGCAGATGCCCGAGGTGGGCAAGCTGATCTACAAATCGAAGGCGGGCAAGGGTCTGCTCACCGTAACGGCCGAGGGATTTGAACCCTTCTCCCAAACCATCGAGGTCCAGGGCAAGCATGAGGTGACCGAGGCGTCCGTGAGGCTGGTCCCCATTCCCCACCACGCGCAACTAGCGGTGGTGCCCGATCCCGAGGACGCGGAAGTACGCATCGACGGAAGCGTCGTTGCGGCGGGCGGATCGGCTTTCTATCTCGCGGAAATTCCGGTGGGAACGGAGCATCTGGTGCAGGTAGGTCGCGCCGGTTATCGAGGTTTCGAATCGCGGGTGAAGGCTTCCACGGCCGGCGAGCGCTTTAAGATATATGCCAAGCTGCAGCCGCTCGATTATCTACGCACCGTCGAAACCTCTCCCCGGGGCGCGATCGTTTGGGCAAACGGGGAACGGCTCGGAAGGACGCCGCTCGAGGTTCATCTGTCAGCCTCGACCACCGAGTTGACGGTGAGGAAACGCTGTTACCAGGCGGTCCAGGTGCCCGTCTCGGCCTCGGAGGAGGCGAGCGCGGCGCCGATCAAAGTTTCGCTCAAGCGATTACCCAGCTGCCCCTAAAGGAAGCTTGGTAGAGAAGAACGATGGCGAAGGTTCGAAAGCTCTATCGGGATGATCCACTGGCGGCCCTTCCGGCCTGGGCCCGGAAGCTGGCTGAGCGGTACTACACCAAGACGGTGAGCACGTTCCTCGTTTACGGAGCGGTGCGCGACCTGCAACCGATTTCGCTCGAAGACGGAACAGCGGGCTTCGGAACGCTCAAGACCTTCCTCTCCGATGAGCTGTTCGGGGGGAGGGACCACGTGATCTTCTACGATCGGTCCTCGGGAATCAGGGCCTCGTCGCCCGAGTCCCAGCAGGACCTTTCCCGGGCGATGGCGGGGTACGACGCGCTCTATGGGACGGATTTCGCGAAGTCGATGCCGCGAGATCCGGCCAGGGCGCTCCAAGTCCTGGAAAACTATCTGCGGCTCCGTCTCTCCGAGGGAAAGTCCCTCGCGCTGGTGATTGATTTCGCCGAGACCCTCGCCCCGGAGGGCGAGATGGCGCACCTTTCCGGTGAAGACAGGTTCGCGCTGGCGACGCTGGAGAAATGGGGACACGACCCGCAGTTTCTCGCCGCGGACCTCTCGATTGTCCTCGTCGCCGAGAACCTCGCCGACATGTCTTCCCGGCTTTCGAGAAATCCATACGTCGCGAACATCGAAATCCCGCTGCCGGATCAGAGCGAGCGCTTGGCCTACGTTCGCTACAAGCTGGAAGCGAAGAAACCCTCCGCGGTTTCCGACGTGCCGATCGAAGGCCTGGCGCAGATGACCGCGGGTCTGTCGCGGATCCACCTGGACCGCGTGCTCACCGAGGCGCTGGAGCGGCAGGTTCGAATCACCCCGGAGCTGCTCAAGGAGCGCAAGAGGGAAATCATCCAGGCGGAATGCCACGGGCTGCTCGAATTCATCGAGCCGGCCCATACCCTCGATGCCGTGGCCGGGCACACCCGTGCGAAGAAGCTACTGCGCGATGCCTCGAGCGCGCTGAAAAAGGGGCGGATCGAGGTGCTGCCAATGGGGTACCTCATCTCGGGTCCGGTGGGCACCGGCAAGACCTTTCTCGCCACTTGTTTCGCCGGGGATATCGGCATCCCCTGCGTGAAGTTCCTCAACTTCCGCAGCCAGTGGCAGGGCGTGACCGAAGCCAATCTCGAAAAGATCTTCAACGTGCTCAAGGCGCTCTGGCCGGTGGCGGTGATGATCGACGAGGCCGATGCCTTCCTCGGCAACCGCGAAGCCTCCGGTGACTCCGGCACTTCCAACCGCGTCTTCGCCTCGATCGCGTCCTTCATGGGGAACACGGAGTATCGAGGGAAGATCATCTGGTTCCTGCTCACCTGCCGGCCGGATCTCATCCCCGTCGACCTCAAGCGCCAGGGCCGCGCGGAGGAGCACCTCGCGCTTTTCTATCCGCAGAGCGATGAGGAACGCGACGAGCTGTTCAAGGTGATCTGCAAGAAGACCCGGGTAGAAGTCGCCATTCCGTCCTTCGCTGCCCTCCTCCCGGAGAAGGGGAAGCTTCTGAGCGGCGCGGACATCGAGGCGATGCTGGTGCGCGCCCGGTTTCGGGCGCTGGCGGAAGGCAGGGAAAAGGTCACCGGCGCCGACATCCAGAATGTCGTCCTCGATTTCGTGCCTCCGTCCTACCCTCTGGAGATCGAGCTCCAGAATCTGGTCGCGGTCCAGGAATGCACGAGCCGCGAGCTGCTCCCCGCTCAGTTCCAGACGCTCGATCGCGATGCGATCACCGCCCGGATTCGGGAGCTCAAGACGTTGCTGGAGGAACGCTGATCGGCTTGCCCAGCTCCGCTACGAGCCCGTCCTTCGACTGATAGGGCACCGTGCAAGGGTTGCCTTCGGCCCAGAGCAGCCGAGAGGCGGCCACCGTGTCGCCGAGCAAGACGATCGCCGATGAACGGGTTCCGTAGTTGAAGGCCGGCGCGTGAATGCATGTTCCGCCGATGGTATCGGTGGCGTGCAGCCGAAGCAGGCTGCCCAGGTCCTCTTCGTCGATTTCGTCCGGATCGAGCTCCCGCCATTTGGATCGAATCAGCTCGGTGCGGGCGTGATCGTCTCCGCCCAGGCTCCGCTCGGTGACGATCTGAACGCCCGGGGGAACCTCGGCCTGCTTGAGCTCGCCACCGTCCGACCAGGTCACGTACGCCTGGGAGCGATCCGCGTAGAACAGGTGGAATGCATTGAACCGACCGGGTGAAAGGGCGGCGAGCCGCCGATGGAGCGAATGGGCGGATGGCTCCGCCAGCGCCTCGAGGACGAGCGTTCCGCGCGACTCGCGCTGCGGATCCCGCGGCACGCCGAACCGGTTCGTGACCCCGACGAAGAGGCCCCGCTCGTTCAAGCCGAGCCACGTTCCACCCGCCACCTCATCCCGGGGAGCGACGAAGGAGGGCTTTCCGGGCCAGAGGCGAGGCGGCGATGAAGCGCGGTCGAGGTGCTCATCCCGGTTCGCGGCCACTGCCAATGGCCAGCGGGGAAGAACGTGAAAAGCGGCGATCAGGGTGCACAAGGGGTCAGAAGTACAATTCCCGCGGGCCATTTGGTCAAGCGGGTCGTGGGCGGCGTCCAGAAACAACCCGTCGCCAGGCGTTGATCGACGCTCTACCGCGTGCCCTTTCGGTCAGCGAGCGAGCGGGGCGATCGAGATTCCTGCCGATTCCAGCCGCTTTCTCACCGCCGCCGCAATCGACCGCGCGCCGGGCGTGTCGCCGTGGAGGCAGATCGTGTCGGCGCGAAGGGGGATTCTCGAGCCGTCCTCGGCGATCACCGCTCCGTGCTTCGCAATGAGCAGCGCCTGAGCTGCCGCCTCCTGCGGATCGTGAAGCACCGCCCCGGCGTGGCTGCGAGGAGCGAGTCGGCCGTCCGGGCGGTAGCGGCGGTCGGCGAAGGCTTCCTCGGCTACCGCCAATCCGACCTCTTTGCCCGCCTGGATGAGGCTGGAGCCGGCAAGACCTACCAGGATCGCGCTCGGACGCAGGCGCAAGACGCCTTTCGCAATTGCCCGCGCGAGATCCAAATCCTCCGCGGCCTGGTTGTAGAGGGCGCCGTGGGGTTTGACGTGCGACAAGACCCCTCCGTGGGATTGAACGAACCCATCCAGAGCGGCGATTTGATACAGCACCAGATCCTCCACTCCGGCGAGGGACATCGACACTGGAATTCGCCCGAAGTTGTGCCGATCCGCATATCCCGGGTGGGCCCCGATCTGGATCCCGTGCGAGAGCGCCAAAGCCACCGTCTTGTCCATCGTTTCGGGGTCGCCGGCGTGCATCGCGCAGGCGATGTTGGCGGAGGTGATGAACGGCATGATCGCCGCATCGTCCATTCCTCCTTCGCCGAGGTCGGCATTGAGGTCAATCGCCATGGTTCAATCGAAGCGTCCTTATCCGGTTTTGAACCGGCGCGCAGCAAGCGCTTCGGCAATGCTCACCAGCCGAAAACGGATCGGCGTTCCCGGGCGCGCCTGGGCAAGTAGCGGCAGGTCGGCGCCAATCACGGTGGCGATCTTCGCGTAGCCACCCGTGACCGGCCGATCCGGGCCGAGGATGATCGGCAGCCCGTTGGAGGGGACCTGAATCGCGCCCGCCGCCGTGCCCTCCGGCGCAATGTCCGCAGGGCCGCAAAGCTCGAGTGGCTGACCTTCGAGCCGCACCCCTCGCCGATCGCTTTGAGGCGAAATCCGAAATTCGTTCGAAAAGAACGCCGCTCTCCCCGCGTCGGAGAAGCGATCCACTTGAGGGCCGAGCACGACGCGAAGCGTCCGGGTCGCAGCGGCAGGCGGGCGGATCCCCGCCTCGTCCATCGGCTCGAGTCCCCAGGGCGCGGCGTCGCCGAGCTCCGTCAGGTAGAGGGGGTCACCCCGGCCGAGCCGATGCGACGGCTCTCCCACGGCAGCGGGGTTGGCAAACCCTCCGGAAATGCAGAGGTAGGCTCTCGCCCCGCCGCGCAGTGAGCCGATGGCGAGGCGGTCTCCTGGACCTGCGTCGACGACTTGCTCGATCGAGATCGGCCGTCCGTTCAGCGCGGCATCGGCCTCACTTCCGCTGACGCAAATGCGGGCGGAGATGAGGAATTCGAGTTGGGGTCCCTGCAGGGTGATCTCCAGAGCCGCGGCGTCTGGGCGATTCTTGAGCGCGCGATTGCCCCGTCGCAGCGCGGCCGGATCCATCGCCCCGCCACCGGGCACCCCTGACGCCGCCAACCCATAGAGGGCCGGCCCCTGGACCGAAGTGCAAAGACCCGCCGACAGAATCCGGAGAACCGGTGAGCCGGCCGGCGGTGGGACCAAGGTGCGCTGCCCATCGACACCGGCACGAAGCTTGGCGAAGTCCTCCTCGCCGATCTCCTCGAACACCACCCGGTCTCCGGGCAAAAGCAGCGAGGGTGGCCCGGCGTTCGAATCGAAAAGTCGGATCGGGGCGTTGCCGATCAGGTTCCATCCGCCCGGGGTACTGGAAGGATAGACGCCGGTGTACTCGCCGCCGATTCCCACGCTGCCCGAGGGTACTCGCGGCCGGGGTGATGAGAGGCGCGGCGATTGGAGCGGCTCGGGAAGGCCGGTCAGGTACGGAAAGCCGGGGGCAAATCCGATGAAGGCGACCCGATAAACTGCGCTCTGGTGCAGCCGCGCGAATTCTCGCTGAGACGTCCCAAGCCCTCGCGCGAGCCTTTCGAGATCCGGGCCCTGCGCTCCTCCATAGCGGACGGGGATCCGGACCTCCCGCGCGGGCGCGGCGGCTGATTCCAACACCTCATCGTCCAGAATCTGCTGAAGAGCGGCCCGGTCAACGAACTCGGGGTCGAAGAGGACGAGGAGCGTGCGAGCGCCGGGCACCGCGTCGTACAGGCCGGGAAAGGGAGCGCGGGAGAGGCTTTGAGCGATGGCGGCGGCCGCGGCGTTTGCTTTCTCGTCCGTGGACCCGGGGAACTCGACGAGCAGCGCGCCATCCACCACGTCGCGCGTGGCGCGGTTCATTTTGGCGGGACAATTACTCGCTGAGAACTGTCAGCGAATTCTCCTCGCCGACCGCCCCGGACGATTTCGCCGAGGAGACGATTTTAATCCTCGGCCAAACGACCAACACCGTGCCTACCTGAAGCGCCTTCTTCTTCTTCGAAAGCCGGTTCCACTGCCGCAGCTCGTCGACCGTGCAGTTGAAACGCTGCGAGATTGCCCAGAGCGTATCGCCGTCCTGCACCCCGTAGGTCACCCGGGTCCTGCCGCCGATCGTCTCGGTGGTCAGGGGGCCGGTGGCGGGAGCTCGGCGCACCACCGTTCCCGCCGGAATCTCCTGCTCGGGGTGCACGGAGGCGAAACCACCGCGCCGCGCCCGCGCGATCTGTCGCTCCAGCCCTGGGTCAGGCCGGCCGCTGACCGCCGGAACGGGGATCACCAGCTCGGAATTGACGCGCAAGAGCTTCACGTTGCGCATCCCGTTGAGGCGGAGAATCGCCTCCGGGGCGCTGTGGTAGGAGGAGGCGATCTGCGAGAGCGTGTCCCCGCGCTTGACCCGGTGCACGCGGAAGGCCAGGCGGGCCTTCGCGCCAAGCTTGGCGAAATTGGCGGTGAACTTTTCGCCCGCGCCCTTGGGGAGGCGAAGCATATAGGGGTGTTTCCCGCTCGCCGGCGGAGTGCACCATCGCTTCAGCTCCGGGTTCAATTCGCGGATGTCATCGGCGCTGACCTCCGCCACCTGGGCCAGGGTCTCCAGATCCACCGCGTCGGTGAGATTCACCTCGTCGGTTTCGAGCGGAAGCAGATACTCGAACTCCTCGTCGACGAAACCGAATGCCTTCGGATGCTTCGCGATCAACGCGCAGGCGATCAGCTTGGGCACGTAGTGCTTGGTCTCCTTGGCGAGCCCTTTCCCGTCGGAGAGTTGCCAGAAGTCGGAGGTGCCCCGGCGCTGAATCATCCGAGAGAGTCGCCCCCCGCCCGCGTTGTACGCGGCCCAGGCGAGGTACCAGCCGCCCAGGTCCTCGTGGAGACGGCGAAGATACCGCGCGGCGGCTCGGGTCGACTTCATCGGATCTCGTCGCTCGTCTACCCAGAAGTCCTGCTTCAGGCCATAGAGCCGGCCCGTCGTCGGGATGAACTGCCAGGGCCCGGATGCCTTGGCCCAGGAATAGGCTTGAGCGGAAAAACCGCTCTCGATCATCGCGAGGAAGACCGTGTCCTTGGGAATGCCGTGGGACTCGAGAATCGGTTCCATCGCCGGGATGTAGCGAGTGGAACGGGACATCCATTTGCGGAACCACTTCCGCCCCGGGCCCCGGAAAAACTGAATGTACTGGGCCACCAGGGGCTGCATTTCGATCGGGATGTCGTAGCGGTCCTTCACCTGGGAAATGTCGAAATTGGCGATGTCGGTGATCATCGGCAGCTCGAGCGGCGAGGCGTCCTCGCGCATCTCGGGCTCGGAGAACGCATCCTCCAGGCGATCGCGCAGCGGGTTGCCGACGCCCAGGCGGCGCATCGATTGGAGGATCTCGGCGCTCCGTTTCACCGATGGGTCGAGCGTGACATCCTCCAGCGCGCGGAGCTCTTCCATTTCCATCGATTGTTCTGCGCCCGGTTTCTCGACGTCCTCGGGCATTTCCTCTTCGTCGCTTGTCGCATTCAATGCGACCGCGGAGCTGACTGCCGGAGTGGGTTGCGGTGGAGGAGCGGACAGTCGTTCGGCGGGTGGCCGTTCCGATGCCAGCTGCGCGAGTAGGACGAGCGTCGTGATTAGCATCGCTGAGAAAGTAGCGGCCCTATACCACGAAATCGTACTCGGCGGGTCAGTGGATGGTCAAATCGCAGGTGGGTCGTTTTTCTCCCCCCATCAGAGACATTCTACCGCGGATCGGCTCCAACCGTCGATGTGAGTCGGGCGCCGTGCCCAGGCCCGAGAATCTGCGGCAAATAGGTGGAGAAGTCGAAATGGGAGGAATTCTCCGGGTTGTGGCAGCGAACGCAGTCTGCTTTGCCGGGTTTGGCGAGGACATTCTGGGAATCCGGATTATCCGCGTGGATCGATCCCGGGCCGTGGCAGTTCTCGCAGCCGACGTCCTTGCGTCCCTCCACCCGATCGATGCGGCAGACGCCCCCGGGCTTTCCGTAGCCGATGACGTGGCAGCCGATGCAGCTCAAATCGTATTGCCGGCCCTGGTCGGCAAGCGTTTGATAGGCGTGCGCATGCTTTGACTTCTCCCAGACGGGGAACGCGTCGGCGTGGCATTCGCGGCAGGCCTCGTTACCGACATATGCGGCCTCCCCGGGATCGGGGCGCGGGCAATCTTTCCCGTGCTTGCGCGCCCAGGCGAGGTTGAGCTTGCCCACCTCGCGTTGGTAACGGTCGATCAGCGACTTCACCTCCGGGTTGCTCGGAAGCGTTGGCTCGAGCGGGATGAAGCGCACCGCGAAGGCGTTTCCCGCCGCGCTGGGGATCGCGGTCGCGGCGATCGCCTCGCGCCGTTTCACCAGCTCGTCGAATTTGGCCTGCTTCAGTCCCTTGATCTCCTTGCCCAGGCCCGGGGTGTTCAGCTCCTTCTTCAACAGCTCGAGGCGCTGATCGAGCGAGGAAATCTCGCGCTCCCGATCTTCGGAAGTCTTTTGCAGCTCAAAATGAGCGCCTGGCTGACCGTAGGAGATGTCCATCCGCGCAAGCGATCTGCCTTTGCTCTGTATCCGTGCCACCGGCACCCTGCCGCGCACCAGTCGGTTTTCTTCCCCGTCCAGCTCGTTCAGCAGGCGCGTGGCGAACAGGACGGTCGCATCGAGGTCGGGATTCGCCGCGATTTTCTGAGCCTCCTCGATCGTCTGATCGTAGAGCGCGAGAACGATTTGCGCGCCATTTTGCCGGGCCCGACTCGAAGCGTTGACCAGCTCGCGCTCGCTTCGAGCAGCGACGATCGCCACTTTCAGTCCCTGTTGATCGAAGACGCGGTAGCTGCCGCTGGGTTGCTCGGGGAGCTTGAGCGACTTTCGAAAAACCGGGCCGCGCGCGTCATCCAACTCGCCGACGGCGCGGGTTGCGAGGCTCGAGAGCTTGAACGCCTGCGCAATTGTCTTCGCTTTGAGCTCCTCTTGAGGAATTTCCACCGGCGAAAGCTCGCGCCGTCCGAAGAGGGCGTCTCCTCCGTCGACGAAGAGCAGATTGGGGTTCGCGGCCCGGGCCTGGGCGATCTGCTCCGCCGCGCGATCGATTCCGCCCCGCATCGCTTCGCTGCAGCCGCAGGGGCCAAGGTAGCCGAGCAGGTCGGCGGAGACGAAAACGACCGCGATGCGCTGGTTCGCGGGGGGCTCTTTCAATTCGGCGGCTCGCCCGGAGACAGAACCGATCAACGCCACCGCCGCAATCCGCCCCCACTTCACCACAAGATGCTCTGCACCAGGAGATCCACCTTCTCGCCGAGCGCGTCGAGTCCGTTGGCCTTGGAGATCGAGCCATCCGCCCCGACCTGCTCCGCCAACTTTTCCAGCTCGTCGTCCGGGAGCGAGGAGAAAAGGACGATCGGGATGTCCTGCGTCCCGTACTGGCCCTTCAGGGTGCGGCAGATATCCGTCCCCATGATTCCGGGCATGTGGATGTCGGTGAGGATGAGATCCGGCCTCCAGCTCTGAAGCGTCGTTTCGAAATCCAGGAGGTTCGAAGTGGCCTTCACCTCGTAGCCGCGGGCCTCGAGCACCGCCTTTTCCATCGTGAGCACGATCTCGCTGTCGTCGATGAGCAAGATCTTCTTCGACACGGTTGGGATTCTCCCCGGCGATCTTCCTGCGTGTGAAACCCATTACCAGAGACTCGCCTTGGAGCCAATTGACCACTGACTCAGCAAAGCGCTAAGACCCCCCGCTTCCAATGGATGACGGGTGCGGCGAGCTGGTGGGAGGAGGGGCCGGAATGGATGCGCTAAAGCTACCTCTCGAAGAATTGTTGTATGTGCGATTGGGACATTTCTTCGACCAGCTCAATGGTCGGGCCGTTCCAGATCTCTACCGGGTGCTCCTCGACCAGGTCGATCGCGCCGTTCTCCGCCAAGCGCTCGAGCGCTTTGATGGGCAGCTCGGAGCGGCGGCAAAATTTCTCAGCGTCGATCGAAACACCTTCGCCCGAAAAGCCAAACGGCTCCATCTCAATGGGGCCAACGGGCCTGTCGCAGGGCCCAAGGTCAAAAGTAAAGTAAAGTGAAAGCCGCAGTCTCGAGTCATTCAAGGACCCGGCAGTGCGAAGCGCCCCAAAACTGAGCCTGACCATCGCCTGGCTATGCGCTGCGGCCGCTTCGGCTGCGCCGGCGCTCAATGCCGGTCTTCCCGCGCCGCCGGAATCGGTGGATCGCAGCACGCCGCTGGCGACGGTCCAGGGATTTTTGCGAGCAGCGCACGCGGAGCAATACGAGATCGCCGCGCACTACCTTTATCTCAATCACGTTCCCAGGGAGGAGCAGCTCGGAGAAGGCGCCCGGCTCGCCCGGCGCCTGCGCTTCGTGATCGACCGGAAGCTGTTCCTGGATTACAGCAAGATCAGCGACGATCCCGACGGAAACGCGGGTTCTCATCCCAAACGGGTTCAACTGGGAACGCTCCCGCTGCAGAACGCTGGCCAACCGATTCGGCTGGTGCGGGTCGAGGATGCTCCGAATCACTTCGTCTGGGTTTTCGACGAAGAGACGGTCAAAGCGATCGACCGCCTCTACGAAGTCTACGGCCCGCCTTTCGGCGAGACGATGCCGCAGTTTCTCTTCAACCACTCCCTCCTCGAGCTCGAGCTGTGGCAGTGGTTGGGACTGCTGGTTGTCCTGCTGTTCGCCACCGTCGCATCATCGGTGCTGCAGAGGATTACCCTGGCGGTCGCCTACCGGGTGGGCAGACTCAAGAATCTGCGCTGGTACAATGCGCTTCTCGAATCGGCGCGCGGGCCACTGAGGTTGCCGATCTGGGCGGGGATAGTGTCGGCGGGAACCGATCCGCTGCTCCTCACCCCAGGCGCCGAGCGGTTCATCGACATCGTCGTTCGATCGGTGTCGATTCTCGCGGTCGCCTGGTTTCTGCGCCGCTTCGTCGCCCGCAGCGCGAGTTACGTGCAGGAGCTGGCCGCGCTCGAGTCCGAGGATCTGGGAAGAACCCGTGGGCTGAGAACCCAGCTCTCTGTGCTCAACCGGGTGCTCGGGGTGGCGATCTACGTGGTGAGCGCCGCGCTGCTGCTGATGCAATTTGAGTTCGTACGCAACGTGGGCGTCTCGCTGCTCGCCTCCGCCGGAATTGCCGGTCTGGTGATCGGCCTGGCGGCACAGCGATCGATGTCCACGCTGCTCGCCGGGATCCAGCTGTCGATCACCCAGCCGGTCCGGATTGGCGACACCGTGGTGGTGGAGAGCGAGAACGGAGAGGTCGAGGAGATCACCTTGACCTACGTAGTGGTGAGGATCTGGGACAAGCGGCGGTTGATCGTTCCGATCACCTATTTCCTCGACAAGCCATTTCAGAATTGGAGCAAGGGCTCCACCGAGATTCTCGGAATCGTCACCCTGCAAGTCGATCACCTGGCCGACTTCGACGCTTTTCGCGAAGAGCTGCGCCGCGTTCTCGAGGGAGAGGGTCGCCAGCTCTGGGACGGTAAGATTCAGAACTTGAAGGTGATCGAGGCCTCGGACAAGACGGTCACCCTGCGCATCCTGATCAGCGCGCGGGATCCCGACGCAAGTTGGAATCTGCGCTGCCTGGTGCGCGAGCGGATGCTGCGGCTTCTGCGCGAGCACCCCGAGTGGCTCCCCAAGACTCGGACCGAGAGCCGTGTAGGCGAGCCTGACCCCAAGCAGGCCCGTTCACCGCAGCCCAAGGCTTGAGGGCAAACCGCAGCTATTACGTTGTGGACTTGCGCGATGCGCTTTCATCGGTGAATATCCCTTCTTGAACGCGAGTCATGGCCGGCGTCGTTTTTGAGCGAGTGACCGTGGAGCTCCGATGATCCGAAGATCGCTTTGGGTGGGCGTGCTTGCGCTCGCAGTGCTGGGTCTTTCCACCGAGGGTTTCGCGCAGGAGCGCGGACGCACGGATGGACCGGAGGGCTCCGAGTATGGCAAGGGCGGCTACAACCGGCTGGGAGGCGCCCAACAGTTTTCGCTCGCCCTCGACTGGGGCGCGGCGATCGAGTCGGACAACACGTACACCGGAAGCCCGCTGTTCTTCGGACTGACCGGCAGTTACTGGATCACCGAGTATTTTTTGCTCGATGCCTCGGCGAATTACCTCTTGTCTTCGAAAAAGTTCGACCTCTTCGTTGGTCCGCGCTTTCGCACGGTCACCTGGCCGATCAGCTTCAGCGTCGGCTTCAAAGCGGGCCCGATCTTCTTGCCGAACAACAACGTCCGCTTTGGAATTTCTCCGCAGGCGGGTTTCGATTTCATGCTCGAGCGCCATGTGATTCTCGGCATTGGCTACGCGCCGGACATTCCACTCGGCGACGGGGGCGGAGTCGCGCACCGCATTTTCATGACCATTGGATATCGATTCTGATGCTCTCGACAACGATCGCTCAGGCCTTTCTGGTCGTGGTTTTGAGTCAACCGAGCGCGCCCTCGAATGTGCCGGGGGTGACTCCCTCCGGGCAAGTGACGGGCCGTTTTCCACCGGAGCGCTTCCCCGCCGAAGGCGAGACCCGAACCAACATCGTCAGCTGGGACGCCAATGCCCTTCCTCGAGTCTTTCAGCGATCGGACCAGCTTCCGCTCAGCGACGACGACTTGGTGAAGTTGTCCAAGGCCGGCTTTGACACCGGCCAGCTGGTGAAGATGATCGAGGAGCGGCGGTGCGCCTGCGATGCTTCGGCCGACGGGCTGATCCGGCTCAAACAGCAGGGCGTACAACCGGAGGTGATCTCCGCCGTCTCGCTTCACGCGCTGCGTCCGAACCGGGCCCTCAACCTGGACGTGCGGATCGACTTTACCGGTGACAGCAACGAGGCAAGAGAAAACTTCCTCTACTTCTTCGTCGAGGACGGCGATTTCACACGGGTGCTGACCGCGAACATCGGGGACCTGCTCTCCAAGCAACACCCCCACGAGGCGGTGATCGACCGGAGCGACATCCTCATTGCGCGCAAGGTGCGGCAGATCGAGCTCCCGGGCGAAATCCCCCTCAAGACCTACGGCGCGCATCGAGTGATGGTGGTGGCCTCCGGCCGTCCCACGCTGACCCACCCGTCGCAGTTGACTGACCAGGAACGCAGCCGGTCGCAAGTCTACACCTTCGACTACCCGCGCTCCTCGATACAGAATATTTGCCGGCTCACGGTAGGCTACAAACGAGACGTGGTGCTGGCATACCGCTGGCACTACATGGGCAGCCGATTTGAATGCGAATGGAACTAAAAGGTGAAAGCTCGATGAAGCGATTTCTTTTTGTGCTGCTGGTTGCCGCCGTCTCCGCCGCCTGCGGCGGTCCGCGCGCATTTACCCGCGGGGAGTACGAGGATCCGAACGTGATCGAGATGCTTTCGGACCAGTTCAACGAAAATGACCTCCAGCTGATCGCGAAGAAAATCGTCGACTCGCTCGCCAGCTCCCCGGCCTTCTCGCAGATTCAGGGGCGGCCGATCATCGTGGTGGGGAAGATGAAGAACAGCACCAGCGAGCACATCGACATGAGATCGCTGTCGGACAAGGTGGAAGTCCAACTCCAGAAGACGAACCATTTTGTCTTCATGGACAAGGGGGCGCGCCAGGAGATCGCGGAGGAATACGAGTACCAGGGCTCGGGGTACGTCAAGCCCGACAAAGCGAAGCGCCCCGGCGAGCAGGCCTCGGCCGACTATCTACTGACGGGGGAGATCTCCTCGATCGTCCAGGAGGTCGGCGCGGACAAGCTCGTCTACTACAAGATGACCGCCAAGCTTCACAACCTCCGGAGTGGAATCATCGAGTGGGCGGACGAGAAAGAGCTGCGGAAGAAATTCGAGAAGAGAGGAATCAGCTGGTAGCCGGCTGAAGCCTTCCCGTGCTTCAAACGCCCCAAGCACGCCGATGGAGCGGCTCCGCGTGCCTGTCGAGCTCCGGATGCGCTCCTCCCCGTTCCGATCGCTGCGGCCTTTGACGAATCCGGTTCGCTCACTGGGGCTCTTGCTGGTGGTCGGTTGGCTCGGGTGCGCCGGCGACTACGTGGCTCGGACCCGAGGGGTGCGCCAGGCGTACGAATCGAACGACTATCCGCGCGCCCTTTCCCTGCTCGACGGGGAGGCCAAGGGACCGGAGCTGGATCGCCTGCTGATTTTGATGGATCGCGGGATGATCCTCCACTCCGCCGGCAAGTACGAGGAGAGCGTTGCCGTTCTGGCGGAAGCGGATCGCCTCTCCCAGCAGCTCGACGTCGTTTCGGTGAGCGAGGAGGCGAAGGCGCTGCTCTCGAACGAGCGACAGCGCGCCTACCGCGGCGAGGATTTCGAGAAGCTGATGATCAGCGTGCTCCAGGCGCTCAACTACGCCGAGCTGGGAAGGGACGATGATGCGCTGGTGGAGGTGCGCCGAGTCAACGAGCGCCTCCGCAAGATGGTGGTCGACGAAAAAAAGCCGTACGAGCAGCTGGCGATCGCGCGATACCTCGGCGGCGTCCTCTACGAGGATCAGCAGGAGTGGGATTCGGCGTTCATCGACTATCAGGCGGCGCAGAAGCTTCAGCCGCGGCTGGGCTCGCTCGCGGAGCCCTTGATCCGGCTGGCGAAGCTGACCGATCGGCAGGACGCCTACCGCGAGCTGAAGCAGAAATACCCGGAAATCGAAGAGAGGCCGCTTGGCCGCGACGAGGGGCAGGCGGTGGTGATCATCGAGGCGGGGCGATCGCCGGAAAAGCAAACCACCCAGCGGGAGTATCAACCTGGAAAGCTGGTCGACCTACCGGTGTACCGGGACCGCTGGTTGCCCGCGTCGGCTTCGGTGCAGGTAGGCGGCGACGTCCGGACCGCGGTGACGGTGACGTCGATCCAGGAAGTCGCCAAGGTGCACCTTTCGGATCGAATCGGGCGAATGCTGGCGAAGAGCCTCGCCGGGACCGCCGCCAAGGCGGGCGTCGCCGCCGGCGCGGGCGCGGCGACCAAGAGCGAGGCAGTGGGGGTGGTGACTTTTCTGCTTCTCTCCGCGTTCACCGCCGCCGACCTGCGCTCCTGGCTCTCGCTTCCGGCGGAGTTCCAGGTGGCCCGTTTTCGCCTCGCGCCGGGACATTATCGGGTGAAGATCCAGCTCCGGGGCGCGACCACCGAGAAGGAGATCGAGGTTCGCCCTCGCCGGGTAGCGGTGGCGGTGGCGCGAGTCTACTAAGTCAGTTTCCGGTGAAAGACCGGAAAACGTCGACTTGACTGCTTTTCCTGAACGGCGGTCTTGGCGCGTGCGCCGCTCTCTGCTATGGCCTCCGCCTGATTTTGGGGGGAGAAGCCGACAACTCGCAGTGCGCCAACCCACCCAGCATTTGCATCCGGCCGCGGCAACCGTTCTCCTGATTGACGGCGATCCGGAAACTCGAGACTTCTCCGCGCAGGTACTGGGCTCTTACTGCCAGTTGATCGTCGCCGCGGACGGGGATGACGGGCTGCGGCGGGCGGCGAATCACCCACCGGATCTGATTCTCGCGGAAGCGCAGGCCGTTCTGTCCAATGGCCGGCCCCTGGTAGAGCAACTCCGGTCATCGCCGCAGACTGCCCGCCTTCCGCTCGTGGCGCTCACCTCGCGCGGCGATCCGGGCGGCGCGGCCAGGGCGCTTCGCGCCGGCGGCGACGATTACCTCGAGCGGCCCTTTTCCGCCGAGGAGCTGCTCGCGCGCGTCCATCTGCATCTGAGGCTTCGGCAGGCGACGGTGCGCGCCCTGGAGACGGAGCGCCTCGCCACGCTCGGTCTACTGTCGAGCGGATTTGGGCACGAGGTGCGCGACCCGTTGAATGCGGTGATCAACTCGCTTCGCCCCGCGGCTGACCAGCTTCGCGCCGGGGACACCGAGTCGGCCCTCGAGCTGGTCAAGATCGCGCAGAATTCGGCGATGCGGATCGGCCGCTTGTGCGAGATGTTCCTCTCGCTCGGCCGGGGCTCCGCGCGGCCGGGGGACGTCGATCTCGCAGATGCTCTGGACGCCGCACTGAGCTTCCTGCACCCGCGCATTCCCCGGGAGGTGGCGGTGGAACGGCGGTATTCATTCAAAGGGCCCGTGGTGGGAATGGCGGGTCCGCTCGGCCAGGTCTGGATCAACTTGATCGACAACGCGCTGCGCGCCGTCGGTCAGGCAGGCCGGGTTCGCCTCAGCGTCGAGCGGTCGGGAAACGAAGCGCTGATCACCGTGGCGGACAGCGGCAGCGGAATCATGCCCGAGCACATGGAGCGGTTATTTCAGCCATTTTTCACCACCCGAGCCGACGGAACCGGTCTGGGGCTCGCGCTGTGCCATCGGATCGTGCTTGAGCACCGGGGTCGGATCGAGGTGAGAAGCGAGCCAGGGACCGGAACGCAATTCATTGTCGCGCTGCCGCTCGGAAGTATCCCGAATTCAGCCGCCGTCGCCAGTGGCGCGGTGGCCTGAAAATCGGCTAGCCAGGTCCCTTCCGTCGCGTATAAGGTGCGCCGCTCGTGCGCCGTTGGGAGGGTTTCAGAAACCGTAGGAGTATTCGATGCGACGTGTGAAGCCGCGTCGGCGGGGCGGAAAAGTCTGCTCGCTGATGGCGATCTCAGCCTTTGCATGGGCCTGCGGGGACATCTCGACGCGGCGGGATCCTCCCCAGCGCCCCTCCCTGGGCGAGATGCTCTACGGAGTTTTCTGCGACCGGCTCGGAGCGCAGAGTCTCCACGAGGACCTTTCCGGGTCGTCGTACCGCCAGCTCTGCCATCGCCAGGACAGCCTCTTCGCGGACACCGTAGACAGTAATTTTCTGCCCCCGGCTCAGGGCGGGGTGGATGGCAACGGACAGCCGGTCCCCGCCGAGAGGCAGCTGGCGACCCGCACCCATGCCATCGCGCGAATCGAGGCGCTGGCCCGCCGCCGCGCCGATCTGATCTCCGCCCTGGATGCCATGCTGCCGGACGTCCCGGCTCCGGCGAAGGACCTCGGGAATCGCGACCCCTCCCAGAGCTGCGCTCCGCTCGGCGAGGAGCGCTTCCGGGATCAGCTCTCGGATTTTCTCAACCGGCTTCAGGCGAACGATCTCTATATCGATGGAACGCTGCCAAACTCGACCCAATCGATGGGACGGGTCTTCTCCTCCTGGGAAACAGACGGGGATTTGAAATCGGCGCTGGCGAGGCTCGAGGCTCGCAAAGGCTATCGTCCGGCCGATGTTTCACTGGGGGCAATCCAGCCGCTCGTCGCGTATCCCGGACTGCGGGATCTGAGTAATTCCTCGCTGCGCCTGGTTTCACCCGATTCAATTCCATACGACCTCGATCCGCCGCGGGACTCGCGTGGCGGGAGACTTCCAGTTCCGGGCACCGCGTATCCGGAATTGACCAAGCTGATTGAAATCGCCCACCAGGAGCTTCGGACAGCGACCGCCGATCCTCCCGTTTCTCCGCTTGTCGCGGACCGCGACCCAGCCCTTGAGCGCGACCTGCTCAATCGACCGCGCAGCACCGCCGAGGTGCTCCAGCAACTCTTGCTGGTCGAGGATCCGCAGCTCGGAGGCGGGGCTCCGCGGTACATCGTCCGCAGAGATCAGCGGGGGGTCGCGTCGGTGGCGTTGGTCGGCGGTGCGGTTCCGCCGCCCTTTGTGGATCAGGACGGCGACAAGCTGGCGGACATCGACGATCTCGGGCGATTCATCACCAGCAACGGAGCCCCGGCCCCATCGCCGTTCCCCGCGCCCGCCGAGCAGACCGCAACCCCCCGGGACGGATTCGGAAGGGCGACGGCGGGGGGACGGCTGATCTACGACTACGTTGACACCAACCACACTTTCCTGGCGGCCCTGCTCGAGGACCTCAAGCCCCTGGTGAATCCGAATTCTTCTGACCAGCACGAGAGCTTGATGGACGCCCTCGCCGGGCTTCAGCCACTCTTCGGAGCGCGCCGACCCGCCGTGGCGAGCTATCCGTCCGACGCTCGCGAAGGCGCGGGAGCCGTGACCTACAATCAGTTCGATCCCGAGACATCGGCCGCGCTGGATATGGCCTGGGCAACAGGTCAGATGCTCGGCGATCCCACGATCGACGATACCCTCGCTTTGACCCGCAAGCTTTTTGCCGAGCACCCCGACGATATGGCGCGGCTGGTGGGCGCGATGCTCAAAGCGAAGGAAGTTGCGGATCGGCACGCCGAAGCGACGCTCAGCTCGCGCTCGACGTTTTGGGACGAGCTGATTCAGGTGGGAATCAATATCGCCCGGGCGCCTGCCGTTTCAGGGCGGCCACCGCTTCTCGAGGATCTGCTGATTGCGCTCGCCGCCGACGACGCTCGACCGTTCAAAGACGTGCTGGCGATGCAGATGTCGCACAAGGATTTGGTCAGCTACGACCGGCTGGACATCAATGCCACCGCGGTGAGCTATCTACCCGGCTCGAGCGGCGGGGTGGATGTCGACCATCCGAACGGGATCTTCACGATGTGGTACACGCCGGTCGATCGAACCCAGCCCGACACCGGCACCAACCGGAGCTTTTTTCAGAGGTATCTGCAGTTGCTTCACGAAACCAACGACGTGACCGCGTGCAACGCCGACGGTGGACGACTGTTCTTGCACAACATCTGTGAGCCTGCGTTTGGATGCATCGATCTGGAATATCCGTCTTATCCTGGTTCGACCACTGGGACGGAGTGCCTGCTCTACCAGATCAAGAACCTGGCGGCATTCTACCTCGACTCCATCGTTGGCAAGGCTCAAATCTACCTTCGCCCGGTCCTTGGAGTGAGGCAATTCCAGAGTCCTGAGATGTTTTCCGCTTCCACGGGTCTCGAGGGTCTCTGGCCGACGCCGCATGGAGAAACCCTCAGGCCGATGCCGGAATTCTTGAATCGTCTTGTATTCTTCGACTTCAACGACAGTCCGCACCAGGGTGACCTCAACTATCGGACGAATTGTTTCATCTCGGCGTTGAACGGCCCTTTTCATGGGACCCAGCCGCCGATTTCCGATGCCCATCAGTGCATCGAGCAGCCGCCAGACCCGGTTCCGATGCCCCACTTCCTTGGAAGCGCCGGCACCACCTTGTGCAAGGAGCGCGCGATTCACGACCCGTGCGCGACTTCGCTTGCTTGCCATTGCCCAGGCCCGGATCCCGGATGCACGCCGGACAACATGATTCGCAAGCTCCGCGACTGCGAGGACGGTCAGTGGCTGTCTCAACGCGACAACAACGTGCTCTTCGCCTTCGAGCAGCCTCTGCAGTTCCCCGACGGGACGCGATCGAGCACCTACCGTGCGTTGGTACCGGTGGTCTCCGTCTTTGCTTCCCATGCACAGGAAGAGTTGTTCTTGTCCCTGATCGAGGTCCTTTACCGCCACTGGCAAGACGACCGGGGTACCCCCGACGAGTGTCGGTCTCAGCTCCCCGGCCACCCTCACTATTGCTCGCAAGACGGCCTGGTGCGTTCTGAGCCCATGCTCGCCGAGATTTTCGGGCAGACCGACCTGATGGATGCGCTGAACAACCTGAACAAGGTTCTCATCAACACCACCATCCAGCATTGCAACGCGGTCGATCCGATCACCCGGCGCTGCACCTCCTCCACGCCGATCAACGGGATCACGGTGATGGCGAACGCCGTCCGCGCCTTGATCGATCCGGCTCGCAACGTCGGTCTGACCGACCGCCGCGGCGCCCGCTCCACCACCTGGAACGACGGCCAGACACCAGTGCCGCAAGTGACGCCGCTGTATCTGCTGACCAACGCGCTCCGCTCGGTGGACAACGCGCTTGACCCGGCTCCGGACAGGCAGACGCAGTGGCGGCGCGCCCGGTCGCAGCTCGTCGATCAGTTTCTCGGTGTGACCGGCAGCGGAGGCACTGCCAGATTCTCACGCCCCGGCTTGCCGAGGGTCGCGATCACCGCGGTGGACTCGATTCGCGCGCAGCTGCTCGCCAAGTGCCCCGGGACTTTCAATCCCCCTTACACCGACCGGTGCGGCTGGGCTCGCGACGAAATCTTTTCGAATCTGAAAAGCACGCTCTCCGGACCGCTCTTCGCGGGGACCCAGGACTTGACCGAAGCCATTCGCGAGGACACGTCGGCGCGGGTGGAAACGGAAAAGCTTCTCACCCATCTGGTCAGCCCGCCGGTAAACGATCCGATGCGGGCGGCGTTGCTGGCCTCGCTGGCGGACGTCGTCCAGATCGCCAGCGACCAGCCGAACTTCATTCCCGTCCTGCATGCGCTCGCGCCCGCGGTGTCCCTGTCCGGGGTGGACTTAAGCGGCAGCCGGCTGACGGGGATGGTGGACGCTCAGCTGAGCCTGCTCACCCGCGCCTCGGGCCAGGCGTTCAATGCAGACAACGGCGAGGTCTGCGCGAACGAGGTGGATCCCAACCAGGTGATCACCGCCGTGCTCAGGCGGGCGAGCGTGCCGGTCTCGATCAACGGAAGCGTGCCGCAAACGCCGCTGGAGGTTTTCCTCGACGTGATCGCCGACGTCAACCGCGCCGCTCCCGAACAGACCGGAAAGCTGAGGCCGGGCGACTACGCGAGCATCTTCCATGAAGTCGCCGACTTCATGCTCAACCCCGAGCACGGGCTCGAGCAATTCTACGAGGTCGTAAGACAGGGGACGCTGAGGTGATACGCCGCGGGGTGATTCAGTGCCTCGGGCTGCTCCTTCTCGGCAGTTCTCTTTCCGCGCACGCGGCTGGACTGTTCTTCTCCGACCGGGGGGTTCGCCCGCTCGGGCGGGGGGGAGCATTCGTCGCCGGCGCCGACGACCTGGGGTCTATCTGGTACAACCCCGCCGGCCTCGCCGACGCCGGGAACAGCATTCTGTCCGACTTCAGCTGGGTGCGGTTCACCGACGAATTTACGCGACAGACGCTGGTTACCGACACGGCCGGCACGATCAGCACGGTGCAGTTTCCGACGGTGTCCGGAAGCACGCCATTCCTTCCGATTCCGACGCTCGGTATTTCGCACGTTCTTGGGCAGCAACACCAATGGACGATCGCGGGTGGGATTGACGCTCCCTATGCGACGCTGACCACCTATCCCCAGACGATTGCCGGCGGCGTTCCCGCCCCATCGCGTTATTCGCTCGTGTCACTCGACGGTACCGCGCTTGCCATCCTCGGGGGTTACGCCGCGTACCGGCCGATCGAGCAGCTGCGCATCGGCATTGGGGTCCAGGCGTTGGTCGGGACTTTCAAATCCACCGTCGTGTTTAACGCGAATCCGACGGACCGGCTGATCGGTGCGCCGGAGGACCCTCAGTACGATGCGCTCACCCAGGTCAAGGCAAGTCCGGTGTTTGCTCCCAGCGGCAATCTGGGCCTCACCTTCGTTCCCTACCGCTGGCTGCGGATCGGAGCCAGCGGGCAGCTTCCGTTTGTGATCAATGCCCCGGCCAAGGTCACCGTCAGGCTCCCCAACGCGCCTGAGTTCGACAGCGCGCAACAAGTCAGCGACAAGGCGCACCTTAAACTGAAACTTCCGGGCATCCTGCGCTTCGGCGTCGAGGTCTCACCCGTTGAGACTTTGCACCTCGAAGCGAGCTTTGTGCGCGAGCTCTGGAGCGTCCACCGCTCGCTCGACATTTCAGCTGACAATATCCAGCTCACCGGAGTGACCGGCTTCCCAAGTCCCTACGCCGTGCCGTCGATCAGCGTTCCGCGGCATTTCAAGGACTCGAGCTCCGTTCGCATTGGCGGCGAGTATTCCGGTTTCCAAGCCTTCTCACGAACGATTCACCTTCGCGCCGGATTAAACTGGGACCAGAGCGCGGTTCCGGACGCGTATCTTTCGCCGTTGACGGTCGATGTGAACAAATACACGGCTGCGATCGGAGGCGGTGTCGAAATCGCCCCGCACTGGCGGCTGGACGCGGTTTACGCCCACGTCTTCGGCAGAGACGTGAGCGTTTCACCCTTCGAGGCAGCGGCGCCGCGGATCAACCCGGTGAAGGGCAACCCGGTCGCCTCGGAAGCCATCAACGGCGGTCACTACAGCGCGCGGGCCGACATCCTGGGGGCCGGCCTGAACTACCGCTTCTAAAGGTTACTGACAGGCCGAGGTGTCCGCGGTCTCGTTGAAGACCACCTGCACGTCGCCCGGGATTCCGAACAGCTGGTTGATAAATGCTTCCTGTGTGTTGCAGTTCGCAAACACCTGGTCGGCGGTCACGGTCGCGGTACCCGACATGGGCGGGGGGTCCGCCAGAGGAGCGCTGATGCATCCGGTCTTGCAGTTTGGACCGACGTCGGCGAGCAAGGTTCCGGTGAGCTGCACCTGCACGCTCAAGTTCGTGGAGTTGAGTCCGCTGGCGTCCTGTCCACCGGTTCCCAGCGGGTTGCAGGCGATGAACTGCGCGGTCAGGTTCGTCGTTGGAATCTGAATCGGATCGAATGTCGAGGCGGATCCATCGCCGAAGTCGAAGGTCCAACCGCCCGAACCATCCGCACTGCAAGCTCCCACCAGCGAGGCTGCGCCTACGGGGAAGTCTCCCGTCGAGGTGCTGATCCGTGAGCCACTGCTGCTCACGCTAATCGTCACCGTGCCCTGAGCGTCGGCGGCAACGGCGGTCACCAGCATCAACGCACTTGTCACCAAAGCATAAAAATTGGTCTTCGAACGCATGTCGAGCTCCTTGAGTCTTAGGTCTGAGATCTACCCTCCCAGCCAGCGGTGCCCATCTAGTCAGGCGCGTTCTGATTGTCAAAGGGTTATGGGCATCGGGTAAGTTCCGCCGCAGATGACAAATGTCCTGTGGGTTGCGCTGTTCAGCGGCTTCATCGTCCTTGGCGCGATTGCGGGAGCCCTGATTCCCGTATTTGCGACAAAACAGGAAAGACTCGTTACCTTTCTTTCCTTCGCGGCGGGCGTGATGTTCGGCGCCGCTTTTTTCCACATGCTCCCGGAAGCTTTCCGGGGCGGAGGGTACGTCGCCTTCAGCCTCGTCCCGCTGGGTTTTCTGAGCTTGTTTCTCCTCGAGCGATATGTCCTCGTCCATGCCTGCGAGGAGCCTCCCGACTTCGCGCACCACGGCAGTCATGGTCCGGTAGGGCTCGCCGCATTCCTCGGATTGTCCGTGCACACCCTCTTCGACGGGGTTGCGCTCGGTTCGGCGGTGACCGAAGGAGTGGGCGCGATGGCATTTTTGGCGATTGCCGCCCACAAGGTGCCGTCCTCCTTCTCGCTGGCTTCGATCTTCAAGAGCGAGGGCAAGAGCCATTCGGCGATCCTGCTCTACGCCATCGCCTTTGGGCTGATGGTCCCGGCGGGGGCGCTGATTTATCTCGGGCTCAATTCGGTGCTGCGGTTCGTCTCCTTTGCCCCCCAGGCGCTCGCCTTCTCCGCCGGCACCTTCCTCTACATCGCGGTGTCCGACCTGCTGCCTCACGTGAACCGGCATGGGAAAGAGGGCCGGTCGCGCACCCTGCTCGCGCTGATCCTCGGGTTGCTGGTGATGTTTGCGCTCACCTTCGTCACCGAGAGGGCTCACCCGGGTTGATTTCGATTCGTTTCACCGATGGGTCGACGGAATCCGCCGTTGGCCCGATTTGTTGTGGTCGGGGTTTGAAAACCTTACATTCCGCGCCCTTGATTGCGGAAGAGAGCAGATGAATACGGATATCCGAGCCCTGACCGACCAGGTCCTCCGGGAGAGCAGCTTCGTCGAAATTCTCTCCGAGGAGGTGAGCCGGGTGATCGTGGGGCAGAAGTACGTGCTCGAGCGGGTGCTGATTGGCCTTCTCTGCAATGGTCACGTCCTGCTCGAAGGGGTTCCCGGTCTGGCCAAGACGCTCACCGTGCGCACCCTCGCCGACAGCATCAGCGCTCAGTTCATGCGGATCCAATTCACCCCGGATCTGCTCCCCGCCGACCTGGTGGGGACGATGATCTACAACCAGAACACCGCCAGCTTCACCGTGCGCAAGGGCCCGATCTTCGCCAACGTGATCCTCGCGGACGAGATCAACCGCGCGCCGGCCAAGGTCCAGTCGGCTCTGCTCGAGGCAATGCAAGAGCGCCAGGTGACGATCGGCGATCAGACTTTCCCCTTGCCCAACCCCTTCATCGTGCTCGCCACCCAGAACCCGATCGAACAGGAGGGCACCTATCCATTGCCCGAGGCGCAGGTGGACCGCTTCATGCTCAAGGTCAAGGTGGACTATCCGACGCGGAGCGACGAAAAGATCATCATGGACCGGATGGGCGGACCGGAGCTGCCCAGGGCCCGCAAGGTGATCAGCCCCGACCAGATCGCTGGAGCGCGGCGGATCGTCCATCAGATCTACATCGACGAGAAGGTCAAGGATTACATCTTGAACATCGTCTTCGCCACGCGGGACCCGGCTCAGTCCGGCCTCAAGGACCTGGAGGATTTCATCGAGTACGGGGCGAGCCCGCGGGCCACCATCTATTTGAGCCTGGCGGCCAAAGCGCACGCCTTTTTGCGGCACCGCGGCTTCGTCACCCCGGAGGACGTGAAGGCGGTCGGATTCGACATCTTGCGCCACCGGATTTCCCTCACCTACGAAGCGGAGGCGGAGGAGCTGACGCCCGAGAAGATCATCCAGCGCATCTTCGACCGCGTCGAAGTTCCCTGAGCCAAAGGCATTGCTTCCGAAGGACCTGATCAAGCGCATCCGCAAGCTGGAGATCACCACCCGCAAGGTGGTGTCCGATCTTCTGGCCGGTCAGTATCACTCGGTGTTCAAGGGGCGCGGGATGGCGTTTTCGGAGGTGCGCCAGTACCAGCCAGGGGACGAAATCCGGATCATCGACTGGAACGTGACCGCGCGGATGAACGACGCCTTCGTCAAGGTGTTCACCGAGGAGCGGGAGCTGACGGTGATGCTGGTGGTGGACGTCTCGGCGTCGCAGGAGTTTGGAACGAAGTTGAGGTCCAAAGCGGAAATCTGCGCCGAAATCGCCGCGCAGATCGCCTTCTCCGCCATTGCCAACAACGATCGGGTGGGGCTGATTCTGTTTTCGGACGTGGTGGAGAAGGTGATTCCCCCCAAGAAGGGACGGAAACACGTGCTTCGGGTGGTGAGCGACATCCTC
>WNFF01001079.1_pt1 | contig 26045 bp, 23 predicted proteins | sample 5400441 | NCBI WGS metagenome assembly WNFF01 (sample SAMN13153345, study PRJNA577476) | soil metagenome | isolation source: 120 cm saprolite under Douglas fir tree site 2 hole 3 replicate 1 | place: USA:California | collected 2015-04-18
CACTTCCAGGGCCACGCGGGCAAAGGGCAGGAGTCCGACTTCGGCCATCGTCCCCTCCTGCTTCCTCAGAAAACACTCTCTACCCCCTCGCGTCGAGAACTCAAATTTCAAACTGTGCCGAGCATGTCAACAGAGCCACCCTGACACTCTAACGGTAAAACTCGACGGTGAGCTGCCGCTCTGGCCATCTCCCGACCATGATTTCTACCAGCGTTTTCATGGCAATACGATCTCGATTGCACATTTGGGGCCCGATGGCAGTAACATTTCCTATAACGTATTTGTCGTAGATCCAGACGGTACGCTGATAACAAGAAATAAAACTCAAGTTCTCATGCAAGGGCCTTACGGAACAGTTTTTGCTGAGTCGACCTACTACTACGGGAAGCAATATAACCACGCGCCCACCGATTTTCATGCGGAATTATATTTTAACGAAGGATCGCATGAACCCGCACAACAGGTCGGCATAATAAACGAGGTTGGCGCACTAAGCGCCATCAGCATTGTCCGCGTTTTCAGGGCTCCCCCTGAGTTCTTGGTGGTATGTGCCACCTACGATACAACTGGGCGGCTGCTCGTTCTCAGTGTAAATGGCTCTAAGAACGGCAACTGGGTCCATTCAAACGAAATAAAAACTCTTTATTCGGATCTCGATGTCGGCACTATATATGTGGACAAGCCAAAGACGCGGGAATATTTCGGTCTACCGGAAATCTTTCCGATAGCTGACTACCTTCAAAAGACTCAAAACGAGGCCCAGAAAGTAGCGTTAGCAATCTATTCGGATACCGTTAACCTCCATTACCAGAGAAATCGTTACGTGCGACAGGATGTTTTCCGTGTGGATGGGTCGCATACGACCGAATTTTTCGAGTACACGATCACACCGAAGGACCGGCAGCAACCCGGCGACAAAGGTTTACACGCTGCACTCGCATGCGATGGGCAACGTCGGCGATTTCATGCTGACCCTCTCACCCGATGGTTACACATGGGACATTCCCGCCGGGCCCATAACCATCCACTACACCGCCGTCATTAAGGATGGCGCGTGGCGCGAGGTTGGCGACCGCATCGTGCCCGGCAAGGACCCTGTCCGCTTCTTCGAGATGAACCTCAAGCGCGTGGGCGAGACTGACTGATGGGTTGTAATATCGAAGTATTAGTCATCAATTTTGTCCGGGAGGCGCGGGGGCCCCGAGTCATCGACGAACTTGGTGCCTGGGAAAATAAGTGGTCGGAGCTGAAATTCTTCGCGGGGCAACTGAGCAGGTTAGCTCTCGCAAATCTGTCCCGGGTCCGTGAGTTCCGGTGAGTGGCCTTTTTTCGAAATCCCGCTTCCTCGCATAGCGAAACGCCATCCAGACGCCGAGGGTCATAAATCCAACTGGTGGAATCAAAAGTATGACCACTCCTTTGCTGATGGCCCTTTGCCCATCCTTGGAAGTCGCTTTAGCCGTGCTGTAACACATGGAACAAGCCTGGCTGAAAGCCGGCGTGGCCCACCAGAAGAGAAACACGGCGAGAATGGCGGCTCGCAATTTCATTTCACTCCCAGCGAGAGGATGCGATAGGCGTCCGGGAAAAAGAAGACTGTCATCAAGATTAGGCAGACGACCAGCGAACACATCGTCAGCCACTTCATGCGCGAAATTTCATACTTCATATGCATGAAGAAACCGATGATCAGCGCCGCCTTCACGAGCGACAAGCCCATCAAAATGGTCAGCATGCGCACGGGCTTCAAATTTTGATAGGTCAGATAAACTTCGATGGCCGTCATCACTAAAAGCACGCCCCAAACCCAGAAAAACTGCGACTTGCCGTGATGGCGGTGTTGTTCAGCGACGCGTTCCGCGATGGCGAGTTGGAAAGCTTCCATGTCCTTCCGGCTCCTATAGAATTTTTGCGGACATCAAATAAACCAACGGGAAGATGAACATCCACACAAGGTCGACAAAATGCCAGTACAGGCCGGCAACTTCGACGTCAGCCGAGTCGTAAACCTTCGGTTTTAACCACAGGATAACAGAGATGACGATGGCCGCAACCAGCAGCACATGCGCGGCATAGTGGAATGGGCTATAGGACGGTATTCCCAGCCAGGCGACCAGCCAGAAGACCAGCAAAATCGGGATGAATTTGCGCCGCAACGCGACTACGCCGAGGTAAATCACACCCAACGTCACGTGCAACATGTGCATCCCGGTCAGGCCAAAGAAGGTTGCCGGAAACTGCGGCACGGTCTTGGCCACATTGGCGAACTCGCTGGCTGCTTCGTGGCCCGGCACTTGAGGAAAGACGGGCAGAGTCAACCCTTCCGCGATCAACTTGCTCCACTCCCGGCCGTGAAGGAGGACGAAGCCCATGCCGCAAGCCATTGTGGCCAGCAACCATAGGCGCTGCGCTTTGGCGTCTGCGTGGACTGCGGCGCGCACCGCCAGCACCATGGTCAACGAGCTGGTGAGCAAGAACGCCGTCATGATCGTGGCGTTGACGATGCTCGCGGAATGGAACGGAGTGGGCCAGTTGGGCGTCGAGATGCGCCCGTAGCTGTAGGAGTAGAGCAAGGCGCCAAACGTCAGCGAATCGGAAAGCAGAAACAGCCACATCCCGATTTTCTTAGAGTATGTGCCAAACAGCGACGGTTCATAAACCGCTGGCATATCGTGCGGTAGCGTCGCTTCAGCCATGCGTTTGGTCTCCCCGTTGGGTTAGCGTACAAACTCCAGCAGACACAGAATATAGATCCACAAAAAGGCCATGAAATGCCAATACCAGCCGGTCACGTCCAGAACGATGAGCCGTGAATCGACCGGGCGGCGCAACAGGGAAGCAGCGCCCGCCGTCAGCAGAGCCAAAACACCACCCAGCAAGTGGAGGCCGTGCATACCGGTCAGCAGATAAAGGAAAGAGCTGCTGGGGTTGGTGGCCACATAGAAACCGTGCGCGGCCAATTCGCGCCAAGCCATCCACTGCCCAGTCAGGAAGCAAAGACCCAGCACCACGGTTAACGGAAGCCAGGGAATTTTCTCTTCCAGGCCGAGCGAGACTCCGGGAATGGATGTGTCCTGCGCCACCGCGGCCTCGCGGGCGACTTTGCGTCGGGCCAGCTCCATGGTCACGCTGCTAATCAGTAGCACCCAAGTATTTATGAGCAACAATCTTGGCAGTTGTACGGGAAACCAATCGTGAACCAGGGTGCCGGTGCGCGGGTCCAGTGTTGGCAGCCCCTGACGCACGATGTAAGCGCTCGTAAACGAAACGAAGATCATCACGATCCCCGTCACCCCGACGGCTAACCCTAGACGCGCGCGGCGCAAGCGCACACGGAAGTCGGGCGAACTATAATCGGAGTGGTCGTCACCCGCGCCGTCCCGCGTTGGCGGCAGACCGCCGTTGCCGCCCAGCGTGGTGCTGGGATCGCTGATCGAAACGGTTGGGGTGAAAGTTGCCATACGCTATCTAATGTGCCGCAACGGTCGTCGGATCGGTTTGCATCACGTAATCGCGCGGTGCCCCCGGCACGCTGTACTCGTACGGGCCGTTGTAAACCACCGGCGTGTGCCCGCCAAAATTGTCATGCGGAGGCGGCGTTGCGGTCGTCCACTCCAGCGTGGTCGCTTCCCATGGATTGTCGCTTGCTTTCTTGCCAGCCTTCATGCTCCAGAACAGATTGAAGATGAAGATGAGCTGCGCAGCGATGGTGACGAAGGCGGCAAAGGTGATGAACCTATTCAGCGGAATCAGCCGCTCCAAATAATGCAGCTCGGTGAACTGCGAGTACCGGCGCGGCTGACCCGCCATGCCCGCATAGTGCATGGGCATGAAGATGCAATAGGTGCCCACGAACGTCAGCCAGAAATGCCCCCGCGCCAAACTCTCGTTCATCATGCGCCCGAACATTTTGGGAAACCAGTAGTAGGTCGCAGCAAAAATCCCGAAAATGGACGCCACGGCCATGATCAAGTGAAAATGTCCCGTCACGAAAGCTGTGTCGTGCAGTGGAATATCCAGTGTCGGTTGCGCCAGGAACGGTCCGCTGATCCCGCCCGACACGAACAGGGAAACAAAGCCAATGGCAAACAACATAGGCGACGCAAATCGAATCCGGCCACCCCACAACGTCCCCAGCCAATTGAACGTCTTAATCGCGGAAGGCACGCCTATGGCCATGGTCATCACCGAGAAAGCAAAAGCCGTATATGGGCTCATGCCGCTCATGAACATGTGATGGCCCCAGACCATGAAGCCCAGGAAGCCGATGGATAATATCGCGTACACCATAGCCTTGTAGCCGAATATCGGTTTCCGAGAAAACACCGAGACCAACTGCGAGCACAAACCCATGGCCGGCAGGATGGCTATGTAGACCTCGGGGTGCCCGAAGAACCAGAACAGGTGCTGCCACAAAAGGGGCGAGCCGCCCTTGTGGGCCGTGAGTTGGCCGTTGACCGTGACCAATGGCACGAAAAAGCTAGTACCCAAGTTGCGGTCGAACAGCAGCAGAATTCCGGCCGCGAACAGCACGCCAAACGCCAGCAAGCCCAGGATGGCGGTGATAAACCACGCCCAACAGGTGAGCGGCATGCGCATCATGGACATGCCTTGGGCGCGCATATCGAGCGTAGTAGTGATGAAGTTCAGCGCGCTCATCAACGCGCCAATGCAGAACAGAGCGATGCTGATGACCCACAAGTCTGCTCCGAGGCCTTGGCCTGGTCCAGCCGACGGCAGAGCGCTCAGCGGTGGGTACCCAGTCCAGCCGTGCAAGGGCGCTCCCCCTGCCACGAAGAAGGCTGCGAGCATCACGAGGTAAGCGAGAAACGTCACCCAAAACGAGAGCATGTTGATGACAGGGAAGGCCATGTCGGCCGCACCGATTTGAATGGGCAGGAAGTAATTGCCGAAGCCGCCCTGCGGCGCCGTGGTGAGCACGAAAAACACCATGATGGTGCCGTGCATGGTCACCAGCGTGAGGTAGGTCTCGGGCTTGATGTCCCCCAGCAGGGGCAATGACAGCGAGGGCCAGATCAGGTGGATGCGCATCAGCAGCGACAAAAACATGCCGACGAACACTGCGGTCAGCGCGAGAAAATAATACTGTAGGCCGATGACTTTATGATCGAGACTGAAAACCCACTTGCGAATGAAGCCTTGGGGTGCTGCGTGAGCGTGAGCTTCGTGGGTCGCAAATTCCCGGGTAGCCATTATTGTTTCTCCGCCTCCCGCGCCGCCAGCCATTTGTCGAACTCCTCTTGGCTGACGACTTTTATCATGCCGTGCATTTTATAGTGACCCAATCCGCACAGCTCCGCGCAGGTAACCTCGTAGTCCCCGATCGCAATCGGCGTGAAATGCATATGGATCGCCAGGCCCGGCACCGCGTCTTGCTTGAAGCGCATGTTTGGAATGAAGAAGCTATGGATCACGTCGTGAGCGCGCAGAATTAGTTCCACTTCGCGATTTACCGGGACCACCATGGTTCCCGTCACGACATCGTCTTTGGAGGCGGGGTCCGTGGTATCGAGGCCGATTGCGCTCTCGCCGCCCGCGGACGGGTCTATCAATTCCGGTTTGGTGGCACCAAATTTTCCATCGGGCCCTGCATAGCGGAAGTACCACGCAAACTGCATCCCGGTGACTTCGACTTGCAGGGCGCCAGGCTCGGCGGGACGAAAACGTTCGGACGCCCAAATCGAACTGCTCATCAAGTTCAGCCCGATGAACAAAATCGTCGTCAACACCGTCCAGATAATCTCCAGCGTATTATTGCCGTGCGAATAGTGCGCGCGAGAAGAGGAGCCGCGGTCGCGATACTTCCACGCGAAGAATCCTAGAATGACCTGCGCGGCCACGAAGACAATGCCCATGAGGATGTAGGTGGTGGTAAAGTGATGGTCAATTCCGGCGGCCGCAGCGGAAGCTCCGGTTGGTAACCACCAGGTCTTGGCGATGAAGAAATACGTGCTGACGAACGTGATCAGCCAGATGACGATGAGAACAACGAGGCCCATGTAGCGCGACCTCCTGAGCAGAACTCCAAGCCCTCCCCACTATGGCAGCGCTTACAATCCCTGGACTCAGAAAAGTGGGGCCGCAAACGAGGCGAGTCTATCACAGGTAATTGCGAGCGCAAGGAGTTCTTGCGTGTTTTCGACGTTCCACTCCCTGACTTTGTTGCCCACAAACAGCGAATGAATCGCGAGGACCATCGCAACCGCGCAACCCTTGCAGACATGCGTTGACGAATTTCTCCCTATTGAGTAACATCCGTTCCGTTTTTGGGGGGTCCGGTCGAATGGCAAGGACCTCAAGATGTTCCACTGGAATGTTTTTCCAACTCGGCGGGCCCGACGAGCTGTTGGCCGTCGATGGCTTGTGCTGCGATTTGCACGTCGCTGACCTTTCCTTCACCTTTGCACACGTCCCACATCGTCGTTCTGGCAAGAGTTTTCTATACAACACGCGAGTTCGCAATGAGTGTGCGACACCGTTACCGAGCCATGGGCGGCGCCATGAGGATTCATCGTCCCAGGGGCCAGCGTGAGGCGCGCTGAACGTGCGTGAATCGAGATCGGGGTCCCACGATCGAAGGGGGGAATTGGCGGCGCATTCTGCCGCCTGATTTCGAGTGCCGGGTATCCAGGAGGTATCGCATGGCGGGCCCAGAGATCAAATCGGAGAAACCGAGTCCGGATGCGGCGACGACGTCCGCTGCTGGCACTGAAGATGCGACCAGCTATGTGGGCACACCTGCCGTGGGTACCTCGAGAGCAGCGGCCGCTGCCGGTTTGGCAACCGTCGGCCCGGAATATAGCCAAGTCAACGACCGGCGGCGCCGTGTAGTGTGGTGTGCAGTCACCGGTTTCCTCGGTGCATGGTTCATCTCTTTCCTTCGTTTTTTTCTGCCACGGACGCTCTTCGAACCCCCCACGGTCTTCAAGATCGGCTATCCCTCGGACTACGCCCTGGGCGTCGACTCAAAGTGGCAGCAGAAGTACCGTATCTGGGTGGACCGTACGCCGGACCGTGTGTTTGTCATCTACGCGCGTTGCACCCATCTGGGCTGCACTCCCGACTGGAAGGCCAGCGAGAACAAATTCAAGTGTCCATGCCACGGCAGCGGATACGACAGCGAAGGTGTCAACTTCGAGGGACCAGCGCCGCGTCCCATGGACCGGGCACATGTGGAATTGGCTCCCGATGGCCAGATCGTCGTGGATACCTCCCGGCTGTATCAATGGCCCAAGGGGCAGCCCAGTCATTTCAACGAACCGGGATCGTTTTTGCAGGTGTAGGTCTCTGGGGGCGCACGCGCGACACTAAGACCAAGGGCCAGTTCGAGCTGCTGAGAAAACGAGGGAGTATACCGAATGGCTGAAGAGAACAACGCCAAGACTGGCAAGGCAACTGGTCTGATAGGTCGGATCAAAACAGGCGTGAAGGAGGATCTCGAATCTCTGAAGACGGACCTGCCCGCCAAGGCGAAAGAGCAGGTGGAACTACTCAAGAAACCGACCAAGACGCAGGTCTACACGTCTATCTTCCGCCACAAACACGACGACACGCCGCGCAATCGAGCCTTGGGCGTGCTCTCCAACGTTTTTCTTCATTTGCACCCGGCCAAGATCAACCGAGACGCAGTGCGCTACAGCTATACCTGGGGAATGGGCGGCATCACATTTTATTTGTTCATTGTGCTTACCTTCACCGGCGTGCTGCTAATGTTCTACTACCACCCCAGCAAGGTGCAGGCCTTCCGCGATGTACTGTACCTTGAACACGACGTGCCTTTCGGCAAGTTGCTGCGCAACATGCACCGCTGGGCGGCGCACCTGATGGTGATTGCAGTCGAGCTGCACATGTTCCGCGTGTTTCTTACCGGCTCCTACAAGAGGCCGCGCGAGTTCAATTGGAACGTCGGAGTGATCCTGCTGGTGCTCACGCTGCTGCTGTCCTTCACCGGCTATCTGCTACCGGACGACCAGCTCGGCTTCTGGGCCGTGACTGTGGGCACCAACATGGCACGCGCCACGCCTCTTCTCGGCCACGAAGGCCCCTTCGGCGCGCAATTAGGCATGACCCCATACAACGATGTTCGCTTCGGTCTGCTGGGCGGCTCGATCGTGGACGCAAACGCGCTGCTCCGGTCCTACATCTGGCATTGTATCGGCATCCCCATCATCGCTTCCGTCTTCATGATTCTGCATTTCTGGCGCGTGCGTAAGGATGGTGGCATCTCGGGCCCGGCGGCTGTGGTGCTCGAATCCGAGACCAAGGAGGCGCGGCAATAGCCATGGATTGGAAACAAGTATGGCAAATCATTTCCGCGCCGGACAACGTGCCGATCATCGCACTCATCCCGTTGCTCGCCTTCTATATGTATCTCGCGTGGCGTCAAGCGCACGCGAACGATGTGTTGATCGGGCAACTCGAAACGAACCCGGCGTTGGCGAAGATCCATCATCGCAAAGCGTGGCCCTTCCAGGCTGGGTGGCAGAAAGAAGTGCACGTCTGGCCGTTTCTCCTGCGCATGGAATTCCTGGCGGCCATCGTCGTCACCATCATTTTGATGATCTGGTCGATCACCTTGAACGCGCCGCTGGAAGAACCGGCCAACCCTAACCTAACAATGAATCCCGCGAAGGCGCCATGGTATTTCCTCGGCCTCCAGGAAATGCTGGTGTACTTCGATCCGTGGATTGCCGGCGTGGTGATGCCCACGCTTATCATCATCGGTCTTATGATGATTCCATACATTGACACCAACCCGTTGGGTTGCGGGTACTACACTTGGAAGCAGCGCAAGTTTGCCATTGGGACTTTTCTATTCGGTTTCATCATTCTGTGGGTCTCGATGATTTTCATCGGGACATTTATTCGCGGACCGGGATGGCAATGGTTCTGGCCCGGACAGACTTGGGATCACAACCGGCTCATTTACGAAGTAAATCGCGACTTGCCTGATATCTTCGGAATTACGTCCAACTGGGCGAAGGCCATCTTCGGAGCCTTTGTGGTGGGAGGCTTTTTCGCCGTCGGCGGCTTGATTGTTCACGCCCTTTTCCGACGCTACAACGCCAAAAACTACAAGCGGATGAGCTTGTTGCAGTACTCCGTCATGATGGTCTTTCTCCTCACCATGTTCGCGTTGCCCATCAAGATGTTGTTGCGGTTGCTGTTCCACATCAAGTACGTGTGGATTGCCCCGTGGTTCAACGTTTAGGAGGAACTGGTGGCCGAGAAGCCCATCCCCGAAAACGACCCGGTAGTCAGCAAGTCGCTCGCCCCGCATTACGTCATCTCCATGATCATTCTGGTGCTCACGCTCTTCTGGGCGTTGTGGGACGAAGATTTCGGCCAGCGCCCCTGGAAAACGTTTCAGCACGAGTGGAAAGACCGCTACTCGGCCTACCTGAAAACCGCCAGGACGCAGTCGGCTGACTCGCAAAAGGACGTCGAAGCCAGCGCGGACTACCAGAAGTTGAAACACGATTACGAAGCTGCCAGCCAAAACGCCGCTCCGCGCATCAAGGAGATAAACGAAAAGCTGCGCGAGTTAAGTGTCAAGATTCTGGATCTACAGACTACCTTCACCGATCTCCGCGCCTACGTCAACGCAGCCACCTACGACATCGAGACGGATACCAGCTCATCCTCAAAGCAGCGTAAGCAGGAAAAACTTGATGCGGACAAACAGAAACTCGCCACTGTCAAGTTCACCGACGGCAGCAAGAAGCAATACAACTATCCCCAACTGGAGGAAGCCTACAACGAGGCAAAGAACGAGCGCACCCAACTGAGCGCCGAACTCGGTGAACTGATCAAGCCGGTCAACGAAAAGAAAGTATTGATGGATGCCTACCTCACCGATCACATGGTGAACCTCACGCCCTCGCAGCTCGCGAACTTACAGAACGGCGTGGAAGCCTGGACACCGAAAATTCGCCAGATCAATGTCATTGAACACAATGCAGATATCGTGCGGGAAGACAGTTCTAATATCGTCGACCGCTGCGAGTCCTGCCACATGGGCATTCGCGAGCCGGTGAAACTCACCGCGGCTTCCATGTCATTGAAGGGCAAAAAGCCGGATGACTATGCCCGCGCATTCACCAGCCACCCGGAACCCGATCTCCTGAAGATTCACGATCCGGACAAGTTCGCCTGTACGCCTTGCCACCAGGGCAATGGCCGCGCCACCACCACCGTGGAAAAAGCCCACGGCACTTACGAGCACTGGCTCTGGCCTATCTTCCGTAAGGGAAATCTCGAAGCTGGTTGCCAGGTTTGCCACTCCGCGGACATGGTGCTGGTGACCAACGACGTTGGCTGGACCGTCAGCGAAGGCAAAGATCTTTTCCGCCAGCGCGGTTGCGTCGGCTGCCACCGCTACGAAGGTTATGATAAGGAACCCGAAGACCTGCTCTCCGTAGCCCAGCAGATCAAGCAAATTGACCAAGAGAAGAAAGACAACTTCAAGCAAGCCGGCGACCTCATGAAGCAGGCCGACAAAGCCGAAAGCAACGACGAGGCCAACCGCCTGAACGATCGCGCCGTCGCCCTCAAAGTCACCAACAGCAAGCTCGACCTCCGCATCGTACAACTCGACCGCTCCACCATGAGCCTCTTGCAAGACATGAAAAAGGTCGGCCCCAATCTCAAGGACATTCGCCTCAAGCTGAACAAGAATTGGATTCCCGTTTGGCTCAAGAAGCCCAGCGATTTCCGCGCCACCACCAAGATGCCGAATTTCCGTCTCAACGACAATCAAATCAAGGCCATCTCTGCCTTCATTTGGCAATCGGCGCTCACCGATCCCTTGCCCAAGCGCAAGCCTGGCAACCCCGCTCACGGCAAGGAACTCTTCGAAACGCGCGGCTGCCTCGCTTGCCACTCCATCGGTGAAGGCGACCAAGTCCAAGGTGGCACCTTCGCCGCCAATCTCACTCGCGTCGGTGAAAAAGACAGCTACGATTACCTTGTTCGTTGGGTTCACAACGCGCGCGAACGCACGCGTCCTTACTGCCCCCTTGAAAAGAAGGACATCGGCCCCGAAGACTACAAGAAGAAAGGCCTGCCCTTTGTGTTTGACCTGGACCACAGCCGCTGCCCCAACGACGGCCACGAACTTCAGGTTCAGAACATGACCGTAATGCCCAGCCTCCGCCTCGCCCCGCAGGACGCCGAAGACATCGCCAGCTATCTAATCACTCTGAAAGAGCAGGAGCCTGCCTCCTACCCCGATGCCTCGTTCATGGACGATCCGAATCTGAAAGCGGAAGGCAAGAAGTGGGTTCGCCACTTCGGCTGCGCCGGTTGCCACGAGATCTCCGGCCTCGAGGACGAAGGCCGCATCGGCACCGAACTCACCATCGAAGGCAGCAAGCCAATCGAGCGCCTGGATTTCGCTTTGCTCACCGATATCGCCCAGCGCGGCGGCAGCGAGCCCATCACCGATCCCGATGATCGCTCGCGCCTCCCGGAAGGCCCTGCCAAGGAGCCTTGGTACGACCAAAAAGGCTTCTTCGAACACAAACTCGCCGAGCCCAATATCTGGGACAAAGGCAAGGAAAAGCCCGAGACCGAAAAATTGCGCATGCCGAACCTGCACCTCACCAAGGAACAGATTCGCGCGCTCACCACTTTCCTCTTGGGCAGCCAGGAAAATCCTCTTCCCGCAACTTATCAGTACCGCCCATTGGATTATCGCCGCGACATTCAAGAAGGCTGGTGGGTGGTCAAGAAATATAACTGCATGGGCTGCCACCAGCTCATCCCCGGCCAGAAAACTTCGCTCATGGGCATGGCCCGCTACCAGGATGCGCAGGAGCAACTGCCTCCCAAGCTCCTCACCGAGGGCGCCCGTGTTGATCCCGAATGGTTGCTGCGCTTCCTCACCAATCCCTCGCTCAACGACAAGAACACCAATCGCAACGGTGTGCGCCCCTATTTGCAAGTCCGCATGCCCACTTTTTCATTTTCCGAAAACGAGTTGGGCAAGCTCGTGCGCTTTTTCCAGGCTCTCTCACGTCAACCTTTCCCGTACATCCCTGAACAGGCGCCCGTGCTCACGGCAAAGGAAACTGAAATGGCGCGTAGTCTTTTCAGCAGTCCTGCCGCGCCCTGCCTAAAGTGTCACGCTACAGGCGATCCGGCTCACGACCGCACGGCCACTGCTCCAAACTTCCTCCAGGCCAAGGGTCGTTTGAAGCCTGACTGGGTGGAGCGCTGGATTATTGACCCGCAGGCCATCAGCCCGGGCACATCCATGCCTTCCGGGCTGTTCAAACGGGAAAACAACCGCTGGGTGTTCGCCGGCCCGACGCCCCCTTCGTTCCGAGGTTTCGACAAGGATCAAACCAAGCTGCTGGTGGATTACATCTTCCAGCTTACTCCGGAAGAGCAGCGGCGCGCGGGCGCATCGATGGAACGCGCGCGCGGGGCGGGCGGCAGAGCGTCAACCAGCATGAACACTAGTGGCAACACGGGCAAGGCGCAGCCCTAAATAGGTTTGCACTTGCGTGGGTTTGAAAATTTGAGAAAGGTACGGCGACAACATGAAAAAGAAAACACGGATAGCAGTCTGGGGCCTTTCGGCTTTGCTGGCACTCGCCCTGCTCGCCGGATGCGGCAAGAAGGAAACCACGGAAGAGCAGCCCGCCGCTCCCAACCCCGCAGCAGCACGGGCGGCCACTCCGATTGACGCCGCAACAGCAGCCACCATAAGTGGCACGGTCAAGTTTGACGGCACCGCTCCAAAGGCCGCCAAGATTGACATGAGCCAGGATCCCAATTGTCAGGGTTCGAACAGCGCCGAGAACATTATCGTTAGCGGAGGTGACCTCGCCAATGTCTTCGTTTACGTGAAAGAGGGACTGGGCAACCGTACCTTCGACATTCCCAAAGATGCGATCACTCTGGCCCAGAGCGGCTGCAAATACCATCCGCACGTGATGGGCGTGATGGCCGGGCAAACCATCAGGATCGTCAACGGCGACCCGACGACGCACAACATTCACCCCACTCCGAAAGACAATCGCGAATGGAATGAGTCCCAAGCCCCTCAAGCCGCCGCTCTGGAAAAGAACTTCGCCCGCGAAGAAATCATGCTGCCGGTGAAGTGCAACCAGCACCCGTGGATGAGGATGTTTGTCAACGTCGTGAAGAACCCGTTCTATGCGGTAAGCGGACCGGACGGTAAGTTCGAGATCAAAGGCCTGCCCCCAGGCGACTACACCATCGCCTTCGTGCACGAAAAACTCGGCGAGCAAGATCAAAAAGTGACTCTCGCCGCAAAGGACAGCAAGACCGTGGAAGTAACCTTCAAGCCCTGAAGGCAGGGTCAGCGTGACGAATCTGATGTGTACCAGGACGATTTTGCCTGCGCCATACATTTCTGCGTTGGATTTGTGTCGTTTTCTGGCCTGAGTCGACGGTTGTCGCCAAAGTATCCGATTCGAGTGGTGTCATAACAAAGGAAGTCGGAGGAGGTCTCTTGCGGGTCGTGACTCTCTTGGTTTCCATCGTGCTGGCTATTGTCCCTCTTGCGGGGATAGTTTGGATCGTCGTCGCCGGAACAATCACTACCGTGGATGGTTTGTTCATGAGCCTGATCCTCTTGTCGCTCTCGGGGATCTTCTTCCTGAACGCCTTTTGGGAGTTGCGTGATCGTGGATTCCTGCCCTTTCTGCGAAACAAGAAGACAGTTGCCCCAAAACAAACGCCTTCATCCAAGGCCGGTTAGAAAGTCCAAGAGACCGTATGGCGAGTCGACTGTCCTCTTCGGAATCAGCTCATCATTCAGAAATCGCTGCAGAGGATTCTTCGACCCGGTCCGCACGGCATCGTATGTCCACGCGCAATCGCATGCTGGTTTTCCTCACCGCCTGGCTGATCGTGCTCATGCCGTTCTTGTTCTGGTGGAGCACTTGGTTTGGACGCCAAGTTTCCGACAAACAGATCGGCGAGTATCTGAAAGACGATAAGCACCCTCGTCGCATTCAGCACGCACTCGTGCAACTCGCTGAGCGCATCGGCCGGCACGATGCCGGCGCGGCTCGCTGGTATCCGGAGATGGTGCGGCTGGCCTCTTATCCTGTGGAAGAAGTACGCAACACGGATGCATGGGTTATGGGGCAGGACACCTCGGGCGCCGGCTTTCACGATGTACTGCTAAAAATGTTGAACGACCCTTCCGCCATGGTGCGAGGAAACGCCGCGCTGTCTCTGGTGCGTTTTGGCGACGCATCCGGACGGGCACAGATCGTTGCGCTATTACAGCCTGCGACGATCACCGCGCCGAGCGCAGGGCGCGTCATCGATACCGACAAAATCGGCACTTCCATCCATGAGGGCGGGCTGATCGCAAGAATCCAGGATGGTCCGCGCACGACGGAAGTCCGTTCGCCCATCAGCGGCCGCATACGCACGCTTTTCGTGGCGACGGGAGCGAATGTGGCCGGGGGCGCCGAGGTGGCCACCGTCGACCCTGGCACCGAGCAAGTCTGGGAAGCTCTGCGCGCGCTTTATCTTATCGGCCAGGCGGAGGATTTATCTTTGATCCGCGCCTACGAGCGCGAATTGCCCGAAATTCCCGATCGTGTCCGCCAGCAAGCTGTCCTCACTGAAAAGGCGATCCAAGAGAGAGCAACCCATCAGCCCTGAGCTTCTCTGTCCGGCCCTCGCTGCGACACCGGCAAGGAGATGACTATGTTGGTATCACCGTACCGGAGCAAGCTGGTACGTTGCGGCTAGAAGTGAAACACAAAACCTGCGTCAAGGCGCTTGTTTTGAGAACGAAGTACCTGAGCGCTGTCACCTAATACGCCATCGCCCCAACAACCTTTTCGACTTCGGCAATATCCACCATTACGATTGCGTCCCACGGGCACCCGTCCAGGAAGGCTCCCTCCGGTCCCTTGCTCAGGCACTTCTTGCACCCGATGCAGAGAATGGGATCTATCTGAATGCGGCCGAACGGCGGATTGTCCTCGTCGGGCACCCAGAACATGCAGTCCTCTACCGGGCAGTACTCCACGCAGGCCGGCGATCCCGCGCAGCCCGTGCAGCACTCGGTGATTACGGCAAGCTCTTTCGGTTTCTTCTTGCGCGGTGTAGCAATTCCCTTGGAGCGGGGCTCGTGCTTCAGGTAGTCGGGTACCATCCCATCTGCTTTGACGACTTCACGCTCGCCAGCCATGACCCCGGATTATATTCTCGATCCCATCGTTTTGAAACACCCACTATTAGACGCAACCCCATCGCCTCTCGCGGCCGCGTCGTACATCAGCTCCAGAGGTCAATCCGTCTTCATTCGACGCGCGAGCAAGGGAAGCGCTTCCCAATGTTCGCGAGATAGTAGTCCTCTCTGGAGGGAGCATGTATGAATTCGTCGTAGACCTTCGTGGGTACATTAAAGAAATCATACACGCCACCGTTCGAGAACTTAAGTTCAAGAGTCCCGTCGATCTCCGAATCTTGATGGTATCCGACTTGGGTTATTCCTTGTGAGGCAACGGGGATCCTGTTCATGTGTCGAGAGCCCCCTTTCTTTAGGAGAGACGCCTCCAGCGGACGGCTCCGGGACTCGCCGTCCGGTCACAGCCTTTGCGCAGTCGGGCTAATTGTCGCGGTCCTGGTTTCTCCTTGGCTGCGACGTTTGGATCGTCGCTCTTTGTTCGTGGCTCAAGGCGCGCATTCTATCACGAAATCTTAAATCTCAGCTTAGACTAAGCCTGGCTGCCCCCAAGCTCACGCACGATCGAGCCGACAAAGCTTTTTGCGTCGCCGAACAGCATCAGCGTCTTATCTAGGTAGTACAATGGATTGTCGATACCCGCGAACCCCGCGGCCATGCTGCGCTTGATGACCATTACGGTGCGGGCCTTGTCCACATCCAGAATCGGCATGCCGTAAATGGGGCTTCCCGCATCAGTGCGCGCAGCAGGATTAGTCACGTCGTTGGCGCCGATCACCAGGGCCACATCCGTTTGCGGGAGGTCGCCGTTGATTAGGTCCATCTCTAGGAGCTTGTCGTAGGGGATGTCGGCTTCGGCGAGTAGCACGTTCATGTGGCCGGGCATGCGGCCGGCGACCGGGTGAATGCCGAATGTCACCTCCACGCCGCGTTTGGTCAGCGCGTCGTACATCTCGCGCACTTTGTGCTGCGCTTGTGCAACTGCCATACCATATCCCGGAACGATAACCACCTTGCTGGCTGCCGCAAGGATTCCCGCGGCCTCCTCGGGTGTAGCGCTGCGTACCGGCGGCGCCTCTTTCACCCCTGCGGCGCTGGCCTGAATTTGCCCAAACCCGCCGAAGAGAACGTTCGTGAACGAGCGGTTCATGGCCTTGGACATGATCACCGACAGGATAAAACCGGAGGAGCCATCGAGGGCGCCAGCAATGATCAGCAGCTTACTGTTCAACACAAAGCCCATAGCCGCGGCGGAAAGCCCTGCATAAGAGTTCAACAACGAAATGACCGTAGGCATGTCCGCGCCGCCGATGGGAATGACCAGCATCACGCCGAAGACCAGAGGGATAACAATCATCGCGGGAAACAGTCTCATCTGTTCGGGGTGCAGGACCAGAATAACGGCAATGGCCACAGCTAGACCCAGAAGTCCCAGGTTGACGAAATTCTGTCCTTTATAGGTGATGGGCCGCTGCGGCAGAATTTCCTGCAGCTTGCCCGCGGCCATCAAGCTGCCGGTGAAGGTCAGCGAACCGAGAATCACTTCCATGGAAAGCACGGCCATCATGAAGGGAGGAATATTAGGGGCGCGGAGATAAAACTCCGATGTGCCCACCAGCGTGACGCACAGCGCGCCGAAAGCATGGCTAAGCGCAGTCCGCTGTGGGACCGCCGTCATCTGCACTTTGCCGAGCGGCACGCCGATGATGCAGCCCAGCACTAGCCCGATGGCGATCAACTTGTAGTCCACGATGCCGTGGTGGAACACGGTCCCCACGACGGCCAGCAGCATGCCCACCTCGCCTGCCCGAACGCCACGCCGAGCCGTAACCGGCGAGCTCAACCATTTGAGCGCTAGGATGAAGAGTGCGGTTGCGATGAAATAGGCGATCTCAATGATGTTTTCGCTGCCGAGCACGTTGGTCATGGTTTTTTGGAGCTGCTGGATTTGAACATCTTGAGCATGCGGTCTGTGATAATAAATCCGCCCACTGCGTTACTCGTGGCTGCGACGATCGCGAGCGTGCCGAGCACGGCAGCGAGATTGCTCCTGTGTTCACCGGCCAGGATGATGGCTCCGACCACCGCGATAGCATCCAGGGCGTTGGTGAGCGACATCAGTGGTGTGTGGAGCAGCGGGGAAACCCGCCGGATGACTTCGAACCCGATAAAGGCCGCCAGCATGAACACGTACAGACTGGGAAGCAGGTCCAGTTTCATTTCTATGCGCCCTCCTTGGTCACTAAAGCCGGCAGCGAAAAAAATTCGCGCAGTCTGGCATTCACCACTTCTCCCCCCTGCGTCAACAAGGTCTCGCGGATGATTTCGTCGCTGGTGTTGAGTTGCAGTTTTCCGTCTTTGACGAGATGAAGGAGAAACGCGGTGAGGTTGCGCGCGTACATCTGGCTGGCGTGATATGGAACGGTGCTGGCCAGGTTGTACCAGCCGATGATGGTCACGCCGTGCTCGACGATTTTTTCTCCACCGCGGGTCAGCTCGCAGTTGCCGCCACGCTCGGAAGCGAGATCGACAATCACCGAACCCGGCGCCATGCCCGCGACCATTTCTTTGGTCACCAGCACCGGAGACTTCTTTCCCGGGATCACCGCCGCGGTAATCACCGCGTCGCTTTCCGCGATCACTTTTCCGAGGAGTTCGCGCTGGCGTCTGTAAAAATCTTCGTCTTGCGCTGTCGCGTAGCCACGCGCATCTTGCGCGTCCTTGGCTTCAATGGGCAGCTCGACGAATCGCCCTCCAAGGCTCTGCACCTGTTCTTTCACCGCCGGACGCAAATCGTACGCGGAAACCACCGCGCCCAATCTGCGTGCCGTGGCGATGGCCTGCAGTCCAGCTACGCCGCAGCCGATGATCAGCACGCGGGCGGGTGTTATGGTGCCCGCCGCTGTGGTAAGCATCGGGAAAAACTTCGGCAGTGTGTCCGAAGCAATCAACACCGCTTTGTATCCGGAGATCGTGGCCATGGAGGAGAGCGCGTCCATGCTCTGCGCGCGCGTGGTGCGCGGCATCAACTCGACGGAAAAAGCGGTTACGCCTTTGTTGGCGATCTCTGTGATGGTTTCCGCCGAGCCCAGCGGCCGCAAAAATCCGATGAGCAATTGATCGCGATGGAAAAAAGGAAGGTCGGCCTTGCCGGTCTTGTCGTTGGAGCCGTAGCACAACACCTGCACGATGATATCCGCCGTGCGGAAAACTTCAGCGCGCTGCGGAACGATCTTCGCGCCCTTCGCGGCGTACTCGGCATCCGGATAACCGGCCTCCACTCCCGAGCCCGCCTCGACCACAACTTCCAGACCGGCCTTCGCCAGATTGGGGACCACGGCGGGCACCAGCGCCACGCGCCGCTCCCCCGGAAAGCTTTCTCGGGGAACACCGACAATCATGAACCTTCCTCCGATACTTTAGAACTTAGCCGCGATTTACGTTTTTGGAAGACTGACCGGGCGGTATTGTACACCGGGTTGCCTTTTCACGGAGCCTTTCTGGTGCCCACCGGTCAACGGAAACGGCGGAACAGCCCTCACCCCAGCTTCGTCACATCTCAAGGGTTTTTTCAGCTCGCACAGAACGCAAATCTTTCTTGAATCCCGCCAAGCTCCATAGAAAAGCCGTGAGGCGGATTTGGGCGCGCTACTCAGCCCCTGCTTCTTTGCCCGGAATAAAATAAACTTCTTCGAACATGGAGCCCTTCTGCCAGCCGGCGCGCGTGAGAATGCCTTGGCCGTTTTCGCACATACTCGGATGGCCGCAGAGATAGCCCGTTGTTTCCGCAGGCTTGAGTCCCCACTCTGCGGTGTACGTTCGGACGAGATCATCGACGCGGCCAGTCTCGCCTTTCCAGGAGGGGTCTTCCCAGGGGCGGCTGATGGTGGCGACATATTTGAACCAGGGTACTTCGGCGGCGATGCGCTCCAACTCTTCGCGATAGCCGAATTCCCAGGAGCGGCTGCCGCCTTGTAAGCAATAGAGCTTATGGTTGCCCGGCATGGGATTGTTGCCTGATTTCCAGTCGCGGTATAAGGTGCGCGCGTAGCTGACAAACGGGGCGATGCCGGTGACGGTGGCTAGCAGGAGGTGATTCGTGCGTCCACTCTTCAAATCTAGCGTGAAGCGGCCTTTCGAGATCTTGCGGCACAGCATCGTGTCGCCGATTTGAAGCTTGTAGAGATGCGGAGTTAACGCGCCCTGCGGCACCAGCTCGATGAAAAACTCGAGTTCTTTCTCGTACGGTGACGACACAATCGAATACGCCCGCTCGATACGCTTGTCCGCGTGATCTACGCCCAGCGTGGCGTATTGTCCGGCTTTAAACTGGAATGGCCCTCCTGGGTCCACGCGGATCAGCCATAAGTCTTCCGATAGATCCCGCCGCTCGAGGATTCGCGCCGTATAGTGTTTGTCCGTTGCAAGAACCATGCCTATTTCCTCCATCGCCGATTCTCTCAGCATATTCCCGGGGCAAGAACGAATGGAGCCCTTCCTACGCCGCCAGTCGCGTAGAACCAACCGTCACGCTCAGCTTTCACCTCGCTCGCCTGGAGAGAATCCCTCTAGCGACATTTCCCCAACGATCTTTGCCATTTATTTGAATTTATGGCGAAACGACGAGAATTGTTCCTCTCGAACAAGGAGCCCCAGCTTCACGAGATTGTCCAGGCCGAAATCTGAGGCCTTGAAGGATGAAGCTTGAATGCAACCGGACGAAACCATGTGCTTCCCAGCCAGTTCTTGCCCCGCGTCTGAACTAGCGTTCCGTGCTGGAATCCGGACCGGGCGGCATTGTACACCCGGTCGCCTTCTGACGGAGATTTTCTGATCCGGCGTGCCAGCAAGCCCTGCTAAACCGTGGACTGGTTTTCAAAATGAGGCATTGGGCGGGTTTCCGATGTGCCGAGCGCATCACGTGCCCCGGCCCCTCACCCCGATTCTTACTGAGTCTGGTACGTGGCCTCTTTATGCCTGTTATTTTCTTGGGCACTGCTTCGGGCTAACTCCTGCGTCCGGCAGAAGGAACCCACCTTCGACTGGGCAATTGGGTGGCTGGCGCGCGAAAACCAGATTGTGATCACGCCCGAGAAGCGCTCTTTCCGAATCCGCTTGAAACAAGAGCTCGCAAAGCCGGCGGGCGCCTCGTAGGTTGATTGTTTCCCTGGGCAACGAAATTGCTGCGTCAGATCCCATCGATCGGTCCGATTCGAGCGGTCCTCTGGCTTGCCCTCATGCAGACGCCACACCGGTTCCGCACCAAGCGACAACTGTGGAGCTACAGCGGCCTGGCCTTAGAGACCCGCAACAGTGGGGAATACCGCATTGTGCATGGCCAGCTCAAACGTTCCAAGAAAGTCGTAGCCATCCGAGGGCTCAACAAAAATCATAACCACGATCTGAAAAATATCTTCAAGGGCGCGGCCATTCGGGCCGCAGCTGTCACTGGGCCTTTCCAGGAGTTCTACGCGGCTCTAGTTTCCAAAGGGATGAAACCACCGATGGCGCGTCTGACCCTGGCGCGCAAGATCGCCGCCATCGCTTTGATTTTCAGAGCCTATCGGAGCGCCTCAGTGAAAGCGGGTGACGCATTCCACCGGCGCAATGTGCCCAAACGATTCACTACTATGTACGGCCCCGGCTCCATTAACCCTTGACAGTCTTAACCACATTGCTATAAAATGGCCCATGAATTGCTCCTCAGCTCGCCTCTCCACCCCTACCGCGGCCGCTAACTCCCATAGAATCACATCTTTTGCAACCCCCCACACCTAACTCCTCTCGAATCACATCTTTGTGAAAAACATAGGGGGGTGGGGTGCGGTTGTCTCCTGTCCCTCGCCACGCTCCACTCGTCCCTCGCCGCTATCTTCTTTAGAATGAACACTTCCCCAAAAGGCGCCCATAACTCCTCTAAAACTCTGCGCCGTCGCGCCCTGTTTGCGCAAAGAATGCGCACTCCCAAAAGAACAGGACTTAAAGCCATAAGTTCTTTAGAATCCGCACTTGCAAAAGTGTGTGATTATACGAGACTTAAAGTCCTTTGGAATGAACACTTACAAAAAAACCGGGGGGAGGGGGGTACCAGAAATCGGAATAAGGATTTCTGTCCCGCTTGCCCCGAGCGGTCTTGGCGAAAGGAGCGACCATCGGGAGCGATCTCTTTATCACCGCTTAGGCAATCCGTCCCCACGACCATAGCGGCGACGCGTCTCTCTTCGCCTATGGTCGCACAGACTTCAGTCTGTGCTAGGGTACGGGCGACAGTTCGCGGGTCACGGGCCACCGATCACTCTTCCAGCGTAATATCGGCCTGGCAGAGGTACCTCGCAGGACCTATATGATCTCAGCAGCCATTGCCAACAAGAAGCACGATGAGCTGCGACTGCTCGTCAATTCGCGCCATCCCATCATCACCGTCGAGACGCCGGAGGAGGAGCGCTTCGAGCAGATGCTCTTCGACGTAGCCACCGAGCTCGGCGTTCCGCTCTATGAATGGAGCGTAACCACCGGTCTGGCAAAATTTCACGGCGCGCCCATCTACAACACGGAGCTGACCGAGCAGGCCCTTGCGAACATCGCCCTTATACAAGGCGACGCCATTTTTCTGTTGAAAGATTTCGCGCGCTACTGCGACAACGACCGCATCTGCCGGCGCTTGCGCGACCTCGCCGAAAAATTCCGCATGGTCCGCAGGTCGATTGTGATTTCCGCGGCCTCCATGCAATTGCCCCCCGAGCTCGCGGCCGATGCCGCGCCGTTTTCCTTGGGGCTGCCCGCCGCTGAGGATTTACTCCCCGGCGTGAAGAGCATCCTCGCGGACCTCAATCGCGATCAACACATTCCAGTGGCCCTGGATGTCCCAGGCATTTGTCAGGTCGCACAAAACCTCGTCGGCCTTGCCGAAGAAGAAGCCATGCGCACGCTGCGCATGTGTATCCTCGGGCGAGGCCGCGCCGATGCTGGCCTTCTCGATGCAGTCTTGGACGCCAAGCGGCAAGCTCTGCGCACCGACGGCCTGATCGAAACCATTCGCAGGGACGCCTCGTTTGGCGACATCGCTGGACTGAAACGCCTGCGCGAGTGGATCGCCAAGCGCAAGAGCGCGCTCACTCCCGAAGGACAGCGATTCGGCTTAGTCCCGCCGAAAGGCGTGCTCATCACCGGTGTTCAGGGCTGCGGAAAGAGCCTGGCGGCGCGCGCCGTGGCGGGCGAGTGGGGCTTCGAGCTGGCGCGTTTGGACGCTGGCGCCCTCTACGACAAATTTGTCGGCGAAAGCGAAAAAAGGCTGCACAAAGCGCTGGAGTTGGCGCAGAAGCTCGCGCCGCTGGTGCTGTGGATTGACGAAATCGAAAAAGCACGCTGCTCACCTGGATGCAAGACCGCGAGAGCGGCGTCTTTTTGGCTGCAACTTCGAATAACATCATGGTCCTGCCGCCGGAGATGCTGCGCAAAGGCCGCTTCGATGAAATCTTCTTCGTGGATCTGCCGGACGCGGAAACTCGCGCCGCGCTATTTGCGCTTCATCTGAAGAAGCGCGGGCGCGATGTAGCCGGCTTTGATCTGCAAAAGCTGGCGGCCGGTTGCGAGGGGTTTTCCGGCGCGGAAATCGAGCAGGTGATTGTCGCGGGACTCTACACCGCGTTCGCGCAGAAGCAGCAGCTAACGACTGACATCCTTCTGGCCGAAATTCGCTCGACGCAGCCGCTCAGCGTGACCCGCGCCGAAGAAGTCGAGGCCGTCCGCCGTTGGGCGAAAACTCGCGCCGCTCCCGCAGATTGAAAGAGCAGCGCGTCGTGGACAGAATCAAATGTCGAGATACGCAGAAGAACTTGCCGGAATGGGTTACTGTAACGAGCCCGTAACTTGACCCCGGCGCGGACGTGGGTTAGGGTGGAGGAAGTTTCTCCCTGAGTAGGCCGCTCGGCGGTCTCTTGTTTCGAGGAGGAATTCCATCGGGCATCCGGCTCCTGTACCAGGAAGACCATCCACTTGGATGAGACGTAGCGTTCACATTTCCGGAAAAATTGAACCCTTGTTCGGCACGCTGGATGAAAATGTGCGCCTGCTCGAAGACGCCCTGCACGTGCGCACGCATTTGCATGATACGCGGCTGATCATCGAGGGCGAGCAAGACGGCGTTGAGCAGGCGGTGAAAATCCTCGAGGAATACAATCACCTCACGCGGCACGGGCGGGAGCTCTCGAGCGCCGAAGTGAAGTCGCTGATGCGCGTGGCCACGGAAGAGCCGCACGAATCCCCGCGCGGAATGTTCGAACCGGCTCGCGCGCGGGCGTTCGGCAAGAAGCAAGTCACACCGAAGAACGCCAGCCAGCGGCGCTACATGGAAGAGATCGAGAAGCACGACATGATGTTCGGCATTGGGCCGGGCGGCACGGGGAAAACCTACATCGCCGTGGCTATGGCGGTCAGCGCGCTTCTCACCAAGCAGGTCAACCGCATCATTCTCGCGCGTCCCGCGGTCGAAGCGGGAGAACGTCTGGGATTTCTGCCCGGCACGCTGCAGCAGAAAATCGATCCGTACATGCGGCCTCTGTACGACGCGCTCTATGACATGCTGGACGCGGACAAGCTGGAACGGTTTCTGGAGAAGGGCATCATCGAGGTGGCGCCGCTGGCGTTCATGCGCGGGCGCACGCTGAACGATTCGTTTGTGATTCTGGACGAGGCACAAAATACGACCAGCGAGCAGATGAAGATGTTTCTCACGCGGCTGGGCTTCAACTCCAAGGCGGTGATCACCGGCGACACCACGCAGATCGATTTGCCTCCAGGGAAAAAGTCGGGATTGATCGAGGCGCTAGAAGTATGCGGCAAGATTGAAGGCATCGGGGTCGTGCAGTTCGGGGAAAAAGATGTGGTGCGGCACAATTTGGTGCAACAGATCATCCGCGCCTATGAGGAATATGACGTGGCCAATCCTGCGCGCGCCGGGAATCCGGGAAATGGGAAAGCCGGAATTCAAGGCCGGGAATCCTCGATCGGGCAAACCAAAGAACTTCAGAAAGGATGATTCTAAACCGCCAGCGGAAAGTACGCGTGGCACGGGGGCCACTCGATGCATTCCTGCGCCGCGTGCGGAAGGAGTTGGAGCTCGCAGGGAACGACGTCACGATTTGCCTGGTGAGCGACGCAGAGATGGCGCGAATGAACGAGGCGTTTCGCAAGAAGAAAGGCCCCACCGACGTGCTGTCGTTTCCCGCGGGAAAGTTGTGGCGAGCGGCGAGTGACCCTTCGACTTCGCTGAGGGCAAGCGAGTGGCGAGAAAAGAGAAAGAATAAGCACGCAGGCGCGGTGGGCGCGAAGGCTGCGGGCAAGAGAACAAGGTCTCACACGGAGATTGCAGAGGGCACACAGGACACGGAGAAGCAAAGAAGAGCGAGGAGTTCACCGGCACGATATTTGGGGGATATTGCCATTGCGCCGGAAACGGCCCGGCGTTACGCGAAGAAAAACGGGCGAAGCTTGGGCGGCGAATTGCGCGTGCTAATCCTTCATGGGGTCTTGCATCTGCTAGGCTATGACCACGAAACAGATCACGGGCAAATGAGCCGAATCGAGAAAAGACTGCGGCGGCGGCTCGGATTGGCGTAAGTATGTACAGCTGGGCATACGTTCTGGGCGTGGTTCTTCTCGCCATCGGGCTGCCGGTTTTTTCCTACATCACATTGATTTATCGCGAGCTCGGCCGGATGAACACCGGGCGCATCCACGAGCATCTGGAGATCTTCGAAGCGGAAATCGAGCCCAAGCTGCGGATCAAGCGGCGCAGCGGCGGACGGACGTTTCGCATCCTGGGGCATTTCTGGCTGGCGTTTCTTGTGCTGGAGACCACGCGCGGCGTGGTGTATTTCGTTCCGGGCACGTGGGAGTCCTTCGTCGAATTCTGCGTGTTCTTGAGCCTCGAAGTAGTCATCCTCATGCATTTCGTTCCGGACATGCTGCTGTACCGCACCACGGGCCGCTGGCTGATCCCGTTGCTGCCCCTGATTCGCGCGGCGATGTGGCTGGTGTGGCCCGTCCGGGTGTTCCTGGAAGGTGCGGAATCGCTGGCGCGCATTTCCGAACAGGAGTCGGAGAAAACAGAAGAGCAGCGGACGGAAGAGGGAATCGAAGCGCTCGTCGAAGCGGCCGAAGAGCAAGGCATCATCGAACCGAGCCAGGCCGACCTCATCGAGCAGGTGGTGGAATTCAGCGACAAGCGAGTGCGTGAAGTTATGACGCCGCGCCCCGATATTGTAGCCATGCAGGCGGACGCCACGCTGGAAGAGCTGCATGCGAAGTTCATCGAGAAGCATTTCTCGAAGATGCCAGTCTACGAGAATTCGCCGGATGATATTTTTGGCGTTGTCAACGCGCAGGACCTTTTGCACATCGCGGATCAGGACTTGCCGAGGCGCAAGGTTCGAGAACTTGTCCGCCCGGTGCTTTTTGTGCCGGAGACGAAGGTGGGGTCCGAGTTGCTCAGGGAAATGAGGCAGAAAGGCCAGCCACTGGCGGTGATCATCGATGAGCATGGATTGGTGGCCGGAATAGCCACGGTCGAAGATCTCGTTGAGGAGATCGTGGGAGAGAAAGGAAACGACGGGAAGCCGCCTGCGCCCGATGTTGTGCGCGAGCCGGACGGAGGGCTGGTCATGCGCGGAAGCATGGCCATCCGCGATGTCGAAGAACTGTTAGGAGTGCATTTTGGCGAAAGCGCAGACGAGGCGGTCACGACGGTTGCGGGATTGTTAAGTCACGTGTCCGGAAAAGTGCCGGCCCCGGGGGATAAAGTGGACCTGCAGGGGTACCGCTTCCAGGTCCTCGAAGCTAA
>WNFF01002108.1_pt1 | contig 26039 bp, 19 predicted proteins | sample 5400441 | NCBI WGS metagenome assembly WNFF01 (sample SAMN13153345, study PRJNA577476) | soil metagenome | isolation source: 120 cm saprolite under Douglas fir tree site 2 hole 3 replicate 1 | place: USA:California | collected 2015-04-18
TCGTAGGGCAGCTTTTCGAGCACGTCGTTGGGAACCCGCTTGGCGCCGCAGCCGCCGATGACAAAGGCCAGCAACGCCAGTGAGGTCAAGGGAAGATCGACGCGGAAGGATCTCGCTCTCATTGGACGCTGGCTCCGAAATCGCCGTAGACGGTTCGCCCGGAGGCGAAGGTGGTGCCCTCGGCGAAGGTGATGGAAAAATTCCCGCACACTGTCTGGCCCACGCTGGGTGACGAGTTGAAATTCAAGTGGCCTCGCAACAGGGGCGGGAAACTGGTTCGCGGATCGTTGAGCACGTTCCGCGTGATCGTGCCGCGTTGGGTGCCCTGGGGCAGTGCCTCGGCGAGATCGAATTGAAGGGCGTTGGGACTGGCGCCGGCCCGTTTGGCGCCGACCTGGAGGACGACGTTTTCTCCGCCGCCGATCGGCTGGATGAAGCGAACCACCATTTCATCCGGGCTGACCGACGCGTTTGACCGGGAGTAATGCAGATCGAGCACGGTGCTCAGGCTTCCGTCCAGGTGCTGGCCTCCGCAGCCAAAGCAACCGGTCAGAAGCAGCGCGGCGACGATCATCCGATTTAGCGACAGGCTTTCCATTCGGGGTCCAAGTCCGGCCCAGACAGAGAAGACACTTCCTTGAGGAGCGCCAGCTCGCGTTTGGCGCCGTCGTGATCTCCGAAGCGGCAGCGCAGCGAGGCGAGGTTGGCGCGGGCTTTGTCAAAGGTGGGATCGGAATCGAGCGCCTTGCCGTAGGCGGACCTTGCGCCCATCGCGTCGCCCTGCAGCAGCAGCGCCACGCCGAGCGCATTGTGGGCAGTGGAACGGTTGTCCTGAAGCTCGCTCGCGCGGCCGAGGGTCAGCTGCGCCATCGGAAGCTGGCGGGCTTGAAGGTAGGCGATCCCCAGCGCTTCGAGGGTCGTGGCATCCAGCGCCGCTGCGGCCTTGCGGCGAAGCTCCTCCGCCCCCGAGCCCAGGGTGCCTGGGGAGGGCGTGGCGATGGGAGACTTTGCCGATTCGGTGCGATCCCGGCAGGCGAGCACCGCGGGGGTGAACACTTCCAGCGAGACCGCCCGGGACAGGCAGGCCTTGAATGCGCCGTCCGCCCGCTCCTTGAGCGGCGCTACCTGGCCTTTGAGCGCGTTGCGGAACTGCAGCGCGTCGGCGGGAGAAAGGCCCGCGGGAGGAGCGGTGGACTCGACGGTTTCGGCCAGGTGCTGGTAGGCGAGCCCCAGCCGCCAGAGGGAGGCGACCGCCCACTCCGGGGCACCCATTTGCGCGGCCTGGGTGTAGACGCCCTCCAACTGCTGGAGCATCGCCACTTTCTGCTCGACTTCGCCGGCGGGCAGCTGCTTGTAGCTGCGGAAGAGAACCTCGCCGAGGTACCAGAGGCCCTTGGCGGCCTCCTCGCTCTGTCCTTTCGGTCCCTGGGTGACCGAAGTGAGCAAGCGGATCAACGCATCCGGTTTCTCGCCGGGGTTGGAGGCGGTCGCCTCGGCGACCACCGCCGCGGCCCCAGCGTTGTGCTTGTCCAGTCGAAGCGCCTGCTCGGCGGCGGTGCGCGCCTTGCTGAGCTCGTTGTTTTTCAACCGCGCATCGGCGAGGGCGACCAGCACCTCGGCCTTGCGCGCTCCGGATGAATCCGCCGCCGCTTCCAGATCGCGGATCGCCTCTTTGTACTGGTGTAGCGCGATCCGCAGCCGGGCCGCGGACAACCAGGCCTCGGTCCCGGTGTTGTCCGCTCCGAGCTTGAGGCCCACCTGTTCGAACCATCCGGCCGCCTCGTCGAAGTGGGCGCCCTCGGCGCAGTGCCGCGCCAGGGAGAGCAGGACGTCCGAACCGTATTGCGACTTGGGATATTCGGCGACGATCTTCGCGCCCAGCTCCCTCTCTTTTGCCAGGTCCCGCTTTTCGCGGGCCGCGCTGAAGGCGCCGTAGAGCGCCTTTTCGCCGATCTCCTTGCCCTTGTTCTCGTTGGCGACCTTGAGCAGGCCCTCGACCACATCTCCGGTCTCCTCGGAGCTTTTCAGGGCCAGCTCTCCCAGTGCCTCGGAGCGGCTCTCGCTCAGGATCTTTCTCACTTCCCCCTGGAAGGCGGCGGGCAGCCGCGAGGCGAGGAACTTCTTTCCGGTCTCGTCGATGCCCTTGAAGTCGTTGCGCTGGCGCAGCGAATCGAGCGCGAGGCTGCCCGCGCTGGCGGCGTCCTTGGAGTCCGGATTGGCCAGCGCGAAGGCGGTGAACAGCTCGGCGCTCCTCTCGTAATCTCCGTCCTCATAGAAGGCCCGCGCGATGTTGAACTTCACCTGCACCGCGTGCTCGCTCTTTGGGTAGCGGGCGACGTAGCCCGCCCCGAGGTTCTTCAGCGCTTGCCGCGCGTCGGCCACCTCGAAGGCGGTGAGGTGAGTCACCTCTCCTTGCTTGAGGGATGAGAAGTGGCAGAGCAGGGCGCCGTACAAGGCCGACTCGTGGCTCTTGGGGTTCTTTCCATCCTCGTACTTGGCCAGCTCCTGGAATTGCCGTGCCGCTTCGACGTAGTGCTTCGCCGCGAAGAGGGCGTCGGCGCGGTTGCGCATCATCGCGCGAACGTAGGGGTCGGGGCGGAAGAGGGCGAGGTACTCTTTGTAGGCCTCGGCCGCTTCCAGGTACTCGGCCGTCTCCTCTTTTTTCTGAGCGGCGAGGTGGATCTGGGTTGCTAAGTCACGCGCCATCTCCTCCAACTCGGTGAGCTGGCGCTTGCGCGTCTTCAAGTCGCGATCGGCATCGATCTTCGCTTCGACCGCGGCGCGGGCGAGGAAATGGATGTCCACCGGCTTCGGCGCCACCTTGCCTTTGGACGCCTTGAGCGAGTCGTAGATCTTCTCCGCGCGCTCGAGGTCCAACTCCGGATCGGGCTGGATCTCCATCAGCCTGCGCAGCGCGGGAATGGCGAACTCGTATTGCGTCTTGATGAAGTACCGGTTCCCGAGCTTGTCCAGGGCCAGCGCGAAGCTGGTCCGGGAGTCGGAGAGCTTCTCGAAGTACTGGATCGCGCCCTTGGCGGGCCTGGCTTCGGTGTAGCTGTAGACCAGGTCGAGGAGGGCCTCGCGCTTGACGTTGAGCGATTTCTGCTCGTCGACGCCGGGCATCGGGGCGCTCGCCGCGGCGGCTTCGAAGTAAACAACCGCATCCGCATGCTTGCCCTGGTTGATCCGGATCCATCCCAGCTTGTACCGGGCGAGATCGTGCACCGGTGAAAGGGGGGCCTCGAGCACCGCCTGGTAGTGCTTTTCCGCCTCGGCGAGGTCCGCTTTGTCGAAGTAGTGGTCGCCGATGATCTGCTGTGCCTCGAGACGTAGCGGGCTCGAGGTGTACTTATGGATCAGCTCGTCGAGCGTCTTGAGCATGTCGTCGAAGTGGCCCAGCTCGCGCATCTCGTGGGCGAGATAGAACTGAACCTTGTCGCCATCCTGGAAGTCGGGAAACTCGCGCTGGATCCGGTTGTAGATCTGGATCGCCTTCTGCTTGAGCAGGCGCGTCTCCGGGGAGATCATCGCTCCGTGCCCCTCTTGCCGCGTCTCCGACTGGAGATAGTAGACGTAGCGGCTCTTCTCCACATAGAGCTCGGCGAGTCGGAATTGGAGGTCGGGCAGATAGGGGGCGTTGCGGGACTTGGCGATCAGCTTGTCGGTCTCGCCGATCGAACGGTCCACCTTGAAAATGTCGCGCCGAAGCTTCTGGATCAGCTCCTCTCGCTCCTTCGCCTTGGTGAGCACCGGATTTTGCGCCGGGCCGAGCGACGAGGGCGCCGAAGCCGCGAGCACGATGAGCAGGAGGAGGGTCATCGACCAGCCTCCTCGATGCAGCGGCTCTTCAGCCGGACGCGGTAGTCGCGCAGCTCGTCGTTCCAATATTCTCCATCGAACTTGAAGGCGACCTGGGCGCTGGTGATTTCGGGATCTTCTTCCGGCGCCACCAATTTCGCGCCCCGCCTCACCCGTTCGTAGAGCTTGAGGCCCACCTCGTACTCCATCAAGCGGACCTGCTCCGCGGAGCGAAGCAGCTTGTCCGCTTCCGCGCGCACCGATTCGTTGAGGCGCTGGTCGTAGATTCGCTGGGCTTCGGCGCGGCTCAAGTCGTAGAGCTTGGTGAGGTGCGCGTAGAGCCGCTCGCCGAAGTTTCCCGTGTATCGGCCGACGCGCTCGCCCTCGAGCGTCAATGATTCGAGGAACTTCGCCGCCCTCTTGGTGGCCCCCTGGGCGCTCGCGGCGCGCCGAAGCCGGATGTCCTTGGTCAGGTCCTCCCTTTCGCGGATCGCCTCCAGCGATTCGGCGAATCGCCGGGTCAGCTCCTTCGCCGCGCGCTTGGCGGGAAGGTAGTGGCAAAGGTCCTTGTAGATCATCGCGCGCAGCAGGTACTTGTCGGGCAGAAACTCGTTGAGGAAGACCGGCGCGTCGAGGGTGGTGAGAAGGCCCATCGCGGCGTGGATCTGCCCGAGCTGATAACGCGCCCACGCCTCTTCCAGGTAGAGGGTTGCCCGGCCGGGATCGAGCGGCGGCAGCTGAACTTTTTCGTACGCGTCGAGCGCGCCCTGGTAGTCGTGTTTCTCGTAGCGCAGCCGGGCGACGGCGAGCTTCGATTCGTTGCGCGTCTCCTGGGAGAGTTTTTCGTCCTGGGCAAGCTCGAGGAAATCCTCCACCATCTCCTTCGAGGCTTCCTTGTGCTCCTTGAGCCGGGTCACCAGCACCGCGAACTTGGCGCGCGAGGCCTCGGCGGTACCTTCCTTGAGCTTGGCAAAGTGGATCAGCGCCCAACGTTCGCTGCCCACTTGAAGGTCCCAACGGCCCTGGTGGTAGTGGGCAAAGCCCGCCGTCTCCTCCGGGAGGAAGCCCAGGTCCAGCGCCCCGAACACCTGCTCGTCGATCATCGTTTCGTCGTGCGGCACTTCGGTCAAGAAGCGCAGCTCCTCGAGGGCGCGGGGGAGTACCGCCGGGTTGCTGCGCTCGCGCGCGATCTTGGTGAGGTAGACGCCCCCGGCGTGGCGAAGCCCGAGCTCGATCAAGCTCTTGGCCAGAAAGTACTGGGCCCAGGCAAAGTTCTCTTCGGTCTGGGCGGTGGCTTCTACATAGGCGAACAGCTTTCCCGCCGCCTGGCGCTGATTCCCGTCAAAGTAGTCCTGGAGCGCTTCGTCGAAGATCTTCGGATTGACTTTGGGAACGGGCTTCGCCTCCGGCTGGGGCTCGGCGGGCGCGCCCTTCGGAGCGGGCGACGCACTTGTCGAGCTGTTGGTCGGCGCGGCGCCTTTCTTCGGCGCCGAGGTCGGTCCGGCGGCAAGCAGGAGCGCCGACAGCGCCAGGGTGGGGGCGAGAAGGAGGGCTCTCAATTTTGCAACCTTCATTCAGTGACGCCGAAGTTGATCGCCGCGGACAGTTGAATAGAGGGAACGTTGAAGACTCCCTTGTCCTTCGAGATCACCACGTTGTCGGCGAGGTCCAGTCGATACGACACATGCTTGCTGCTGAAGAGCCGTGCGCCCAGACCGAAGTTCACCGCCGGCCTGAAGACGCCCGGGCCACCGCCCGAATTGGCGAGGTTGAGCACCGAGCCGCCGCCGACGAAAAAGATTTCGAAGTGCGAAACGGATCGGTTGAGGAACGCGGTCTTGCCGTAAAAAGGGCTCCAGACGACATCCGAGCCGACCATCCACTGAACCTGCTCGAAGGCGGTGGGGTTCACATTGAAGTCGCGGACCAGTTGCGTACGCAAACCGGTATTGACGTTGTAGCTGTAGGCGCCGCGCACCACCCGCCAGGCGAGCTGGTCCGAGAAGTGGGTGGTGTAGCTCAACTGCGCGAGCAGCCCCTTGTAGAAGGCGTCGAGCGGAAGCACCCCGATCCCGAAAGCCAGCTCGTGATTCAAACGGTACTGGCGCTCCTGGACGGCTTGAATCGTCCCGGGGTTTTCCAACTCGGGAACCTGGGCGGAGGCGATTGCTGGACAGACCAACAAGAGTATGACCGGAATTTTTCGCACGGCTCTTTCGATCTTTCGTTCGGGGTTAATAGCCAACCGAATTGAAGAGGAAGGGATAGCTGACGATCACCAGCCCTCCCTTTGCGAGAGGGAACTGCCACAACTTTAGGCTCTGCAGGATGCAAGCTTCCACCGCACTACTCTTCAGAGTGGAGCTCTTTGTCTTCGCTGTGGTTACCTTGCCCGCTTGCGAGATGGTCCACTCGAGGACCACCTTTCCTGCCAGGGCAGGCTCGCGAAGCAAGGCCCGCTCGTAGCAAGAGCGGACTTCCTGCAAGTGGGCATTGACCACCTTCGCCACCGCTTCGCGGTCGATGCTGCCCTGGACGGAAACGCTGTGCGCCGAGGCGCGTGTCACCGTTCCACCCACCGCGCCGCGACCGACGCCGCCCGCGCCCATGGCGCCGATGCCGCCGCCGCCCTTTCCCCGGAGGATCTCTGCCCCGAGCATCCCGGCGCCTCCGCGCCCACCTCCACCCAGGCCAAAGGTGCCCAGGCCGGCGTTGGCGATGGGCGCCTTTCCGATCAGACCGGACAGCTTGTAGTTGTTCTTCGCGTTCTTCGAGCCCGGCCCGGAGCCGAGCTTGTCCACCGCGGCGAGGATATCGCCGGTGGCAGGTCCGGCGGCGGAGAGCTTGGCCAGCGCTTTGAGCGCTTTGTTCTCCGCCGGGGGCGGACTTTCAACCACCGCCTTATGCTCCGCCCTTCGGGACGGTTTTTCGCGAACTACCCTCCGTTCCTTCTTCGGCGCCTTGGCTTCCTTCACCACCTCTTTCGCCACCTCTTCCTTTTTCGGCGCCGGTTCCTTGATCTCCTCGATCTTCTTCTTGACCTCCGGCTTTTTCGGGGGTGGGGCGATCAGCCGGATCGCCACCGGTGGAAGGCTCCGCCCGGAAAAATCCGCCAGCTCGGCCGGCTTGGGACCGAAAAGGAGGAAGTAGACGAGCCCGGTACTCAGGACGGTGAGGAAGAACAGCAGCGTCCAGGGCGCGCCCCGGAGCGGGTTGACGAAGATGCGCTCCGGCTTGGTGCCCACGTAGGCGACGAGGGTCATCTCGCCGTGCGTCAGGCGCACCGCCGAGCCTTTGGCGAGAGCGACGAAAGCGCGGCCGGCATCGCTTTCCATCTCGCCCACGCCGATCGGACAGAACCGGTCGCCTTTTTTCTTCTCCACCTCGGAGGAAGGGGGAACGTAGAGCCGGAATCCGGTCGCTTCGGATTCGGCGAGGACGAAGTCTCCCTCAGGAAGGGCGAACCCCCAGAGCGGAACTTGAGCGCCATCGCGATCGCCGGCGATCACCGGCTTTTTGTCCGGCGCGAAGCTGTGGGCTTCCCGGCGGATGGTGCCCCAGTAGATCTCGAGGTAGAGACGGGTCGCTCCTTTCGCGTTCTCTTGAATGCGCGGGACATTGATCTGCTGGGCGGCGGTGCGTCGGGGCGCGGTATGAGCCACCGGCTTGCGCGCCATCCGCCGCTCGACCGGCATCGAGGAGCGCGCCCGCACCGGTTCGCTCACGATCTGACCGGAGATGATCGCCGGCTCCGAGCGGCGAAGCGGTGTCTCCGCGCGGGCGACCGCCGGGGCGAGCCGGTGGGTGCCGTTCCTCGGCGAAGGTGGAATCGCGGGGGCGGACGCAAGGGCCTGTCGGGCGGAGACAACCGTTGCCGCATTTACCGGTGGGTTCGGCCTGGACGCGGGCGGGTTTTTTACCGCCGCCGGCTGCGAGGGTGCTTTGAAAAGCGCGGCCACCTCCGCGGAGCCCGCCGCCTTCCCGGTTGGCTTCTGCTGCGCGAGGATGCGGGTCTTGAGGACGAACGGGCCACAGGAGATCTCGTCGACCGGACGAACCTCGCAGGCGTTGATCTTGTGGCCATTCACGTACACCCCGGCAGAGTTGGCGTCTTGGACGGCCACTCGCCCGCTCTGAAAGTAGAGGGTGGCGTGCTGCGGCTTCACCGCCGGATCGTCCAGCCGGAGATCGGCGGTGTCCGCGCTTCCGAGCGTGTATGTCCCGGGGACGAACACCTCGGTCCCGACGAGAAGGCCGTCCCGCAGAATCACCACCTGAAGGACTGCCGGCCGGCCGCTCAAATCACACTCCTCTAAGGTCCAATCGGGTAGATCAGTTGCCGTAGATCGTCGCCACGATCTCTTCTCGGAAACTCTCGCGCTTCTTGATCATCGAGGGGGTCTTGAGCTCCTTGCGATCATACAAATAGACGGCGCCTGATTTGTTTGTCTGCCCTTGGATGAGCCGGTCGTCGAAATCAATGCGCGTTGGGCCGCGCGTAGGTGGCGGAGATCCGCTGGCCACCGCGGCCGGCGCCGTCGTTGGGGCCGGGCTTTCCGCGGGAGGTTGCGACTGCTTGAGCTTCTGCTCGGCCGCCTTTCGCTTCGCGTTTGTTCTGGTCGCGCTTGCTTTGACCGCGCTCGCTTTGGCCGCGTGGTTGACTTTCGCCTTGTTCGAGGTGACACGCTTCGATGAAGCATGCGAGGGCGTTGGTAAGACTGCGAACAGGAATAGCAGTCCCAAAAAGAACGGAATTGGGCGGAGCATTGAACGGGAAGGTTAAGCGAACGGCGTACCACGCTGTCAACGCTCGCACTTCCACACATTTCCACGTTTTCCGAAACAAATACAGATGGTTTAGGACGAGATGGTGTGGAGTGTCCTCAGAAGTTGCGGGGGAGAGTCTGCGGTCGAAAAGCATGTATGACGATGACGCCCTCTTCGGAAGGACTGCGTTTAGCGTTAGCCTAGACGCTCGATGTCAGGGTCGAAAATGTGGGGGCCATTCTTGACCCACCGCGGTCTGCTGATTGGCGCGCTCGCGCTCGGGCTCGGTGTAGGAGGTTGCTCGCCACGAAGTGAGACCTCCGCCCCGCGACCGCCGATTCATCTCCGGGCGATCGGGCCGTCATTGATCAGCAACCAGACGTCGCAGCCGGTGGCCCTTTACGGGGAAGGCTTTCGCGCCGAGATGCGGCTCCATTTAGGATTGCCGTTCGACCGCGACGTCAAGGTCACCGCGCTCGACGAGCGGCACGCCTACGCCCGGCTCAGCGGTCTGAGCCTGCCTGCCTCGACGGTGGAGACGACGATCGCGGTGACACTCTCTCGCCTTCAAGACTTCCAGGTCTCGGGCGAGGCAAAGCTCACCGTCGTCAACGACAACGAATTCCCGGATTTGATCGCGCTGACTTGTTCCGCTGACGGCAGGTTTGCCTTTGCCGTGTCGACAACGACCGACAGACTTATTGCTGTCGACCTCGCGTCGCATCATTTGACCGAGATACCGGTGGCCGATGGACCGTCTGCTCTGTCCAATTGGATCGACGCCGATCGACGCGAGTGGATCGCGGTGACGCACGCTTTCGCGCCCGAGCTGCACTTGATCAGCGCCAGCGGCCCCGGCGAGCAACGCCGCGTGCTTCCCGCCCCCGCCTCCGCCACCGGCCTGGCGATCGATCAGGAAAGTGGCGTGGCCTACGTCGCGGAGCATGCGCGCGACACCGTGTCGGCTTTGAAGCTGGCGGAGAACGGCCGGGTGCTTTGGCGGGCGCTGGTGTCGCCAAACCCCCGCGCGCTGGCGATCGCCGGAGATCTGCTCGCGGTGGGCAGCCTGCAGACCGGAGAGGTAGAGTTGCTCGACCGGAGGACGGGAATCTCAATTGGAACGATCGCCCCGCGGCCGGGTACGCCAATCATCGGCGGACAGACCGAGCGTTATTCGAAGTATGTGATGGGGGGCAAAGCTCCTCGCGATCTGGCGTGGTCGCAGTCGCTGCGGCGGCTGTTTGTCTCCAGCATTGGACCGAACGTTGGTCCCAACCCGGATCGCTGGGAAATCAGCAACAACGGCGGGATCGGCCTGCTCGATCTGGCGGCGCAGAAATTCGTCCGTCATCTGGGTTTCGCCGCGGGGATCAGCGAAGGCATGGCGCTTGACGACAAGGCAGGCATCCTTTACGTGGCGGACATCGGCGTCGGGGTGATTCGCCTGCTCGATGCGAGAAAGCTCGCCCCATCCCGCCTCCGGCGAACTTTCCCACCGCCCGACCCCCCGGGGACTACAAGGTCCAGGGGCGCGCCGGCCTGGAAATGCACTCTGGTCCCAAATCGCTCGTCCTCACCCCGGATCGGTCAACGCTGCTGGTGCTGAATCGATTCAGCGGCACGCTGGCGGCGATCGACGTGCGAGGGGCGGCGCGCGGACGAGCCTCGGTCAGCTCGCAGGTGGTCCTCACCGACGTTCTCGCGCAGCCCCGCCGGCGGTTGGGACAAATCCTCTACTTCGCGGATTTCGGGCGATCGGGAATGAGCTGCGATTCATGCCACCTGGAGGGCCATACCGAAGGAATCTTTTTCGAGAAGACCCATCCCTTGCGGATCTACCGGGCTACCACGGTGCGCGGCAGCCGCGACACGCCGCCCTACTTCACGCCGGCAAGCACCTTCAGCTTGGCACAGACCTCACTGTTCGTGGGCAGCCGCAATCGCTTGCACAATCCCAGTCTCACCGACGAAGAGGTCAGCGCGCTCACCATCTATACCGAGACGATCTCGACCTTGCCCAACCCTTTCGTTGGATCCGACGGGGCGCCGGCCAAAGCGCTCGAGCTGCCCGATGGCGCGATCGGCTGGAGCCAGAACGGTATCCTGTTGTACGAGGGTAAAGCGCTCTGCTCACAATGTCATCCGGCGCCGTTGTTTACCACCGATCAGGATCCCGCCACCCGAGCTCGATACATCGACGTCGGCACTCCTGCTGGCCTGCCCTTGCGCCCGGAGATGCAGAACTTATCAATCCGCCAATTCGCGCCGCCGTCTCTTTTGGGGTCGTGGGATGTCTTTCCAATGCTGACCAGTGGCGCGGCGGGCCTCGATGTGCGCCCCGACGGCAGTGTGGGCGTAACAACGCGATTTCCGTTGCGAGCGGTGATCGAAATGTATGGCAAACCCCCGCATGGCAATGCGGCGGCGCTCACCTCCGATGAACGCAACGATCTTCTCGCCTATCTGTTATCGCTCTGAATTTTGAGTAACATGGCCCCGCTCATGCGCGGCTACTTCGTATTGTTTGCCCTGTTGATACAGGGCTTGTCGTGCTCCAATGCCGATCTGTACAACCTGGCAGGGAGCGGACCGAACGCTCCGGACCGGACGGCCCTGGAGGGGATGCTCTGCACCCCGCCCGCGACCGGGGATACCTTTCCGGTCAAAGTCGTCTTCGCGGTGCAGGGCGGACAGAACGTCCCGGTCGATTTCAAGACGGCGATCATCCAGGAGCTGAGCAATCTCCCCGCGCGCCCCGGCGTGAAATATGCCTTTCTCGCATTTCATTCGGTGGCCACCGGGCTCCAGGGCTCATTTGTCGACGTCGCCGGCCTGCGCAGCGCGGTCACCCAGTTCAATGGCTATTCCGAAGTCGGCCCGATCAGCCTTCGCGCCCCGCTGAGATTGGCGAAGACCCTGATCTCCGGCGACATGCAGAGCGGCTGCCGCGGCGAAGTGCAGCGCACGCGCTACGTGGTGTTTCTCATCTTCCTCTCCGAGGATCTCAGCTGCAATTATCCGCTCTTCAACCCGGGCATCGAGCCGCAGTGCACCGCCTTGATGCCGGACCTGCAGGCGTGTAGCGCCTGTGAGCTGACCAAGGTCTCCTCGAGCATCAGAAACCTCGCGGAGACGTATGGGGCGGGGCAGGTGGACATCCAGCCGATCTACGTTCGCAACACCCCCACCGCCCTGGCGGCGGCTCAGGCACAGGCGATTGCCCTGGGCGGCGGCACTTCGGTGGCCACCGCCACCATCTCGACCGGAAGTTTGCAAACGGTGATCCGCGGGTTGAACTTCACCTCACTGCAGCAGCAGCTCGTCCTCAAGAGGTTGATCGCCTTCAATCGGAATGCGATCTCCCGCTCCGGGGAGTTGTTGGTGGACAGCGACGGCGACGGCGTTCCGGATCGCGACGAGATCGCGCTGGGATTGAATCCAACCAACCCGGACACCGATGGCGATGGGCTGGGCGATGGTGTCGAGTTGAAGATGGGATTGGACCCGTTAACTCCGAATCTGATCACCGGCTGCAGCCCGTTTCGGGACGCCGACGGGGATCGATTGAACGATTGCGAGGAACGCGTCCTCGGCACCGACGCCTGCATGGGCGACACCGATGGAGATGGACCGAATGACCTGGTCGAATTTCTCTCTGGAACCAATCCGATTGTTCCGGAAAACCTCGGCGACGCCGATCGCGACGGAATCATCAATCTGGATGAGATCATCGCGCACACCGATCCGCAGAGCGCGGACAATGCCTATTTCGCCGAGCGCGGCTACGTCTACTCGATTACCGACGCGGCCCCCACCCCGGATGGGCGCGCCTGCTATCACATCCGCGTGGAGAACATCAGCCTGGTGGATACATTGGCCAGGCCCAATCCTCCCTTCGCCGACATTCCGAGGGGAACCAATGACATCTATCTCTATGCGCAGTTCGGCCGCGAAGCGAGCGCGCGATCGTTCGGAGTGAGTAGCCTGCGGGTAGACCAGGTACGTTTCACCCCCCCGAACAAGAAGGTTCCGGCGGGGACGATCGCCGTCAGTCCAGACGACTTCATTCTGGGCAGGTAATACCAGGTAGGTAACGCCGGGGTTTGAGCCCCTCACAATCCCTGTGGCCTGGACCCCACAACTCAAGCAGGGCCGTTCGAGGTTCCGGCGATAAGCATCGAAGATCGTTTCTCATTCATCGCGAGACAGCCAACGGATCGCGAATTGCTAGACCCAGCTTCAACGCAAAAGGAGTACGTATGAAAACTTCAATTGGCCATCCCGCTCTGCTCGCAATCGCGATTGCATTTGCCTGGGCCCTGCCGGCGGCAGCTCAGAGCTCGAGTAATCCCGAGTGTCTGGGCACGCGGTGCGGCGCTCCCAACACCGAAGGCGGCGGCTGTGGCTGCGGCTGCGGATGTTCCGTTTGGGTCGCCTACACCGATGACGGCAGAACCCTTTCCAATACTGACGACACCGACGGAGACGGAATTGCCGATGGTTTCGACAATTGTCCGTTCGTTCCCAATCGAGATCAAAGGGACACCGACGGAGACGGCGTGGGTGATGCCTGCGATAACTGCCCCACCGTTGCCAACCGCAATCAGCACGACATCAATGCCAACGGAATCGGCGATGCTTGCGATCCTGATATGGACGGCGATGGTATCCCCAACGCACAGGACAATTGCCCGACCATCCCAAATCCTGGACAGGAAAAGGCTGACGGACACACGATGGGCATGGCCTGCGATCCCGACTGGGACGGCGACGGCGTTCCCAACGCCCAGGACAATTACCCCCTCTGTTACAACCCTTCTCAGGGCCCGCCCGACCCGAGCTGCCGTTACATCAATTATCACTTCAGCGATCAGGATGGCGACGGCGTGCCAGATCTGATGGACAACTGCCCGACTGTCTTCAACCCTGACCAAAGGGATACCGACCACAACGGCATCGGCGACGCCTGCGATCCGGACAAGGACGGCGACGGCGTGCTCAACGCGGTCGACAATTGCGAGCTCGTTGCCAACCCCGACCAGCTGAATACCACCGGTGCGCCGATGGGAGATAAATGCAATCCGCAGCTCGGCCAGGTGATCTACGCCGGAGTGCGAGATTCGAAGGGCTCGGTGCCTGACGGCGAGCCGCTGAACCTGAACGGTCCGTTTGCAATCAGTGGCGGTGGCAAGCTGAAAGTTCCGCACGGCACGGCGAAAGTCATACTTCCCCTCTGGGCCAACCGAAACGGTGCCCCGCTGGAGTACTCGTACGTGGTGCGCAGCAGCCCGAGCGGAAGCGCCTCGGTCCAGAACGCGCACGGTTACGCCACCCAGAGCGCGCACAATCAATACACCTTCACGGCGGGGAGCGAGCCCTATATCCTTCTGGACTCAGCGGGCGAGTACAAGCTCACCATTACCGCGAACCTCCAGGTGCCGGACCGAGCCTATCCGTCCATTGTCACATCAACGTCTGCTCTGACGATCAATGTCGAGGACACTCCCAGCAAGCACGGTGGTTGCGCGGCGATTCCAACGGCGGCTCCAGTGGTTGGATTGGGCCTGGCGTTGCTCGCATGGGCGGGACGTCGCCGTCAGCGGAAGTAACGTCGGATTGCCCGGCCGGCTGATTCATTCTTGAAAGAGCGAGATCAGATGGCCAATCACATCCATCGAAAAATATTGGACTCGGCGAGCCTCCTGCTCGCCGCAGTCCTTTTTTGCGCTTGCAGCGATGCGCTGATTCAGCCGCTCGGCAACGAGCTGTCCAACGCGAACGATCGATTGACGCTGCGGGGAAGGGTCTGCACCGCCGTCCCCGATCCCACCGGGTTCCCGGTGAAGGTTGTTTTCATCGTCGACCAGTCGGGAAGCATGTGCGTCTCCGATCCTCCGGGTTCACAGCAAGGCTCCGCGTTCTGCGAACGGACGGACATCCAGGCGATCGTCCCACCAGGAGTGACGACGCCGGCGCGCGTCCGGGCGTTGCAGCAGTTGCTCAATCAATTCCGGACCCAGCCGAATATCTACGTTTCACTGGTGCCGTTCGAGACCAACGTCAAGGACGTCTGGCCACCGGCGACCAGCGGCCAGCGATTTGCGCGTCCCAATGCGAGCCTCGATGCCCGGGTCGCCACCCTCCAGACCCAGCTTGGGAAGGGAACCGACTATCAGGGCGCCCTGGATTACACCTATGCCTTGATCGCGGGAGACATCCAGCAGACCGCGCTCCAGAATCCCGCCATTCTTCCGCGCACGCGATACGTGGTGGTGTTCTTGACCGACGGCACCCCGTTCCCCCGGTGCGACGCGAACAACGGCCGGCTCCCGGTCTACGCCGGTCCGGACAATCCAGACTTGCAATGGGCCGACTCGATCGGCGCGGAGGATTTTTGTCACATCGCTGACCCTACTTCGCCCGATACGATCACCGGTTTCATCGTCGGCACCGACCGGAATCAGAACTATCAGGTGTTCAATCCGGTGGATAAGCTGATGGAGCTCAAGGGTCAGTACAACGTCGCCGACATCCGGTTTCACACCATCCTTCTTTTGAACGTCGCCGCGGTTCGCGCCTGCGGGCCGATCTGCCAGGACCTCTATGGCGCCTACCCGGGCGTCGCTCCGGAAAACTATCCCGAGGCGACCCATCGCGTGGCCAAGTGGCTGTTGCAGCAGATGTCCGCCCGCGGCAACGGCGTGTTTCAGGAGTTTCTCGACGGCCAGATCTACAGCATGGGATTGGGCGCGCTCGATTACTCCTCGCTGGCTTCGCGAAACGTGGTGAAGACGATGATCGCCCGGAGCCTCACCTCGATTGCGGTCTCGTCCACCAAGATGGACGTGGACACCGATGGCGATGGACTGCCCGATGCGATGGAGACTCCCTTTTTGTTGAAGACAAATAAGTTCGCCGCCGACACCGACGGCGATTGCTTTCCCGATGCCTTCGAGGTGATGCACGCTGACCAGGGCTTCGATCCCCTGGTGAAAGACGCGCGCGGCTGCGATCCGAATTCACCGGCAACGCTGGGATGCTCCTGCCGGGACACTGACGGCGACGGGCTCTCGCAGTTTGCCGAAGCCTACCTCCACACAAACACCGGCCTGGTGGACTCCGATGGCGACGGAATCCCCGACGGCCTGGAGGCCCTCTACGGAAAAAATCCCCTCGTTGCCGATGCCACCATCGATACCGACGGGGATGGCATCTCCGATCTGGACGAGATCAAAGCCAACACCGATCCGAGGCGCCGGGATCGCGGCCTTTTCGAAAGGGAGGGTTACCAATACAGCTTGAGGGCCGACCCGCAGCCGAACGGCAGCGTCTGCTACGACTACACCGTCTCCAACATCAAGCTGTTCACCCCTCCCGCCCGCTCCGGCGTTCGTCAGGGATACAACCTGTTCAAGGTCTTCTTTTCCGAATCGCCGGAGAGCGGAGTGGCCACCGACTACGGCGTCTGGCGCGCCGGGTGCGCCTGGGCGCAATACGATCCGCCGATCCGGGACCCCCAGGGTCCAGAACTCGTCCTCAACGACAACAATTTCGTTCCTCCAGGTCAGCTCGTGATCGACGCGGACTATCTCCAGAATTGCGTGGGAACCAGACCGTGACGCCCTGGCGGCGCAGGCTGGTGCTGATTCTGATACCGGTGCTGACCACGTGTACCAGCTCCTATCTGTACGATGAACGGCGACAGTCGCAGGGACCGGTAGATCGATCGCTGGCTCTGGAAGGCCGGTTCTGCACCATCGGCACCAATGAAGTGATCCGGCCGATCAAGATACTTCTGATGATGGACGCATCGCAGTCGATGCGGGTCACCGATCCAAACGGAAGTCGAGCCCGGGCGCTGATCGACCTGATTCAAAACCTGCCCAACGATCCTGAAATCTACATTTCGGTGATGCTCTTCGCCGGAAGCGTGACTGCATTTCTGACGAAGAATGGTCTGCCCAGCTTCGACCGGGTGATCGACCTCACCCCAAACGATCGAACGCAGCTGGTGCAGCGCATTCTCAATTTTACCTCCGGCGCGCCGGATCGCGACTCGACCGATTTCGTCAAGCCGTTGGCGGATGCCTACGCCCTGGTCAACAGCGACATTGCCACTGCCCGCTCCAATCCGCTGTTGGCCCAAGCGGCGTCTCGCGCGCGATACTCATTGATCTTCCTGAGCGACGGCCACCCCGATCCGATCAACCAGGACGAAGAGCTCCTTCGGGGCGATGCGGTGGTGCGCATTCGAAGGCTGAAGGATTTGGCGGACGACGTGCGGGTGAACACGGTGCACGTTTTCAACCCGGTGGCGCCGTTGCCCCCCTGCCAGCTGCCGACCGATGCGGGTACGCCTGATGCCGGAACGCCTGATGGCGGTTCACCTGCGATCTGTCCGCTCCTCGCGGTCGAGCAGGATTCGGCGAGGCTCGAGCAGATGTCGGTGCTGGGGGGAGGCTCGTTTCGGGATTTCATGAACAACGAGCCGATCAATTTCCTCAACTTTCAGCTCGGCCAGGTTCGGCGGGCATACCTGGTCAAGGATTTCATCGCCTCGAATTTCAGCGCCCGGGCGGGCTCGGCCCTGGACCAGGTTGATTCCGATGGCGACGGGCTGACCGACGCGCAGGAATTGGCGCTCGGTACCGATCCGCTCAATCCAGACACCGATGGCGACGGCTTCAGCGACGGGGTGGAGGTCTTTTTTGCCGCGCGCGGTGGAAACTTCAATCCCCTGCGCCCGGATCCGGGTTGCCCTCCCAATCTCCGCGGGGTGGACACCGATTGCGACGGGATCAACGATTGCGACGAACAATTGATCGGCTCGAATGCGTCGTCGCAGGACACCGACAATGACGGGATGCCCGACGGCATCGAATGGCAGCTTGGGACGCAGGCCGCGAGCGACGATCGACTGCTCGATCCGGATGCGGACGGGCTATTGAACTTCATGGAAGTCCGGATGCACACCAACCCGCTGGTTCCGGACATCGAGAACCTGACTCAGATCGCCTACCGCTACGATCTGCACGTGGATGGTCCGCCCGAGTCCGATGGCCGCCAATGCTATCGCTTCAGAATCGACAATGTCTCGCTGATGCCGACTCTTGCCGACACCAGGGATGGCGGAACGGGAAGAGGTGCGGGCTTCAATGACATCTATCTGGCGCTGACGATGGTCCCCGCGGACGATCCCACCGCGAAGACACTGGTCAGGTCGGCGCGTTACATCGCGCGCTATCCGGTGGGAGGGATCAAATCTCCGCCCGACGGCGTCATTCACGTCGAACCGGCGGACCTGGTCGCCGGCTGCCCGAATCGCCCGCTGTTCACCCCTGGGCCGTAGAGGAGCACCAATGATCGTCCTTCGCTCTCTGCCACGAGGTCCTCGCGGGCGCGCGCTCCCGCTGCGAATGGTCGCAATCTGCATCGCGGGATTGCTGACGAGTTGTAAGAACAACGGCGATCCCGGCCTGGGCGACGCCGGCGGTCCGCCGGTCAACAACTGTCCGACGCAGGACGCGGCGCTGAACAACCCTCAATGTCAGCTCACCCTGGGGCAAACAGTCACCGACTACATTCGTTCAGCGAACGATCAGGTCTGGTACAGCATTCAGATGCCGGCGACCGTCGATCCGCGGACCCTCGTACAGGTGACCGCCGGTTACGGCGCGCCGAGCTCCCCAGTGAACCTGGGGGTGAATCTGTTGAATGGCGGAAGTGGAACCAGCCTGGGCCGCCTGGTGGACAATCATGGCCAAGGCGCCCCGCGCCCGATCAATTTCATCATCCGGTATGCGGTCGCCAACGGCAGGCTGCTCGTCTTCCTGAGCGATCAAAGCGTCGGGCGGCCCAATTTCGACGTGCGCAATCCATTCAGCTTGAGCTCGCAGGCGGTGATCGATCCGGATCCCAACCATCCGAATGACGTCGTTCCCACCCCGATCACGCTCACTTCTCAGGGGGGAGTCCAGTCCGGGGCGAATTACGGATATCTCTCCACCACGAACGAGGTGGATAAATTCTCGGTCGCGGTGGCACCTTTCACCGGCCGGAAAATCATCTACGTTCACGTGGGGGCCATTGCCTACAACCCGCCGGTGCCTTACCTCTTGAACTACCGGGTGCTCGATCCCAACGGGACGATCATCGCCGAGGACCACGTGGCCAACGAGTTCCTCGCGCCGAACATGGCCACCGCCCGGCTGAGCATGGTCGGCACCTATACCATCGTCATCCAGGGATACCGGCCGGCGGACGGCACCGCGGACATTCCGGGAGACTTGAGGGCCAGATTCGATGTCGACGTGAAGATCATGGACGACGTTGATCCCTACGAGCCCAACGACAGCATTGGTCAAGCTCGCGTCACCGGTCTTTCGCTAGGCGGCAATGCAACCCTGGTGGGAAGGCTGAGCTACGTCTCGGACAACGATTGGTACGCCTTCGATCTCCCGGCCACCGGCGCCAACAGTCCGACGGTGCTCCACTATCGTCTCACGCCCCTGAGCACCGGCGGGCGGTTTCCGCCCATTCCAAAACCTTTCCTCCAAGCGCTGGCGCGCGAGGTGCGCGTTTTCACCCAGGCGCCGGACGCCACCAGCTGCCGGACCGATGCAACGGTTTGCCCGAAGGGGTATGAGACGTACAACGATCCCTGGGCCAGGCTTTCCGTCGAGACCTTCTGCCAATCCAGCCCACCCTTGTGCCTGCAGTCGTCGCGCGACGAGTCGCTCAACTACGGCAATCTGAAAAACTTTGAAGGTGTTTTGCACGTTCCGCCGCACGCATCGACGCTGCGCTATTTTGTCGTCGTCAGGGATGCGCAGGACAACTGGGCGGACGACAAGGATTACCAGTTGTTCGTCGAGTTGCTGAACGACGGCGACGAAGGCTCCTTCTATTCAGGCGGAATGAAACAGACGAGGGTGCTCCCGTTGTTTCAGGCTCCGACAGCCGGCTTTCCAACGCCACCCTCGGGTGCCACCGGCCTGACTGGGACGCTGTCCTATGGGTACGGCCGGTGGTCGTTGAATCGGGTTCAAAACGGAGATGGCCTCCGGGCCGAGCAGGACTACGACGCGATCATCTCCGACACCGATCGCTACGAGCTCGACTTCCCCGGTGGCCTGACAACACCGCCTCTCGACAGGTCCTGGGAGCTGCAATGGCGAGTGGACCCACAGTCGAGCGGTGCGAGTTCCTATGACCTCGCGCTCGAGCTTCAGTTCTGCGACGGAGACTCGCCAGACGCCGGCTCGGGCTGCGTGGTGGTGGACCGAAGCAGTAGAGGCGCCAAGCTCGCCCTGTCATACACCCCCGCATCGATCGCGGCCTGGCACAATCCGGCTGGACCGTATCAAAGAGCCTTCGATCGCGGCGTGCCGCCAGACCAGACGGTTCTCGCCCGCGCGTACGGCTGCTTCTGCTTCGAGCCCCGCTTCGTCCGAGGCGGCAAGTTCTTCGTCAACGTTAGCGCGGTGGATCGCAACAGCTACGTCCCCGCCCAGTACCACGTGCTCACCGCGTTTACCGACTATCCGCAAAGCTACCCGGACGGCGGTGGCGGGATGGTGAGCTGCCCGGTTCCGACCGCCGACGGCGGAGTGGACGGAGGCTGGGGTGGAGGATGTCAGTTCACCCGACAGTGACTTACGGGGGAGGGGTCAAGCCCTGCCCGCTAAGCGCGATCACTTTGCTCGGTGCGTTGGTCGCGTTGGATGCGATGGTAAAGGTGCCCGAGTACGCTCGCGCGGCGGTGGGTGCGAAATAGAATGAGACGGCCATGTGCTGCAGACCTTTGATGGTGATCGGAATCGCGCCGGCTGAGGTCGCGTAGGTGAAGTTGCTGTCGCCGGCGAGCGTGAGAGAAGTCACCACCAGATCCTGGATTCCGCCGTTGCGAATGTCGATCGAATCCTGGCGCGATGTGCCGACGTATGCTCCAAACCCGCTGTCGCCGCCAAAGCCAACCGCATCGCGATTGACGACAAGCTGCGGATTGGTAGGGGGATCTGATGTTGCGCAGCCGGCAAGAGCGAGCAGAATAAGAGGCAGGAGGGTAGCGCGATAGGACATGAGAAATACCTCGGGAGCTAAACGAGTGCTCGGGACGCGGCCAGGTTGGTCAAATCATACAACGATTCTTCTATTGGTGGTCAGCGCTCTGGGTTGCGGGCGAAAAGACCAATTTATCGAAGGAAGGGTCAAGGATTCATGCGATCGCAACTGGCCCATTTGTAGTCAAATCGCTGGGTGTCTTTTGGGCACCCCAAGCTACATCGAAGGCCGTCTTCCCGGCAGCACCCAGTTCATCGTCCAGCTGGCGGAGCCCTCCACGGTCCGCGTCCACGTCTTCATCGAGGATGTAAGAGCGGTGGGACAACAGACGTCGATCAGTTTTTTCGAGACGGGGTGTCGCGACCGCGTCCGCCAAGAGGCCACCGGCGCGGCGTTCGTCGGAGAGAGCGACCAGCTCGGCGAATTCGTGCGCGAGGCGGATCTCTTCGGGCTGGGCGACCACCTGGTCAATTTCACCTCCGACACCGATTGCCGTTACACGCTGAAAGTCGACGTGGAAGCGAAGCGGCTCTAGACAGCTGATCCGCGAACGCTGCGATACAACCCTGCTGAGCTCGCTCGATCTCCGATCTGAGCGACATCCCCTGGCCGAGCGAATCACTCCGCTTTGGTCGCCGAGGGGTTCGCCTGGATGCATCTCCTGCTGAGCTTGGGTTCGCGGCACGCCCGCGATCCGAAACTGTTGTACATTTTGCCCCGGAAGCCGGGCTAAAACGTACAACAGATGCGCCGCCAGCAGCCGCTCCGTTTGGGGTCGACGCGGCAGCGATGAGGGTGTAGCGCCAACTGGCGCGCACGCCGCTGGAGGTTGTGGACGACGCGTTGCCGGTACCGCTGGAGGCTAGGGAGCCGCACAGCCATGCGGAGCACGATCGTTTTTCAGAAGACGGCCCCTCCTTTTTCAACAAGTCTGCTAGATGCCGCGTTTCATTTGCTTTACCAGCACGTCGGCGACGCGGAACGAATTGGCGGCAATGGTCAGGGTGGTGGGGACGCCGCCGCTGCTGGGCATGAAGCTCCCGTCGACCACGTAGAGATTGGGGACCTCGTGGGCGCGGCAATTCTTGTCCAACACCGAGGTCGTCGGATCGTTTCCGAAGCGGCAAGTCCCATGCTGCAGGATGGTCGTCTCGCCCCGGGTTGACACCCGCTCCAGCTTCTCCGGGCTCATCGCCTTGAGCACTTCCTCGCCGCGTTCCACCAGATACTTCGTCAGCTTGAAATCGATCGGATGGCGGTCGACGGTGATGGCCGCCACCGGAATCCCGTACTTGTCCGTCACCGAGCTGTCCACGGTGACCTGGGTGCCGGAAGTGGGGAGAAATTCGCCGTATGTTTCAAATTGAAGAATCTTCGAATCCCGGTATTCGCGGAGTCTGTCCTTGAGCTCCTTTCCAAAAACGGTGGCCTTGCCGCTTCCGGCGATCCGGACCGCGGCGAAGATGGGGTTGGGATGGGTCCACATGAAGCCGAGCGTCCCCCCTTTGCGGAAGCCGTGCCGGTTGTCCGGCATGACGTAGAAGTCCTGCAAGCTCCGCTGAACAAAGGGCGCCGGATCGCCGAGCCACGGCCAGCTCTCCTTTCGCCGGGTGATTTGAAAAGTGGCGCGAGATTCGCCGAAGGAGCTGAAGACGAGATTCTTGCCCACCAGGCCGTTGTTGTTTGCCAGGCCCTTGGGAAATCTCGAGGAGATGGAATTGAGCAACAACCGGGCGCTCTCCACCGCGGTGCAGGAGACGACCACGACCTTCGCCAGCTGCTCCTGCGCCACCCCCTGCCGATCGAGGTACACCACGCTTTTTACTTTTCCATCCCCGTCCACCTCCACCGATTGGGCCATGCAGCGGGGCCGGATTTCGACGTTGCCGGTCGCCACCGCGGCGGGAATGACTGAGGAATTGGTTCCTGACTTGGCGTCCATCTCGCAGCCGTAGCTGCCGCAGAGCGCGCAGTAGCCGCAGGCGGCGCGGCCGCGGTATGCCCGGCTGATGATTCCGCGCGCGGTCGGCAGCGGATGGTATCCGAGCTTGCGGCAGGCGATGTCGAGCTGCTTGGAGATCGGGTGCTCTTCGAGCGGCGGGAGCGGGTACGGTTTCTTTCTCGGCTCGGCGAAGGGATGCGGCACCGCCTCGCCAGACACGCCGAGCTCTTCTTCCGCGAGGTCGTAGAAGGGCGCCAGATCCTCGTAGCGGATCGGCCAATCGGCGACGTTCGCTCCCGCCACCGGGCCAAGCTCCGAGCGGAGGCGGAAATCGATCGGTTTGAGCCGATAGAAATAGCCGCTCATGTGCACCGTTCCGCCACCGACGCAGTTGGCGGTCCAGGCGGCGTTGGTGCGGCGATACTTGTCGCCCGGGGCATAGCGGATCAGGTGTGGCTCGTCCCAGGGAAGCGGCATGAAGAAATTCCGCCGGCTGTTGAGGATCTCATCGTGGACGAAATCCTCCTTGCGGTAATAGGCCCCCTTTTCGAGCACCACGACCTTGAATCCAGCTCGGCCGAGCTGTAACGCCATCGGCGCTCCGCCGGCGCCGCTGCCGACGATACAGACGTCCACCGGGGAAGACGCCACCTAGCGAGCTCCGTGCGAATGCAGGTGCTTGATCCCGTCGTATTGGGGGGGAGGCTCCGAGGTGCCAAAGCCAACCAACGCCCAGCCGACCCGATCCTTGTTGCCGCCATAGGACGGATCGCCGAGCAATCCCTCCAGCGTGAACACCATCAAAAGGTCGAAGAACCGAGCCTCGTCGGAGGCCGGTGGGCTGTCCTTGAAGAGGGTGAGGACCTGGTCCCGCTGGGCGTCGGTCGCCTCGGCGAAGCCCTGCCCGAAGAGGCGGGTGCTTTGGCGGTTCAACGCCGCGACGCCAGGCACGAACTCGGCCTTGATCTTTCGCATCTCCGTCGTCTGCAGCATCCGCTCGATGTATTGCGGAACGCTGGCGTCCACCGCGCCGGGGTCCTCATCGCGCGGAATGATCCGATCGCAGGCGGCGGAGACGATCGCTGTTTCCTCCGGGGTGAACGTTTGATTTGAGGAACGGCTGGCCCCATCAGGGACAGCCTTTGATTCTCCTACCGGGGGTTCGAGTTTGCAGGCGGGCCCGATCAACACCACGCCGCCACCCAAGAATGCGAGGCGGTGAATAAAAACACGGCGGGAGAAGCGGGTCGCCTTCGGGCGAGCGCGCGGCATAGGCCAAGTCTCCCAGCGCGCTCACGTTCAAGGCAAGAACGACGTCTGGAATTCCAACGATCCTTGAGTGCGCAGTGGATGCGATGTTGGTTTACATCGCCGAGGATGTATTCAGAAAATACACGGCCTGCCACCGGTGTAACCAACCCCAGTCCAACTCGCGCCGCTATAATTGTGATTCAATTGGCCGCGGCCGCTCTCCCGGGGAATCTCCATGAAATTGATGCTCGTTTTGCCGCTGATGGCGGGGCTGGTTGGCTGCTCATCCACTAACACTGGTGATCCGGATGGTGGCCCGCCCGATGGAGGGCCACCTCCCGCACCGGGAACGGTAGTCACCCTCGATTCGAGCTCGATGGATCCCAGTCTGTATCTATCGATGGCGATCAGTCCGGACAATCGGGTGGGCGTCGCGTATTTCAAAGGCACCGGTGGCGCCAATTTCGAGATTCGATACCTCGAATGGCAGAACGGAGTGGTGTCGGCGTCGCAGAAGCTGCCGCCCGCCGGCTCGACGACCGGAAACGCAATGCAACGGGTGTTTGGGCTGAGTCTGGCATTCCAGAGCAATGGCCAACCGGCGGTGGCCTATCTCGGCGGGGGCGACGACGGAACGATGTCTCCCTTTTGGTTTCAGAGCGATGTCGCGGTTTCATTTCGGCAGCCGAACGGAACGACGTGGGTGGAGGACATCGCCGCCCGGATGAGCGCCGATGGACCCACCCTTTGCGGCAATCCGGTGAGCGACAGTCCGCTGGGGTTCGTGGTCGGGCTGTTCCCGGCAATGAAGTTCATCGGTTCTACCGCCTACATTGCCTACCGGGACGTGCACACCGGCCAGTTCCCACAGCAGGACTGGAACGGGTCCGACCTCAAATTGGCCACCGGAACCCCCGGGAGCTGGAGCCGGCGTCCGGTGGTTTGCGGCGGCGACGACAAGAAGGCGTATGGCGGCCACAACCAGATGATCATCGGCGCTCAAGGTCAGCTGGCGATGGTCAGCGACGAGATCTTCGACAGCTCGGACGGGACCGGAAATAACGTCTTGTTCCACCGGCGAAATGCGGATGGAAGCTGGACCAGCACCCCCTGGAGCGCGCCAGTGTTGACAATTGCCAATACCCAGAAGGGGCCATCGCTCGCCTACGACGCCACGCTGGGGTACGGCATCGCCGTCGTGGATCGGACGAGCAACACCCTTTTGTTCACCTCTTCCACCAATGGCTCGGTCTGGACGCAGCAGGACCCGGTATTTCAATCGGGCACCGGGGGCTGGTATCCGTCGATCGGAATCGATCCCTCCACCCACGAGCCGAACATCGCGTTCTACGTCTGCTCGCAGCGCGCGGGAATCGCCGAAGACTCCTGCCCCGCGGGAGAGCGACAACTGCGCGTCGCTTATCGCGTTCTCGGCAACTGGAGACAAAGCGTGATCGATCCGCAGGGCGGCGTCCTGCCCAAGCTCGGCTATCTTTCGAACGGGAAGCGGGCGATCGCCTACCGGGATCCGGGGTCGGGTGCGGTCAAGCTGTACGTGGACCCATGATCCGGAGTCGACTGTCGATTGCCAGCCTCGCGGTGCTCGGCCTGCTGACCACACGATGTGGAGGCGATAACTCGCTGGGCGGAAGCGTCTCCGAATTGTTCCCGCTCGAGGTTTCCCGCGTCGAAGTGAGGCGCAACGCCGAAGCGGTGCAGGTGAGCTACTACAACAACCGGGGAGCGGACATCGACCTGGTGGCGCGGGTGACGGTGGCGATGCAGGGGATCGATTACCGGCAGGGCAGAAAGATCGACCTCAGCGGCGAATACCAACCGGGCCATCTGCGAACGAGCGTCATCCATCTTGCCTGGGGTGAGCCGCCGCGCAACCTGCCGCCGGTGAAGCGGGGCGACTTGGTGATTTCCAGCGGAGGAAATCCCGGAGAGGGCACGCGGGGCAATTTCTCGATGTCCTTCGATCAAGGCGGGGACATCGGGGCCGGCCGGACGCTCTACGGAAGCTTTTCGTCCACCGCGCTCGACGCCGGCTTCTGACCCTGACCTGGGCCATCGCCGCCTCCCTGCACCAGATTGTACTTGTGCAGCAGCGAGTAGAGATGCTTGCGGTCCAAACCCGCATCGCGCGCGGCCCTGGCCACGTTGCCCTTGGATCGCGAGAGCAGCCGGGTCAGGTACTCCCGCTCGAAACCGCGGA
>WNFF01001753.1_pt1 | contig 26018 bp, 21 predicted proteins | sample 5400441 | NCBI WGS metagenome assembly WNFF01 (sample SAMN13153345, study PRJNA577476) | soil metagenome | isolation source: 120 cm saprolite under Douglas fir tree site 2 hole 3 replicate 1 | place: USA:California | collected 2015-04-18
CGACGAGGCGGAACGCTGTACGGTCGAAGGCGGGGTCCTGGGGCTTCGGTGTTTCGTTGGCCGGATCGGCCAATGCGCGGCCGACGGACTCCGAAATGTCCAACCCGAACCGTGCCATCACGGCGCGGGCATCCGAAAGAGTGGTCGGGTCCGGTACGGTGGGTCCCGAACCGATCACCGCCGGGTCGTCGCCGGAAACGTCGGAGACGGCGAGCGTCACCACCCGCGCCGGATAGGCCAGCCTGCCGAGCCGTCCGCCCTTGATGCGCGACAGATGCTTGCGCACCGCGTTGATTTCACTGATCGCAGCTCCCGATTTAAGCAGCGCGCGGTTCACCGCCTGCTTTTCGGCAAGCGTCAGGCCAGCAGCTGGAGCAATCCAGTTCGCCGATGCGCCACCAGATAACAGGACGAGCACCAGGTCATCCGCGGTGGCGTCTGCAGCGAGGCCCAGAGCGCGCTCCGCCGCCGCAAGGCTTGCGTCATCAGGAACCGGATGACCCGCTTCTGTCACGGGGATGATGCGGGTGGGGCGCACATAGCCGCGCCGCGTGACCGCCGTTCCGACCAGCCGTGATGGCGGCAGGCCCAAATCATCGAGGTAGCGCCGTTCCGCAATTTCGGTCATCGAGCCCGCGGCCTTGCCGGCGGCAAGAAGGACGACGCGGCCGCGCGGCGGCGGGTCCGGAAGGCGGTGAACGAGACAGCATGCCGGATGGGCGGCAGCGACCGCGACACGGTAGAGTTCATCGAGAAAGGTGCGCGGCGAGTTCATCTTTGACGGCACATCACGCCTCCGGTACGCCCGCGCCCCCTCGGGAGGACAGGGAGGGGGCAAGCCGCACACGCGGATAACTCAGAATTCCGGCGGTTGAGCAATGTGGCATGCGGCCTCGGTTGTTCATATCTTGTAGGGCGGATTAAGCGTAGCGCAATCCGCCGATCCGCGGCGCAATGCGCTACGCTTATTGCGCCCTACTCGTCGTGGAGGATCAACGTAAGATGGATATCGACGAAAAGACCCGCGTAGAGCTTGAAGCCGCCGTCTACCGGCGCTTGGTGGAACACCTGCGCCAACGCACGGACGTGCAGAACATCGACCTCATGAACCTTGCCGGCTTCTGCCGCAACTGCCTGTCCAACTGGATGAAGGAGGCCGCCGACGCCAAGGGCCTTGCAATGACCAAGGAGATGAGCCGCGAAGCCATCTACGGCATGCCGTACGAGGATTGGCGCGCCAAGTACCAGCACGAAGCGAGCGTAGAGCAGAAGGCCGCGTTCGAGAAGGCGCAGCATAAGCACTGAGAAGTGTGGACGGCGCGAAGCTGTTGTGGATGACTGGCGTCAGCGCGAAGGTCCTGCCTTGCGAAACCCTGGCGGCTTGCGCAACGTCTTGCCCCGGCCCAAGTCCTTTACGCCAATGCGAGGAGCGCATCATGTCCGTCACCGCCACAGCCGCCGACGTCAAGGACAAGCGTAAGGACGGTTCGTCCGTACGCTTCGCAAACGATCAGCTCAAGGCGATCGTAGAACGCATCGAGCATCTCGAAGAAGAAAAGAAGGCTCTTTCCGGCGACATCCGCGACGTCTATGCGGAGGCCAAGGGCAACGGCTACGACGTGACGGCGCTACGCACCGTCATTCGCCTACGTAAGCAGGACAAGCACGAACGCGCCGAGCAGGAGGCCATTCTGGAAACCTATCTGCATGCGCTCGGCATGGTCTGACGTAAGCCTATTGCAGCCACGCCGTGCGCTGCGGGAATGCATAGGTGTTCAGGAACACCACCGCCTCGCCGCTGAAGCTATTTGCCGTGATACCCGGATAGGGTTCTTTCGTGAACGACATGGCAACGGAGATGGTGGGCTTGTCCATCAAGGCCCGCAGCTCGGTGAAATCAGGTTCGCCATAGAGCGTCGCGGTCATCGAACCGTACAGGCGTGGGGCGAGGATCATTGCCCGCAGCCACGGGTCATCGTAACGCATGCCCGCAGTTGCGGTCTGGACCACCACCTTGACGCGCGCCACCGGCACGGCTGCCGGGGCGCGAGCAGAGCCTTTCTTCGCTGCTGCTGTGTTGCTCTCGCGCAACACTACGGATCGGGTCAGACCGGATGCGGCGGCGCGAATCGGTCTCTCGTCCACGGCCTCTGCGCGGGCGCCCAAATCGCCATCGCCGTCGCGCTGTGGCTGAGCCGCATAGGCCAACACCATGTCGAGCGGAACGCGGTCCATATCCAGGTCGCGAATCGGCCAGGGCGCCAACGCGGGGGCGCTATCGGGGTTGGAGAGCGGTGCATGCGGAATCGCCTGCGCGGACGCGGCCGGACGCGCGGGCTCGGCAAGAACCGCCATCGCCCAGCGATCACGATCACGCTGGCCGCCCGCAGACGCCGCAGCGCCGTCGCTGTTGGCGGCGTGCGCGAGGACTGGAGGCAACGTGGACGGTTGCGGACGCGCCGCCTGAACCGGCACTGGCGCCGTGCGGACCGACTCGGCCTTACTATCAGCGGAGGCCAGATTGAAGGAGCGAGGGCGGGAAGCCGGGGTGCTAGCGGCCGCAATGCCCGGTCCCGCTTGGGCCGTATCGTCTTCTTCTTCATCAGTGTTGAACAAGGCAGCGAACAGGCTCTTCTTGCGACCGCCGCCGGCCGACGCGATATCGATTCCCGCTGTTTGTGCGGCGCTAAGCGACGTTTGCGAAGGAGGCGACGAACCGCGCTTCTCGATGTCCGCCAAAGCCAGCGCATAGCCGGAAAGCGGCTGGCCATCGGACGGAATATGAACCGTGCGTCCATTCGGGAACACGCGGGCGAGTTGATCGTGACTCATGCGCGGCCAATGCCGCACACTGCCGACATCAAGGTGCACGAACGGCGATCCCGAGGAAGGATAGTAGCCCACGCCCCCACGCTGCAAACGCAGGCCTGCATCCCGCAACTCCTCCAAGGAGGCGCCCGGGATAAAGAAATCCATTGCCTTGCCCAGGGTATGCTGGCTGAACTGCGCCACGCCGCCGCTGCGCCGCCGCAGCATGGCGTTGGTCGCTGGGGAGCGGTAGCCGCAGACCACGTGGATGGCCCTGTCGCCCCCGACCTCACGAGACACCTCCCAGATCACGTCGAACAGACGCGGATCCATATGAATGTCTTCGTCCTTGCGCCAGTCGCGGAGGAACCGGTCCACTCTCTTGAGGGCCTCCTCGTCATAGCGGCCGTCGCGCTTGTACGTGATCGTGATATCTTCGTCGGTGTGAATGTGATGAAGGGAGAGCGTGCGGGTGTCGCCGTTCGCGACCGCGCTTTCGAGCCCGTTGTTGCTAAGCAATATTATCAGGGCGACAAGCCCCGCACGCGGCCCGATCCGCGGGGAAAAAATTGAAGCTAAACATTCGCTTGCCGAGCTTGCAGGCACTCGCAATCCCATATCGTTACGCACCCCCACCTACGTCGGCAGCCCGCACCGGCCGACGTACCGCCGTCAAGAATGACGGCGGTCTAGAGGAAGCAGAATTTTACTGGGATTCGGGTGGGCGCGAATGACGCCCCCCAATTTCCCCAACCACACCAACGCACTACTATTCGTGGAGTATGGCAAAAAAAAGCCGACCCGGATATCCGGGTCGGGCCACACCTCGTTCCGGTAAGATCGCGCTATCGAAAAAAGCCGCCGAAGAATGAACTCGGGGCGGTGAACGGCAGCGGCATGCGGGAAGCTTGGCGTTTCGTCGAAATGCTGGCTTCCCGACGCTCGATCGGCACGTCCGCAACGCGCCGGTCTTCGCCCTTCAGCGCCGCCAAAAGTCGCGCGTCACGGCCATAAACATCTTCCCGGATCGCAAGATGACCTGCATCGTCCACGAACGCCGTCTGGTAGGTGAGGTGCACCGGAATAGGGGTCGTGAGGCGGATGTCGCGCTCGTCGGTGCCATACATCCTGTGGATCTTCTCGATCGTATAGCCGTCCTTCGGATTGGCAATGCTAAGCAGTAGTTCGGCATATTTGTCGGGGAACTGAACCCGCATGCAGCCATGGCTGAAGGCGCGCTTGTCCTTCGCAAAGAGGTGCTTGTCCGGCGTATCGTGCTGGTAGACCAGGAACTTGTTCGGGAAATTGAAGCGAATGCGACCCAGCGCATTGCCCTCGCCCGGGGGCTGGTAGATATGCACGGAACCGTCGCGATTGCGCTCGAGCTTTAGTCCGATCCGGTCGAGCGCCGTGGGATCCTGCGCCAAGGCCGGCAGATACTCATTGTTGATGATCGACGGCGGCACATTCCAGGTCGGGTTGACGGTGATGTATTTCATCGTCTCGCTGAGCATCGGCGTGGCCTTCTCGCCCGGCTGGCCAGCGACGATCCTTGTCGTCCATACCATCGCGCCGTGATCCATCACCTTCAAGGTGTAGTCCGGGATGTTCACCATCACATAAGCCCGGCCGAGATCGCGCGGAAGCCATCGCCATCTCTCCATATTGGCGATGATGACATCGGCATCCCGATCGCGCCGGGGTCCGTTGAGCGCATCAACGGTGGAGTTGTTCAAGACGCCTGTCGGGGTCAGGTCGTGTTGGCGCTGGAAGGTCTGGACCACTTCGCTCAGCGCTTTGTCGTAGGTGGTGTTGGCGTTGTCGCCCGCGATGCCGAGCCGCTCGCGCAGCAGCGGAACACGCGTGTCGTCCATTCCGGGCTTCAGGGTTTTGCCCGAGGAAATTCGGATGCGGCCGGGTTCGCCCGTGCGGCCGCGCGCCTCGGCGAGCTTCGCCTTGAGGGCTTTATAGCCGGCGTGAGGCGGGTTGAAGCTGTCGAGCGCTGCGGCTGTGTCTTTGGCGTCGGCGAGCTTCGCCAGGACCGCGCCAGGCTCCGGCGCCACCAGGTCAAAAGAGATGTCCGCGCTCACCCGCGAATAGTGCACGCGGCCGATCTGCGCATGGCGGGCATAAGTCAGGACAGTTGCGGTGAGCTTGAGTTCTGATTCCGCCAATGCGCCCGCGTCCGCGTTGGCAAAACTCGGAACCGGATAGTCGCCCGGGTCGAGACCGTCGGCACTGACGCCCGCAAGGTAAGTCGCTGCGGCCTTGCCGCGCGCGTTCTCGGCGCCGTTCTCGACCCAGATCGGCGCATAGTTGCGGGCCGCATAGAAGGCCTCAACAGGGGCCTTGGTCTTGCGGTCGATGATCCGGTCGATCCTGCCGCCGAACATCTCGCGCAGTTTCTCGCCAACGCGCTGATCCATCGTCAGCACCGGGGCTTCGGCCGGAGCAACCGCCGGCGGCGCGGCGGCAGCGGGCGTCGCGGTCTCGGGCGTCGCGACTGTCGGGGCAGCGGCCGGTTGAGTCAAATTGCGAGCGGGCGCGGGCGAGGCAGCTTGCGCCGGCGTTGCGGCGGGCTGGTCGGTCGAGGGCCGGGGAGCGATATCCGAGACGGTCGGGGGCGGCAGGTTCGCGGGCTCCGGCATCGGAACAGCCGCCGAAATCTCGTCCTCGGTTAGCGGAGCCGATTGGACAGGCAGGCTCAATCCGGCCGCTACCAACGCAATCGCAGTCGTAGCAAGCCAGAGTTCGAAACGGATTCCGCGCATGGCGATTCCTAGCTCCACACCGGGTAACGCAAGTGTTTTTATGTTAGGTGTCTGACAAGTGACTTCAGCCGACAGAACTATTTGTCGCCGGAGACCTCACTGAGGTTCACTTCAGACCCCGCATCAAGAATTTACCGACCATTTAGCGCCCCCGCACGCTTTTGTACGCAAATCATATCATTTTTGCCGCAAGTGTCACCACAACGCAACTCAAGCACGGGCAACATCGGCTGTGGTCAATCCCAGGATGCGCAGTTTGCGAATGAAGGCTTGAGCGGCCCATGCAAAGCTCGCGTGCACCTTGGACACTTCAGCCGTGGCAGACGAGCCTAAACCCGATCACATCCGCCTCGATTTCCACAAATGGACGAATTTCGCCTCCAACATTGAGAAATTTCAGCACGACACCACCGGCGGTCGCGGTAGCGAACCTTCAGGAGGTACGCGCGACCCTGTTGCGAGGACGCACATAGCTGCTGCGCGCCTACATCATTGGTCGGGGCGAGTCTTGCCTGCATCCGACGTCCGCGGGGGCGCCAAATCACGAAATTCGCGCTGCGCTCGGGTGTGCCTCAAGTGATGACTTCGCCGGCTGGAAGCTGCACTGGATCGTCATCGACCGAGTGCGGGGGCATCGACCATCTGAACTCCAAGTGGCGACCGGCAAGTTGTCGCGAATTGGGTCATTATCTCCGGCCGATGTTAACGAGCTGTAAAGGATACGCGAGGCCCCCTCCGCGCATGCCGCGGAGGGGGAGAAGGTGGTCATTCCTTCGCCGCAACAACCGCCTACGAAGCAGCCGTACTTCGCCGATTGATTCATGAGTGCATTCTTCCATGCCGAACCGATCCGGTCGCGCGGCCGCAAAGCGCGCAAAGATGCGAGACCCGCGAGCGAAACAAAGGCGCAACCCAAAAGGCGGCATTGGAGCGCTGCCCGAATGGGACCTGTCCGATCTTTACGCCGGAGTCTCTTCACCTGAGATCGCTCGCGATCTGGCGCGCGCGGATGCCCTGTGTCTTGCATTCGAGGAGCGCTGCAAGGGAAAGCTCGCGGCGCTCGCGCGTAGTCCGGACGGCGGCAAGGCGCTTGCAGCTGCGGTCGAAGAGTTCGAATCGATCGACGATCTCATTGGCCGGATCGCATCATTCGCCGGCCTGATCCATAGCGCCGACACAACGGATCGGGTTCGCGCGAAGTTCTTTGGCGATGTTCAGGAACGCATCACCACGTCGTCCTCGCATCTGTTGTTCTTTGCGCTCGAACTCAACAAGATCGACGACGGAGTGCTTGAAAGCGCCATGGCGCACCCCGCGCTCGGCCATTACCGGCCGTGGATCGAGGACATCCGCAGGGAAAAGCCCTATCAGCTCGAGGATCGCATCGAGCAGCTCTTCCACGAAAAATCCGTCACCGGACAAGGCGCCTGGAACCGGCTGTTCGACGACACCGTCGCCAGCCTGCGCTTCAAGATCGGCGCCAAGATGCTCCCCATCGAGCCGGCGCTCAACCTGCTGCAGGACCGCAACGCGGCGACCCGCAAGGCCGCCGCCGCAGCACTCGGCCGGACTTTCACTCAACACCTGCGCACTTTCACGCTGATCACCAACACGCTGGCCAAGGACAAGGAAATCTCCGACCGCTGGCGCGGCTTCGCCGACATCGCCGACGCACGCCACTTGGCGAACCGGGTCGAGCGCGAAGTGGTCGAAGCGCTGGTTAAGGCGGTGGGCGCCGCCTACCCGCGGCTGTCGCATCGCTACTACGCCCTCAAGGCGCGCTGGTTCGGCAAGAAGCGGTTGCCCTATTGGGACCGCAATGCTCCGTTGCCGGACGTGCCGTCGCGTCCGATTCCCTGGCACGAAGCCGAGGACACGGTGTTGTCAGCCTATCGAGCGTTTTCGCCTGTCATGGCGGACATCGCCGAGCGCTTCTTTTCGAGGCGCTGGATCGACGCCCCGGTGCGCCCCGGCAAGGCCCCGGGCGCGTTCTCGCATCCCACGGTGCCATCGCTGCATCCCTTCATTCTGCTCAACTACCAGGGCAAGCCCCGAGACGTGATGACGCTCGCCCACGAGCTCGGCCATGGGGTGCACCAGGTGTTGGCGGCGCCGAACGGCGCCCTGATGGCCCCAACCCCTCTCACGCTCGCGGAAACCGCGAGCGTGTTCGGCGAGATGCTGACCTTCCGCCGCCTGCTTGCCGCCGCCACCAATGCCAAGCAACGCAAGGCGATGCTGGCATCGAAAGTCGAGGACATGATCAACACGGTGATCCGGCAGATCGCGTTCTATACGTTCGAGCGCTGCGTTCACAGTGAGCGCCGCAACGGCGAGTTGACGGCGGAACGGCTGTGCCAGATCTGGCTGGAGGTCCAACGCGAGAGCCTCGGGCCCGCCATCGACTTCAAGGCAGGCTACGAGTCTTTCTGGGTCTATATCGGCCACTTCGTTCATTCGCCGTTCTACGTCTACGCCTATGCGTTCGGCGACTGTTTGGTGAACGCGCTCTACGCGGTCTACGAAAAGGCGCACGAGGGTTTTGCGGAACGCTACCTTGCGATGCTGGCGGCCGGCGGTACCAAGCATCATGCGGAGCTGTTGAAACCGTTCGGGCTTGACGCCCGCGAGCCAGCGTTCTGGCAAGGCGGTCTGCGCATGATCGAGGGGATGATCGACGAGTTGGAGGGGCTGGGGTAGCCGGTCATCCAAAGGACTGTAGCCCGGATGGAGCGCAGCGTAATCCAGGGCTGCTGCGCCAATATGCGAGGCCGTTCCCGCATTCCGCGGAGTTTATCATCGGGCCGGCCGAAGGCCGGACCCGGTGGCTCCATGCGGACTACGGGACTTCAATCAATCTCCCGCCAGATCCCGAGCGCTTCCTGGGCCGGCCGGTCGGAGATCGAGAACAGCACCGACTCTGGTCCCGCCGCGTGCGAATAGTATTGCCATGACGGCGCAACGAATACGTCGCCTGCGCTCCAGGCGAATTCCTTGTCGCCGATCCGCGTTGCGCCCTCGCCCTCGACCGCGTTGCGCCCTCGCCCTCGACGCACACGAAAATCGTGCCATCGGTGGCGCGATAGCGCTCGCCCGTGAAACCGGCCGGCAGCAGCGCGAGCTGCGCCCCCATGGTGGGCATCACCCACCCTCCGGTTGCCGGGTTGGCGTAGCGCACCCGGGCGCCGTGGCGGCGGTCGACTTTGCCGGCCTTGTAAAGGCGCTCCAGGATCGGCCGCGTCCGCGCATAGGTGTAGTTGACGACAGGACTGAGCTTGCCGGCGTGCAAAGCGCCCACTTGGGCGCCGTCAGGGAGCACGCCGGAGGCGAAGAAGGCGGCCGAGTCGCCGTCCTGAAGCTGCACGGGCTGACTCTCGTCATCAAGATGCTCGGCGAACATCGACTCGAAGAAATTGACGGTCGGTAGATCGAGCACATCGAGCCAGATCATCGGCCGGTCGCTCGTATTGCCGTGGTCGTGCGCCGTCCAGTTGGCGGTCAGCACGAAATCGCCCGGCGACATATAGGTGCGCTCGCCCTCAACCGACGTATAGGCGCCATCACCGTCGACGATGAAGCGGATCGCAGACGCGGTGTGGCGATGGGCCGGCGCGATTTCGCCCGGCATGATGAGCTGCAGACCCGCATAGAGCGTCTGGGTAATCCGCGATTGACCGCGCAGCGCTGGATTTTCCAGCACCAACACCCGCCGCTCCGCCTCCTTGGTGGAGATCAGCTCGGCTGATTCCATCACCATCGCCTTGACGTCGCGGAATCGCCAGATGGCCGGCGCGCATTGGGTTTTGGGTTCGCTGCCGACGAGCTCGCGCAGCCTCTCCCACAGCGGGGCCATATCGTACCTGGAAATCCGCTCATAATAGGCCTGTCGCGCCGCCTGCAGATTATGCTTGGGGTCGGCCGTATCCTCGACTAGCGCCATGATGTCCTCCGGGCCCGAATGGCTTTGCGCCTTACGTATTGGTGCGCCTTATATAGCGGCCGCACGGCTGTGCCGGAATAGCGCCGTCCAGCAGCCATGCCGGCTCGCAACTTGCCAGTGGAGCTTTCGCCTCGCTAAATCAACGCTCCCGATATCGCATATCGGGGGAGCGAGGACAGCATGAGTGCCAGCGAAGTCGAAGACCGGCGCGCCATCCGCGACTTGATCGAGAACTGGGCCGTGTGGCGTGACGCGCTCATGTGGGACTGCTTTCGCACCGTCTGGCACGACGACGGGCGCATGATGGCGACCTGGTTTCAGGGCACGGCGGATGAATTCATCAAGGTGAGCCAGGAGGGCTATGAGCGCGGCGTGCGCATCCTTCATTTCCTCGGCGGCTCGTCGGTCGACATCGCCGGCGCCCGCGCCATCGCCCAGACCAAGATGACGATCTCACAGCGCGCAAGCGTCGATGGCGTCGTCTGCGACGTGGTCTGCACGGGCCGATTCTACGACTTCTTCGAGAAGCGCAACGACCGCTGGGGCCTGGTGCTGCGCCAGCCGATCTACGAAAAGGACCGTCTCGACCCGGTCGACCCGGCCGCAGAGCTGCAACTGGACCGGAACCTGCTGGCACAGTTTCCCGAGGGCTACCGGCACCTCGCCTACCTCCAGACCCGGATCGGCTACAAAGTGAAGACCGACATGCCGGGCCTCGACGGGGCGGAGGTCGCGGCGCTCTATCGGCGCGGTGAAGATTGGCTTAACGGGCAGAAGCCTGAATAAGGTGCATCAGTCCAGCAATAAGCGGCCGTGGCGCACAACGAACCGGGAGGCTTGCATGGGCGGCGATCCGTTCCTATGTCTGAAAGTGGAATGTGGCGGGAACCTTCCTCAGCCCCCCAGCCCCGGGTTTCCGTCCAGACCCTAAACCCCGCTTCGGCGGGGTTTAGTATTTGCGGGCTCTGCGGAGGGGCCGCAAATTGCAATCAGATCAGGACTTTAGGAGACGGTTCCGTAACAGGGCAAAACCCGTAGCGGTTCCTGCTTGGTCATGGCCGGGCTTGTCCCGGCCATCCCGATGATTGGGCACTGTGCCCTTCTGATCGAGATCGCCGGGGACAAGCCCGGCTATGACGAATCCAGCGCACGAGTTTTGCCCCTCTTACACGGTACCCGCGCCGTTTCACCCTTTCTCGTCCTCGATCGGATTGCGCAAGATGCCGATTCCCTCGATTTCGATCTCGCAGACATCGCCGTGCCGCATCCACGCGGGCGGCTTGCGGGCATGGGCGACACCCGAAGGCGTGCCGGTGAGCAGGACATCGCCCGGCTCCAGCGTCATGCCCTGGGTCGCATAAACGATGGTTTCGGCGACCGGGAACATCATGTTCGAGGTGTTGTCGGACTGCATCACCTTGCCGTTGACCCGGCTCTCGATCTTGAGGCCCTTGCCGCCCGGCGGCAGCTCGTCGGCGGTGACGAGCCACGGCCCGATGCTGCCGCTGTTGTCGAAGTTCTTGCCCATGTGCCACTGCGTGGTATGGCGCTGGAATTCCCGGATCGAACCCTCATTGGCGCAACTATAGCCGGCGACGCATGAGAGCGCGTTGTCGAGCGTCATGTGCTTGGCGCGCTTGCCGATCACGGCGACCATTTCGGCTTCGTAGTCGAACGTCTCGGACGCACGCGGGCGCGTCAACGGATGCTGGTGCGGCACCACGGAGTTGAGGCCGCGCGCAAACAGCGTCGGGAATTTCGGCAGATTGTCGGCGTAGCGGCCTTCCTTGACGTGCTCCAGATAGTTGAGGCCGAGACAGATGATCTTGCCGGGGCGCGCCACCGGCAGCGCATACGCGAGGCCAGCGAGCGGCCGTATGGCCGACGCCGGTGCGCGCTTGGCAATCTCGCCTATCGGCCTGAGGTCGCCGTTGTGCTGCCTCAGCACCGCAGCGAGATCATTCGGCACCGACGGGTCGACCGCCTGCAGATCGATGACCCGATCGCCCTCGATGACGCCGAGCCGCAGGCCCTCCTGCGTTCTGAAACCGACAATTTTCATAGGATGTGTTCCATGACTGTGTGATAGATCAAGTGCACGGGGTGTCGTCCAACCTCCGACCTGTCACGCCGCGCGGGGGCGCCCAGTAAACACAAAGTCCAGTCGTGATCCAAGATTCGATGATGAATAGAATCGCGTGACCAGTCAGCCCATGCCCATCCTGGCTTTCGAAAAAATCGCCAAGCGCTTTGGCGCAGTCGTGGTGGCTCAGGAGATCAACCTCGCGCTCGATGAGGGCGAGGCGCTCGGCATCATCGGGCCGAACGGCGCCGGCAAGACCACCCTGTTCGGCATCGCGACCGGCGCCGTCGCGCCGGACGGTGGACGCGTCCTGCTGGCCGGGACTGATATCACCCGCCTGTCGCCGGACCGGCGTTGCCGGCTGGGACTGGCGCGCTCGTTTCAGATTCCGCAGCCGTTCGGCGGCATGACGGTGTTCGAGAACGCCGTGGTGGCGGCGGCGTTCGGACAAGGCCTGCGCGAGCGCGACGTATACGCGGCCTGCCTCGAAATTCTCGATCGCTGCGGTCTCGCCGGCAAGGCGAACCGGCTCGCCGGTTCTCTCACGCTCATCGACCGCAAGCGATTGGAGTTGGCGCGGGCGCTGGCCACGAAACCGCGCGTCCTGCTGCTCGACGAGGTGGCGGGCGGGCTCACCGAGCACGAATGCACCAGCCTTGTGACGCTGATCCGCGAGGTGCGGGAGACTGGCGTATCGATTATCTGGATCGAGCACGTGGTTCACGCCCTCATCGCCGTGGTCGATCGCCTTGCGGTCCTGCATGCCGGCGCCATCATCGAGTCCGGCGAGCCCAATGTGGTGATCCGCAGCCCGCAGGTCGCAGAAATCTATCTGGGGATCGCCGCCGATGCCTGAGGCGCTGCTTGAAGTCGACAGCCTTGACGCCTTCTACGGCGACTTCCAGGCCCTGTTCGGCGTCTCGATGCGGGTCGCGGCCGGCTCGATTGTGGCTGTGATCGGCGCCAACGGGGCCGGCAAGAGCACGCTTCTCAAAAGCATCGCCGGCCTGATGGGGGCGCGGGCCGAGGCGATCCGCTTCGACGGCGTCGCGGTCGGCGGCGGGCCGGCCTATCGCACGGTTGCGCGCGGCATCGCGCTGGTGCCGGAAGGGCGGCGGCTGTTTCCGTCGCTTTCGGTCGAGGAAAACCTCCTGATCGGCGGCCACCTTGCTCGTCCTGGCCCATGGAAGCTCGCCCGCATCTACGAATTATTTCCGGTGCTGGCGGAGCGGCGGACTCTGCCGGCGACGGCGCTGTCCGGCGGCCAGCAGCAGATGGTCGCCATCGGCCGCGCCCTGATGTCGAACCCGAAGCTCATGTTATGCGATGAGATCAGCCTCGGCCTGGCGCCCGTTGTGGTGCGCGACATCTATGCGCAGCTGCCGTCGATCGTGAACGAGGGCGCTGCTCTCGCCATCGTCGAGCAGGACATCATGCAGGCGCTCGCGGTGAGCGATCACGTCTATTGCCTGCAGGAAGGTCGCGTCGTGCTCGCCGGCGCCGCCGGTGCGCTGAGCCGGGAGGCGATCGCGGCGGCGTATTTCGGGGTGTGAGGCCTGGGATGGGATTTCAACGGGCAACGCCGTGCCTCGGTCCATCCTTCGAGACGCCGTGCTTCGCACGGCTCCTCAGGATGAGGTCGTCTTATTGTGCGAACCTCATATGTACTGACCTCATCCTGAGGAGGCCGCGAAGCGGCCGTCTCGAAGGATGGACCGAGGCACGACCTCGCCTTCGGTCACGGCCTTCCCCATGACCGAGTGGATCAACGTCATCGTCCAAGGCGTGCTCATCGGCGGGCTTTACGCCATGTTCGCGGCCGGGCTGTCGCTGATCTTCGGCGTGATGCGGCTCGTCAATATCGCGCACGGGGATTTCATCGTCCTTGCCGCCTATATGGCGCTGGTCGCCGCGGCCGCGCTCGGGCTCAATCCGATCGCGGCGGCGGTGATTGTGGCGCCCGCGATGGCGGCGCTTGGTTACGTTCTCCAGCGTCTCCTGCTCAACCGCACGCTCGGCGACGACCTGCTGCCGCCGCTGCTCGTCACCTTCGGACTGTCGGTGATCATCCAGAACGGCCTGCTCGAACTCTTCACCGCCGACAGCCGCAGGCTTCAGGCCGGCGCCATCGAGGTTGCCAGTATTCCGGTGGTGCCGGGCATTTCGATCGGCGTGTTGCCGTTGTTGCAGTTCGCGGTCGCCGTCGCCGTGATCGGCGGCTTGCAGTTCGTGTTCTATCGCACCGCGCTGGGGCGCGCGTTCCGCGCCACCTCCGATGACCAGGCGGTGGCGCAGCTCATGGGCCTCGACAACCGCCACGTCTTCGCGCTCGGCATGGCGCTGTCGCTCGCCGTCGTCGCAGTCGCCGGCGTGCTCATCGCGGTGCGCACCAATTTCGATCCCGCGATCGGACCGGCGCGGCTGATTTTCGGCTTCGAGGCCGTGATCATCGGCGGCCTTGGCAGCCTGTGGGGCACGCTCTTCGGTGGCATCCTGCTCGGCGTCGCCCAAGGCGTCGGCGCCCACATCGATCCCGGCTGGCAAATGCTTGCCGGGCATCTTGCCTTCCTCATTGTCCTCGCGGCGCGCCCCGAGGGGCTGTTTCCAAAGATCCATTGAGCACCCGATGCCTGGCCGCGCGCGCATCGTCTTCATGGACCGGTCGAGCCGCATCGGCCTGATCGTGTTCTTGAGCGCGCTCGCCGCCTTGGCCCTGGCGCCGTACTGGGCGAGCCGGCAGGACCTGCGGCTGCTTGCCGAGATTTACGCCTATGTGGCGCTCGCGAGCGCATGGAACCTGCTCGCCGGCTACGCTGGTCTCGTTTCTGTAGGCCAGCACGCCTATGTGGGGCTCGGCGGCTACCTGCTGTTTGCCCTCACCATGTTCGCGGGAATCTCGCCGCTGTGGGCCGTGCCGCTCGTCGGCATCGTGGCGGCGGCCGTGTCGATCCCGGTTGCGGCGCTGGTGTTCCGGCTGCGTGGACACTACTTCGCCATCGGCACCTGGGTCGTGGCGGAGGTTTTTCGCCTCGTCGCCGCGCAGGTGTCGGCGCTGGGCGGCGGCTCCGGCACCAGCCTGCCGGCCGGCATCGTGATCGCGATCGCGGCGACCCGCGAGACGCGCGAATTCCTCATCTATTGGACGGCGCTTGCTCTCACGGTGCTGGTTCTCGGGCTGATCGTCGGGCTCCTGCGCTCTCGCTACGGCCTTGCCCTGACGGCGATCCGCGACAACGAGATCGCCGCGTTGTCGAACGGCGTCGGTGTGCGATCGGTCAAGTTCATCGTTTACGTGACGACCGCGTTCTGCACCGCAATGGTGGGGGCGGTGATTTTCTTGCAGAAGCTGCGCATCTCGCCCGACGCCGCGTTCAGTATCAACGATTGGACCGCCTTCGTCATCTTCATCGCCGTCATCGGGGGCGTCGGTCGCATCGAGGGCCCCATCGTCGGCACCGCAATCTTCTTCCTGCTGCGCCAGTTGTTCGCCGACCTCGGCAGCCTTTATCTGCTCATGCTCGGAGCCGTCGCGATCCTCATCATGCTCAAGGCGCCGCGCGGCGTGTGGGGACTTGTGGCCGACCGCTTTGGGCTTCAGATTTTCCCGCTGCAGCGGCGCGTCGCCCCAAAGACGGGCCAAGACATCAGGCCAGAGCCCAGCGAGAGGACATCATGAAACAAGGAGGCCACTCGCGTTGCGTCATCGACTTCCACGCCCACCTGATGCTGCCGGAGATATACGCCGTCACGGGCCCGCACAGCATGTTCGTGAAATCGAACACGGACCCGACCATGACCGAGGCGGCGAGACAAGGCGTGCGTGCGCGCGAGGCCGTTTTGGTGGCGCGGATGTCGGACGTGACCGAGCGGATCGCCCACATGGACGCCATGGGGGTCGACATGCAGGTGCTGTCGTCAAGCCTCGTGCAGCTATCGACGTACTGGGCGGAGCCGCAGGAAAGCCTGCGGATGGAGCGCATGCTCAACGACCGCATGGCCGCGGTCGTCGCCGCCAACCCGAAACGGCTGATCGGCCTCGGCGGCGTGCCGCTTGCCGCGCCTGCACTTGCGGTTGCGGAACTTAAGCGCTGCATGGGCGAACTCAGCCTCGCCGGCGTCGGCATATCGACGACGGCGCGCGACATGGAATTGGGCGACGCCGCCCTGCGGCCGTTCTGGGAGAAGGCGGAAGAGCTCGGCGCCGTAGTCTACATCCACCCGGCCGGCAACACCGGCGCGCGTTTTGCGAAATGGTACCTGTGGAACAGCATCGGCCAGGCATTTGAGGAGGCGATGGCGATCGCCTCGCTGATGTATGAGGGCATTCTCGATGCTTTCCCGCAGCTCAAGATCTGCATCTCGCACGGCGGCGGCTACATGCCCTATTACATGGGCCGCATCGCCCGGAACTATGTCGAAAAGCCCGCGACTCGCGTCAACATGAAGAAAAGCCCGGCCGAATATCTACGCATGCTCTACTTCGACAGTTGCGTCTATGAGCCCGAGGTGCTGGAGGCCCTGGTGCGCCGCGTCGGCGCCGACCGCGTGGTGCTCGGCTCCGACTATCCGGTCGGCGAGCCGAAGCCGGTCGAGTTCGTGGAGTCGTCTGCGCTGTCGCCGGAGGACAAGGAAAAGATCATCGGGGTCAATGCGGCGCAGTTGTTTGGGATCAAGCTGGGCGACAGAGTCGAGGTGCGGCCAACCGCATCGAGGGGCGTCTACATTGAGGAGCCGGGCGACGGCCGAAGTTACCGGGAGCGACTGGAAGCGCTCGCAAACGAGCGGATCATTCGCGATATCACGACCGACGAACTGATGAAAATGACCCGTGGAGATCCGGCAGAAGACCCGCCTGTCGAGCCACAATGAGGCTGATCGACACGAATACCAGCCCTACCTCGAGAACTTCTTATATTTCAGCCGGTGCGGGATGACCGAATCCGTCCCCAGCCGCCGCATCTTGTCGGCCTCGTAGTCCTGGAAGTTGCCCTCGAACCATTCGACGTGGCTGTCGCCTTCGAAGGCCAGGATGTGGGTCGCGATGCGGTCGAGGAACCAGCGGTCGTGGCTGATGATGACGGCGCAGCCGGCGAAATCCTCAAGCGCTTCTTCAAGCGCCCGCAAGGTGTCGACGTCGAGATCGTTGGTCGGCTCGTCAAGGAGCAAAAGATTGGCGCCGGATTTGAGCATCTTGGCCAGATGCACGCGGTTGCGCTCGCCGCCCGAGAGCCCGCCCACCTTTTTCTGCTGGTCCGCGCCCTTGAAGTTGAAGGCCCCACAATAGGCGCGCGAATTTACCTCACGCTTGCCGAGCGCCAGCATGTCGAGACCGCCGGAAATTTCCTCCCACACGGTTTTCTTTCCGTCGAGGCTGTCGCGCGACTGGTCCACATAGCCAAGCTTGACCGACTCCCCGATCTTGATGACGCCCCTGTCGGGCTTCTCCGGACCTGTGATCATGCGGAAAAGCGTGGTCTTGCCGGCGCCGTTCGGACCGATGATGCCGACGATACCGCCCGGCGGCAGCTTGAAGGTCAGATCGTCGATCAGCAGGTTGTCGCCGAACCCCTTCGAAAGCTGGTCGAAATCGATCACGTTCTGGCCGAGCCGCTCGGCCACCGGGATGACGATCTGGGCGGTGGAGGGCCCCTTCTCGGAGGCCTTGGCAAGCAGCTCCTCGTAACGCTGGTAGCGCGCCTTGGACTTGGCCTGGCGAGCGCGCGGGCTCGCAGCGATCCACTCCTGCTCGCGCGCGAGCGTTTTCTGGTGGGATTGTTCTTCTCGGCCTTCCTGCGCCAGGCGCTTCTGCTTCTGCACGAGCCAGGACGAGTAGTTGCCCGCGTACGGGATGCCGCGGCCGCGGTCGAGTTCCAGGATCCAGCCGGTGACATTGTCGAGGAAGTAGCGGTCGTGCGTAACGATCAGGATCGCGCCCGGATAGTTGCGCAGGTGGCCCTCGAGCCAGTTCACCGTCTCGGCATCGAGATGGTTGGTGGGCTCGTCGAGCAGCAGGAGCTCCGGTTGTTCGAGCAGCAGCCGGCACAGCGCCACGCGGCGCCGCTCGCCGCCTGACAGCTGGGTGACGCCCGCATCATCAGGCGGACAGACCAGCGCTTCCATGGCCTGATCGATCTTGGAATCGAGGTCCCACAGCCCCTTGGCCTCGATCTCGTCCTGGAGCCTGGTCATCTCATCCGCGGTCTCGTCCGAATAGTTCATGGCGAGTTCGTTGTAGCGGTCGAGGATCGCCTTGCTGGCGGCGACGCCGAGCATGACGTTCTCGCGCACAGTCTTGGTCTCGTCCAGTTGCGGCTCCTGGGGCAGAAAGCCGACCCGGGCGCCCTCCGCGACCCAGCCGTCGCCGGTAAACTCCCGGTCGATGCCGGCCATGATTCGCAGCAGTGTCGACTTGCCGGAGCCGTTGACGCCGAGCACCCCGATCTTGGCATCGGGATAGAACGAAAGATTGATGTTCTCCAATACTTTCCGGTTGCCCGGATAGGTCTTGGTGAGCCCTAGCATGTGATAGATGAATTGTCGGGCCATTGGCGGCCTGCCTCATTAGAAATTTCGGGAATTGCCGGTGATGTAACGATGCCGGCCGCAAAGGGCAAGCTGCTCGTCAAGCTGGAGCGCCGGATTGGCGCAGCGAAATCGGCAACCTGCTGCCCCCGGGTTTCGCTAGCGCTCAACCCGGCTACAGGCCTTAACGCTTGGGCAACCACCACAACGAATTTGCGGGGGTTTGAACCGCCCTGACCGGAACCGGCGCGGAAAATTTCGAATATTTAACGCCGCTCTGTCGAGAATAGGGCGAACCCGAACCGAAGGCCGACCGACTAACACCACGAAGGGGTTCGGCAAGAACGGAAAATTATGCGAATTTCAAGGCCGCTGCACTAGCCTCGTGAGAGCGCCATGCTGGATCACTTGAAAGCAAACAACCGCACCTGGGCGGCACGGATGATCTCTCGTGACGCCGGCTTTTTCAACAGGCTCGAACGCCAGCAGACACCGGAGTACCTGTGGATCGGATGCTCCGATAGCCGGGTGCCTGCCACTCAGATCGTGGATGTCGATCCCGGCCAGATCTTCGTGCACCGAAACGTCGCCAACCTCGCACCGCCTCAGGATGCCAATTACCTGTCCGTGCTCCAATTCGCAGTCGACGTATTGAAGGTGAAGCACATCATCGTGGTCGGACACTATGGGTGTGGCGGCGTGAGTGCGGCCGTAGACGGCAAGCGCCGCGGCCTCGTGGACCATTGGCTACATCCGATCCGCGAAGTCCTTCGTGAGCACCGTCACGAGCTTGATGCGATCGTGGATCCAGGCGCCCGCCTCGACCGTCTGTGCGAGCTTAATGTCATCCGGCAGGTGAGAAACGTCGCTTCTGACATCATCGTGCAGGAGGCCTGGGCGCATACCCAGGACCTGAGTGTCCACGGCTGGATCTATTCTCTGGCCAACGGCTTGGTGACCGACCTTGGCGTGACGGTCAGCGCGCCAACGGAAATCGAGCGGCGGGGTTAACAATGGCGATCCGACTTTACGAGAGACCGCCTTTACGCGTCGCTGTTCGCTCTTTTTGGCGCTCGCTGAGATACGCTCTCTTCGATACCTACCGGCCGGAACTGCACTACATGCGCGGTCCCGGACCCAAGTGGCACGCAAAGCATAGAGGCCAGCCGCAAGCCTCTGCCGGTTGCGGCTTGGCCCCCGGCCAATAGCAGAACTAAGCGGTGCTGTGACCGGGGACGTTGCCGGTCACGGCATGGCGTGCCGGCCGTGGCTCGCCGACCGCATGAACCCAATCACCAATCCGCTCAGGGCACTGCCGGTAAGGATGACGGTGGCGCCCAGTACGATCAGGGCCGCCAGCGTCAGGACGTCATGGTTGATTCCAAGCACCGCCAAAATGCCGAGCACGAGCGAAGCAAGCCCGGCCAGCATCTGAACGCCCGCAGAGCCCGACGCCATCTCGCCGGCGAGCAGCTCTGTGCCTGCACGCGGAACGCCTGACCGGTTTGCCGAACTCTGCAGCATGTACAGGTGCCTTACCGCATTGCTGGTCAGCATCAACGCACTGCCATACGCGATCACGGCAATCGCCGTCAGAATTTCGGGCGAGATGCCGAGCAACGCGAGGATTCCGAGCACGATTCCCGCCACCCCGACCAGAAACAGACTGGACAAGCTGCCGACGCCGAACTGCTCGGACGAAGCGCCTGTCGAGCCTGCAGGGAAGATGATGCCGGCGTACTCGGAAAGCATGGTTCCGCCCTGAACCAAGAGCGCAGCGCCAAATACGATTACCGCTATCGGCAATATAATTTCGCGATGCACGCCTGCGAGCGCAAGGATTGCGAGAACTACGGTAGCAATACCGCCGATCGCATCGGCGAGCCCGCCATAAGCCGCGGCCTCGACCGGCGCTGACGACGATCCAGTGTATGTCGAGCTCATGACTTTTTTCCTTTCTAGATTCCGGTCGGACTCTTTCGAATGCCTCCGGAGATATCGTCTTGGCTGCGTTAACCAACGCCGCCTTAACGAAGAAATACGCCGCGCGTCGCCGGGTTCCCGCCCTGCGACCTTGTGCACATGACAACGCTCCCGCTCGACGCATCCGCGAGGAGCCGGTCACGGGCGATCGCGCCCAAACATTCGCTGGCGGTCAGGCAGGCCGAAACGGCACGTCGAGTTCAGCCAAAGCCTCGGTGGGATGCGCCGGATTCACGGCCCATCACCACCGTTCGGCTTTACCGCGCCGGGAGATCGGCGTCAGCCCACGTAGGCTGCTCGCGTTTGCTCCTCAACCTCGACGCTGGTCGCGGGCTGCGCCGGGAGCTGCAGCACGGTCGCAAGCTGTTCCTCAGGGAGGCTTGTCAGCAGGACAGTATGACCATCAGGAAATTCAACGGCGTCGTGATGGGTACCGGGGGATTGTTTGTTGACCTGCCGGAAAATCGCCGTGGCATACCTCACGCTCCGCCGCGGCCAGCCGAAGAAGCCGCGGTGTGTGATAAGCAGTCCGTTGGGAAAAGCGATTTCGGTTCCCGGCAGAAGGCAAACCGCCACTTCCAGGCTTTCTGGTGTAGCGAAGCCCCGCGTTCCGGTTCCGAAGTTACGCGTGACAAGCTTGTCACCGACCGCAGCGGGGCGGGATTTTACGTTCTGTAGACTGTAGTCGCACATGGTGCATCTCCTGCGTTTCGCACAATTTGCCAAGCCCACATGGACATACGGTGCGCAGGTAGATTGTTCCGAAGTTCGGCTGCCGCGCGGTGCGTCTCTTTCGCACGGAAGGCCATTACGGGTTTCCGTCGCGCAGGCCTTTGCGCTGCGCCAGGACAACGAGTCGAGGTTCACACTGCAGTGGCCCCAATATGTCGAGCAGGTATTTGGGATGCCCAAGCGGCGCACTTGCGGCGCCGCTTGATAGATCGTTTGTCGGCGAGTCGCGGTGGTTCAGCTCTGGCCGCCGCCGCCGGTCGGGCGGCGCATGGAGAAGCGCAACTCCGGCATTGTGCCGTAGTAGTCGTGATAGCCGGCGCGCATGATCGGCCGCACGCGAAGGCTACCCGAAGCGCGTGACGATGTCAGCGAGCGCCGGCAGCGGCCGTCGTCATCGCCAGCGTGATAGAATGCTGTCCGCTGCTCGTAAATCGTGGGGCGCCGCAATCCGGCCGCGCCTGCCGAACACGAGGACCTCGATCGAGTTGCGCTCCGTCTTGATGACGTAGTTGTAGCCGTCGAGCAGGCGAGAAATCACTTGGCCGAACGAGCCCGAATAAGCCGTGTCGGCAGCTGCGTCGAGAGCAATGGCGGTGCGGTAGCGAACGTCGAATGCGCCACCGAACGCCGAAAGTACATCGGAGATGGCCTCTTGGTCAGTGGTGACGCGAACCGCCGCGAGACTGCCTTCGATTTTGACGTCAGCGCAAGCAACCGTCGCAAAGCCGCACGCCAGGACGGCCGTTGCAACCAGCGCCAATCGCAACATGCGTGATCCTCGATGCTGAACCACTCGGGTCATGCCTATCGCCCAATCCAACACGTCGCCCGGTCTAACATCCTGTCGGTGTGACGCTCCGTCTACGCAGCAACGGCGATGCAGCCTCTCATTCAAGCGCCATCGGGCATGGGACCGCAGCCCGATGGCACAAGAAGGCGGCCGTGTAGGCAGGTCAAACAGCCGCCTTGGGTGGACTAAAGCAGGCAGATCAGATTCAAACGCGGCTCTCAGTCTTCCCGCAGCCTGATGAACACGCGCGAGCGGTGGCAAATCTGCGGGTCGACATCGCCATTCGAAAAGCTGTGGGTTTCGACCGCAGTTGTGATGTGCGCGCCCGTCAAGGTCCTCCTGTTGAGCGAAACCATGCCGGTGATGGACGGGATCGCGTCCACGGTGCTGGTCTGCCCGGTGCGTGGCCCCGTCAGATGGTTTGCCAGGTAGCTGCCGGGCACCATCATGGACGTCCAGCCGCCCGCGCCGTCGACCGTATAAGTGAAGGAGTAGCCGAAATCCGCCGAGCTGGCGGATGGCGCGAAATTGGGAAATCCCGGTGGCTGCGGAGTAGGGGGAACGGTGACTGCGACGGTCGTTCCCTTGACGGTTCCGGTGCCATCCCCGTTGAAAACGCGAATGCCCTCGACCGTGAATGAATAGGAGAAAACTTTTCCATCGATAGGCCGCAAGGTGACAGGATCAAATCCCGAATTCGGCAAGGCCACCCCGGGAGTTGGATTCGGACCTGGGGGTACTGTCGAGCCTGGTGCGACGAGACAAACCGCGCTGCCGGTGAAGCCGTAGGCTCCCTTGAGTCTTAGGGGAACGATCGCGGCGGTCTGGGCCCAGGTCATTGCAACAAGGGAAACCGAAAGTGCGACAGCGATACTCGCCGTCGTAACCGTGCGGACCGCGAGATTGCCTCCGCCGCCGCCCAACAGAATATCGTTGCCATCATTGCCCTGAATGACGTCGGCCCCGTCCGTGCGGATCAGGAAATGGCTCCGGTTGTTGCCAAAGATGGTGGTCATGAACCCAGCTCCTTTGTCTTTAGGCTGGGCATCCTCAATGAACCGGCGTCAGCGCAGCGTTAGCAGTGCGTCAAAAAAGCAACATTGGTGGAAATTTTTTGCATTTGCGGAATTTTTGCTTTTTGGTGAAGGCGCTGGCGCAGGACGCATACGAACGTGAATTCAACGTGTTATGGCCTTCGGCCTGGCTAAGGTCCGGCCTTTACGGGGGCCCACTGAGCCAATAGCATCCGGCCCGTTCCGGCGACGCGATCAGGATTTCCGAACGTGGACGCAACCGCATCAGACCAGCTTCGCTTTCGGTTGCTCGGCGAAGCAACGCTACGCGTCGCGGGGATCGACAGCCATCGCGTATTCCCCCAGAAGGGGCTGGCGCTGCTCGTTTACCTCGCCATGAACCGCGGCCGTCCAGTTAGCCGCGCGGTATTGGCCGACCTGCTGTGGGGCAACCGGGTCGATTCCCAGGCGCGACAAAACCTGCGCCAATGTATCCTGACACTGCGGCGCGATCTCGGGCCAACCCTGGGGCGAGCGCTCGTGGTCGAAGATCAATCCCTTGCGCTCGCGGTCGATCGGGTCGAGGTCGACGCTCTGCGATTTGTCGCCTGCGCGGGCGCCGCAGACCCGACCGAGCGTCGGCGCTGCCTCGATCTCCCCTGGGGGCCGTTCCTCGGCAGTTTCTCGACCGGCGCCGAAGGCTTTGACGAATGGGCGGCCGCGGAGCGGCAAGGGCTCGACACCACCGCAGCGCGCGTATTCGTCGAACTCGCAGAGCGCTTCGATGGCGCTGGTGATGGCGAACTTGCCATCGCGGCGCTGGAGCGGTTGATTGCCATCGATCCAGCCGAGGAACACCGGCACCGCCGGCTGTTGGCGCTCGAAGCCCGTACCCGCGGCGCTGACGCCGCGCTCGCCCGCGGCAAGATGCTCACGGCGCTGTTGAAACGGGAATTCGACGCTGCGCCCGAACCTGCCACGCTCGCCTTGCTCGAAAATATCCGCCGCAGCGCGCGGACGCAATTCGAGGATGTGCGGACGGTCGCGACTGAGCCGCATGATGATCTGAAACCGATCGGGCCTGCCGCAATAACTCCGACAGCGCCGCTTGGGGCGGGGCGCCTGCCGCGCGTCATCGCGGCCTGTGCCGTCGCCGTCTTGGCTTCGGCGGGCGTCGCGGTCGTATGGATGCAGGCGTTGGCGCCGTCCACTCCGATCATCGAACAACGCGTACAACAAGATCTCGCCGCGCAGACCGCGCACTCCATCGACTCGGACGGGTCGCTACGCTCCTTTCCAAGCCCAAGCTGGCAATCGCCGCCCTTGCCTTCGCGGTCTGCCGGAGAGGCGGGCGGGCGGGAGCGCGGGCTTGTCGCGATTGTCGTGTTGCCGTTCACGAGCCGCGGGGAGCAAAACGGCAACATGGTCGCCGACATGATGACGGACGACCTCAACAATATGCTGTCGCGTTTCAGTGAATTGCGCGTCATCTCGAGCCAGACCGGGCGCAGCTATCGGGGACGAAACGTCGACGCTGCTGCGATCGGTAAGGAGCTTGGCGTCAGCTACTTGCTTGAAGGCAACGTATCGATGCGCGGTGGCGATCTGCGCGTGAATGTCGGGCTGGTGGAGACCGCAACCCAATTGCAGGTCTGGTCGCGCCGTTTCGATCGTACCGGAGTGGATCGCTTCGCCATCCAGGACGAGATCGTCAAAAGCCTTGGCCGCGAGCTTCAGATCGAGCTTGTGCAGCTTGAAAGCGAGCGCGGAACGGCTCCCCCCGATTTGCATGAACTGATCTTCAAGGGCTTCGCCGCGCTCGGGGCCGCCTCCTACTCGGGCGTTGAGTCGCTGCGGCTGGCTGAACGCTTTTTTGCGCAGGCGTTAAGCCAAGACCCCGACAATGTGCGGGCGCAGGGCGGCCTTGGCGCCTATCACGCCCAGATGGCCTTGCAGTTCCACGACGACGAGCCGGCGGCCCATCTCGAAAAAGCTGAGACCATCCTTGGCCGGCTGATCGACCGGCACCCAAACAGGCACGGCCCGTTTTTTAACCTGGGGCTGGTCTACGTTGCCCGCAAGCAGGCTAAGAATGCGGCGCGCATGTTCGAGCGCTCAATCGAGCTTAATCCCAGCCATGCGCCATCCTACGCCCAGCTCGGCCGCACCCTCGTAATGTTGGGGCGCCCCGACGAGGGGCTCCAGCACATTCTCTACGCCATGCGGTTGAGTCCGCGCGACCCGACGCTGCCATATTGGCTCTTCTTCGCCGGCCAAGCTGAGCTCGAACTCGGAGATTACGGCGAGGCAATCGTCTATGCCGAGCGTGCGCACGCGCTTAATCCCGGCCACCCTCACACCATGCTGGTCCTGGCCGCCGTGCATGCGTTGTCGGACAATATCAGTGCAGCACACCGGCAGCTCCACGAATTGTCGCAAGTAAAAGCCCATCTCTCACGCGAGAAATTGATCGAGCTTTACGGCGAGGCACGCGCGCTGCGGCAGTCGCGTTTCGTTGAGGGGTTGCGCCGGGCACTCGCGCCGGCGCTGTGAACATATTGCCCAAGTGGCAGCTTGACCGTGCACCGGCCTAATTGGCTCAGCCGTCATGACGTCCGATCGCAGGCGTCCGGAATCCGCCCTGGTTCAGCCCTGTCCGCCGCCGGTCGGGCGGCGCATGGAGAAGCGCAACTCCGGCATTGTGCCGTAGTAGTCGTGATAGCCGGCGCGCATGATCGGCCGCATGGAACCGGTGTCGAGCAGGCCGTCGCGAATGAACCGCTCGTCGATATAGACCCCGATCACCTGGCCGAACACCACGTGGCGGTCGGTGGCACGGCCCTCGTAGTCGGCGAGGGACACGGTCTGCACCCATTTGCATTCGAGCGCGCATGGTGATGCCGCGACCCGCGGCGGCTTGACGAGGCGCGACGGCGCAGGCGCGAGCCCGCACTTCTCCATTTCATTGACGCCGCGCGGGAATGGCGCCGAGGTCTGGTTGACCTGCTCGCGCAGTTCGTAGGTTGCGAAATTGCAGACGAACTCCTTGGTCTCCTCGATGAAGGCCAGCGAATCCTTGCGCTGTTCGCTGGAGAACATCACCATCGGGGGGAGGCTCGATACGCCGTTGAACCACGAATAGGGCGCGAGGTTGATCTCGCCGGCAGCGCTCATGGAGGTGATCCAGCCGATCGGCCGCGGCGCCACGATGGCCTTGAACGGGTCGTAGGGCAGGCCGTGATCGTTCTTCTTGCGGGTGTCGTAAAACATCTGCGCTCTCTTGGCCCCTCCCTACTCTCCCCCGCGAGCGGGAGAGGGTAGGGAGGGGTGGCGAAGGCTACTTGAAGCGCGTGACGATGTCAGCGAGCACGGGCCG
>WNFF01004332.1_pt1 | contig 26014 bp, 22 predicted proteins | sample 5400441 | NCBI WGS metagenome assembly WNFF01 (sample SAMN13153345, study PRJNA577476) | soil metagenome | isolation source: 120 cm saprolite under Douglas fir tree site 2 hole 3 replicate 1 | place: USA:California | collected 2015-04-18
ATCGTTCGGCTCGACGGCCGGCGCGCCACCTACCTCGCCATCCTCAAGAAGGCAGACGCCAGCACGCTGGCGGTGGTGGAGGGCGCCAGGGAACAGATCCCCATCATCAAGGAGGCGGCGCCGCAGGGCATGGAGCTGAAGCTCGACTTCGATCAGTCGATCTTCGTCCGGGCCGCCATCGTCAACGTGCTGCACGAAGCGCTGATCGCCTCGATCCTGGTCTCGCTGATGATCCTCTTCTTCCTCGGGAGCTGGCGAGGCGCGGTGATCGTCGGCACCAGCATTCCGCTCGCCATCCTCGTCGGGCTGATCGGCCTCTTCCTCAGCGGAAACACGCTGAACCTCATGACCATGGGCGGGCTCGCGCTCGCCATCGGCATGCTGGTCGACGACGCGACCGTCGCCATCGAGAGCATCCATCGCAATCGCCACGAGGGAAAGGCGCTCACCCCGGCCATCCTCGACGGCTCCGAGCAGATCGCTGTCCCGGCGCTGGCAGCGACGCTGACCATCTGCATCGTCTTCTTTCCCGTGGTCCTGCTCGAGGGGCCGGCGCGCTTCCTCTTCTCTCCCTTGGCGCTGGGCGTGGCGGTCTCGATGCTCGCCTCGTACGTCCTCTCCCGCACGCTGGTGCCCATGCTGGCGCGCATGCTGATGGAGAAGGAGGACCTGCACTACCAGGGCGAGAGCTTCGCCGCGCGCTTCAACCGCTGGCGGGACCGCTCGTTCGGGCGCTTCCAGGACGCGTACGGGCGCATGCTCCAGGTCCTGCTGCACCACCGGGCGATGGTCCTCGGCGCCGGCGCGATGATCGCGCTTTGCTCGGCGACGCTGCCGTTCATGGTGGGGCTCGACTTCTTCCCCAACGTGGACGCCGGTCAGATGCGGCTCCACTTCCGCGCGCCCATCGGCACGCAATTGGAGGAGACCGAGCGGCTGGTGGCGCGGCTGGAGCAGCGCATCCAGGACATCGTGCCGCGCGATCTGGACACCATCAACGCCAACATCGGCATGCCCATCTCGTACAACCTGGCATTCGTGCAGACCGACAACACCGGCAGCCAGGACGCCGACGTGCTCATCGCGCTCAAGCCGGGCCACGCGCCCACCGAGCGCTACATGGAGAAGATCCGCCGCGAGCTTCCCGACGAGTTCCCCGGGTGCGCCCTGTACTTCCAACCCGCCGACATCGTCAGCCAGGTGCTCAACTTCGGGCTCTCGGCGCCCATCGACGTGCAGATCGAAGGGACCGACGTCGAGAAGAGCTACGCGCTGGCGCGCGATCTGGCCAACCGCATCCGGCTGGTTCCGGGCGCCTCCGACGTGCGCATCCCACAGGTCCTTGCCCATCCCGCGCTCGCCGTCGACGTGGACCGGCGGTTGGCGGCGCACATCGGCGTCACCGAGCGCGACGTGGCCAATAATCTCTTGGTCTCGCTCAGCTCCAGCGCGCTGGTCGCTCCGTCGTTCTGGATCAATCCCCGCAACAACGTGAACTACGCGGTGGTGGTGCAGACACCGCTCACCAAGGTGGATTCAGTGGCCTCGCTGCTGGGGACGCCGCTGGGCCGCGGCGCGCAGCTCATCTCCTCCTCTTCCATGCCGGGCGATCCGGTGTCCGGCGGCGCGTCGTACCTGGGCGCGGTGGCGCGGCTGCGGCCCGACACGGACGTTTCGATGATCAACCATGTCGCTGTCCAGCGCGTCATCGACGTGCAGGTCAGCGCCACCGGGCGCGATCTCGGCGGCGTCGCGCTCGGCATCCAGAAAGCGATCGACTCCCTCGGCCAGCTCCCCAAGGCCACGCGCATCCACATCCGCGGCCAGAGCGAGAGCATGTTCGCGGCTTTCGGCAGGCTGGGGCTCGGGCTGGTGCTGGCCATCGTGCTCGTCTACCTGCTTCTGGTGGTGCTCTTCCAGTCGTTCCTCGATCCCTTCATCATCCTCGTGGCGGTGCCCGGCGCGCTCATCGGCGTCCTCTGGATGCTCGCGCTGACCGGCACGACGCTGAACGTCGAGTCGTTCATGGGAGCGATCATGGCGGTGGGCATCGCCACCTCGAACAGTATCCTCCTCGTCAGCGCCGCCAACGACGCGCGCGTGCACGAGAAGCTGGGCGTGCTCGAGGCGGTGATCACGGCCGGCAGGACGCGCTTGCGGCCGGTGCTGATGACCGCTCTGGCGATGCTGCTCGGCATGGTGCCCATGGCGCTGGCTCTCGGCGAGGGCGGCGAGCAAAACGCGCCGCTCGGGCGCGCGGTCATCGGCGGCCTCCTGGTGGCGACGTTCGTAACGCTGTTCGTGGTGCCGGCGGTCTACACCATCCTGCGCCGGGCCATGCCGCAGGCACACCAGCTCGACGAGAAGTTCGAGGCCGAGAGCCGCATGGAGCCGACGCATGGCTGACAACGACAAGCGCCTGGTCGCGGTGGGAAGCGCGATCCTGGTCATCGCCGCGGCGGCCGGCGCGCTGACGCTGTTCCTCCGCGAGCGCAGCGCGCAGGCGCGCCAGTCAGATCTATTGACGAAGGAGCAGGCGCAGGGGCCGACCGTGCGGGCCGCCCGCGTAGAGACGGCGTCGGCCAATCGCGTCGTCGTGCTGCCTGCGGAGGTGCGCGCCGAGCTTCGCGCCACCCTCTACGCCAAGGTGAGCGGCTACGTGAAGGAAGTCCTCGTCGACAAGGGCCAGCGCGTGCGCGAGGGGCAGGTGCTGGCGGTGCTGGAGTCGCCCGATCTCGACGAGCAGGTGCGCTCCGCGCAGGCCGAACTGTCGCTGCGCACGCAACAGCTCGGCCGGGCCCAGCGGCTGGTCGGACCGGGGTACGTCTCACACGATCAGCGCGAGCAGCTCGAGGAGGCCGTCAAGGTCGCGCAGTCCTTGCTGGCTCGGGCGCGCACGCAGAAGGGCTACCAGATCCTGCGCGCGCCCTTACTCTTGCCCGCGGCGACGGGAAGCACCTCCAGCGCCCAGCCGCTCCTCGAGATTGCGCAGCTCGATCGCCTCCGCATCGCGCTCCAGTTGGGCCAGGACGACGCCGCGCGCGTACGGGTGGGCGATACCGTCAGCTTGCAGATCGCGCCCGATCAGCCGGCGTTCGAAGCGCGCATCTCGCGCATCTCGCAGAGCCTGGACGCGCGCACGCGCACGATGCTGTGCGAGATCGATCTGCCGCATCCGCCGCCAGGGCTCTATCCCGGCGCGTTCGTCGAGACCAGCCTGCCGCTGCACGGCCCGCCGCGGCCGCTGGTGCCCACGGAAGCGCTGGTCGGGCAGTCTGGGCAGCTCTTCGTCGCGCTGATCGAGGACGGCCGCGTGCACTTCCAGCGCGTCAAGCTGGGCGTCGACGACGGCGCGCGCGTCGAGGTCCTCGACGGACTGCGCGGCGGCGAGCTGGTCGCGCTCAGCCTCTCGCCCGACGTGGCCGACGGGACGACCGTGCGCATCCGCGACGAGGCGGCTCGCACCAGCGGCAGGTAGCGGTCGAGCCGCTAGCTGTCGTCGTCAGACGGGTAGGCTCTGAGCGAACGCGCGATCAGGCCGAAGCCCCCGGCGAGCATGCCGAACATGAGGAGGGTGTTGAACAGGCTGGTCGGCGCCCATTGGATCGACAGGCTCATCAGCACCGCCGCCAGGATGGTCAGCAGGCCTCCAGCGGAGAGAATCCAGCCGATCTTGCTCTTGCCGTCGAAGAAGAGCACTCCGATCCCGATGAGCAACGGAAGCATGGTCAGTCCGAAGCCGGCCGGCCTGTTCCAGCCCCACAGCCCGAAGAAGTTGAAGGATGAAGACACCTGCACCTGGTTCAGCACCAGGTATCCCCCGAGCACCGCGAGAGCCAGACCGAAGAAGAAAGTTCCTATGCCGCCTGGCGTCCCCCCCGCGCCGCGCAACCGCCGCGCCTTGACGAGCGCCTTCGCCTCTTCCAGTTCGGCGAGCTCCAGAGCCTGCTTCTCCGCATCGAGGTCTGGCATGCCGCCATTCTAGCGCCAGCGCTCCCCCTTTGGCTGCGCCATTCGTGCACTGCGCAACGCCCTGCGACCTCCCACCTTGGCATCCGGCAGCGCCATCTGCGATCTCCACTTCCGACAGAGGAGGAATGACTGGCCATTGCCAAGAAGATCGATGTGCTGACCATCAAGCTGGACCCCAAGCCCGGAGCGCTCGCCCAGGTCCTGGGGGCGTTCCGCGAGGCGAAGGTGAACGTCACCGCGAGCTGGGCGTACCAGATGGGCCCCGGCGAAGCACAGGCCCACTTCTTCACCGGCGACTTCGATCGCGCCAAGCAGGCGCTCATCGCCAAGGCGGGCATCAACATCGAAGCGACCGACGCCTTCGCCATCGGCGGCAGGTTCGCCACCGTCATCTTCGTCGCCGAGAGCGATGTTCCGAAGACGGCGAAGGCGCTCGGCGCCTGAGCGACCGACGCGAGGGAGTCACGGCCCCGATCTGCACAGCCCGTCTCTGGACCATCGCTCGCTGCCTACGCAATGGTGGCAAAAGAACAGACCTTCGGGGTCGTATTTCCCCTTGAGCTCCGACAGCCGCTGGTAGTTTTCGCCCCAGAACTCCTGCTGCCAATTCGGCTCGAAATAATCCGCTTCGTTGACATAGCTCCCGGCGCCCGGCGTGACGTCGCGGATGAACTTCATTGCGGCCGCCACCCTGGCTCGCGCGACCTCGCCCTCGGCGTTGTCCGGCTCGTGGCCCGGCACCCCCGGAAATGCAGGCGCGCTGGCAGCTACGATGATCAGGGCTGCCGCCTTGTAGACCCCCGGGTTCATCGACGTCTCTCGACCGTGCTGCACCGCCTCGGCGGAGGCCCCGGCTTGCCCTTTGTTGAAGTGCAGCGCGACCGACCAGTGTCGCGACGCTTCGAACAGCGAGGCCGCAAAGGTCTTCGCATTGGCCCCTTCGAAAAGATCGAGCGGAACCCAACGCGACTGATACGCATACCAATAGGTCGATACCTGCTCTCCGTCGCCCGCCCACCAGAACTGATTGGCAGGTTGATCGGTCCGCGGATCTCTCTCGATGGCGCTCGGGACATGCTCCTTGAGATAGGCATGATTCCACATTCTATCGCCCGGTATCTGGAAAGAATTCACCTTCATCGAGAAGGTATCTCCGTTCCGTTCAATCCAATCGCGGAAGGGTTGCCAGGCCTGCTCGGCCTCCCTTGCGGTGATCCCCTCGAAGACCAGCGACAATTGAAGCGAGTTGTTTCTCCTTGCACGGACCTGCTCACCCCAATGCTCGTTGCTCAAGCTCTCCCGATAGAAGAGGAGGAAGCGCTCGAGGAGCTGTTTGAAGGCAGCGTCGTCTTTTGCAACGATGCTGCCTTCGACGGCGCCGAAATAGCTCGGAAGCGGATGCGTCTTCAGCGTGACTCTGGTGACGATTCCAAAGGTGCCGCCTCCCCCGCCGCGCAATGCCCAGAACAGATCCTGGTTCTGGCAGCCGTTCACCACCAGCAGCTTGCCGTCGGCGGTGACCACCTCCGCTTCGAGCATGCTCGCTGCGGCGATTCCATATTTCTTGGACCAACTCCCGAAACCACCGCCTTGCATGAATCCGCCGGCAGCGCCGACCGTGGTACACCCGCCACCTTGGACATAGCGGCCGTGCTTCACGGTCACCTCTTGATAAGCTTCGAGCCAGCGCGTGCCTGCCTCCAGGCTGACGGCGGGGTTGCTGGCCTGCGTCGCCGGGCAAGCCCGTGGGACGAAGGCGTCGTGGATCGAGACCCGGCGCATCTTGTGCGTCCAGACCAGCAGGGAATCGGGTGCATTCGAGCGACCGAGATAGTCGTGGCCAGTGCCTTTGATCACCAGCCGCAATCTGTTCTGGCGCGCGAAATTCACCGACGCCACGATGTCTGCGGCGTCCTCGGCCGCGACGGCGTAGGCGCTGGCAGCGGCATTCCAGGCGCCGAGCCAGCCCGCGGATTGGGTGCCCCCCGGATGGTCCTGGAGATAAAATGGATTCTTCGAATTCCTCATCGCGGCGGCGCAAGGCTCTGCCATCGCGTCTTTCCTGCAGACCGCCAGAGGTGACTGAGGCTGTTCGAGCTTGCCATGGAGGCTCGCTCCGAACCGTTGCCATTCGGCCTGTGACGGCCAACATGGCTGGTCGGGTGTGCAGCGACACATCGGCGCCGCTTCCTGTCGGGCAGCGAGCCGACTCGACGCGCATCCTGCGTCGGCGAGAGCGGACAGGAAGAGACCCGCAGCGACCATTATTCGTGTCATGCTGAGCTACAGTGCATCGCACGAGAGGAGGAGGCAATGACCGCACGCATCGCATGCGCGCTGCTGCTCCTGGCGCCGGCTGCCATTCCCCAGCAGCAGGACGAGAACCGGGGCAAGATCCTGCTCACCATCTTCCTGCGGCACGATCAATCGAAGACGCTAGGCGAGATCCGCGCCCAGCTCGAACGGACCGGCTTCACCAGCTCGTTCCCGCCGGACGGCGTCGAGGTCGTCTCGTGGTACGTGATGATGGGCATCGGCCAGGTGGTGACGCTGCGCCTGCCGGCGGAGCGGCTGCGCGAGGTGAACCGCATGGTCGAGGAGAAGGCGTGGGGCGCCTACCGCACCGACTTCTACGCAACCTACGACTACAAGGCAGTCGCCGAGCAGGAGCGGAAGAAGCCGAGGTGACGTTTTCGAAGAGGCGTCGGGGCGGCCACAGCGTGTCGTCATGCAGAAACAGATCCGGCGCCGTCTTGTGGCGCCTGTCTCTCGGTACCGAGAACAGACGAGTCGGCGGCGCCATAGCCGCGCGACAGCCGCATGCCTCGGACGGGACGCGTCGATGAGCCGCGACCGCACCTTGAGTCTGCCGACCGCGCCGTCGCGGCGAACGTCGCGGCCCGGCCGAGGCATGGCGGTGAGCGCGGCGTCGCGCAAAGACCGAAACAGGCGCTACATCGCGGCGAAGGCGTCGTTGGGCTAGAGTTCATCTTCATGATCGACATCGGCGTACTTGCCAAGGAACTCGACGATGCGGTGCTCGGTCGCCGCGAGATCGGGCCGCTCACCAAGACGCACGGCGAGTTCGATCTCAAGACGGCCTACGCGATCCAGCGCGCCGGCCTCGAGCTGCGCGCGCAGCGTGGCGAGCGCGCCGTGGGCTACAAGCTGGGATTCTCCAGCGAGGCAAAGCGGCAGCAGATGGACCTCGCCACGCCCATCTACGGCTACCTCACCCACGCGATGTTGGTGCAGGAGCGCGTCGTCCTCGCCGAAGGCATTCACCCGAGGGTAGAGCCGGAGATCGCCTTCGTCACCGCAACCGAGCTGCGCGGCGACATCACCTTCGAGGAGGCGTTGCGAGCATGCGCGACCGTCGCTCCGGCGCTGGAGATCCTCGACTCGCGGTTCGTCGGCTTCAAGTACTTCTCCGTCCCGGACGTGATCGCCGACAACTGCTCGTCGTGGCGGTTCGCACTGGGCAAGCAGCAGAGCCCCTGCGAGGTGGGAGACCTTCTCATCCGCGTTTCCATCGACGGGCGCCTCCGGCAGGAAACGCGCTCGAGCGCGATTTCCGCCCATCCCGTCCTTTCGCTCGTCCAACTCTGCGCCATGCTCGCGACACACGGCCAATCGCTGCCCGCCGGAAGCATCGTGCTCACCGGCGGCGCGACCGCGGCCGAGCCGCTCGGGCCGGGCATGATCGTCTCGCTCGAGATCGAGTCCCTCGGCCAGGTAAGGCTGAGCGTCGAATAGCCGAAATATCTCCTGCGCGAGCGCGTAGCGGCCTCGTGGCCCGGGCGTAGAGCCCGCGAGCCCCCAAGGAGGCTTCCCATGAAGTTGATTGCAGCGATCTGCGTCATGCTGGCATCCGCGTGTGCGAGCACTTCGTCGTCGCCCAGGTTGGCGGGCTCGGGAGGCGACAGGGCTGGGGACACCAACTCGTGCGCTCCTCTGGCGGCGGCGATGGTCGATCGCGGCACCACGCTCTACTCCAATCCGGACAGCACGTCGGCAGCCGTCACAAACCTGGACACCGACACCCGGCTCTGCGCGTCCTCCTCGACCGCCGGCTTTGGCTTCCGGCGGGTCAGGCTCCCCGACGGCCGGGACGCGTACGCGCCGGCGGACCACGTCTCGGACCTCTGACGGCGCGCAAATCCGTCTAGTACGTCTTGATCCCTTCACCGGTGGGCCGCCAGCGCAAGAGGTGCCGCTCGATGACGCTGACGAGCCAGTCGAGCAGGAGCGCGAAAGCGGTCAGCACCAGGATGCCGGCGAAGACGGTGTTGATGTCGAACGCGCCCTCCGCCTGGAGGATGAGATAGCCGACGCCGGCGGCGGAGCCAAGGTACTCGCCCACCACCGCGCCGACGAAGGCCATGCCCACCGAGGTGTGCAGGCTGGAGAAGACCCAGCTCGTCGCCGAGGGCAAGTAGACGTGGCGCAGGAGCTGCCGCCGTGTCGCGCCCAGCATGCGAGCGTTGGCGAGCACCACCGGGCTCACCTCCTTCACGCCCTGGTAGACGTTGAAGAAGACGATGAAGAAGACGAGCGTGATGCCGAGCGCGACCTTGGAGAGGATGCCGAGTCCGAACCACACGGCGAAGATGGGCGCGAGGATGACGCGCGGCATGGCGTTGGCGCCTTTGATGTACGGATCGAGCAAGCTGGAGGCGGTGGGAGTGAGCGCGAGCCACAGGCCCACCGTCAGGCCGAGGAGGGTTCCGCCGCCGAAGGCGAGCACGGTCTCCACCAACGTGATGGCGAGGTGCTTGTAGATCTTGCCGCTGGTGAACCAACGCGCGCCCTTCTCCAGCACCACGAGGGGCGAGCCGAAGAAGAAGCGCGGCAGGATGTCCGACTCGGTCAAGAGGTGCCAGACGGTGAAGAGCAGGAGCAAGAGGAGCAGGCGGAGCGCGAGCAGCCGCAAGCCGGCGCGCGGATGATGGCTAACCGCGTTTCTGCTGGGCATAGCCCTTCAGGACCTCCGCCTTGAGCAGCTCCCAGATCTTCTGGTGCAGCTCGAGGAAGCGCTTGGTCATCCTCACCTCGGAGACGTCACGCGGCCGCGCCAGATCGATGACGAACTCGCCGATGGGGTGAGTCGCCGGTCCCGCCGAGAACACCATCACGCGGTCGGACAGCGAGATGGCCTCCTCCAGATCGTGGGTGATGAAGACGACCGATTTGCGGTCGCTCGACCACAGCTCGAGCAGCTCGTTCTCCATCAGCTGGCGCGTCTGCACGTCGAGGGCGCTGAAGGGCTCGTCCATGAGGATGATCTTCGGGTCGAGGATGAGCGTCTGGGCGAGCGCCACCCGCTTGCGCATGCCGCCGGAGAGTTGGTGCGGATAGCGGTTGCCGAAGCCTTCCAGTCCCACTCGCTCGAGCCACTCCTGGGCGCGCCGCAACGTCTCCTCGCGCTCGACGCCGCGGAACTGCAACCCGGCGGCGACGTTGTCGAGCGCGCTGCGCCAGGGCATGAGCGCGTCGGCCTGGAAGAGATATCCGGCGTCCTTGTTGAGCCCGGCGAGCGGCGCGCCGGCCACCAACACCCTGCCGGAGGTGGGGGCGATGAGGCCGGCGGCGATATTGAGCAACGTCGACTTCCCGCAGCCCGTCGGTCCGACCACGGCGAGGAATTCGCCTTTGCCAACCTGGAACGATGCCTCCCGCACCGCGGTGTAGGGCGCCTCGCGCCGCCCCGCGGGAGGGAAGGTGCAGGTGATGGCTTCGAGCGCGAGCGCCGGCACCTGCGCGCGGGCGAGCGGCCGGGCCAGGGAGGAAACCTCGCTCACTTCGCCCTCTTCTTGGCGAACTCGTCGACGAAGCGGTTGTCGAACGTTTTGCTCACGTCGACGGTGGCCGACATTACCGAGGGCTCGAAGAGCTTGAGCACCTTGTAGACGTTGCGCGCGCCCTCCAGGCTGAAACGCCCGTCGGGCGAGTACCCCTCGATGGCCTTGGCCAGCGCCGCCCGGTACGTCTCCTTGTCGGCCGCGTAGTAGTCGGCGGGGATGGCGGCCAGCACCTGCGCGAGCGAGGACTTCTTCGCGAATTGCAGCGCCCGTACCATCGCGTTCGCCACCGCCTGCGCCGTGCCGGGGTTCTTCTCGATGAACTCCCGCTTCGTGTAGATGCAGCTCGAAGCGTAGTCGCCGCCGTAATACTTCTTCATCCCCTCGGCGGTGCGGGTGTCGGCCACCGCCACCACGTCGCCGTCGAGCTCGAGCTTGGTGATCACCGGGTCGAGGTTGGAGATGGCGTCGATCTCGCCCTTCTTCATCGCCGCCACCGCGTTCGACGACGCGCCCACGCCGATGATGGAGACGTCGTCGGGCTTGAGGCCGTCCTGCGCCAGAAGCGCGTTGACGAAGAAGTTGGTGCTCGAGCCCGGCGCGGTGACGCCGATCTTGAGCCCCTTGAGGTCCTTGGGCGACTTGTAGGTCGCGGCTCGCGCCTTGGGCATCGCCAGCGCGATGGCGGCGTAGCGAAGTTGCAGCGCGATGCCCACCACGGGCACGCCGCGCGCCTGCATGTTGATGGTGTGCTCGAAGGCGCCGGAGACGAAGTCGGCGCTGCCGCCCACCATTGCCTGCAGCGCCTTGGCGCCGCCGGCAAAGTCGACGATCTCGACGTCGAGGCCCTCGTCCTTGAAGTAGCCGAGCTGCTCGGCGAGCGTGAGCGGCAGGTAATAGAAGAGCGTCTTGCCGCCGACGGCGATGGTGATCTGCTTCTTCTCCGGCGCGGCGCGCGCGCTGCCGGCGGCGAGGAGGAGGGCGACGATGCCGATTCGCTTGAGCATGGAGCCTGCCATCGAGGATCCTTCCGGCGCGGAGCGCGCCTGCTAGACCACGCCCTGTTTGCGCAGTTCCGCCATTTCGCTCGCGTCGATGCCGATGGAGGCTAGCACCTCCTCGGTGTGCTGGCCGAGGGCAGGCCCCAGCCACCGCGTCTCGCCCGGCGTCTCGCTCAGCTTGGGGACGATCCCGGGCAGGTCCACCGGAGTCCCGTCCGGCAGCGTGAAGCGCTGGATCATTTCGCGCGCCCGGTAATGCGGGTCGGCGTGGATGTCGGCGGCGGTGTAGATCTTGCCGCATGGCACGTCCGCGGCCTCGAGGCGCGCAAGCACCGCGGCCGAATCGTTCTGCGAGGTCCAGGCAGTGATGACCTCGTCGAGCATGGCGGCGTGCTCGACGCGGCCCTCGTTGCGGGCGAGGCGCGCGTCCTCGGCGAGGTCCGCGCGGCCGATGGCGCGCATGAGGCGAACGAAGATGCCGTCGCTGTTGCCGGCGATGATGACGTAGCGCCGGTCCTTGCACGGGTACGTGTTCGAGGGCGAGATGCCCGGCAGGCTGGCGCCCGAGCGCTCGCGCACGTGGCCGAGCGCGGAGAATTCGGGGATGAGACTCTCCATCACCCCGAAGACCGCCTCGTAGAGGGCCAAGTCGATGAACTGGCCCTTGCCGGGGTTGGCCTGGCGGTGTTGCAGGGCGAGCAGCGCGCCGATGACGCCGTAGAGCGAGGCCAGGCTGTCGCCGAGGCTCACGCCCACGCGCACCGGCGGTCGATCAGGAAACCCCGAGAGGTAGCGCAGCCCGCCCATCGATTCAGCGATGGCGGCGAAGCCGGGGCGCGAGCGGTAGGGGCCCGTCTGCCCGTAACCGGAGATGCGGACCATGATGAGCGACGGGTTCACCTTGGAGAGGTCTTCCCAGCCGAGCGCGAGCGACTCGAGCCACCCCGGGCGGAAGTTCTCGATGACGATGTCCGCGCCCTTCACCAGCTGGCGGACGATCTGCTGCGCCCTCGCCGACTTGAGATTCAACGTCACCGACTTCTTGTTGCGGTTCAGCGAGTACCACCAGTACGAGGTCCCGTTGTGCAGCTTGCGCCAGGAGCGCAGCGGATCGCCGGTGCCGGGCTGCTCGATCTTCACCACATCGGCCCCGAACTGCGCGAGCAAGGCGGCGGCGTACGGGCCAGCGATGAGGCTGCCCAGCTCGATCACCTTGACCCCGCGCAGCGGTGTTTGCATCTCGCTCGTCACGCCTGCCTCGCCCATCCGAAGGATGCGCCCGCAGCGGTTCCTGGTAAAGCAGTCTATGACGAACCTGCCGTCGTGACGCCGCGGGCAGGCAGCAGCTACGGCGATGAAGTCTGCCGAGACCGTGACGTTGAAGCGGCGCAGATCAGTGGTGAGCGGCTTGATGACCTCGCGCGGCGGACGCGGCGGCTGGTTCCCGCGGGCCCGCGGGAACCACGGCGAACGCGACCTCATTCCGCAGGTCCGGTCGATGCTCCGTCGCTCGGCGCGGCGCAGACCATCAGCCCCAGGGTGCCGAGGCCGCAGAAGGCGAGCGGAGCCAGTGCCGGCGGCCGGGCACCCATCTTGATGCCGCCGTCCTGGCCGAGCGGAATGCGCCAGGCGCCGAGCAGATCGCGGATGCCGCCGAGAAGATGTCCGTCGGTGTGAAACCAGAACCCGACGATTCCGACGGCGACGCCCAGGGCGAACAATGCGCCGAGAGCGGCGCGGCCCCAGGTGTGCCAGCGGAGCAGGGCGAATGCCCCTGCCGCCAGCGTCAAGCCGCAGTACACTAGCGGTATCCACGAGCGCCACGTTTCACCCAGCACTTCGCGGTGCTCGAAGCGCACCTCGAGAAGGAGGAACGCCACGCCTCCGACCAGGAACGCTGCGATGCGCCGGTCGCGATCGGTTGCCAGAAAGAGCAGGATGGCTTTGCGCACGGTCATCTCCGTCACGGTTTGACGACGATCTCTCCGGTCATCTCTTCGTGCCCGCTGCCGCAGAAGACGTCGCAGTGGAAGAGGAAGGTGCCGGCCTTTGCCGGCACGATGCGCACGTGCGTGACCTTGCCCGGCTCGATGTTCTCGTCGATGTTCAGGTCGGGGACCTGGAAGCCGTGCTTGCGATCGAGCGTGGTCAACTCGAGCACCACCGTCTCGCCAAGCTTCAATTCGATGACCGCGGGGGTGAACTTGAACTTCTCGACGGTCACCTGGATGACCTTTTCCTGCGCTGCCACGTCCGGCGGCGCGGCTGCGAGGATGGCGGCGAGCGAAGCTCCCAGGATCCAGTGCAGGCCGCGCATCAGTAGCTTCCGCCCGCAGCCGCCGGCTGCACCGCTCCCGCACCCTCGAGCGAGTCTTCCTTGAGAGTGAGCACCAGGCGTCTCTCGCCAACGGAGATCTCCCGGAAGCCGAGGCCGCGGCGCGGGTGCGCCGGATCCCATGGCACCGGGGCGCGCTTGGGCTGCGAGAGCGGCGCAGGGAGCGGGAAGATGAGCGACTGGGCCGCGTGATGCGCGATGGCTCCGGTGCGGAAGTGGTGCTCCTGATGGATGTGCCCGTAGAAGACGGTCACGTTCTTCCAGTGCTGCAGGAGATCGATGGCCTTGCTGCCGTCTTTCGTGGCCCAGTCCCACTGCGGGGCCAGGTCGAAGAGCGGCCGGTGCGTGAACACCACGATGGGCGCGTCGGCGGACAACGGCTTGAGGTCCGCGAGGAGCCAGTCGAGCTGCGCCTCGCCGATGGCCGCCTGCGGATCGGAGACGTTGTCGAGCACGGCGAAGTGAATCCCTTTGTGATCGAACGAGTAGTGCGTCGCGCCAAAGTGTTCCTGGAACGCCTTGCCCTGGTCGAGCGAAGCGTCGTGCTCGCCGGGCATGTAGCGCCGCACGGGCGCTTTCAGGTCCGCGACGATGGCCTTGAACTCGCGCATGCGCTTGTGGCGCTCGGCCTCGTCGTCGGTGGTGTGGGTCAGATCGCCGGTGAAGACGATGAAGTCGGGCTGTTGCGGGAGCGCGTTGACCGCCCGCACCGCCTGGCGGAGCGTGTTGGCCGCCTCGGGGTTGGGCGGACCCTTGAAGCCCCAGTGCGTGTCGGAGAGCTGGACGAAGAAGAAATCATCGTCCTGTCCGCCCGACTTGCGCAGGATGTTCGTGCACGCTCCGGCCAACCCCGAGGCGAAAACCACGCCTCCAAAGCCGAGCAGCTTGATGAGCTCGCGACGCCCTTTTGGTTCGTTCATGTCGAGACCCTCCGGCGCGATGACTGGTCGGGTCCGACGTCTATTCCCGCGCCGACAGTCAGCCCTGGCGGCGCACCAGCTCGACGAACTTCTGCAGCTCGGCTTCGTTCAGGTCCGACACTGCCCAGTAGTGCATGCCGTCCTTCGCCCAGCAGTAGGCGTTGTAGCCGCGCCGCGAGATTCGCTGCACCGGCTCGTCGCCGCCGCGCTTGCTCGGCCAGACGAAAAGGTTCACCACGTGTTGGGCGCGCCTGTACACGAGCGATGCCGCGGGGGTGTTCTCGACGTAGTCGAGCCGGCCGCCGACCAGCAGGAACCCTTCGGCCGCCCAGTCCGTCACCGATACGGAGTAGTCGAGCTTGCCTTGGAACCAGGGCTTGACCGTGTGCTGGTCCGACGAAGCCACGTCGGTGAGGTGATTGGCGAGCAGCGAGCGCACGTGTGCCGCGACCACGGCGTCCGCGACCGAGGCTTCGGATGGCTGCGGCCAGAAGCGCGGTCCCGCGACGATGAGCAGCGCGGCAGCCGCTGCAGCCGGCGCTAGCGCCGCCCATCTCCAGGCGCGCCGCAGTTGCCGCGCCGCCGGCGTGGGCGCCGCCGCACGTCCGGATGCGGCCGGCGCGGCAGGTTCTCCCGCGCGCAGCACGGCGCGCAGGCGCGCCTCCAGCTCCGGGGGCATCGGGTATCGGGTCAGGTTCGCCCGCGCGGTTTCCTGCAGGTCGCGCAGGCTCTTCTCTTCGGCGCCACAAGCCGGGCAGCGCGCAAGGTGTTCCTCCACCTCGAGCGCGCCGCGAAGGTCGAGCTCGTTGTCCACATAGGCATCGAGCAGCCGCTGCGTGTCGTGGCAGATCATGACGTGCTCCCGGCCTGCTCGCGCCGTGCGACCGCCGCCTGCAGTTGACGCCGCGCGCGCGAGAGCCGCGACATCACTGTTCCGATGGGAATGCGAGCCAAATCGGCGATCTCCTTGTACGAAAGCCCTTCCATCTCCCGGAGCACGAACACCTCGCGGAATTCGACCGGCAGCGCCTCGACGGCTTCGTTGAGAAACCGTTGTTGGGCGGAGCGCAGCAGCAGCACCTCGGGCGTTTCGGAGGTGCGCCCGTCCGAGACAGCCTCGGTGTGCAGCTCCTCGTCGAACTCGGTGCCCAGTTCGCGCGCCCGGTTTTGCTGCAGGAAGCTATAAGCGCTGTTGCGGACCACGGTGAGGAGCCAGCCCCGCGGGTTGGTGCCGGCAAAGCCGTCGAAGAAGCGGAATGCGCGCACGATGGCCTCCTGCATGACGTCCTCCGCGTCGTGATCGTTGCGCAAGAGCCAGCGCGCCAGGTTGTAGCCCGCCCGCAGGTGAGGCAGCACGAGCTGCTCGAATGACGCGACGCTTTCCGGCAACGCCCCTCCGTATGCCCCGGGTCCAACCCAAGCGACCGAAGCCCCGGCTAGTTTATTCCCGCTCTAACGGGTGTGTTGCTGAGCGCGGCGCCTATCGGCGTAGATCGAGCACCCACGGCGTTCGCTTGTTCGCCTCGAAGCCCAAACTACGATAGAGCGCGCCCGCTGGCTCGTGGCCTTCATCGACTTCCAACTCGATGGCGCGCATGCCGGAAGCGCGGCTGTCCGCTAGAAGGCGACTGAGAATAGCCCGGGCCACGCCGCGTCGCCGCGCGTCCGGCGCCACGTACAGCTCTTCGATGAACAGCACCGTGCCGCCATGTTCGACGCTGGCGATGCGGTTGGCGAGACACGCGCCGACGGCGCGGGCGACGAGCAATGGCGCGCCGGTCTCGAAGGCAACTTCGATCCCGCGACGGATCTGCTCCCGGCCGGCGGCGAGCCCGTGTTCCGAGAGCTGCGCTGCGAGCAGGTCGATCAATGCGGCGATATCCCGGCGATCGGCCGATCGGACCTCTGGCATTGGATTACTCGTCGTGATCACCCTCGTCGTGGTCGCCGCACGGCCCTTCGGAGCGCGTGCGCGGCTTGGCCCAACGCCGGTCCTTTGGGTCATAGACCATCGGCCGCAGATAATCATCGGGATCGACCATCCAGCGCGCCTCCGGCCGGTCGCCCGCCGCCACGTTCATCTGATCGAGCTGCGTCAGGTACGCCACCTTGAAGTAGAGCGAAGAGGTGGGCAGCGCGGCGTTCGTCTGGTGCACGGGAATGTAGACCTTCGGATGCACCGCCAGGTTGTACATGATCGGGTCGCGCATCCCGTTGACGGCGTAGCCGAGGCTCACCATCGAGCCGAACTCGACGTCGGTCGGCGGCAGCGACTTGATCAGGTTGGTCACCTGATCGCCGACCGCCTTGCCCCAGCAATTCGGAGGTGACCTGTCGAGCGAGCAGCCCTCCTTCAGCGCGCCGGAGGTGTTGTGCCAGACGAAGGTGAAGCGGTTATCGTCGCGCGTGACGAACTGGTAGAAGATGCTGATCGGTCCGCCCGCGCCGCGAAAGGCCGGGAATGAGTGCGCGGTACCCGGCGGGTACATATCGGGGTCGCGTGGATCCGCGATGTTCTTCACCGGCGTGATGGGGAAGTCCGGGTCCTTCGGAACCGTGGTCGAATGCAGATGCCGGAAGGCGGTGATGCAAGCCACCGGCTCGAGTTGAGGGATGACGACAATCTCCGAGCCAGGCGTGGAGCCGCTCGACGTCACCTCCCGGCAATCCACCGTCCAGACCCGGATCGTCCCAGCGTTGTAGAGGTTCTGCGCGTCGGTCTGCATGTCGCGACACGTCTCGGCCGACGCATAGATGGGGATTCCAAGACTGGCGGAGAGGAACGCGGCGTTGTCGGCGTGGTCGAAGTTTCACGGACGCGAGGATGGTCGAGTTGGTGAGCCAGGAGAAAACGACCTTGTCCTTGTCGACCGCGCCGGACCGGGCGTCGACATTCTCGGCGCCGAAGAAGAACTGGCGCGCCTTGACGACCTCCGGCGCGGCCGCCGGAGCCGCGCCTGCGCTGGAGGCGGCGAGGGAAAGCAGCACGAGCGCAGTCCAGCCCATGATGCGTGTCATTGCTTTGCCTCCTTTCGAGGGTTCGAACTCGAGTGTGCCGGCGCGAAGAACCCCACGTCGAGCGTGTCCCCTTCGGCTTCCGCGCCCGCCCGTCCCAGGTGCAGCCAGTCCGGTGTGCCCGTCGGGTCGCTGTGCGTTGCGAATCGCGTCTGGAGCATGGTGGTGAGGAAGTCGGCGTTCGCCGGATCGCGCGTCGCGTTGTAGAAGTCCGCCACGCTGTCGAAGTTGCCTGGCGTGAGGATGAACTGGTTGATGTCGTTGTGCGCGGTATAGGTCGCGGCGCTGGTCCCGGCCTGGCCGACGTTGGTGATCAGCGTCGAGCCAATCGCCTTGATCCCGCGCCCGTGGAGGATGGCGACCATGTTCTTCAGCGAGGCGATGCTCTGGCTGGAGGGGATGTGGTCGCCAAAGTCGTTGGTGCCCGCGTAGAAGAGCACGTCGGTCACGCCGCTGACGCCGAGGATGTCGCGCGAGAAGCGCTCCGGCAATACCTGCAAGAGCGGCCGCGTCTGGCCCGGCTCAGTGGGCGCGGCCGCGGTGTCGCCGCCGATTCCCTCGTTGACGACCGACACGTGCTGCCCGTAGGCCTCATGCAGGCGCCGCGACATCCAGTTGAGGAAGCGATCATTGTTGCCCGGCGTGGTGATCGATCCGTCCACCGACGAGCTCCCCGCCCCCACCAGCACGCGGGTGTCGGCCGGAGCCAGCGCGTCCACCGCATCGACGAAGAACCACGACGAAGTCTCGTAGGGGAAGGCATCGTCCGCGTCGTCGCCGGTGTGATCGCCGGTGTTCGGCGCGCCGAGGAAGGACTCCTGCAGCGCGGTGCCGTGGAAGGTCATCGGGCCGCTCGAGCCGGGGATGAACATGGAGATGGCCAGGTTGCGGCCCTCCACGGCGGGGCTGACGCGGTCGCCGTCATCGTCTCCGCGCGCCCAGCCGACGCGGACGGCGTCGCTGAAGACCTCGGCACCCGCGGCGACCGACACCGAGACCTGGCCGCCGAATGTGACCTGCCGGTTGGTGCCCGCCACGGTGGCGCCCGAAAACGACTGCAGCCCGATGGTTACCCGCCCGAACGTGACCGGCGCGCTGCCCCAGGTATTGGAGAGGCGCACTCGCATGGTGTCGCTCCAGATGTCCGGCTTCACGATCATCCGGAGCGTCTGGTTGATCGCCTGGATGCCGGTGCTGGCGGGAAACGCGAAGTTCACCAGCGCGGCGGTCTGCACGGCGCCGACGCCCTTGAAGACGTTGACCGGCGCGGTGGTCCAGGCGGCCACCCACTTGCGATCATCGCGATCGCGATCGTCGCTGTCCTTGGCCAGTGCCCGCGCGGAGAGGGCGACGAGTGCGAGGAGGCTTGCGGCGAACAGGATTCTCTTCAGCATGGGGATCCGCCTTTCTGGACTTTGCCTCTCGCGCTTCAGTCCGACCCATGATGACGGCCAGGCGCGAACGGCATGATGTCGACGGCTTCTCCCATGGCGTCATAGCCGGCGCGGTTGGGATGGAGATAATCCCACGGCAACTCGGTGAACTGGCTGTTGGGCAAGAACTCCGCCCGCATGTTGCCCGTCGCCGGGTCGAGCGTAGCCGCGTCGAAGTCCGCAACTCCGTCGAAGAGACCGGAGTTGCGGATGAAGGCGTTGAGGATCTTCCGGTCCTTGTCATGCCCGGGACCGTTGTCGCCCCTGTCCACTCCGCTGATACCCAGAGCGGAGGTCATCGTCCCCGCGAAGACGTGAATGTCCCTGGAATGCAGGCGACTGACGACATCCCTATACCCGGCGATGATCGCATCCGTCGTGTGGCCGGCCCCGAGGTCGTTGATGCCTTCGAGCCAGATCACGTCGGTCAGTCCCGATAGTCCCAGCACGTCTCGATCGAGTCGATCGACCGCGGCCGGCCCGGAAGCCGCATTTGCCACCACCGGGTTCACGACCCGGTTACCGCCGATGGCCTCGTTGACGATGCTGATCTTGTTGCCATAGGCATTGTGCAAGCGGCGGGAAAGGACGTTCATCCACCGGTCGTTGGTATTGAGGGTGGTGTGCGTGCCATCCGTGATCGAGTCGCCGAAGGCGCAAACGACGACCGTGTCGGACGCTGCCATGACGTCCACCGCGTCCACGAAGAACCAGGAAGTGGTAGTGAACTTGAATGCAAAGGTATCCAGGTCTTCCGTATGATCGCCGCTGCCGGGCGCCGTGATGAAGGAGGTCGTGTTGGCGCCGCTGTGATAGGTCATCGGCCCGGTGTCGCCTTCGACCGAGTAGCTGACAGCCAGGTTGCGCCCCTGGACACCTCGATCATCGGCATTCTCGACCCAGGACAGCCGGACGGCGTCGCTGAAGATCTCCTGGCCCTTCGGGATCGTCACTGACCTCTTGCGGCTGAAAGTCAGCGGCGTGACGGTGCCCTTGACCACGTTGGCCGAGTATTCCTGGAGCGCCACGGTGACGCTGTTGAAGGTCACCGGCCCCGTGCCGAAGGCGTTGGAAAAGCGAACGCGGATCGTGTTGCCCCAGAGATCCGGTTTGACCATGGAGCGGAAGGTCTGGTCGGTCGCGCCGGAAATGTTCGCGTCGGGAAATGGGAAAGCGAGGTCGGGTTGGATGTTGGCCGGGGCAAAGGTGGTGGGCGGACCGGGCGGAGCGGGCGCGACGGGCGGAACGTACGTGAAGAACGTTGCCGGAGACGTCGCCCAGGTGGCGACCCATTTGCGGCCGCCGCGATCACGGTCGTCCCGGTCCCCGGCACGAGCGCGCCCGGAGAGGGCGATGAGTGCGAACGAGCAGATTGCGGTGAGCAGGATTCTCTTCAGCATGGGATTCCCCTTTGCTGCAGATGTCGCGTGCGGCGGCCTACGCCTTGGCGGGCTGGGTGATCAAGTACAGGCAAGTCACAGACCCGACCGGAGGCACAGGTGTGAAGCGAAAGCGCCGTGAATATGAGGGATACGCAATGCTGTTGCTGATATGTTTCGGTGTGTAGCGGGCACTGCGCCCAAGGTCGTAGCTCGTGGATCGTGGGCGCTCGACCGGTGCACCATTGCGAGGTGCGACACGGAGGAGAATCAATGGAGCGCCATTATCGAATTCTTTTCGTAGTTATCATCTCGGGCACCGCCTGCAAGCAGCAAGCGCCGAAGACCGCCACCGTCACCTTTGGCCAGGTGATCGATCGAACGGGTTCCAATGCCACGCCGAGCTGGGCAGACTCGATCCGCCTCGCGGTGGGCACCGCCAACCAGGCGTTGAAGCAGGCCGGCCGCTCCGAGCTGCGCTTCGAGGTCGCTGAGGAGAACTCCGGCAACGCGCCCGAGATGGCGCGCGCCGCGGCCCTGCGGCTCAAGCAGCAGGGGGTCAAGGCGCTGATCACCGACTCGAGCCAGGACGCCATCGCCATCAACATGCTCGAGTACGACGGCGATCCGGCGCACGCGCTGGAGATGCCGGTGGTGTGCATGGCCTGCACCACGCCGGCGATCAACGATCCCCGCGCGTCGGACCCCGACCCGGTGACGCAGGCTGCGCTGCGCAACGGCAAAGGCTGGAGCTTCCGCACCGCCATGAGTTCCGCCTATCAGGCCCGCGTGCTGGCGCACATGCTCATTGCCGCGGGCAAGAACGGCGACCTGAACGGCGACGGCCACTTCAAGCTGTCCATCTATGCCAGCGACGATCCCTACGGGCGCGGCTTCGCCGATTCGCTCAAGAAGGACGTCCTGGAGCTCGCGCCGCGCGCGTCGGTCGAGCAGATCTTCCACGACGTCAAGGCGGTGCCCGGCGAATACAACTGGGCGGCCGACGTCAAAAAGTTGATCGACAAGCACAACGAGAACACCGGCAAGAACGACGGCGTTCCTGACACGGTGGTCACCATCTCGTTCGCGAAGTTCGAGATCAAATTCACCAAGGCATATATCGAGTCCGGTACCAAGGTGCGGCTCTTGCACACGCACAACTTCCGCGCCCAGCGCGTGCTGGAGGCGCTCCCCGGGCTCTTGGAAGGCCACGAAGGCACCTCGCAGGCGGTACTCGGCGAAGGCAACTCCGGGCGCGTGTTCAGCGACGACCTCAAGGCGCTGACCGGCCAGCCTCCCGCCTTCCGCGACTCATCGGCGTACGATGCGGCCATGTCGCTGATGCTGGCCACGTTGCAGGCGATGAAGCGGCACAACCTCGACGACGCCGAGCAGGTGACCGGCGCGATGATCCGCGACGCCATGCGCGCCATCAACGACAAGAACGGCGAGCCGGTGGAGGCGGGCATCGCCGGGTTCGCGCGCGCGGTCCAGTTCATCCGCGCTGGCAAGGCCATCGACTACCAGGGCGCCTCCGGGCCCTGCGACTATGACGAGCACGGTGATGTGGTCACGCAGCTGGCGCGATTCCGCGTGCAGGGGCAGCAGTTCGTGGACGTGGAGAAGTTCGACTGCGTCCACGACCGCGAATGCCCGATGCTCAAGGAGGTCGGCCGCAAGTAGATCAAGGTGCCGCGGCGGCAGGCTGCGCGCTGATCGGACGCTGCCGCTTGTGCCTGCTGAACCGGTCGAGGGCCGTGTAGATCACCGGCGTGGTGAAGAGCGTGAGCACTTGCGAGACGAGCAGGCCGCCCACGATGGTGATGCCGAGGGGCTGCCGCATCTCGGCGCCGGTGCCGTGCCCGACGGCGAGCGGGAGTCCTCCGAGGAGCGCCGCCATGGTGGTCATCATGATGGGCCGGAAGCGCAGGAGGCACGCCCGGTAGATCGCTTCTTTCGGCGTCAGGCCCTGCTCGCGCTCCGCCTCGAGCGCGAAGTCGATCATCATGATGGCGTTCTTCTTCACGATACCGATCAAGAGGATGATTCCAATCAATGCGATGATGCTGAACTCGGTCTTCATCAAGAGAAGAGCGAGAAGCGCGCCGACGCCGGCGGACGGCAGCGTGGAGAGGATCGTCACCGGGTGCACGTAGCTCTCGTAGAGGACCCCGAGCACGATGTAGACGGCGATGAGCGCAAAGGCGACCAGCAGCGGCTCGCTGGCCAGGGACTGCTGGAAGGCCTGCGCGGTTCCCTGGAAGGTAGCGCGCATGCTGGCGGGTAGACGGATGTCGAGCTCTGCCTGGTGGATGGCGTCCACCGCCTGCCCGAGCGCAATGCCGGGAGCGAGATTGAAGGAGAGCGTCACTGCCGGGAACTGCCCCTGGTGGTTCACGCTCAGCGAGGTGGCCGCCGGCGAAAACCTGGCGATGGCCGAGAGCGGCACCGCCTCTCCGCTGGCGCTGCGCAGGTAGAGTTTGCCCAGCGCCTCGGGGTGCGACTGGAACTCAGGCTTCACCTCCAGCACCACCCGGTACTGGTTGAGCTGGGTGAAGACCGTCGCCACCTGGCGCTGGCCGAAGGCGTCGTAGAGCGTGTCGTCGATGGCCTGCTGGGAGATGCCCAGCCGCGCTGCCGTGTCGCGGTCCACCTCGACGTTGAGCTTGAGGCCGGAGGTCTGCTGGTCGGTGTTGAGGTCGCGCAGCTCGGGAAGCGAGCGCAGCTTGGCGAGCATCTTCGGCGACCACTGCGTCAGCTCGTCGAGGTTGGCGTCCACCAGGGTGTACTGGTACTGGGTGCGCCCGATGCGACCCCCGATGCGCACGTCCTGCACCGACTGCATGTAGAGGGCGATGCCGGGGATGCGGGCCAGCTGCGGCCGCAGCTCGGCGATGATCTGGTCGGCGCTCTTCTTCCGCTGCGCCAGCGGCTTGAGCTGGATGAAGACCGTGCCGGTGTTGCCCGAGCCGATGAAGGAGACCATGTGGTCGACCGCGGGATGGGCCATCACCACCCCGTTGATCGCTTCCTGGCGCGCTCTCAAAGCGGGAAAGGAGATGTCCTGGGGCGCCTCGGAGAAGCCGCTGATCTGTCCGGTGTCCTGCTGGGGAAAGAGGCCCTTGGGGATGATGACGTAGAGATAGACGCTGACCGCGATGGTGACGGTGGTGACGAGCAGCATGAGCGCTTGATGCTTCAGCACCCATTGCAGCGCGTGGTCGTAGAGGGACTGCAGGGCGGCGAAGGCCTTTTCCGAGGCGCGGTAGAAGCGGCCGTGCCGGATGTCCTTCTCCGGGCGCAAGAGGCGCGAGGCCATCATCGGCGTGAGGGTGAGCGAGACGAGGGCCGACATGGCGATGGCGATGCTGAGCGTGACGGCGAACTCGCGGAAGAGCCGCCCCACCAGCCCGCCCATGAGCAGGATGGGAATGAATACCGCCAACAATGAAAGGGTGATGGAGACGATGGTAAAGCCTATCTGCTTTGCTCCCTTGAGCGCCGCTTGCAGCGGGGTATCGCCCATCTCGATGAAGCGGGAGATGTTCTCGGTGACCACGATGGCGTCGTCGACCACGAAGCCGGTGGAGATGGTCAGCGCCATGAGCGAGAGGTTGTCGAGGCTGTAGCCGCACAGGTACATGACCCCGAAGGTGCCGATGAGCGAGAGGGGCACCGCCACGCTGGGGATGGTGGTGGCCCATCCGCTGCGCAGGAAGAGAAAGACCACCAGGACCACCAGGGCCACGCTGATGAGCAGCGTCAACTCCACGTCGGACACCGAGGCGCGGATGGTGCCGCTGCGGTCCAGCACCACGCTGGTGTCGATGGACGGGGAGATGGAGCGCGCCAAAGAGGGCAGGAGCGCTTTGACCCGCTCGATCACCTGGATGATGTTGGCCCCCGGCTGGCGGCGGATGATCATCGTCACCGCGCGCTTCCCGTCGCTCCACGCGGCGACGCGCTCGTTCTCCACGCTGTCGGTCACCCGCGCGACGTCCCGCAGGCGCACCGCAGCGCCGTTGCGGTAAGCGATGATGAGCGGCCTGAAGCTGTCGGCCTTGTAGAGCTGGTCGTTGGCCGCGATGGAGCGCGTCTGCGCCGCGTCGCTCAAGGATCCCTTCGGCTGGTCCACGGTGGCGCGCGAGAGCACCAGCCGCACGTCCTCCAGCGTGAGGCCCAGCCCGGCCAGGGCCTCGGGATCGGCGGAGACGCGCACCGCAGGTTGCTGCCCGCCGCCGACGAAGACCTGCCCCACGCCCGAGACCTGGGAGATCTTCTGCGCCAGGATGGTGTTGGCGGTGTCGTAGACCTGCCCCAGCGGCAGCGTCCTGGAGGTGAGCGAGAGGATCATGATCGGCGCGTCGGCGGGGTTGACCTTGCGGTAATTGGGCCGGCTGGGAAGCCCCGCCGGCAGATCGCCGCCGGCGGCGTTGATGGCCGCCTGCACGTCGCGCGCGGCGGAATCGACGTCGCGGTCGAGGTCGAACTGGAGGGTGAGGCTGCTCGACCCCAAAGTGCTGCTGGAAGTGATCTCGCTGACGCCGGCGATGCGCCCGAAGCGCCGCTCCAACGGCGTGGCCACCGCCGAGGCCATCGTCTCGGGGCTGCCGCCCGGCAGGCCGGCGCTCACGTTGATGGTGGGATTGTCGACGCGAGGCAGGGGCGCGACCGGCAGCTGCATGTATCCCGTGCCCCCGGCCAGCACGACGGCCACCGCCAGAAGCGTGGTGGCCACCGGCCTCTTGATGAAGGGCGCCGAGACGTTCATGTGGCCGGCACCGGCGCCGGCTTGGGGCGCAGCCAGGCTCCGAGCCTCCCCATGTAGAGGTAGATGACGGGCGTGGTGTAGAGGGTGAGGACCTGCGAGATGATCAGCCCGCCGACGATGCTGATGCCGAGCGGCTGTCGCAGCTCCGATCCGGTGCCGGCGCCGAGCGCGAGCGGGAGTCCTCCGAGGAGCGCCGCCATGGTGGTCATCATGATGGGCCGGAAGCGCAACAGGCAGGCCTGGAAGATGGCCTCGCGCGGCGAGAGGCCTTTCTCGCGCTCCGCCTCGAGCGCGAAGTCGATCATCATGATGGCGTTCTTCTTCACGATGCCGATGAGCAGGATGATGCCGATGAGCGCGATGATGCTGAAGGAATGGCGCGTGATCATCAGCGCCAGGAGCGCCCCGACACCCGCCGAGGGCAGGGTGGAGAGGATGGTGACGGGATGGATATAGCTCTCGTAGAGAACGCCGAGCACGATGTAGACGGTGAGCAGGGCGGCGACGACCAGGATGGGCTCGTTCGCCAGTGATTCGCTGAAGGCCTGGGCGGTGCCGGAGAATCCCGCCCGCACGCCGGGTGGCAGACCCATCTCCGCCTCGGCGCGGGCGACGGCGTCGACCGCTTCGCCGAGCGCGACGCCGGGAGCGAGGTTGAAGGAGACGGTCACCGCGGGGAACTGTCCCTGGTGATTGACGGAGAGCGGCGCATCCAGCTGCTCGAAGTGGGAAAAGGCGGAAAGCGGCACCTGATCGCCGGCCGACGACTTGAGATAGATGCGCTTGAGGGCCTCGGGGTCCTGCTGGTCCTCGGGCCGGACCTCGAGGATCACGCGGTACTGGTTGAGCTGGGTGAAGATGGTCGAGACCTGCCGCTGGCCGAAGGCGTCGTAGAGCGCGTCGTCGATCGACTGCGGAAGGATGCCCATCCGGGCGGCGGTATCGCGGTCGATGTTGAGCTTCTCCTGCAGGCCTTCGCTCTGCTGATCGCTGGCCACGTCGCGCAGCTGCGGCAGCGACTGCAGCTTCTCCACCACCTTGGGCCCCCACTGGGAAAGCTCGCGCGGGTCGGCGTCCTCGAGCGTGTACTGGTACTGGGTGCGGCTGGCGCGGCTCTCGATGGTCAGGTCCTGCACGGGCTGGAGGAAGACCTGGATCCCCTCCACCTGCGCGAGCTTGGGCTGCAGCCGGGCGATGATCTCTTGCGCGCTCTCGCTTCGCTCCTTGCGCGGCTTGAGCGCGATGGAGAGCCGGCCGCTGTTGCTGGTGGCGTTGCTGCCGTCCGCTCCGATGAAGGAGGCGACGGTGGCGACGGCAGGATCGCGCAGGACCACGTCCGCCAGCGCGCGCTGGCGATCCATCATGTGCGCGAAGGAGGCGCTGGGGG
>WNFF01015682.1_pt1 | contig 26003 bp, 21 predicted proteins | sample 5400441 | NCBI WGS metagenome assembly WNFF01 (sample SAMN13153345, study PRJNA577476) | soil metagenome | isolation source: 120 cm saprolite under Douglas fir tree site 2 hole 3 replicate 1 | place: USA:California | collected 2015-04-18
ACATCCGCGCCAAAGGCTATGCGCTGGCAGCCGAGTGTCAGAAGCGGAATGGCGGCTGGCGCAATACCTCACTCTACAATTTTGACCAATGCACCAGCGCAATCGCCAACGACGATGGACATCTGGTGTGCCCGAAATAGCAATTCAGCAAGAGCAAGAGCGTTTTCTCCATGTGGAGCCTGGAAAAGTTGACATAACAGTAACCCCGCGATATTCTGCGGTTACACGGGAAAGGAGGGCGATCCAATAAAATGACAAGTTCTGATTGTAGTAATAAACGTGAGGTGGCTGAGGCTTAGGGCGTAAGCTCTGAAGTCCTGGCGATTTGAGATTCGCAAAGGCCTCTTGCACCACGAAGAGCAACGCCTTCAGCCAATCCCAACAGCACTACCGGACGGCCCCGCGAGCATTTTGCTGCGCGGGGCCGTCGTTATTTTGCCGCGAACTTTTTCACCGCGAAGCTGGTGAAGCTGGCAATCAGGATCTGGAAGAAGAGCGCGCCCATCATATCCAGCAGCACGTCACGCGGGCTGGCGGTGCGGGAGGGCACAAAGCTCTGGTGAAATTCGTCGAGGCTGGCGGCGATCAGGACGGTCAGCAGGGCGAGGCCGCTCCATTGAAATCGCCAGCGGGCGCGCGAGCGCAGTGTGGCCCGCCAGGAGAAATAAGCAAACCAGCTTAGGACTCCGTATACCCCGAAGTGCGCGCCTTTGCGGACGAAGAAGTGAATTACGTCGAAGGTCGGCTGCGTTATGCCGGGAAACAGTGTGGTCAAGACCTTCCACAGAATGCCTCCGGTATGTTCCGCGGAGAATGAGTCGCTGGAAAACGCTGCGATAGCGGCCAGCCAGAGCAGGGTCGGCAGCCATGGGCGCAGCTTTTGCCAGAATGTCCGGGGGACGGATTGCTGAATTGCGGTTGACGACAAAAAGGGTCCTTCCTTACTCGATCCGGTAGTTGGGTGCTTCGCGGGTGATCATCACATCGTGCACGTGACTTTCCCGTAGTCCGGCGCCGCTGATGCGAATGAAGCGCGCCTTCTGTTGCAGGTCCGAAATGCTTTTGGCGCCGCAGTAGCCCATACCGGAACGCAGTCCGCCGACCAGTTGATAGACCGTGGCCGCCAACGTTCCGCGATACGGCACGCGGCCTTCAATTCCTTCGGGCACAAATTTGTTCAGACGGTTGGAGTTGCGGTCGCCTTCTTCCACCGCCTCGGCAGCGCCGGCGAGGTCCTCCGCACTCTGGGAATAACGCTCACTGCCGCCCGCCGCCATGGCCGAGAGCGATCCCATGCCGCGGTAGGACTTGAACGAGCGTCCCTGATAAAGGATGGTCTCGCCCGGACTCTCGTCAGTGCCGGCGAACAGCGAGCCGATCATCACCGAGCTTGCCCCCGCGGCGATGGCCTTGGTCACGTCTCCGGAATATTTGATGCCGCCATCGGAGATGATGGGAATGCCGGCGTCGCGGCAGGCGCGCGCGGCTTCGGCGATGGCCGTGATCTGGGGGACACCCGCTCCGGTGACGATCCGGGTCGTACAAATGGAGCCCGGCCCAATCCCGACTTTGATCGCGTCGGCGCCGGCCTTGACCAGAGCGCACGCGCCTTCATGCGTGGCCACGTTGCCGGCCAGCAGCTCGGTGTCCGGCAGTTTGGACTTGATCATCTTTACCGCATCCAGCACCCGTTGCTGGTGGCCGTGTGCGCTGTCAATCGTCAGAACGTCGACCTTGGCTTTTACCAGCTCTTGCGCGCGCTCCAGGAAATCTCCGGTTGCGCCAATGGCTGCGCCCACGCGCAGGCGTCCATGCTCGTCTTTGGCCGCGTTGGGATACTTCAGCTTTTTCTGGATGTCCTTGACCGTGATGAGCCCTTTTAAGTTGTACTTGTCGTCGACCACGAGCAGCTTCTCTACGCGATGCTCATGCAGGATCTTCTCCGCGTCCTCGAGTGTGGTCCCGACGGGGACCGTAATCAAGTTGTCTTTCGTCATGATTTTGGCAATCGGGATGTCGGTACGCGTTTCGAACCGGAGGTCGCGGTTGGTGAGGATGCCTACCAGCTTCTTGTTCTTGGTGACGGGGACGCCGGAAATCTTGTAGCGGCGCATGATCTCCAGGGCGTCGGCGATTTTGTGGTCGGGAGAAAGCGTGATGGGGTCCATGATCATGCCGCTTTCGGAGCGCTTGACTTTGTCCGCTTCGTCCGCTTGCTGCTCGATCGTGAGATTGCGGTGCAGTATTCCCATGCCGCCCTGCTGCGCAATGGCGATGGCCAGACGCGACTCGGTCACGGTGTCCATGGCGGCGCTGATCACGGGGATATTCAGGCGGATATGGCGCGAGAGCTGCGTCTGCGTGCTGACCTCTGCCGGGACTACATCGGAATGCGCAGGTAAAAGAAGGACGTCATCGAAGGTCAAAGCCTCAGGCACTGGAAAATGAATCATGTCGTTTTTTCTCTGAGAGGAGGGTCTAACACTTAATTGTAAACGGTGCGCCGCGATACGTCAGCCGGGATCGTGAATAAGGGACAAATGCTCCGCGTGAGCACGGTCCAGTGGTCCAACGCGCGCGATCAGGAAACCAAAGTAACTTGACCCTCACAAACGCCGTCAACATACTAAACAATATGCAGTCTACCCCGAGCCCGACGCCGGAAACCCCACCCAAGGCCGCAAACAACGCTCCTACGATTGAGAATCGTCGCGAAAAGCGCCTGAACGTTGCCGTTCCGGTAAAGGTGTTCCTCGATCCGCAAACTACCGACAGCGAAGCCTGCTGCACGTTTGAGATTTCCATGACCGGCGCCCGCCTAATGTCGTTTCGCGGAGCGAGAGAAGCCGGACAGGTTGTCTGGCTGCAACGGCAAAACAGACGCGCCAAGTATAAGATCATCTGGGTCGGTGAGGCGAAAACCAGCCAGGCAGGCCAGATCGGCGTGGAAGTCCTGGAACCGGCAAACGTGATCTGGGAAAACGAACTCAGAATGCGGATCCAGCAGAGCTAGTCCTTCTTACTCACTCTTCATTTGTTTGACTCGCGGCGGCCCTCGCCAGCGGAGCTTGTTACCTGCTAAAGTTTTAAGTTTATGCTGCGCTCCTACCAGGGTATTGCTCCGCGCATACACCAATCGTGCTACGTGGACGAGTCCGCGCAGATCATCGGCGACGTCGAGATCGGCGAAAACTCCAGCGTCTCAGCGTGCTTCACGGCATGCGCTACAAATATGGCGTGGTCATGGGCGACTGGGTAACGGTCGGACACTCGGTAACTCTGCATGGATGCGCCGTCGGCGACCGTTGCCTGATCGGGATGGGAGCGGTGCTTCTGAATAATGTGACGATCGGCGAAGGATCAATCATTGCCGCCGGGACCGTGATTCCTGAGAACACGGTGGTTGAACCGCACTCGCTCTGGATGGGTGTCCCGGGAAAATTCAAAAAGAAGATCGACGACGAAGAATCGCAGAAGATGATCCTGATGTACGCGAAGAATTATTTCGACTACACGCAGGTTTATCGTAAAGAAACGCTGCAAAAATAGTGGCTAACCTGATCAAGTCCGTTCGCGGCACTCGCGATCTGCTGCCTCCTGAGACAGAGACGTGGAACTTCGTCGAAGCGAAGGTGCGGGAATTGTTTCGTGTCTATAACTTCCAGGAAATCCGAACGCCCGTGATCGAGGACTTGCAGCTCTTCCAGCGCTCGGTGGGTGAAGAAACTGACATTGTCTCCAAGGAAATGTTTGCCTGGGAAGATCGTGCTCGCGCGCAGAGCGAGAAAGGCCAGTGGCTGGCGCTGCGTCCGGAAAATACGGCGGGCGTAGTGCGCGCTTATATCGAGCACAAGCTGTGGGAGCGGCCGGGCCTGCAGCGGTTCTACTACATTGGTCCGCAATTTCGCCGGGAGCGCCCGCAGAAGGGACGCTACCGGCAGTTCTACCAGATCGGAGCGGAAGTCATTGGACCGTCTGCCGCGGGCAGCGAGTCGCCTGCGGTTGACGCCGAAGTGCTGGAGATGCTTGCCAGCCTGCTCGACCGCCTGGGCATCAAGGGCTGGACGCTCGAACTCAACTCCGTCGGCTGCGCCAACGACCGGCCTGTATATCTCGAAGCCTTGCGCGCGGCATTGAAAGATGTCGTCGGCAAAATGTGTCCTGACTGCCAGCGCCGCTACCAGACAAATCCGCTGCGCGTGCTTGATTGCAAAGTGCCGGAGGACCAGCCGATCATTGAATCTCTGCCCAAGCAGAGCGATTATCTCGACGAAAGCTGCAAGGCGCACTTTGCCGAAGTACAGAAGATACTCACCGCCGTGGATGTGCCATTTACGCTGAACAACCGTCTGGTTCGCGGACTCGATTACTACACGCGAACGGCCTTCGAGTTCACGCACGGCGCTCTGGGCGCTCAAAACGCGATCCTCGGCGGCGGACGGTATGACGGTCTTTCTGAGTCGCTGGGTGGCCCGCCGGCTCCGGGCATCGGGTTTGCCATCGGCGAAGACCGCCTGGTGATGACGCTGCAAGAGACGGCCGGCCCCATCGCCAGCGCGACTGACGTCTACATTGCTCCACTAGGAGCGGGCATGAACGTCCATGCTGCGATTCTCGCGCGCGAACTGCGCCAGCAGGGGATCGTAGTCACCGTGGGCGATGAGAGCTTCCGTCTCAAGAAGTCTCTGGAGACAGCGAGCAAGACCGGCGCGCGCTTTGCGCTGATTGTCGGCGAGAACGAGGTTGGCTCGGGACAATTCGCGCTGAAGAACCTGGCTTCGGGCGAGCAGGTGAGCTTGGCGCGCGGTGAGATTGTGGCTTTTGTGAGCGCACACGCGTAGCTTTCCCCTTTGTCTTCGAAGCGTGTTTTTTTCTGAAACCTCGAAGCGAAGCGAGAGGTCCATATCCGGCCGAGACTCTTCGGGTTCGGCCTCCAATGCCCATCATTACTATATGGATCTCTCGCTTCGAGATAAAGAAAAGGGCCGCTTCGAGGTTTCAGAAAAAGGCCTTTATAATCAAACAACATCAGCGTTAAGGAGCGACCTTGCAGCTTGATTTTCTAGGTGATCTTCGCCGCACTCATATGTGCGGAGAGCTTCGTGCCGCTCATGCCGGGCAGCGCGTGGTGTTGCTGGGATGGGTGAACCGCCGCCGCGATCTGGGCAACCTGCTTTTTGTGGATGTCCGCGACCGCAGCGGGATGACGCAGCTTGTGCTCGATAAGAGCGACAACGCCGCGCTGCACGAAAAAGCCAACCACTTGCGTTCTGAGTTTGTGATCGCGGCAATCGGCGCCGTGCGCAAGCGCGACGAGAAGACCATCAACAAGAACATTCCTACCGGAGAGATTGAAGTCACGGTCGAGGAATTGAAGCTGCTCAACGAATCGCAGCCATTGCCTTTCCTTCCGACGGATACCACGTTGCCCAGCGAAGAAGTCCGGCTCAAGTATCGCTACATCGATCTGCGCCGCACGGAGATGCAAGCCAATATCGAACTGCGGCACAAAGTGGCGCTGGCCATCCGGCAAAATCTTTCGAATCAGGGCTTCTTCGAGATCGAGACGCCCTTTATGACGCGCTCCACGCCGGAGGGCGCGCGCGACTATCTGGTGCCGAGCCGCGTTTATCCGGGATCGTTTTACGCGCTGCCGCAATCGCCGCAGCTCTTCAAGCAGATCCTGATGATCGCGAACTTCGACAAGTACTTTCAGATCGTGCGCTGCTTCCGCGATGAAGACCTGCGCGCCGACCGCCAGCCGGAGTTCACGCAGATCGATCTGGAGATGAGCTTCCCCCAACCCGACCGCGTATTTGAAGTGGTGGAAGGCTTTCTCCAGGCAGCCTTCAAAGTTGCGGGACACGAAATCAAGACCCCGTTCACGCGCATGACTTACGACGAGGCCATCCGCCAGTACGGCATCGACAAGCCAGACATGCGTCTGCCGGCGCTGAGCAACGTTCGCGCGGCATTCACAGCGGAGCAGTTGCAGACGCTGCAGCTTGGTCCGGAGCTTCCGGTGGTGGCCGTGCGAATTCCCAAAGTAGGAGAGCTCTCACGCAAAGAGCGTGAAGACAATCGTCCGCTCTTCGGCGAACGCACGCACGCGCGGCTGGTGGATGACATCAAGCGTCTGGAGAAATCTTTTCCTGATGCGGTGGCGAAAGCGCGTGAGCTCTGCGGCGCGCAGCCAGACGATCTGCTGGTCCTGGTGGCTGGGCCAGCGCAGCAGGACCTCTCGGGCCAGCGCGCCGAATATTCGGTCTATTCGGCTGCCGGACAGCTTCGCGTGGAGCTGGCGCGCAAGTACGCGGAAAAGCACGGAGCGTTCAGCAAAACCGGCAATCCGGAGAAGGACTATCGCTTCCTCTGGGTCACGGACTTTCCCATGTTCGAGTATGACGATAAAGAAGGCCGCTGGAATGCCGCGCATCATCCCTTTACGTCGCCGCATGAGCGCGATATGGAGAAGCTCAATTCCGATCCCGGTGCCGTGCGAGCCCTGGCGTATGACGTGGTGCTGAACGGTACGGAACTGGGCTCCGGCTCCATCCGTATTCATCGGCAGGACATTCAGAAAAAGATATTCACTGCTCTCGGTATGTCAGAAGAAGAAGCGCGCTTGCGCTTCGGTTTTTTCCTTGAAGCCTTGCAGTATGGCACGCCTCCCCATGGAGGAATTGCGCTCGGACTCGATCGCATCGTGATGATCCTGGCCGGCGCTGACAGCCTGCGTGAGGTCATCCCATTTCCCAAGACGGCGAAAGCCGTGGATATGATGGTGGACGCTCCGACGCCGGTAAACGAAGCTCAGTTGCGAGAGTTGGGGATTGCGGTGAAGCACAGCGCGGAAAAATGAACCTGGTCTAATCGTTGCCCGATACGCGATTCCTTCTAAAGATTGTCATTCCGAAGCGCGGTTTGTGCGCGAGGAATCTGCTGTTTCGCTGATCGTGACCACAAATCGCCAGCTAGCTCCCAGAAGCGTTGGCGGAGAAACTACTAATACGCGATCCATCCCGCTCGAATCAGCAACAAGGAGCCCACGCCCACCACGATCCACAGCAGCACACCTTGCAGCAATGGCCGCCAGCCCACCGTCTTCACCGTCGCGATTGAGATCCCGCTTCCAATGAGAAAAAGTGTGGCCGTGAGACCAAGCTTTCCCATCTGGGTCAGCATAGGCGTGATGCCGGAGAGTCGGGGCAGGTAGGTGTTGACCACTGCTGCGACACAAAATAGCAGGATGAACCACGGCCACTGCAGCTGTCCTTTGTGCTTTTTGACCGCGGCGGTCCCCAGCGAGAGCGGAACAATCCAGAGAGCGCGGGCGAGTTTGACCGTTGTGGCGATCATCAGCGCGGTAGCGCCGTAGTGTGTTGCCGCGCCTACCACCGAACTGGTGTCATGGATCGCCAGCGCGGACCACAGCCCGAACTGCTGTTGCGAGAGGTGGAAATGCCATCCCACGGCGGGGAAGATCAGCAGCGCAACAGAATTAAGGATGAATATAGTACCCAGCGATACGGTCATTTCTTCATCCGTGGCTTCCGTGATGGGACCAACGGCTGCGATGGCGCTGCCGCCGCAGATCGCTGTCCCGGCGGAGATGAGAAATGACGGCGTGTTTTGCACGCGCAGCCATTTGCCCAGCAGCATTCCCACGGCCAGAGCAAAGGTGATGCCCAGCGCGGTGTAGAGCAAGCCGGCGCGTCCGGCGCGCAAGACCTCCTGCAAGTTCATGCCAAAGCCCAGGGCCACGACCGAGGCTTGCAGAAGAAATCTGGACATGCGCTGACTTTCAGCGCGGTAGGGATGAGTCATGCACAGGCCAAACACGATCCCCGCGGCCAGCGCCACAGGCGGGGAAATCAGTCCGGTTGCCGCGAGAACCAGCGCGGCGGCGAACAGAATTTTAGCGGTCAGGATCATGCGAAAGGGGCGTGCTTTTTATTTCGTTCGTCCTTTGCTGGTTTTGCGCTTTGATTTCTTTTTGGGAAACTGAAATTCGAACTCTTTCATGCGAACTCGCCTGCCGCTGAAACCCACGCCTTCGGCTTCCAGGCGGAATCTCTGTTCGAAACCCGACTCTCCCGGCAGCGCGATCCTTCCTCCCGACGCGACCACGCGGTGCCAGGGCAGTCCGTGCGACTGCCGCAACGTCCAGACGACCTGTCGAGCGGCGCCGGGAAATCCCGCGGCGCGCGCGACCGCGCCATAGCTCGAAACTTTGCCGCGGGGGATTTTCAGAATTGCAGCCCGGATGCGCGGATACATGGCCGCGCGGTCAGTCACGGCAGCGTCCCCGGCTCACTCGGCGATCTTCCGCGCTGTGCCCTGAAGCATAGTAGTCCAGTGAGCGCCGCCGTCGTCGGAATATTCGCTCTTGAACTGTTCCACGCCGCTATGGGAGAAGTCGTTGGTGGTCCGGATCTCCACCTTCTTGCCTTGCGCTTGAAAACCGCCGGGATAGGTCCAAACGTTACCGCTGATGATCACCGTCCCGTTCCAAGGCTGCGCGCCGGGGCCGGCCATGCTGCTGATGGTGTAGGTCCCGTCTTTGCTGTTGTAGGAATAGATGGAGAGTTGAGTGTGCTGGCCCTCGTTGTCGGTGATTTGCTGTTCGCAGACCAGGAAATTGCCCTGCGGCGACCAGCGGCAATTGATCTGCGAAGTCAGGTGACCGACGTGGCTATAGCCGGTCTCGAAGGAATTGGCTTCCGATTTCCATTTGCCGACAAAGACGCCCAGCTTCCTGGTGGCGGTGGCGAGATCATCCGTAGCCGGCGGCGGGGTGGTCTGTGCCAGCGCGACGGCAATCGCCATCATCAGCGCAGCTGGTATTCGTGCGTGTTTCATTCGCATCCTCTTTTGTCGAGCCAAGGTATTCTCTCATGCAGGAAGGCAGTGACGCGATGCAAACGACTTTGGGCGCAACTTTCGGATAGCATACAACCGCGGTGAAGGAGAAGCTGAAGGCATGTCGAACTGTTTTGACGATCGCGTTACTCTCGATCCGGAAGACTGGGAAGAGTTTCGCGCGCTGGCACACACCATGATTGACGACACGCTCGACTACCTGCGCGATTTGCGCGAACGTCCAGCGTGGCAGCCCATGCCGCAAGCCGTTCGCAGCTCATTCGACGAGCCGCTTCCGCAGGAGGGCATCGGCGCGGCGGCTGCCTATGGGGACTTCAAGGAACGGGTACGGCCTTACACCAACGGCAACATCCATCCGCGTTTTTGGGGTTGGGTGCAGGGGACCGGGACGCCGCTGGGCATGATGGCGGAGATGCTGGGTGCGGCCATTAATCCGCATATGGCAGGATTCGATCAGGCGCCCGCGTCGGTGGAGCACCAGGTCGTGCGCTGGATCGCGGAACTGATGGGGTTTCCGCGAGATGCGAGCGGGCTAATGGTGACAGGCGGAAGTCTGGCCAACATGATCGGTCTTGCTGTTGCGCGACATGCGAAATCAGGATTCGATGTTCGGCAGCATGGCATAACCGGCGCGGAACGCAAGTTGCTGATCTACGGATCGGTAGAGACTCACAACTGGGTGACTAAGGGACTGGAATTCATGGGCATGGGCCGCGATAGTCTTCGCGCTGTGCCCGTGAACGCGAACTACCAGATCGATCTGACCGCTCTGCGCGAGATGCTCGAGCGCGACAAGGCTGAAGGTCACCGTCCAATATGCATCATTGGCACGGCTGGAACGGTGAACACAGGCGCGATCGACGATCTTGAATCGCTCGCGGGCATCGCGCAGCAGCATGACACCTGGTTTCACGTGGACGGAGCCTTCGGGGCGTGGGCGAGGATCTCACCTACCCTCAAGTCGCTGGTCGCGGGAATGGAGCGTGCAGACTCGATTGGTCTCGATCTCCACAAGTGGGTCTACCTGCCGTTTGACACTGCCTGCATACTGGTGCGCGATGCTGCTCTGCATCGTGACGCCTTTGCGTCAACTGCGTCATACCTCGCAGTATCGGAGCGCGGCGTGATTGCCGGCGGACTGCCATTTGCCAATCTCGGCATCGATCTCACACGCAACTTCAAAGCGCTGAAAGTATGGATGTCATTTAAGGCCCACGGCATGAAGCAGATTGCGCGCGTGATCGAACAGAATGTCGAGGACGTTCGCCATCTGGTGAGACGCGTGGGCGCAGCGAAAGAGCTGGAATTATTGGCGCCCTCGCCGCTCAACGTTGCTTGCTTCCGTTACGCGCGGCCGGGACCTGGGGAAGATGCTCTGAACCGTCTTAACCAGGAAATCTTGTTCCAGCTTCAGGAACAGGGAATTGCTGTACCTTCGGCCACCACGTTCAACGGGAAATTCGCCATCCGGGTGGCGAATACAAACCATCGCAGCCGGAAAGAAGATTTTGACATGTTGGTGGAGGCGGTGATCAAGCTGGGCGACAAACTTACCGCGGATTTTCGCGGATGAAACGCGGATCAGGAAACAGTCGGACGTAGAGACGTGGCACGCCACGTCTCAATGCGCGCACAGCGATAATTTCATCCCATCGGCGTGAAGTAGGTTTGTTTTATGTCCCCAATAGATATGTAAGTGTCAGAGAGCGAGATGTGACAGAGCACGTCTCTGCGCCCGGGCACTCTTCTGATCCGCGTAGATCCGCGCAAATCCGCGGCAAAAGATTTCTACTTCGCGCCAAACCCTTGCCCAGGCATGAGCCACAGCGTGAACGCCAGCAGCGTGAGAACTATGACGTAGTAAGCGGTCGTGCCGTGGCTGGGATGGTCCGGCTCGTCTTTGGTGAAGAGCCGCCAAGCCGCTCCGGCCGCCACCAGGTAGAAGATCTTTTCGTCGAGAGCGAAGGCCAGGCCGACGGCCACAACCAGCACTACTGCGCGCTCCACCTTGCTCAGCGCCAGGATCGCGCTTCCGCCGTCGAGTATCCAGAGCGGGATTAAGTTCAGTGCGTTGAGCCACGCGCTTGAACGGGCCAGTGCCGCCCAGAGTGGATTCCCGGTTTGCCACCAGACCAGCCCACAAACTGCGGAGCCAAGCCATCCGGCCAGTGGTCCGGCCAGGCTGACGGCCGAGCGCGTTTCCAAGGGGACGCCCATCGCCTGCCAGCGCACATAGGCGCCCAAGCCGGGCAGAAAGACGGGCATGTCGACAGGAAGTCCACGTCGCTTGATGTCAATGAAGTGGCCCATCTCGTGGACGAGAATCAAGACGGCGAAGCCGATGCCGAACTTTGCTCCCCATAAGCTCCAATAGACTGCAATGAATGTAGCGAAGCTGAACAGGAACTTCAGCTTGAAGAGGAAGAAAAAGACGGTCTTGAACTTGGCCAGCAAGACCGCGAGCGGGCCTAAGGGCGCGAGTCGCTTGAGCCATTTGCGCCCGGTGTCGGGACCTCCGGGAGCGTTGATGGCATGCTCGAGTTCGCTCAGGTGGTTGCGAATCCATTTCGCTTGTTCCGACTCGGGCGGGAGCAGTTGCAGCGCGTGCTGCCACTGCTCATGCGCGCTTTGCAGATCGCCGTTGCCTTCGTAGGCTCGCGAACGGGTGGCGATGCGGTCGAGTTCGTCGGAGTGGACCAGATTGTGGCAGTTGCTGCACGCCAGCGCTCCCGGCGTGATCTCACTTGAGCAGCGTTTACAGACTGGCATTACGGTACTTTCGGGGGAGCGTTCTGAAATGGACCAAAGATGTCGAGTTGCTTTCCGGTGGTCATCTTCCAGGCGATCTGTATCCCCACAAGCAGGATCACCAGGCCGATTATTCCTGAAAACGTGTTCTCAGTCAGTTCAAGAAACGGGGACGCCAAGCCGATCAACGCGAGAACACCCAATGCCTTGGCGAAGGTGGGCTTCTCTTGTTTTTCTTCGCCTTCCGCGGCTTGTTGCTGCGGGGCTGCTTGCGATGGCGAAGCTTGATGCTGGGCTTGCTGTTGCGAATGATTCCTTATCATCGGTACAAGAGCGATAGGAATCGCTGCCATGGAGACCGCGGCATAGGTCAACACGGCTGCGGTAATCTGATAGCGGCGTCCGCCAGCGCCTTTGGACCCGAGCATCATGGCCTTGGCCACAAGAAAACCAACTCCGAGCGACATGTAGCCAATCACGATTCCGGTAAGGAGCCCGACTGCGGCGCAAAGGACCATACCCACAATCGCTCCGGCGATCCCGCAGAGCAACGCGCGCACAAAAGCGGAGTGACTGTCTTGCGTTGTGGCGCCTTGCAGTTTGGCCACGCACGCGCTGCACACCATGGCGGTCTTGATGCGGTAGTACTGCTCGCCCACAGGCTGCCGGCAAAACTTGCAGGCGTCGATTCCCGGCGGTGTTTCGTATTCAGCGGTGGAGAATTGCGGGCCTGGCTTTCCAATGATCGAGTCTGGCATGGGTGGGCACGAATGTATCACAGCCAGACAATGCCAATCAAAGCCGATACTCAGCCGAGTAAATTCTTCTACGTGACTTAACGTTGGATCGATAGTTAGCCAGTACACCCCTGACAAATCAACGCTCCAGCACCAGCAAGGACTCGCATGAAACCGATGATCGCTGCTCTGTTGTTTCTGTTCCCGTGTATGCTCGCCGTCGCTGAAGACGTGCCGCCCGCGCCCATGCCGGCCCCGGCGCGGCCCGTCCGGAGCGAGAACGATCACCCATTCTTCGATTTCAAGAACGCCATGGCTATTGGCGCGTTCAGCGTTTCACTGGCGGGTGATTCGCTGTCGACGCAAAGGCTGCTGGATTATCCGGGATACCGGGAAAGGAACCCGATCGCGCGGCCCTTTGTAGGCAGCCGCGCCGGAATGGCAGTTTATTCCAGCGGAAGTCTGGGAATCATGGTCGGGGGAATGTATCTGGCCCACAGGACCCACCATCACAAACTTGAGCGAATCATCCCGTTTGCCATGGCGGGATGGGAAGGTTTCGCCACGGCCTGGAATTACCACTACTTACCGCAAGCCAGGGCCAATGCCGCCGCGAGTCTGGCCAGGACGCACTGAGGCCCGTTGTTTATCCCAGCTTGGCCCCGTTCGGGACTCGACGCTCCGGCTGCGCCAGCACGACTTCGCCCGACGCCAGATAGAACCCGGTTGTCAGCACTTCAGAGAAAAAATTGGCCACCTGCTTCGGAGGAAAGTTGACTACCCGCAACTCGACGCGCTCGAAGTCTTTCCATGCGATCTGTTCCATTTCTTCTATGAGTCCTTTCGCGGTCATATTCATTCCACAAAGCGACGCTCCGCAAAACGGTGTGAGAAGTCGGGCCTTCAGCGCATCTCGTTTCAGCTTACGGCACGAAATCGCGTGTGGCGGAAGCGATCGGCAGCCACGGCCAGCACAATGATTCCGCCGATGATAATCTCCTGGATGTAGTTGGGCCATCCCATTTGCTGGCAGCCGTTGCGGAGGAAGGCCATGATGAGCGCTCCCACCATCGAGCCGCGAATGCTGCCTTCACCGCCCGCGAGACTGCCTCCGCCGATTACGACCGCGGCAATGATGTCGAGTTCCACGCCCACAGCGACCGTTGGATCGCCCTGCCGCAAGCGCGACATCTGCATGACTCCCGCGAGACCAAACAGAAGTCCGCCAATGGAATAGATCCAAAGCTTCAGGCGCTCAGTATGAATGCCGGCAGCCCGCGCCGCAGTTTCGTTCGATCCGAGCGCAAATACGTGGCGTCCGAAAACAGTACGCCGCAGCACGATTGCGGCCACGACTGCCAGCGCCAGCGCGATCCACACGCCCGGAGCGACCAGCAGCCACAAGGGACTGGGAAACGCCACAGCAAGATTGTTCAACCACGTAGCAGGAGCGTTGACCGTCTGCTCGCCGGAAATCCACTTCGCTACCCCGCGCGCAATGCCCAGCATGCCCAGCGTGGCAATGAAGGGAACCACCCGGAAAGTCGTAATGACCAGCCCGTTCACCAGGCCGACAATCCCACCGACGGCGACAGCCGCGGTGAGCGCGAGCAGGGGCGGCCATCCGGCTTGCAACGCCAGTGCGCAGACCACTCCGGTAAGCGCGATGGTGGAGCCTGGAGAGAGATCGATGCCGCCGCTAATAATTATGACCGTCATGCCAATGGCGCCGATAGCGACGATCACGGTCTGCGCCAGCACGATCCGCAAATTGGAAAGCGAGAGAAAGCGGGAAGGATTGTCGCTGATAGCGGCAAAGATGGCGATGACCAGCAGCAGCGCAAAGAAAGGGCCGAAGGTTTGCAGCCATCGTTTCATGGTGTCGATCCAATTGCTGCCTGCAAGACGGTCTCCGGTGTCCACTCGCCGATCGCCCGCGCGGACGAGAGGCTCCCACGGCTCATCACCGCCAGCCGGTCGCAGATGCCGAAGAGTTCAGGAAGATAGGAACTTACCATCAGAATCGCTTTGCCGGACCGGGCCAGAGAGACAATCAGTTCGTAGATCTCCGCCTTGCTGCCTACGTCTACGCCACGCGTGGGCTCGTCGAGCAGGAAAATTTCGCAGCCCTGGTGCAGCAGGCGCGCGATCGCAACTTTCTGCTGGTTCCCACCGGAAAGCTTCTGTACCGCAACCTCCATGCTCTCCGCCCGCACTCGCACTGAGTTGGCCCGATCCTGCGCCTGCTCTTGCTGTTTGCGCAGATCGACCCATCCCCAGCTCGAACAGGAACCGAAATTGGTGAGGGTGACATTGTCGGCCACCGACAAAGACAATGCCAGACCTTCAGCTTTACGATCTTCGCTCAAATATCCCATGCCGCGGGCGATGCGGCTGGCGGACTTGCTTCGTAACGGCAATTTTTGTCCGAGCACCGTGATGTTTCCTGCGTGCGGCGTTTGCAATCCGAAGAGCGCGCGCAACAACTCAGTGCGTCCCGATCCAATCAGGCCGGCGATGCCGAGTATCTCTCCGCGCCATACTTGCAGGCTCGCGCTGCGGACCTGCGACGCGCTCAGTTCTTGGACTTCGAGAGCGCACTCGGTCGTCACTGCCGGACTCCGGACAGGGAAGAGGTCCTTCACCGGGCGTCCGACCATGGCGGCAATCAGCTTTTGATTGGGTAACTCCTGTAATGTTCCTGTGACGACGCTCTTGCCGTCGCGCAGCACGGTGCAGATGTCCGCGATCTCCCGTACCTCTTCCAAAAAATGGCTTATATAGATGATGGAGATTCCGGAATCGCGCAGTTGCCGGATGAACTGAAACAGGCGTTCCACGTCTGCACGCTGCAGGCTGCTGGTGGGCTCGTCCATGAGGATGAGTGAAGCACGCTGCGCCAGAGCGCGGCAGATTTCCACGATCTGACGCGCGGCGATCGAGAGTTCGGCGACGGGCCGCTCGGGCGCGATGTCGGGATGCTGAAAGGGTTCAAGAATATCGGCCGCTTGCCGGTTCAGCGTCTGCCAATCAAGCCAGCCCAGGCGTTGCGGCTCAATTCCGAGGAAAATATTTTCAGCAACAGAGAGATGAGGACAGAGCGAAAGTTCCTGATGAATGTGGGCGATGCCGTGGCGGCGCGCGTCCAGCGGATCGGCGGGGCAATACCGTGCTCCCTGAAATGTGACGGACCCCGCATCCGGACGGATCGATGCCGACAAGATGTTCATGAGCGTACTCTTTCCAGCGCCATTTTCTCCGATGATGGCGCGCACTTCGCCTCGGCGCACCGCGAGATCAACGCCATCAAGCGCGAGCGTGGCCCCGAAGCGTTTCGTAACACCCGCGATTTCGAGCAGCGGCGCTTCCGTGGCTTCCGTTGCTTCCGTCATGGGAGATACTTGCTGAGCGGCGGGTGCAGCAGTTGCTGAGTCAGCGCTATCCATGTTTTCCGGTGTCACCAGCATGACGCCGGTATCGATACGTTTTTCGACGGGCTTGCCCTGAAGGTGATCGACGATGGTCCGCACGCCCAGTTCGCCCATGCGAAATGGATTTTGCACCACAATGCCCTGAATCTGCTTATTGCGCATGGCGTCGATAAAAGTACTGCTCACGTCGAAACCGATGAACGCAATCTTCCCGGCCTTGTTGATGTCCTGCAGCGCCAGTAGCATTCCCGCCGTGGAAGATTCGTTGGGAGTAAACACGCCCTGAATCTGACTGGCATAGCGAGTCAGGAGATTTTCCGATGCCTGCTTGGCCGTCTCGCGAGTCGGCCCGGCAAACTGGTTGGAAGAAATCAATTCGATGCCGGGATACGCGGACTTGAGTTTCTCCACGAATCCATCTTCACGCGCGCGAGTGCTGGCGACTCCTTCCTGATATCGCAATAACAGCACCTTGCCTTTGCCGTTTAGCAGCTTGCCCATCTGGTCGGCGGCCAGCGCGCCTCCTTTCTTGTTGTCCGTGGCAACAAAGCTGACGGTCATCGTGCTGTCCAATCCGGAATCAACCACGACGGTCGGGATTCCGGCGGCAGCCGCCTCTTCCACCGGCCGCACCAGCGCATGACTATCAAACGGAGCCAGCACAATGCCGCTGACACGCTGGCTGATGAAGCCTTCAACCACTTGCGTCTGCTGTTCGCGATCGTCCTCCCGGAGCGGTCCTTTCCAGATGATATTGACCTTAGCGCCCTGCGCTCCCAGTTCCTGTGACGCCTTCATTGCACCGGCATGTATGCTCTTCCAGTATTCGTGCGTCGAGCCTTGCGGAATGACGGCGATGGTATAGCTCTTGCCGGAGTCAGAATGTTTGCCGCAAGCGAACAGCAGCAATAGAGCGAGTAGCGCAGCAAATTTTCTAATCACATGCTCTCCCGTGGATACAGTTAGCGTTCCAGCGTGTCATATAAAGGTTGCGCTGGGCGCACTTCCGAAGCCTCATCTGAAGCCGTCACAGCCAGTATGCGGATCTTGTCATTGTCTGGCAGCGTCAAAGTGCGGGCTCCTGCCGGGATGTCGATGGCATAGGCGAACAAGTAGGAGTAAACGTAAGGCTCGTTCGCGCCCTCGGCGTTGTGGCGGTGCGAGGCAAACCACGCGACCGGCGCGCGCTTGATGAACCCGGGGTTCATTCCCGTGTACTCGAGCATCGCACGTACCCGCGGCGGCGCGTTGGCTGGCGCACCGGGACGTGGTGGAAGCTGCTCCTGCTTTTTGTTCCAGGTGCGGTCGTCCCATTGCCCGATGAAGCCGCTCCAATCCTGAATCGTCAGCTCGACCGTTTCGCTGCCAATGAGGAACGGGACTGTTTGGTCGCGGTCCGCCGATGCGGCAAGTAAATATACTCTATTGAATTTGCCGGGAGGAAGCTGAATCGCCTGGCCTTTTGCGACGACAGCGAGCTGCGCTCCGTCCGGCGCAGTGGAAAGTTTGAAGTTGGTTCTTGCATAGGAGATCACGTTGGGAAGCATCTCGGCGGGCAGTGCGTGACCTTCACTATCGAAGCCGATGGAACCAGCTGCGGACTTGGCGCCATCTTTGCTCGCGACGGTTCTGTTGAATGGCAGCCGCTCGATCGCCACGGACCTGGTTACGGGAGTTGCCGCTCGCGGTGCTGACAGCTTCACTGCAAATGTGCGTATCTGATACGCGTCGAACGAGGTCACCAATGCGCCGTTTGTCAGGCTCACGTTCTGTAGCGGCATTTCCTGTCCGTTGACTTCACGGGCCGCCACCAGTGGAGCAGAAAAAGAGAGACGCACGTTCTTCTGCGGCTGGCCATCCATTTCAACGAGCCGCACGATGATCTCTTCACTGCGCTCCGCTTTTTTAAGCGCGAGAACGCGAACACGGCTATCGTTGAGTTTGACGAATGAAAAACTCTTGCCCAGCGCGCCTGGATGCGCGGAGGTTGTGAATGCGATCAGGGGCTGGTTCAGCCGCAGCGCCTGCCAATCTGTCTGCTCTTTACGCCAGTCGCTCGCGTGACCGGCCAAGCCATAAGTGAATTCATGGTGGCCCCAGTCCTGCGTGGTCTGGTCGCTATAGGACCTGCCGTTGCCTTCACCCAGGCCCGGCGTGTAAATGAGAGTGAGTCGCAGAGTATTGTCATAAGGCTTGTCGGAAGCGTACTTGCAATCGGAAAGAACGGTCACGCCGTAAGCGCTGCTCTTGTCGGTCAGGTCGAACCATTGGTGAGAAGCGACTTCATATTTCGTTGGAGTATTGTTGCTCCGCTGAATGGTGCCGACGTCCCAATTGTAAGTAGCCATTGGGTTGGAGGCAGTCAGTGGAAAAGTCGCCTTCAGCGCGGCTTCGCTGGTCTTCCAATCAATGCTGTTCACGAACTCCACGCGATTGCCGGCGTCTCCGGCGGCGAGCCGGATCGTCTGCACGAACTTCGAGCCTTCCGTCTCACGCTCTACCTGCACGGCCACACGCACTGGACCATTCTCGACGATGCGCGCCTTCCCCGGTCCGCCAACATAGGCACGCGGCGGCTTTTGCTGATCACTCCAATCCATGTTCCAGGCAGGCCAGTCGTGCGGTTTCTCAGTCTGAAGCGCCAGGCGCATAGGAGCGGAGAGCAATTCTTTGTTGAGTTGACGGTCAAAGATGCTGGCGACATCGCCATTCTGGTCAAGGCGAATTCGGTAGCGCGTGTTTTCCAGTCCCGTTTCCGAGACTCGAAGAGCGGTTTCGCGGTCGACCATCGGTGGCGTTTGGAGCGGCTGCACGTCATAGACGGCGTAGCCCACCGAGGGAACTCTGGCCAGGAACAGGACTCTCGCCGATTCGCCATCCACGTGTAGCTGTGACACTACCTCTTTTCCGTCGGGACCAAAGACGCGGATCCCGTTAGGTGTTCCGCCAGGAAAAGTGATGGCGGCTTCGACCACGTCTTCGCGCTCGATGTTGAGCGGGTTATAAACCACAACCGGTACGCCCTGGCCCTGAGTATCAAGCGCTGCGGCAATTGTCTCGGTGGCGCTTGTCAGCACGGACGCGAACTGATTCATGGCCAGGACATCGTCGTTCCACGAATATTCGTATGCTTGCGGCGTGGCGGTGCCGGCCATGATGTCGTGAAACTGACCGCCGAGCACCAGAGTCCACGCGCGATTGAGACGCTCTTGCGGATAACTCAGGTTCCCGGTTTGGACCGCCATGAGGGAAGCACGCTCGGCCGCGTCGGCCAGCAATTCATTCTTGCGGTTCCAGCGCTTCCGGTATGCCTGCGACGTGAGCGACCCAGCAGAGTGCTCGATCAATTCGAGATCGCCGCTATAGCGGGGAAGCTTCGCCGTCTGCTCCGGCGTGATATCGAGAAACATCTGCTCCGCGGTGGAAGAAACAACCCGCAGCGGCCCGTCGCCCATCTGCACGTCCTGCTTCGCCGGCTCGTCGCCGGTGCCGTAATAGTGATAGTCGGTAAACAGGCCGCTGACTTTTCCGTTCAGGTCAATCCGTTTCGGCCAATCCACATAGCCGCGCGCAGTGTTTTGCGGATCGCTCTTGCTCAGATCGTAGCCGACGTTGCCGGAGTAATCGCCCGGATTGAGCGCCGCAATCACGCCTTTACCGTCAGGCCCGGTCCAGAAGCCAAGGTTGAAGGGAATTCCGGCGGGAGTCTTCTCCGGCGAGTCCGGACCTCCGACTGCCGTGGCGGAATGCCATGTAAGTTTCTGTGTGGAAAAACCCTTGATGCCTGCGTGGGCCAGAAGGCTGGGCAGCGATGCGGGAAAACCGAAGCAGTCCGGCAGCATGTACTCCGCGCTGGTCTTGCCAAAGTCGCGGTGAAAGAATTCATTTCCGTAAAGCACCTGGCGGATGATGGACTCCGCCGATGGCGAGTTAACGTCACTCTCTTCCACTGATGACCCGGCTGGGAACCAGCGCCCGGCAGCCACATAACTTTGGAGCTTCCGGTAATCGGCCGGATAGTACTCCTTCATCATGCGGTAGCGGTTTGAGCCGCTGAAATTGAAAATGTAGTGCGGATATTTCTCAAGCAGATCGAAGTTCTTGCGCAGAGTGTCGGGAAGATAGTCGCCGATGGTTTTGGGATACTCCCAGCGCCACTCCGTATCAAGATGCGCATAGCCGACGACATAAAGGGTCGGTGTGTGGCTGAGATTGGGTGCAGAGGTGGAGGGAGGATTTTGCTGGTTCTGTGCCGAACACAGGGAAGTCAACGCGAGGAAGCAGGATACGATGAAATGTTTCATTACGAGTGCGGCGGCCCGCCGGTTCGCAATTGTAAATGAAATCATAGCGTTTGAGCCACTGCCGCACTTCTTCTGCATTGGCCGCATTGGGGACCAGAGTCAGGTATTCGCGCATTTCCAGCGCGGCTGAAGCGCCGTCATTTTTCTGAATAAAGATCTGGCCCAGCAGCAAGCAGACATCTGGGTGGCGATGTTCAGTATCAAGAGACTTGAACCTTCGCGCGCTCTGTTCGGCAGGCTCGATCCTGCCCAGGTTATAGTTGGCGACCGCGTTATAGAAGTAAGCCGACGGAAAAGCCAGGGAATTCATCTTTGCGGCCTGGTCGGTGAGCTGCGCCGCATCCTCCCATCTTTTTTCCTGCATGGCGATCAGTGCCAATCCAAAGGTGGGATTCACAAATCGCGGGTCAGCCGCCAGCGCCTGCGTGTATTCCTTGATCGCCGGCCCAAACTGTCTCTGTTGCTGATGGATATCGCCCAGCAGCGACCAGGCGGCGGCGAAGTTAGGGTAGATCTTTACGGCCGTGCTGAGTTCCTTCTCAGCATCGGAGAATTTATTTTCGCCGAAGGCTTTGAGTCCTTTTTCGTAGGCATGCTTCGCGCCATCCGGAGCACTCATTGTGGTCGTGCTTATGGTGGTGCCGGTCACGTTCTCCGTGCGCTTGATGAAAATAATGCCTAGGTCGTATTGCCAGGTGCTGCCCTGGAGGCGGAGCACGGCCGAACTGGAGGTAAAGCCAGAAAGCACGGCGCGAATTTCACAACCCTGGTAGCGCTGCTTCAATGTTTCCTGCGCCTGGTTGCTGGATTGGATCGTGGTCGTAGATAAGTTCAGATTGGCTGTAGTCTCACTCGCATCCAGAACTGCGGGATTCTGGTCGAGCTGAAATTGAAAAGCGCCAGTACTGTCCGTATAGCTCTGCTTTCGCGTAGAACCGTTACAGACCCGCTCAATCGCCGCCGGAGCGGGAGGCGCCGCACCGCCTTCCACCAGGACTCTCCCTGAAATGAACAAAGGCTGCGTGACGGCAGGCTGTGAAGGGATTGAACTCGGAATGCTGGTGCTCGGCGTATTGCCGCTGCCCTTGTTTTTTTGGGCCGCCATGTTCGCCGGCAGGCCGATCAATATTCCGAGCGCAAGCACGATCCGGAAAGGAGAGGAATTGACGTTCATAAGCCCCCCTGAGGGTGCAGACGCATTGGAGCGTGGAGCCCTGTCAAGGAAATGGTATTCCTATTCCTGGGTTTGCGCACGGAACAATTCCTTGGTCCTCGGGCAACCCCAAGCCCAGGGCGGTCGGGAAAATCAGCAAGAGAAATCACATTTTGGCGACGACGTTGATTTCGCTAAAGAAGGTGTTGCCCCACGGATCGTCAGTCTCGGTGGGGACCACGTCGAAAAGCAGATAACGAAACTTGCCCAGCGTACCGCGGGAGTCAACGATGCTCACGCCGTACTGTCCTCCCGGGTCGCCTTGTTTCGGACGCGTGTCCACGGTGGCAATCAACTTCCAGCCACAGCTCGCTGGATCGGTGCGGCCGTCGGGCTCAGGATTGAATTTCGGATCGCTGCCGTCACTGGCAAACACGTTATAGAGCTGCGGTCCGCGGCTCCCGGAGTGCCACGAATAGGTATTGACCTGGGCGATCTCGATGATCGCGGCAAAGTCGAAGAGAAAGCGTCCGCCGTACCCGCCGGCGTTGAAGAAAAAATTCGCGGCTGGCTGGTCTTCATCAGCCGGCAGCACGCCGTCTGTAAGCGCGCTCAGGTCAGCGCCTCCGGCATCGCGCTGGCCAAGAACGATCTTCAATTTCGCGTGCGCGGCCGCATTGTTTTTGCTGGGCGAAGGCACGCTTCTGAATTTGAACTGCGGCGTGGCGTCCTTGCCAACATTGCGCTCGATCACGACCTTTACTTCCGGCGATGCCCGGAGCGCCAGCGCCAGGCAGACAGCAACGATGAATCCTGCGCGAGACATGGTGGGTATCATACAAGCGCGAAGACCCTACGGGAATATCACACGTGGCGGAATCTCTCTTACGCTGCCTCTGAATTGTCCGCTGGCTTTTTGAAACGTGCAAATTCCTGGCCCACTACAGACAAGGGCCTGTTCGCGAAGCCAGTTTCACCAAACGAACTCTGGTACGACGGTCTCTCATGCAGCGCTCCGTTGAATCCACGTAAACAGACGACCATAAAGGCGGTTGCGAGAGTACAAATCGCAAGAAGTGACAATATTTGAAGCACTGTGAGTCCTCCTCTGTTCTCTTTGTTCGCAATTCGTTGCGCACGTGCGGGTAGTTCTTTCCTGGAAGGGATGTTCTCCATCAAGGTTGTGTCGAGCGATTCAAGTCCGCGAGTTTCTCCTGCTGTTTATGGGTCAGGAGATTGCGAAGCCTGGCTTGCATATGAGCGCTCTTGATGAGCAGTTTGGTCAGAATTCCCGCCTCTGTGGCCGCCAGGACCTCCGCCTCCCTGGACTGACCCTGACCAGCGGCTGCGAGTAACTTCCGATGTGACGATTGCAGCTGTGTCTTCAAGGGGTCAATCTCCCGACGCTCTTGCGATATCAAGCGCTGAATCGCTCTGAGCTGTCTTGGGGTCAGGTTGAGGTACTCGACCAATGAGGGATCGATTTCCAGAGGTGAGAACCGGAAGGACACGATCACGGTGTCGCTGTCCCGCGATGCCCTGGAGCTTTCGGGTGCAGGTTCAACGACAGCTTTGTCAGCCGCAGCCGGATCCGCTTGCGCCAGCGACTTCACATCAACCGGCTGATGCGTGTGTGCGAACGAACGCTCTGAAAGCGCAAGCATTGCAATCGCGAGAATGATGACTACCCTGACTTTCACAAGATACTCCACTTCTGAATCGTTACGCCCTTGCTCCGATTACAACTGCGCCTCAGGCCGGACTTGCCGCAGGGTTGCCTTTCGCTCTGCGGCAAGAGCGCTGCCTCTTCGACGGTTGGGGGACTTATCAAAAGAGGCGTCTCGCGCCGGCCAACTTAAAATCGGAAAACGAGTCCGGCGGAAGGCTCTGCCGTATGCGTGACCGTCCCCGTATCCAGCGCCCTGAGACCAAAGTTGGGCGCGTTGTAGATCAGACCGCGATATTCAAGTCGCAGAGCAACGTGCCTGATCGATGGGATCGGGAAGTCAGCTCCTCCTCCGTAAACGAAGACTCCGACGGTCTGGCGCTGTGCGAGGGGCACACTCCCGCTGCCATTCCTGGGGTCAAAGATCAGCGCCCCGCCCTCAGCCAGCAGATAGGGGCTCACGTTTCGTAGTCTGGCAACTGCCGGCAAGTTGACCACCAACCCGCCAGTGGCCTGATGCATGTCGCTCCGGACCCGCGCAAGACCTGCAGGCGTAGAAAACAATTGGCTGTTGCGATTCCAACCGTAAGCCGCCTCGGCGCTCAGCCAGCTATTGATGTGATAGCGATAACTTCCCAGCACGCCACCCGTCTGTGTGCCGTGCTGGAAGACGTCCTGACCGTTGACGTCCTGGGTAAAAATTCCGGTGCCCTGTACGCTGAAGTCCGAGCGCTTCTCCTGCGCCGTGGCGCCCACGGAAAGCATAAAAACCAACGCTAGTGTGATGATTCCTGTTCGTTGTGTTCCTGTGTTCTTGATTTGCACTTGGTCTCTTCTCGATGCTCGCCCATCGCGATAAGTCGTGGCGGGTTTGAATCGCTCCTTTTGTTCTGGATTTAAAAAATCCTGTCACCGCGTCCTTTTGAGAAGAAGCAACCCGGATGCCAAACCTAAAAGCACACCACTGCCGCTTCCAATGCGCTGAAAATGGAATGAATGATTGGGAACTCGAAGGCATTGAGCTTGAAATGCGGTGTCGAAAGTCGAAAGTGTCGACGAATTGTCGACAGGAAATCGGCGTAGCCTCCGCCACAGGAAGCGCAGCCATCGATGCTTGCTTTATCGCGCGCCAGACGAAAACGCGATTTCTCGATGCAGAATCGCTGCTGCCGGCCGTTCCTAAATCTTTTTGGGAATCCAATTGCGGTTGACTTGAATCCGATGACTTAGGTTCGTGTGAAGAGATTCGTCCGAGGGCTGCCCGCGACTATGAGCACAGACACACCGTTTGCGCTGGGAACGGATGCTCAGCGTTATGAAGCGCTCTTTCATATCTCTGAGGCACTCTCTGCCTGCCGGGAACCGGAGGAGCTGTCACAGGTTCTCGCCGACCGGCTGCGTGAATTCATCAGTTTCGACTATCTCGATGTTCTTGTCTTCAAAGAGAATTCCAGCGACATCGAGTGGCGCGTTACCCCGGAGTTCCAGATTACCTGCGCCGAACTGCCTATCGAGCAGACGGTGTGCTGGCACGTTTATCACACGCAAGCGGCCCTGCACATTGAGGACTGGAGCACGGACACCGGTTTCCCTGCCTTGAAGCAAGAGCTGGAAGCCAAGAGCGTCAACATCGGATCTGTAATCTGCTTGCCCTTGACCACTGCACACCGGCGGCTGGGCACGCTGGGAATCTGCAGCCAGGACCGAAACGCTTATCGTTTGGAAGACGTCTGCTTCTTGCATCTGCTTGCGCGTGGTGTTGCGCTGGCCATTGATGACACCCTCAATGTAAGACAATCCCGTGCCGCACAATTGGAGTTGGAGCGCCAAAATGACCGGCTCAAACTGCTCCTTGAGTTGACCAATAGGATCAGTTCCAATCTGGATCTGAGCGAAGTGCTGCGCGCTGTCTCAGCCAGTGTTCGACAGGTCATGCATTGTGACGCCGCTGGGGTGTCGTTCCCCGACCCCGACAGCGGAAAACTTCGGCTTTATGTCCTGGATTTCCCGGGAAGCGAGGGTTTTGCCCACGAGAAATCGGTCACTGCGTCAAGTGGAGGTAACGCAAAAGCTTTTGCGACTCTCAAGCCAGTCATCTTGAACCACATCGAAGCGGGCGACGTTGCTCCCGAGGAATATGCAATTATTACTGGCGAAGGACTGAAGTCCATCTGTTTCATTCCGCTGGTTAACCGGGGGCGAGCGCTTGGCATTTTAGGTCTCGGCCGGCGGGAGGAAAACGCGTTCAGCGCCGACGACGGTGAGTTTCTCACCGTGGTCGCGGGGCAAGTCGCCATTGCAGTTGAAAACGCGCTTACCTACCGCGAGATCTCCGGACTCAAGGACAAGCTTACGCAGGAAAAGCTGTATCTCGAAGAAGAGATTCGCAGCGAGATGAACTTTGAGCAGATCATCGGGACGAGTTCCACCTTGAAGCATGTTCTGGAGCTGGTAGAAACCGTTGCGTCGAGCGATTCGACCGTGTTGTTGCTGGGAGACACCGGGACGGGAAAGGAATTGATCGCGCGCGCTATTCACGATCACAGCCGGCGCCAGCAGCGCACATTCGTGAAACTCAATTGTGCGGCTATTCCCACCGGTTTGCTGGAAAGCGAATTATTTGGCCATGAAAAAGGCGCTTTTACCGGCGCCATCAGCCAGAAGATCGGCCGGTTGGAGCTTGCCGATCAGGGCACGCTATTCCTTGACGAAGTTGGCGACATTCCTCCGGAGATTCAGCCCAAGCTTTTACGCGCGCTGCAAGAGCGCGAGTTTGAGCGACTGGGCAGCACCCACACCAGGAAAGTAAATGTGCGCCTGATCGCAGCCACCAACCGTGACCTGGAAAAGATGATCGCAGAGCGCGAATTTCGCAGCGACCTGTACTATCGCCTGAATGTCTTCCCAATCCGTATTCCTCCGTTGCGGGAGCGAAGGGAAGACATCCCCTTGCTGGTCCGTTACTTTGTCCAGAAGTCCGCGCGGCAGATGCAAAAGCAGATTGAGATGATTCCCGCGGCCGCAATGAAGACGCTGACCAACTGGGACTGGCCGGGGAACATTCGCGAACTGGAAAATTTC